>Ga0302319_10015086_pt1 | contig 14347 bp, 11 predicted proteins | sample Bog_T0_2_FD_203319 | JGI IMG/M metagenome (GOLD analysis project Ga0302319, IMG submission 203319) | Peat permafrost microbial communities from Stordalen Mire near Abisko, Sweden - Bog_T0_2 | ecosystem: Environmental > Terrestrial > Soil > Wetlands > Peat | place: Sweden: Abisko, Stordalen Mire... | reverse complement strand
ACGGCACTCCGATCGAGGCTTCCTGCGGGGCGCGGAACGCCGCCTGTCGCACGTCCGACATCACCTCGCCGTCCCGCATAGTGATGACCCGGCCGGCATAGGTGGCGATATCGGGTTCATGCGTAACCACGATGATGGTAACGCCACGCTCGCGATTGAGCGCCTGCAGCGTCACCATGATCTCGTGCGAGGTCTTGGTATCGAGATTGCCGGTCGGTTCATCCGCGAGCAGCAGAATTGGATTGTTGATCAGGGCGCGCGCGATGGCGACGCGCTGCTGCTGACCACCGGACAACTGCCCCGGCGTGTTGCGCTCCCGCTCGGCCAGACCGAGCAGCTTGAGCGCGGCCTGCGCCCGTTCAGTGCGCTCGGTGCGGCTCGACGCGCCGCCTGCGGCATAAAACAGCGGCAACGCGACGTTCTCGATTGCGCTGGTGCGGGCCAGCAGGTTGAAGCTCTGGAACACGAATCCCAGGCGCTCGCTGCGGATACGCGCGAGTTCGGGTTCGGCCAGGCCGGCGACGTTCACGCCTTCCAGATAGTACTCACCGCTGGACGGCCGATCCAGGCAGCCCAGCAGCGACATCAGGGTCGACTTGCCCGATCCGGACGATCCCATGATGGCGATGAATTCGCCTGGCTCGACCGTCAGGTTGACGCCGCGCAACGCATGCACGTCGACGTCGCCGACGTGATAGGTCCGCGTGACGTCCACGACTCTGATGATGGGTTCCGGCATGGGACTCAGGGACCGAGGCGGGGCGTGACGGCCTTGCCGGCCGCCGCGAGCTGCTCCGCGGTAATAACGAGATCGCCCGGCTTCACGTCGCCGCTTGCGATCTCGGTGAAACTATCGTCGTCTAGCCCGGCCACCACCGGGACCGGCACCGGCTTTCCGTCGCGCAGAACCCAGATTTGCGGCTTGGCGGATGGAGCGGCGCCAACAATGCCCTTGGGAACATAGCGAAGCGCCTGGTTCGGCACCCGGATCACGTCGTCGCGTCGATCGATGACGATGCGGCTGGCAGCGGTCATGCCCGGCATGAGCGCCTGGTCCGAATTATCCACGCTGATCACGATGTCGTACGTCACGACGTTCTGAACGGTCTGCGGCGATTGCCGGACCTGGGTCACGGTCCCCTCGAAGGTACGCTTGGCATAGGCGTCCACCGTGAAGGTCGCCTTGTCGCCGGGCTTGATCCCGCCGATGTCGCTTTCGCTCACGTTGGCATCGACCTGCATCTTGGCGAGATCGGTGGCGATGAGAAAGAGCGTCGGGGTCTGGAAGCTCGAGGCGACCGTCTGGCCCATCGTGACATTGCGTGAAACCACGGTGCCGTCGACGGGCGAGACGATGTTCGCATAATCCAGGTTGACCTGGGCGGCGTCGAGCAAGGCCTGACGTTGCTGAATGGTTGCCTCATCGAACGTGATCTGCGCCAGCGCCTGGTCGTAGTTGCTCTTGGCGTTGTCGTAGGCGTCCTGGGAGATGGCATGGGTCGGCAGGAGGTTGGCCGAACGGTCCAGGGCAAGCTTCGCGTAGGTCAGGCTCGCCTTGTCCTTTTCGAGCTGCGCCTTTTCGACAGCGAGGTTTGCCTTGTTCTGGTCGACGACTGACTGATAGGGACGCGGATCGATCCTGGCGCAGACCTGTCCCTTCTTCACCTTGGTGTTGTAGTCGCAACTCAGCTCCTGGATGATTCCGGAAACCGCAGCGCCTACGATGATCGTAAGCTCCGGGTTGACGGTTCCCGTGGAGGTCACGCCCCGGATCACCGCGCCTTTGGTAATCGGCACATTCACGTAATAGACGGCGCTGCGTTCGCTCAGGGACCACCATGTTACGGCTGCGATCGCAACGACGAGCAGCAGGAGCAATCCACCGACCAGCTGGAATCTCGGGGATCGCGGCCTGGGCTTGATCGGAGGTGTCACCGGAAAGGGAACGAGCTTGCTCGGCATCCCCTTCTGACTGGCGTCCGGCGAAATGCGTTCGTTGACCATGGGTTTTCCACCAGCACCCGCGCCATCCCTGCGCCGGCAATGCCTCGGCGAGGTACGCAGAACGATGAATAAGTTGTAGCCGGACATCAAACGACGTCTTGATTTACATCAAGCAGAATCGCCGCATTTCGCGGCTTTTATCAGCTGAACCGCTGATGCAGATGTCGAGCTATCGGGCCGGAGTGCCGGCTCCGAAACCGGCGTTGGAGCCCCGCTCAGATCGCGACCTGGCGCCCGATCTCGACAACCTGGTCATTGGGCAGGCTGAAGAAGTCGCTGACATGGGTCGCGTTGCGCTCCATGACCGCGAAGAACCGCTCCTGCCAGGCCGGCAAGCCCTTGCCGTCCTCGCGGCCGACCACCGTTTCATGGCCGACATAATAGGTCACGTCGTCGAGGTCGATCGAGCACCCCAGCGACTTGCTGACGGCAAGCAGTTCCGGAATGTGCGGCCGCTCCATGAAGCCGAAGCGCGCTTCCGCGCGCCAGAAGCCCGGCGCGTCTTCCGCGATGCTGATACGGTTGCGCAAAGAAACCCACGGCACCGGGAGAATGTCCACACGCAGCACGAACAGGTGCTCGTGCAGCGCGCGGTTATGCTTGACGTGCCAGACCATGACCGGCGGCGTGTCGCACTCGGTCCTGGTCAGGAACACCGCGGTGCCCGGGACCCGCGGAATCTTCCTTTCCGCGATCCCGGCCATGAATTCCGGCACCGGGATCAGTGCTTCATGCATCCGCACGGAAACGGCGGCGGCGCCGCGATGCCAGATCCACATCACGCCGTAGACGGAGATCGCCAGGATCAGGGGCACATATCCGCCCTCGGCGATCTTGGTGAGATTGGCGAGGAAGAACGCGCCGTCGACCACCAGAAAGCAGGCTGCCACGAAGCCTGCCGCCCAGATGCTCCAGCCCCAGATCTCGCGCATTGCAATGAAGAGCAGCGCCGACGTCATCAGCATGGTCAGCGAAACCGCGATGCCGTAGGCCGCCGCCAGGTTGTCCGACTTGCCAAATCCGATCGTCAGACCGACGGTCACGATCATCAACAGCCAGTTGACGACGCCGACATAGATCTGGCCGTAGCCTTCCGACGAGGTCTGCTTGATCCCCAGCCTCGGCAGCCAGCCGAGCTGAATCGCCTGCCGTGTCATCGAGAACGCCCCGGTGATGATCGATTGGCTGGCAATGATCGTGGCCACCGTCGCCAGCACGATCAGCGGCAGCAACAGCATCGCAGGACAGAGCCGAAAGAAGATATTGCCGTCGGTCGGCGCGCCTTCCAGCACCAGCGCGGCCTGGCCGGCATAGTTGAGGATCAGACTCGGAAACACCATTCCAAACCAGGCGAATTTGATCGGCCCCCTGCCGAAATGCCCCATGTCGGCATAAAGCGCCTCGGCGCCGGTGACGCAGAGAAACACCGCGCCCAGCACCAGGAAACCGGTGAAGCCGTTGGAAAACAGGTAGGTCAGGCCATAGACGGGGTTGAGCGCGGCAAACACGGCCGGATGCTGCGCGATGCCCCAAACCCCCATCGCCGCGATGACGACGAACCAGACCAGCATCACCGGACCGAACAGGTGACCGATCGTTGCCGTCCCCTGTGACTGAATGGCGAACAGCGCAAGCAAAATCACCACCGCGGCGGGAACGATATAGGGCTGCAGCGCGGGGGTCGCCAGATTCAGCCCCTCCAGTGCCGACAGCACCGAAATCGCCGGCGTGATCGCGCCGTCGCCATAGATCAGCGCCGCCCCGAACAGGCCGACCGCCACGATGGTCGGCCGCTGATGCTTCTTCACCCCCAACAGCGCCATCAAAGCGAGGATGCCTCCCTCCCCGTCATTGTCGACGCGCATGGCGAACGAGACGTACTTTACCGTCGTGATGAGGAACAGCGTCCAGAGCACCAGTGACAGCGCGCCCAGCACGACGCCCGGGTCCGGAGATGACGTGACGCCGAGAATGGTCTTGAAGGTGTAGAGCGGGCTGGTCCCGATATCGCCGAATACGATGCCGAGCGCCGACAGGGCCAGAACCGGCAGTTTGCCCTGCGGAGCCTGTCGCGCGGTTTCGGCGGCGACCGGTGTTGAAATTTCACTCAATTGATCTCGTGTCCAATGCTGATTGCCGGTCCGGTGGCGCACCGCTTGCGGACGACCCTATGACGGTATGACAACCGGATAAACCAGGCCGAGCGCAACGAACATGACTTTTCCTGCAAATAATCGCGTTCAATTGCGACAGCCAAGCGACGGGCAGGCCGGCCGGCTATTCGACGGGTTGACTTGCAGGTTCTTCGGCGCCGAACGGGAGGCCGGAGGGTTGCCCATCGGCGGTGGCGGTCAGATGTTTCGGCACCAGCAACAGCGCCGGGAGGATCAGCGCATAGACCAGCGTGATCGCGACGACGCATACGGTGAAGCCGCCGTAGCGATCGTAAAGGTGGGTGCCGAGCACGTCGCCAAACCGTGAAACCGCAAAGTAAAGGCTGCTCGCCATCATGAACGTCGTCCCCTGCAGGCCCCTGGGCGAGGAGCGAATGATGAGATCGAGATAGGCGCCGGTGGCAACGCCGCCCATCAGCCCGATCGGTATCGCCGCGATCAAGGCTTCCGGCACGGTATCGATGAAAAGCAGCGGAACCATCTGTGGAACGGCGGCGACCGTTCCCCACAACAATAGCGTCCTCAGTGGAAACCTGCGGCAGAGGAATCCGAAAACGATGAAGGTTGGGATGAAGGAGGCGGCGAAGATGGCGTTCCACTGCCCCCATTGGACATCGGTGGCATGCAGGCTGTTCTGGAGGTGATACTGCAGCGGCGTGGTCGAGCCCGGCGCGAAATTCCACAATAGCCAGATCAGCAGGGCCGGATAGATCGGCCAGTGCCGCACCAGCCGCTTCATATCCCCGATCGGATGTCGCCCGGATCCGTTTTCGAGGCGGACATTGTCGAACACTTCGGCCGGCTTCCACAGCCCATAGAGCGTGAGCCCCGCCGTGATGGCCGCGCCGACCAGGAACAGGATACGGACCGCGGAATCGGGGTCCTTTTCCTCGAGTATCCCGCTGAGCTTTCCGCCGATCAGCAAGGCTCCGACGGTAGGAATCGAAAGGAAGATATTCCATACCGCGCTGATCTGGCCGCTCATCGCGTGCTGCTGGCCCATCACCGAAGTCAGCCCGTTCTGGGCGCCCGCGACGAACTGCGCTGAAACCGTCAGCAGGACTACCCCGACGATCAGCGTCGCATAGCTCATCGGCGTGAATGCGAACACGACATAGAGCAACGCGCTGATGCCGCCGAACAACAGGATGAATCCGCGATCTCTGATTCCGAACGGATTCCACATGTCGCGGACGAACCCGAACACGAAGGATAAATAGAGCGGAATTGCCGCCACCAGCCGGAAATTGGCCACCTCGGACGCCGTCAAATGCAGCCTGTTCTTGAGGAAGAAGCTGACGGGAATATCGATCAGGCCGATCCACGGAGCGCCGAAGGTGGCCAGAATGATCAGGATGCCGAGATAGAGGAAGATCGTCTGCCGCACGGCCGGCGACGGCTCGACCGCCGCCGCGGCGTTCGCCGCGAGAGTCGCGGCGGAGCGATCAATCGCAATGGCGGGCGAGGTATCCTTGGAAGCGGCCATGCGGCATCGTAGCGGCCCAAGGCATCATTTGATAGTTTTGAACGCGCCCGCCCGGCTCCGCAGCCTAGACCAAGCCCAGTTCCGCGGGATGCACGCCTGCGAAGATTCGCTGAAGGCTTGCCGATTCCAGCCCGAACATGCGCTGGAACAGGCCTGCGAACATGGCGCGGTAGTCGGTCAGAACCGGATAGTCGCGGTTCTGGAACAGGCTGGCCTGGTCGACCTTGACCTGTTCGCCGACGATGCGGCCGCCATCGATGCCGCCTCCCATCACCCAGTAAACGCTGCCGTGGCCGTGGTCGGTGCCGCGGTCGCCATTCTCCCGGAAGGTGCGGCCGAACTCGGAGATGACGACGACGACCGTATCGCGCCATCCCGCCGGCCCGATCTCTTCGGAAAAGCCATACAGCGCGCGGCCGAGTTCGCCGAGACGGTCGGCCAGATAGCCGGTGGCCGCCCCCTGGTTGACATGGGTGTCCCAGCCGCCGACATCGACGAAGCCAAGGTTGAACTGCTCGCGCATCAGCCGGCCGATACGCCGCGCCGACAGTTCGAAACCGCGCGGCGAAACCGCGCCGCGATTGGCCGCGGTCATTTCCTCCGATACCGATTTGTAGACGTCGTCGCGAATCCTGAACCCTTCGGAAACCGAGGCGGCAAGGTCGCTTCGCGCGTACATATCCCTGATCAGCTTGGCCTGCCGGTCGTCGACGCCCGGCTTGCCCACGCTGTTGATGCCGATATTCGGTATTTGCGACTTGCCGCGGAAGATCAGCGGCAACTGGTCGGTAAACGCGATCGGCTTGACGCGGGTGAGTTCGCCGGCGAGCCGGCTCATGAAGCCGGAACGATAATCGCGCGATCCGGCGACGGACTGGCCGAGTTCGATCGTGTCCTGGGTTTCGAAATGGCTCCGCGTCAAATCGTCGGACGTGCCGGCAAAGGGAACGAAGGCGATTTCGCGCTTGGCCCACAGCGGATAGATGCTGTCGCGCAAGGCCGGATGCAGGCCCCAGTCCGCCGTCAGCGTCAGCGCCGCGTTCGGATTGCCGACATCCGGCTTGGCGATGCCGAGCGTGGGCCGCGAACTATGGTAAAAATCGCTCGACACCGGCACCACGACGTTGGCGGCGTCATAGGCGCCACGCAGGAAGACCACCAATAGCCGCGCGTCGGTGGCAGGCGCCGCCCAGACGCGGCCGGCGACGGTCAGGGGAACGGCGGCGGCGAAAGCCTTGATCAGATCACGGCGATTCATGGTGCGGTCCTCACAGTATGGTCAGTGCATGAACTCGGGCGAGGACAGGAACAGCGTGTTCCAGTCCTGCGGCGAGACCGCCTGATCGAGTGCGGCAAGCGTGGTCGGGCCCAGCGTCTGCCGCAATCCGTTGAAGTAGAGCGAGTTGGCGATCAGCGGAAACGCCGGCTGATCGACCGCGTTCGGCACATCCGGCTTGAACAGGCCGGACGAACCCGAGCCGATTTGCCGCGCGATCTCGAAGCGCAGCATCATCTGACCGGGGCCGTTCCAGGACGCCGGAGCCATGGCATAGCCGTCCGGCGTGTCGTGATTGAACAAGCCCTCGTTGAGGCGGTTCAACCAGTTCTGTACCGGCAGCGTATTCAGCACCACCTTGTCGTCGTAGGCGAGCCGCACCGCCGAGAGCACATATTGCACCGGATCCTTGAACCGGGCGCCGGATTTCAACGAAGCCGTGAATTCCGGCGCATGGACCATGGTGGCCAGCACGGCGGCGATATCGCCGTCGGTGGTCTTGAAGGTCTGCGCCATACGCTGCACCAGCGGTTCCGGCGGATTGTCCGAAATGAAATACGACGCGATCTGCCGCGAAAGATGCGTCGCGGTCGCCGGATGATGGACCAGGATATCGATGGCCTCGTCGACTTCGGCCAGTCCGCTCCCCCTGATGGTGTGGCCGAGGAAAGTCTTGTCGCCGTAGTCATGCCGGGCGGGATTGAATTCAAAGGCCCCTTCTCGCACCAGCTGCGGTCGCAGCTCCGGCTTGAGGTTGGGCTCTTCCGGCTTGAGATCGATGCCGACGCCGGTCAGAATACGCGCCAACGCCTCGACATCCGCCTGCGCGTAACCGGAACCGACGCCCATGGTGTGCAGTTCCATGATCTCGCGGGCGTAGTTCTCGTTGAGATGGCCCGCGGCGTTGTCGGCATTGTCGAGATAGCGCAGCATCGCCGGGTGACGCAGGGTGGCGACCAGGAGATCGCGGAACTTGCCGAGCGCGTTGGGCCTGATCGCCCGGTCCTCGTAGTCGCCGACCAGGATGCGGATGTTGGCCTTGTACTGGTGGACGTTGAAATGATTGAACCAGAACCAGGTCATGCGTTCGCGCAACTGGTCCGGCGCGCAGAGCGCGCGCAGGATCGTGCGCGCCGCCGCCTGTTTCGCCCGGTCGTTCATAGCCTGCTGGAAGACCTGCTGCGCCGCCTTTTTCTGATCGGGATCGACGACCTGATTGGCGGATTTCGCCTGCTGGTCGAACGCTACCGCGATGTCGAACGGGAATTTGTGCACGTCCGGCATCGCTTCGATCTGCGATCGCGCCGCGGCGGGCAGTGCCATCCCGGAAGCCGGATGCAATTGTTCGGCGAGCCAGCGTTCGGCGCCGACCGCCTGGAAATGCGCCGCCGTCGAAGCGTTGATCCCCCATGTCAGCCGGTCGATCAGCGCCATATCGGAAGGAGACAACTCCGCCGCATGGCCGGCGGCAGCGCCGAGGAACCCGGCGATCAGGACAACAGCGGTGCGCACCAAAGAGGCAGAAACCCGGCTCGCGCAGGCCTTTGTCGGAAATCCCGGTTCCATCATCGATTTCGTTACCTGAAAGCGGATGCTTCTTTGCCGAGCACTGTGGCAAACAGCGGCTGAACAGGTTCTGAACGAAAAACATAGAAATGATGGCGGAAGCGCTGTTCCGGCCGAAAGGACCGGCCAGCGCCGCCGTTAGCCCGCCAATTCCGAATACGGCGTGGTCCGCACCTGGGCCTCGATCGCCTGTTCCTCGGCGATGATCTTCGGCTTGCGCAGCCAGACATAGATCTGGGCCGTGATCAGCACCACGCAAATGAAGAGGAAGAACGCGCTGATCGGGCGCTCGACGAACGTCAGCAGGTCGCCGCGCGAGATCAACAGGCTGCGCCGGAAGTTCTCTTCGAAACGCGGTCCCAGCACGAAGCCGAGCAGGATCGGCGCGGGATGGAAATCCAGCCGCAGCAGGATGTAGCCGATGACGCCGATGAACAGGGTCTCGCCGACCTGGAACATGTCGTTGTTGGCGGCATAGACGCCGATGCAGACGAAGAACATCGCGCTCGGATAGAGGTAGCGGTAGGGAATGCTGAGGAGCTTCACCCACAGGCCGATCATCGGCACGTTGAGGATGACCAGCAGGATGTTCCCGATCCAGAAGCTCGCGATCAGACCCCAGAAGATGTCCGCGTGCTGGCTGATCAGCTGCGGGCCGGGAACGATGCCGTGGATGATCAGCGCGCCCAGCAGCAGCGCCATGACGGTGTCGCCGGGGATGCCCAGACTCATGGTCGGGATGAAGTCGCCCTGCACCGAGGAATGCGTCGAGGCCTCGGGGCACGCCACGCCCTCGATCGCGCCGTGACCAAAACGTTCCGGCGTCTTCGATATCTTCTTTTCGGTGGCGTAGGACACGAATGAGGCGATGGTCGGGCCGGTGCCCGGAATCAGGGCGCAGAGACTGCCCAGCAGGGTGCCGCGGATCATCGGCCAGAACGACTTCTTGAGATCTTCCTTCGACGGAAACATGTCGGAGATTCCGACCTTGGCGTATCTCAAATCGACGCTCTCGGTATTGTTGATGCTGTTCATGAACTCGGCGATGCCGAACATACCGAGCGCCAGCGCGATGATCTCGACGCCGTCGAACAGCTCGGTGATGCCGAAGGTGAAGCGAGGCTGCCCGGTCTCGATGTCGGAACCGACGATGCCGACCAGCAGGCCGAGCACCGTCATCGCGATGCCCTTGAGCGGCGATCCCTTCGCCAGCGTCGAGCCTGCTAGCAGCCCCACCAGCATCAGCGAGCATACTTCCGCGGGCCCGAATTCCAGCGCCACCTTGACCAGAAACGGCGCCAGGAAAATCATCTCGGTGATGCCGAAGGACGCACCGACGAAGGCGGCGATGATGGTGATGCCGAGCGCGGTGCCGCCCTTGCCCTGCTTGGTCAGCGGAAACCCGTCCAGACAGGTCACGGCATGCGGCGGATGACAGGGCAGATTCAGCAGAATCGAGCAGATCGCCCCGCCGTACTGGGCGCCGTAATAGACGCCGGACAGCATCAGGATCGCGGGCACCGGCTGCATCCCAAAGGTCAGCGGCAGCAGGATCGAAATGGTCGCGACCGGCCCCATCCCCGGCAGCACGCCGACGAGATTGCCGACCAGCACGCCGAGAAAACAATACATCAGGTTGTGCGGCTCGAGCGCTACGCCGAAACCGTAATAAAGATCGGTAATCGCGGTTGAGATCACAGGTTGAACCCCCGCAGCAGCGGGAACGGAATGCTGAGCAGATAGTGGAACAGAAGCACGCCGAACACGGTAATGCCTGCCGCCAGAATGGCCGAGGACTTATAGGTGGCGGTATTGTCTCCGAGCGCGCAGACGAAGACGCAGGCGAATACCGCGGGGATCATGCCGCCGTATTGCCCGAGGATGATGAACAGGACGGGACCGCCGATGATGCAGAGCCAGCCGAACCATTGCGGGTTGTCGGGCAGGAATTTCTTGTCGTCGGGCTCCGACGATCCCAGCGCGGTGCCGGCGATCAGGAGGCCGAGCAGCGCTAGCACCACGCCCAGCACGACGGGCATGAAACCAGGCCCCATTCGGGCAAGGCTGCCGAATTTATAGCCAGTCCCGGTCACGGCGGCTCCGACGCCCAGCAGGAGCATCAGCCCGCCGGCGTAGTAGTCGCGCTTTACCGTAATTTTCCCCCGCAACGCAGCGTCCTCCCCGGATCGTCTTGGGGGCGGACCCTACCCAAGGAGGCGAGGCCTGTCGATACTGTCCTGATATCGTCCTGGGGGTCTCAATCGACCACCAGCCATCGGATCTCGCATGGCACGAGCCGTTGGCAGACCGGATTGCAGGCTATTCGCTGGCCAATTCGACCGGGGCGGTGCGGGGCGCGAGCGCGCCCGAAATCTGCGACGCGATCAGGAAGGCCGCAACCACGGCCGGCACGCTTATCAGTCTGAGAAATTGATCCACCGACAGCATCGTCTACGTCCCCCAAACGACCGTTTGCCGAAGGCCGGGTCTAATTCGTACTTGGCGCGGTCTGCCGATCGCTGGTCAGAATCCCGTCCGTGAAAGCTGCTCCCGACATCGTGAGCAGCGCCAGAATCGAAATAGCGGCCAGCGTTTTCATGCCGGGAGGGTGGTTTTGGATTGTGGCTGAAAACGTCAGAGCTTGGCGCATTTTAAGGACCAAGCGGAGAACAATCGTGGCTTTTGCGAACGCGGCCTGCCGGGTCGCCCCGTGACAAGACAATGGACGGTCCGCCCAGGCGGCTATTTCAGCGAGGCATTGATGGAGGTGAATTTGGTGTTCAGCTTGGCGCCCAAGCCGTTCACCACACTGATGATGACAAGCGAAATTCCCGCCGCGATCAGGCCATATTCGATGGCGGTCGCGCCGGTTTCGTCGCGCAAAAATCTCATGAACAATCGCATGGAATCCCCCTGATCTCTCCCCAAGCACCTTCTGGATCGAAACGCGGGATTCTCTCGCTGCCCTGTCTTTAGCGGGGCCATATTGATCTGCGCCTAATGAACAGGGTGAACAGAATCCTAATCCTGCCGGATCGCGGTCAGTTCGCGAGGTATTTGCGCAGGATTTCGCTCAGCCGGTCCGGGTTGGTCTGCGGTGGCATGAAGCCGAGATACCCGCCGTCGCGGCCCATCAGATAGATGACGCCGGTGTGGTCGATCGAATACCCGGCGCCCTGCCCGTCCAGCACTTTCGCGTAAAACGCCTTGTAGGAATTGGCGACCTTTCGAATTTCATCCGGCGCGCCGGTAAGGCCGACGAATCGGCGATGGAAGGCGGACAGATAGTCCGCCAGCAGCTTGCTGTCCCGCTCCGGATCGATGGTGATGAAAACGGGCTGGACGCCTTCGGCCGCCGGCCCCAACGCATCGAGCGCCTGGGTGATGGCCATCAGATCGGTCGGGCACACGTCGGGGCAATAGGTATAGCCGAAATAGACGATCATCAGCTTGCCGCGGAATTCGCTGTCGCTGCGCGGCCTGCCGGTCTGATCCGTCAGCCTGAACGGACCGCCGACCGTCCCGCGGCCATACATCAGATCGTCCATCATCTGCGCGGCCGATATCTGCTCGTTCGGCGGCTCGGTCTGCCCGGCCGCGCCAGCCGCCCCGCACAGGAACAGGGACGCCACGGCCAGCACGCGCGCCCTGGAGCTGGCCATCGCGATTTCCCGAATCAGATACCGAAGGTGATGCGGGTGCCGGTCGTCGTCGTCAGGACCTTGCCCGGCATCTGCCGCTGCGCTTCCTGGGTGAAATTCAGCCCGCTGCAATGCATCGGGATCAGAACGTCCGGGTTCAGCTTGCCGATCTCGCTGACGACCTGGGTGAGGTAATCCGCCGGCGCCGGCCCGAGATGGAAGCCGCCCATGATGGCATGGATCTTCTCGACGCCCGACACTTCCATCGCCTGGCGAACGGAGTTGACGATCCCGACATGACCGCAGGAGCTGATGACGATCAGGCCCTTGTCCTTGAGGTTGAAACAGGTCGCGTGCTCGTGGATGTGTTCGTCGGGCACGATCTTGCCTTCCATCTCGGCCGGCAAATAGTGGCTCCAGTCGCATCCGGCGCCATCCTTCAGCTTGAACTCCACCATCGAATTCGGCAGCACCTTTTCGATGCTGTTGCGCTTGATCTTGCCGGTGGTGAAGGCCTGGCCGCCGATCACGACCGGCGCCTCGCACAGCACGACCTTGACATTCCGCCTGGCGATATCGCGACGGTCGAGCATTCCGTAGTCGCTCAATTCGCCCTGCCCGATCCGGGCGTAGCGCTGGCAGAAATTGTCCTCGCCGCCGGCATACATCGTCAGATCGGCCGGCAGATCGTTGCGGTGCTTGTCGAGAAATCCAAGCAGGCCGCCCCAATGGTCGAAATGACCGTGGCTCATGATCAGCGTGTCGATCTTCTTCGCGTCGACCCTCAGCAAATCCATGTTGCCGTTGATGGTTTCGGGGGTCCAGCCGAAATCCAGCAGGAAGGTGCGCTTCTCGTCGCCGCGCTGCGGCTCCAGCAGCAGCGACAGGCCCCACTCGCTGTGCAGCGGACGCGTGGTATCGGCAGAGCGACCGGGCTCCGTCTTCGCACCGCCGGCTTCCTGCGGCTTGAAGAAGATATCGCTGGCGCTGTCGACCAGCACGCGGACGCTGAGCTTGTCGATCGTCGGCACCTCGATCGGACCGGCCTTGGCCATCTCGAAGCAGGAAAATCCGCCCGCCGCCGCCGCCAGCGCGAAGCTCGTGGACATCTTCAGCGCGTCGCGTCGATTGAAATCGGACATCGAAATCTCCTGCATCTGGCCTGGACGGCTCGGCAATTGCAATTCGGGAAATACAGAGCCGATCGGTCGCCGTGTCAACCGAAATGCCGCGACGGGAGAACGAACGTCGCCCGCATCCGAACTTGCGACTGCGCCGGCAATTATTTCAGGTCGGCTCGTTCGAAGACCTCGTCTTGCGGTCGCGCAGCGAACCAAACCGCACGTCACCGACGCATTGCCCACGGCCGGCGCCCGCGTTGCCCGCACGGCGCTTTTATCCTAACCTTGTGCAACAAGAAAAACACGCCGCCGCCAGGAACAAGGAAACGCGATGACGAAGAGTTCGAAGATCCGCAGCGTCGACCTGCTCGCCTGCGACGCCGGCTGGCGCAACTACCACTTCGTCAAGATCACCACGGAAGACGGCGTCGTCGGATGGAGCGAGTTCGACGAGGGTTTCGGCTCGCCGGGCGTGGGTGCGGCGATCCAGCATCTTTCCGCGCGGGTGGTCGGGCAGAACGCCTTTCAGCACGAGCGCATCTATGCGGAGCTTTTTTCGGCGACCCGCCCGGCGGCGGGCGGCCTGGTGGCGCAGGCGCTCGGCGCCATCGAAAACGCGCTGCTCGACGCCAAGGCCAAACTATTGGGCGTGCCCTGCTACGAGTTGCTCGGCGGCAAGATCCGCGATCGCATTCGGGTCTACTGGTCGCATTGCGCCACCTGGCGCATCAACCATCCCGACTGGTACAAGCCGGCCATCGTCGATCTCGACGGCGTCAAGGCGATCGGCAGCGAGGTGCGGAGCAAGAAGTTCACCGCGCTGAAGACCAACATCTTCACCTACGACGAAGGCAAGCCGCGCGGCTGGCGGCCCGGCTTCGGCTCGCCGTTCGAGCCGGAAATCAACGTCGACCGCAAGGTGTTGCGCGACCTGCGGATGCATCTGGAAGCGATCCGCGACGGCGCCGGACCCGATATCGACATCCTGCTCGACCTCAATTTCAACGCCAAGACCGAGGGCTACCTGAAAATCCTGCGCATGATCGCCGACCTCGACATGTTCTGGATCGAGATCGACA
>Ga0302319_10015085_pt1 | contig 14348 bp, 12 predicted proteins | sample Bog_T0_2_FD_203319 | JGI IMG/M metagenome (GOLD analysis project Ga0302319, IMG submission 203319) | Peat permafrost microbial communities from Stordalen Mire near Abisko, Sweden - Bog_T0_2 | ecosystem: Environmental > Terrestrial > Soil > Wetlands > Peat | place: Sweden: Abisko, Stordalen Mire... | reverse complement strand
AGCGAGCCTTTCCTTAATTTCTTCCCAAGCGTCGGCCAAGTTCGCGCGTTTTCCTCCAAATGGAATCGTTCTAAAAAAAGCAAAAATTTCCCACAGGTTTTCCACATCCTGTGGGAAAACGCCTAACATGTATGCCGGTTGGGGCTACCTCCGCCGAGCGGATCGCCGACGGATTTTCGGACTGTGGGAGACGTTCCGCTTCTGCGGACCAACTCAGAATAACACAGGGAATAGAAATTGAAATAGAAATCTTATGTATTTGCAATGCCTTCTAAATCAATAACTTGGCGAGAAAGAAATCGAAAGTTTGGAGACCGTTTTGGGCTATTCCGGGGTAGGCTGCGACGTAAAAGATCAACTGTTGCAAGCAGATGAATTGACTTCCGAACAAGATCATTAGAGAATGTCAATTGGGCTGTACGCAGTACTTAAGCGGGAGTAACTCAGCTGGTAGAGTGCAACCTTGCCAAGGTTGATGTCGCGGGTTCGAATCCCGTCTCCCGCTCCAAATGAACAGAGCAGCCTGAATGTTCCCCTCCGTCAGTAGCTTAGTTCCTAGTTCCCGGCTAGTCCTTCCTTCCGATTTTTCCGTTGTATCCTTCCTTGCTCCCTTGTTTTCTGGGTTTTGCTACTGGCAGCGTCGAAGTGAGCCGATATACCAGCAGGCACACGTGTATTGAAACGGCTTAACCGTAGTTGCGGAAATTGGGTTGGCTGGATCAGCGCTCTTGCAGCGCTCCTGCCGGTGACGAATGGTCTTTTGGGAGCCGAAGCGAGCGAGCCTCACGCGCTGACAACGGTAGCCTCTGTGCGGAGACTTCCTGTAGAAGAGGCGAGCAAGCATTTGCCGGTGCGGTTGCGCGGTGTGGTCACAACGCCAAACGCTTGGCACAATAGCTTCTTTTTTCAGGACGATACAGCCGGTATCGCAGTAGACCCTGTCGACGAAAATCCTACCTACCACGCGGGCGACTTGGTTGAAATTGAGGGCGTCTCGGAGGCGGGCTGGTTTGCGCCATCGGTCTCCGCGAAAACGGTTAAGGTCGTCGGACACGCTCCGGAGCCGAAGAGCCGCGAGTTTCGCATGGGGGACCTCAATGGGGGGGATCAAGACAGCCAATGGATTGAGGTAACCGGGGTGGTGCACAGGGCGCAAGAGCAAACGGTTGGGAACTACTTAGGACTGGTTCTTAACCTTGATACCGGTGTCGGCCTCATTAGTGTTAACGTCCTGGATTACGCAGGGGGCGACGCCGGATTGATTGACGCAGCCGTGCGGGTGAAGGGAGTATGGGCCACGATCTACAACGATCGGCGTCAACTGACTGGGTTCAAGTTGGTGGTACCCAGCTTGCGCGATATCTCAGTTATCACCCCCGGGAGCCGTAAGCCGTATGATGCGCCGCTACGCGAGCTGAACGGCCTCTTGCGGTTTGGGCAAGGGAGCGCGGCATTTCACCGGATCCGTGTGCGTGGAACGGTCACTTTCCAGAACTCCGCCAACGATATTTACATTCAGCATGGCAGTTTGGCGCTCCTCGTCCACACAACGAGCACAGAACTAGTAACACCGGGAACGGAAATTGAAGCCGCTGGTTTCGCGGCCTTTGGTACCTATTCGCCGGTTTTGCAAGACGCGGTTTTTCGGGTGATCGGGCAGACAACTCCGATCAAGCCGCAGCGCATCGACGATAGCAAGACTGTTGAAAAAATGTTGGCCGATTTTTATGTTCCTTACGACGGCCAACTGGTGCAAATTGATGGAACGGTTATTGAGCATAGTGAAAGCGCAACGCTGGACTACATTCTTTTGAAGCTGGGCGCCAGGCTTGTTCCGGTCAAATTGGAACGAAGGACACTTACCACGGAGAGCGTCGGCCTGCCAGGCTCGACGATTCGCGTGACGGGCATCTGCGCGGCAGTGAAAGACAACAATGGCGACCCGGAATCTTACGAAATTCTGGCGCGTTCGGAAGCAGATTTTCAGGTGCTGGCTGGGCCGCCATGGTGGACGGCGGCACATGTAATAGGGCTGCTCCTGTTGGGTGGGTTGGCAATCTTAGGAGCAAGTGGATATATCTATGCGCAAAAAAGGAGAATTGGACAACACGAGCGTGCCCTAGAAGAAGCAATGAAAACGCGGCACGAAGTGCTCAGCAAACTTCCGCTATTGGCTATGAGCGTGGATTCAGGGGGACGAGTTACCTGGTGCAACGAGCGACTTTCGCAATTGCTTGGGCGTCCCGCGGCGGCGGTGACTGGACTTGAGTGGAAGCAGCACTTCGTCAGTGCTGTGATTAGCGGCGCGAACGAGGAGCCATCCCAAAACAGAGGCGAACCAACGGTCGGGCGGGAGGAACATGTTCGAGCGTTCGATGGATTGGAGCGGCATGTCAAGTGGTTCGAAGCCAAGCAATACGACTCCAAGGGTTTTGCGGTTGGCACGATTTCGATGGGAGTGGATGTGTCAGAGCGCGACCGAAGTGAGGCGAAGTTGAGCCAGGCTTTGGAATTAGCGAATGCCGCCAGCCGGGCCAAGAGTGAGTTTCTGGCGAATATGAGCCACGAGATTCGTACCCCGATGAACGGTGTGATTGGCATGACTGAACTGGTGCTGGATACGGATCTAAACGGTGAGCAGCGGGAGCATCTAGAGATGGTGCTAAGTTCGGCGGAAGGGTTGCTCAACCTGATCAACGAGATTCTGGACTATTCAAAGATCGAATCGGGCAAGCTGACGCTAGAAACGATCGAATTCGAGTTGGAAGACGCGCTCTTCCAGGCGCTAGGTCCGCTCACGTTGCAGGCACACCGCAAAGGGTTGGAACTGGTTTGGAACATCGCGCCGGATGTTCCCGAAAGGTTGCTCGGCGACCCTGGAAGATTGCGCCAAGTGCTGGTGAATCTGTTGGGCAATGCCATCAAGTTTACGAAAAAGGGTGAAGTGGGTTTGCAGGTAAGCGTAATGGGTCGCGATGAACGTTCGGTGGATCTGCACTTCCGACTACACGATACAGGGATTGGCATTGCGCCGGAACAACTGACGCATATTTTCGAGCCCTTTTCGCAGGCGGATGGCTCGATTACGCGTGAATTCGGGGGGACGGGGCTGGGCCTTAGCATTAGTACGAAACTCGTTAAACTATTCCAGGGAAAGATTTGGGTAGAGAGCGAGTTGGGGCAAGGCAGCGCTTTTCAATTTACGGCGCGCTTTGGTCTGAGCGGGAAGGCAACTACGGCCGCGCCAAGGTTGGCGCTGGCGGGTCTGAGGATCTTGGTCGCCGATGATAATGCGGTAAACCGTAACATGTTGGAACAGATCCTAAATCAGTTGCAAGCACAAGTCACCCTAACCGCGGACGGCAACGCGGGCTTCGAGGAGTTTGAGCGGGCTCGGCGAAATGGTGAGAGCTACAAGCTGGTTATTCTGGATGACCACATGCCTGGAATGGACGGTTTCACGGTAGCGGAACGCATTCGAAGGGTATCTGCGTCCGACGAGACCAAGCTGATTCTACTGACAGCGCATGGCCAGCGAGGCGACGCATTGCGTTGCCAGGGCATTGGTATAGAAGGATACCTGAGAAAACCAATCAAACGGAGTGCGCTCTTGCAAGGTGTCACAGATGTTTTGGGCATGACCGGTGCTGAACCCGTGGGACGAAAGCTGGTTACGCGGCATACGATCCAGGAAGGCCGGATGCGTATTTTGCTGGCTGAAGACAATCCGGTCAATCAGCGTCTGGCGGTGAAACTACTGGAGAAGCAAGGGCATTCGGTACGCGTGGCCAATAACGGGCGTGAGGTCCTGGATACGCTTGAACAAGAGACATTCGATTTAGTGTTGATGGATGTCCAGATGCCGGTGCTGAGCGGGCTCGAAGCGGCGGCGATGATCCGGAAGAGAGAAAGGGAAAGCGGCGAACATACTCGCATCATTGCGCTGACGGCGAATGCGATGAGCGGGGATCGCGAGAAGTGTCTGGCGGCGGGGATGGATGGCTATCTCTCGAAACCGATTCGAGTAGAGGAGTTGTTGGCCGTTTTGTGAGTTCGGCTACTCACCCGAATCGGTACTGACTTTCAGGACGGCGAGAAATGCTTCCTGAGGGATTTCCACTCGCCCGACGCGCTTCATGCGGCGCTTACCTTCTTTTTGCTTTTCGAGAAGTTTGCGTTTGCGGGAGATATCGCCGCCGTAACACTTCGCGAGCACGTTCTTGCGCATGGCCGCTATGGTTTCGCGCGCGATGATCTTGTTCCCGATAGCAGCCTGCAGGGCCACCTCAAACATCTGGCGCGGAATGAGCTTGCGCAAACGCTCAATCAGAGTCTTGCCGCGTTCGTAAGCGAAATCACGGTGAACAATCATGCCGAGAGCGTCGACTGGTTCGCCGCCCACCAGCACGTCTAACTTGACCATGGGCGAAGCGCGATAGCCGGATAGATGGTAATCGAGCGAGGCGTAGCCGCGACTGGCAGACTTAAGCCGGTCGTAGAAATCGAGAACGATTTCGTTGAGCGGCATTTCGTAGAGAAGAAGAATGCGGTCGCCGCCAATGTATTCAAACTTTTTCTGTACGCCGCGCTTATCTTCCAGGAGCTTGAGGATCTCGCCAACAGAGTCTTCGCGCGTGATAACCGTGGCGTCAATGATGGGCTCTTCGATCCGTTCGATCTTGGTGGGATCTGGAAACTTTTGCGGATTGTCGACTTCGACCAGATCGCCGGCGGTCGTAGTGACTCGATAGCGGACGCCGGGTGCGGTGGTGATGAGATCGATCTGAAACTCGCGTTCGAGGCGCTCTTGCACGATTTCCAGGTGAAGCAAACCAAGAAAACCACAGCGAAAACCGAAGCCGAGAGCAACGGAGTTTTCCGGTTCGAAATTGAAAGCGCTGTCGTTAAGGCGCAGCTTTTCGAGCGCATCGCGGAGCAGGCCGTGCTCGTGCGACTCGATTGGATACAAGCCCGCGAAAACCATCGGCTTGATTTCTTGAAAACCGGGGAGCGGCTCTGTTACGGTCGTGGGCTCATCGGTGATGGTGTCGCCGATCATGGCGTCGGACACTGTTTTGATGTTGGCGAACAGAAAACCGGCTTCGCCCGCGCCGAGTTCATCGCAGGGAACAGGCTTGGGAGATTGGAAGCCAACACCGTCCACTTCGTGCACCTTGCCGTTTGACCAAAGGCGGATTTTTTGACCTTTGCGCAAAGTACCGTCGATGATACGAGTGAGGATGATGACGCCGCGATAGGGATCGAACCAGGAATCGAAGATGAGCGCTCGCAGCGGAGCATTGGGGTCGCCTTTGGGCGCGGGCACCTTCTTCACAATCTCTTCGAGGATCTCTTTGATGCCGATGCCATTTTTGGCGCTGGCTAGAACTGCTTCGCTGGCATCAAGGCCGATGAGCTGCTCAATCTGTTCGCGAATACGCTCGGGTTCGGCGGAGGGCAGATCGATTTTGTTAATAACCGGAATGATTTCGAGGTTGTGGTTGAGCGCCAGATAGGTGTTGGCGAGCGTCTGCGCTTCGACGCCTTGGGAAGCGTCGACCACAAGCAATGCGCCCTCGCAGGCTTGTAAGCTGCGCGAGACTTCGTAAGTGAAATCGACGTGGCCGGGCGTATCGATGAGATTCAGCTCATACATGTTGCCATCATCGGCTTTGTAATTGAGACGGACGGCGTGGGCTTTGATGGTGATGCCGCGTTCGCGCTCCAGGTCCATGCTGTCGAGCACCTGTTCCATCATTTCGCGCTGTGACAATGCGCCCGTAAACTCAAGCAAGCGGTCGGCTAGGGTAGATTTCCCATGATCGATGTGCGCGATGATAGAGAAATTGCGTATGAAGCGGGGGTCCATGTTGCGGTAGACTGAGGGATAAACCCCAAGTATCCCATAGCGACGATACCTCTCCGCATTCATGTCATATCAGACCTTTCAAGGCTCGCTCGACGCCAGTAACCTGCGGATCGCGGTTATTGTAAGCCGCTTTAACGAGTTCATCACGGAACAACTGTCGAAAGGCGCGTTGCAGGTGTTGGAAAAGCACGGTTGCCGGCCGGAGAATGTGTTGTTTGTGAAGGTACCCGGCGCGTGGGAATTGGCGGCGGCGGCGAAGCATGTGGCGTCGAAGTGTGATGCGATTGTGGCGCTGGGGGCGGTGGTGCGCGGAGATACACCACATTTCGACTATGTGGCGGGCGGCGCGGCGGACGGACTTAACCGCGTGGCCTTGGATACGGGAGTGCCCGTGGCCTTTGGGGTATTGACCACCGATGACATGCAGCAGGCGATGGACCGGGCGGGCGGCAAGAGCGGAAATAAGGGTGCGGAAGCGGCTGAGGTGGCGATTGAATTGGCGAACCTAGTGAAGCAGTTGAAGGAAATTCGATAGATGGCGGCGCGCCACAGATCGCGGACGCGGGCTTTGCAGGTCTTGTTTGAATGGGACATGCGGCGCGAGCCGATTGATCGCGCGATTGCCCATTACTACGACACGCTGCACGCTGAAGAAACGCAAACCGCCGTCCAATTAAAGCCGGATCGATTCATGGAAGAACTGGCGCGCGGCACGGTGGCCAACGCCGAAGCGATTGATAAGAAGATAGAGGCGAAGGCGGCGAACTGGCGATTGGAACGGATGGCGGTGGTGGATCGTAACATCCTGCGATTGGCCATTTACGAAATGGAACGCAATGAGTTGCCGGGGCCCGTGGTTATAGATGAAGCGTTGGAGTTGGCGCGGCAGTTTTCGGGCGATGAGTCGCTTGCGTTTATTAATGGCGTGTTGGATGCGGTGCATCGGCAGAGTCATATCGTCGAGACGAGTCTCGACGCGGCAGGCCACGGGCCTGCGCCACAAAATAATCGAGAATAAGCCAGTAGCCATTATTTGAGAGTGACGCGGGCGAGGCCAGCGTTGTTGGAAATGTCGTAGACGCGGACGACGAGTAAGTGTTCGCCCTCTTTCAAACTGTCGAGGTGAAGATGGAAGCGTTCACGCGGCGAGTCAGTCACACCGTCAATGGATTCCACAGGCTGCCAAAAATTCGCATCGATTGAGTATTCACACAGTCTCAGTGGGCTGGTTTTATCGGCGGCATCGATATCCGCGTCGAGTATGCTGCCGTTACGGGTAACCTTGCCGAAGCTAACGCTAGGTGGAGTGTTGTCGATGAGAACCGGCGAGCTGGTGAGCTCCGATTCCAAGGCAAATTCGGGAGCGTTGGCGGGCGCATCGGACGCAACAACTTTGAAATAGTAACGGCCGTCGGCGAAGACGTCGGGATCAAGCAGCAGTGTGTTCTCAAACATGCGGTTGCGAATCAGGTGCCAGTTGGTTTCTTCTTCGGAGCGGAAATAGAGGGCATAGACGAGACGGTCGGCGTCGGGGTCGTCGGCTTGCCAGGAGATTTGTGTTTGTGTGGCCTGTAAGTGGGAGACGGTTTGCGTGGCAGAGGAGGAAGAACTGGCGGCGGGCGCTTCGCCGGTATCGGTGACGGTGATCGAATAGGCGGCTGTGGAAGCAGCGGCGGTGTTGCCGGATTTTTGAGGGGTGTTTGAGAGCACTGAAGTGACGCTGATGCTATGCACCGCAGGGGGGCCGTTTTGTGGAAGGTACGGGACATCGACGGTGGAAAGTGCGGCAGTGCTGGCGGCGGGCCACTCGGCGCGCCATTGCACAAAGCGTGCAATGGGACTGGTCATCAAGGCGTGGGCTGGATCGGTGATGGGATCGGACCAGGCGCTCCAGGTTTGATCGGGCCGCGCGGTGTTGCCGGTGCGGGTGCGAAACGCGAGGTTGGCTCCGACGCCGTGCCACTGTAGATGACCCCAACGCGCAACGCTGGTGGAATCGTGCACTTCCGATTCATAGGACGACAGCGCGGCTGCGGCAGGGGCGAAGGAAAATAGGCGGGCGGGGTTGCTCATCGCCGCATAGAGGTTGCCGTTTGTTTTGAGAAGGCGCGTGGTCTCGCCGTTGCCTGGTTCGGAGAGCAGAGTGGTTTGGTGATCGCGCCAGCGGTAGATACGCCCGTTGGCATCGGTAGAGAAGATGAGATCGTCGCCATCGAGCATAAGGTCATAGACATTTTCTTCTTTGGAAGTGCGCAGGGTTTCCACGGCGCCGTTGGGAGAAACGCGATAGATGGCTGACTTCTCAACGCCAGTGGCTTCGCTCACGGAGGCGGATGTGGCGGCATTGGAGGATTGAGCGGTGGCGTTGGACTTACTTGTGTCGGTGGAGATTTTAACGCCGCCTTGCTCATCTTCCTTCGCTTCGTTGACGGTGATCACCGTGGGAGTTGAAGCTACGGCGGTAGCGGTGGACGTGGGTGTGGCGGCTGCGGCGCCGGTGCGTGTGGAGATTGCGCCTCCCATGGCGGCGGCGTAAATGAAGCCTTTCGCATCAATCACGATGGAGCGGATTTCGGGTAGCGATGAATCATATAAAACTTTGGCCTTGCCGGGGGCGGTAATTTCATAGAGGAGGCCGTTAGGATCGGTACCGGCGAGTAAGTGGCCGTTAGGCGCCAAAGTTAGGGCAGTTACATTCGCCTGTCCGGTTTCGTAGTAGAGTTCGGCGGTGGTTGCACCTGCGGCGAGACGGTAAATGCGGCCCGGTTCGCCAGTGGCGATGTAGAGTTCGCCGCCAGGCCCAATTTGTATGGACCAAATGTATTTGGCGGGCGCACGCCACAACTCCTTCACGTTCGAACCTTCGATGCGAAAGACGCTGCCGCTGGGCGACGTACCTGCGTAGAGAACGCCTTTCGCGTCGGAGGCCAGCGCAAACACCTCGCTTTGCGGGGCGGACCAAGCGAGTGAGGACTTACCGTCTGGGCTGATTCGATAGACCTTGCCCGAGTGGCCGGTGGCGGCAAAAATGTTTCCAGCGGGCGCGGCGACGATAGACCAAAGAGCTGGCTGATCGAGCGGCGTGGACCAACGGACGGACGGGCCAGGCTGGAGGATGCCGTCGGCGGTAAGAGAGAGATTGACCAAGCGGCCTTTGAGGAAATCGGTGAAACCGTTGACCTCCCAAACGGTGCTGGTTGCCGCGGAGGCGGCCAGGGACAAAGCGCCTAGGGCGGTGAGTGTGCGGATTAGCAAGCTACCTACATGGTACGCGCGGGCTTTGCTGTTTTGAGTGGTGTTCATGGCGATTTGCGCGAGCAGCGATTTCTAGCGGCGGTTGGACGCAGTTAGAGCGCGGTCTTTGCGACGACGCTTCGGTGTGTCCCGGATTCTCGGGCTTTTGGAGCCTTTTGATTACGCTGCGGCTGCGGTTGCCTCCTGCGAATCGTTTTTTGCGCAGTGATTCGCGAGTTCTTCGGCAAATATCCGTTCGAAATTGCGGACGTGGCAGCGTGCGTTGCCTTGTTGGACGGCGTTGGCTGCAATTTGATGACGAGTTTGCGCGTCTTTCAGTGCCATTTGAGCGGTGTGACGCTCAATTTTACGGCGATTTTCTTCTTCTTTGTGTTTCTGCGCTTCGAAGCCATTGGCGGCTCTGCGTTGCTCGGCGCGGAGCTTGATCAGGTCATTGAGAGATTTGTGAAAGGCGCGAGTGTGGGTGGTTTGATAGCGGAGATATAAGGAAAATTTCTTTTCGTCCTTGATATCGCCGGTATCGGGGTCGAGGCAGGTGTCTTGCAGGCGCTGAGCGCGTTGTGCGAGCCAGAGAGATTCGGCCATGCCGTGGACGAGGATGAGTTGAGTGGGAGTTGCGGTTTGGTGCTCGTCGAGCAGAGATTGCGTTAACGCGTCGAAGCCAGCGGGGTCTTCGGTGGTGAGGAGTTTGAAGGTGCCGTTGGTGTGCCGGGCCAAGCCGTGGAGGGTATGGTTGAGGCAGGAGATGGCGCGGCCCGCCAAGGATGGACCGGTGGAGAGTTGCGCGTTGGCGCGGTTGGCGCTCAAGCGCGCGGTTGAAATGGTAGCGCTTGGTTCGGGCGCGGGTGTTGTGTCGATAACGGCGTTATCGGTTGGTTCCTCTGGCGCGACCGCTGTGGAGGAAGGGATGGATTGAGGAATGGGGAAACCCGCTTTGCGGGCGGATTTTCGTGCTTGGCGCTCGACGGCGCGACGGATGTCTCTTGGTGTCATAAATAGGAAGGTCTCCTGAAGAAAGCTAGCCCGTTCGGGTCGGCGACCGAACCTAGTTTTCGAGTTGGAGGGGCCGTGAAGGCTTGTAAGTTGTTGAGCGAGTTGGAGAAAAAATTATTTTCGAATTTCGGCAAGATTTGTGACTGATGAATGGGTTATAGGAAATCTTGTTCAAGTGGCGACAATTTCCTCTTGGCTACGATTTCCTCAGCCCGCTCGACAGGCGGTTGCCTTCATGGGGCTTTTTCCGTACTCTGGAAGGCATGGAAGTACATTTTGCGCCAGACCTGCAAGCCAAGATTGACCAGTTGGTGAGTGAAACCGGACGCACGCCCGACAAGCTTCTTGCGGATGCGATGGCGGGGTACGTGGCCGAGCTTGGCGAGACACGCGAAATGCTCAACAGCCGCTACGACGACCTCAAAAGCGGTAAGGTAAAGCCCATTGATGGCGAAGCTTTTTTTGAGCGCCTTCGCAAACGGGAAGATGGACTGCTGAACAGGCAATGACCGCCGGGCAGGGCTTTGACCTTCATCCGCTCGCGGCTCAGGACATTACCGACATTTGGGAGTATATCGCCGCCGACAGCCCACAGGCAGCGCGGCGATTGCGTGAGGAAATTCTAGCCGCACTTCGCGGCTTGGCGCCGTTTCCGAATGTTGGACACAGACGAACAGACCTCACCTCACGCCCTTTGCGGTTCATCGTCGTTCGTGAATATCTGATTGCCTACGCTCCAGATGAAAAGCCTTTATGGGTTGTTGCCGTGATGCATGGGCGGCGCAACCCTCGCGTGATGGCCGCAATTCTCAGAGGCAGAGAGGAATAAACCGCCGCGGCTTCGTTGGGAGTTTCAGCTTCAGGGAGGTGTTGATATTTCCCAGCATTGAGCCTCCCAGGAGGCTCACGCTGTTGGGCATGGAGAGCCCGCTCTTCGTGCCGCGGTATGTCGTCTGGCCCCTTTTTTGCTCTTTTTGCTCTGGCCCTTTTTTGCTCCTCGAATCGATTCGGGAGATGCAGATCAGTCGGGAGCCACGGTCATTGGTGAGAAGGCGCTTGTGTCACGCACGAATGCGTAGAAGAACCGGATAGGTCAGTATACACAGCGTCTGGCCGCAATCTGCATAACTTCCGAATTCCCCGGTTGTACGCGGAATAACTGTCGCCTCGCTGATACCTCTCCTGCATCGCGAGCAAATGCAGAAGCTTTGCGGCTGTTCCCACGTCTCCGCTAAGCTCTTTGAGGTGTTCGGGCACTTTATCTCGGAGAGTCTGGGGAATGGCGTTTTTCGCGTCAGCAAAGGCCCTCACAATGTCACGAATCCAGCCAACGGTTCCCTCATATTCTGGCATTGTGTAGACTGGCCGGCATGGAACCCCTTTACACGCCAAGGCCAAACCCGAAGATGTCTCTGCAATGATATTCTCGTCAACGTGGGGCGGCTCCAGATTCTGCCTGACCTGGTCAATCACCCCCGCTGTTTGCGTGAAGGCAAGTATGTAGGCATAACGCTGATAGAACTCAAGCTCCCACCTCACTGAAGAGCAGGGGTCCTGGGCCGCTAAGAGCGAGATAAAGGCAACTCCAATTAATAAGCGTGTTCGCAAGTTCTAACGCTCCCGCCCTTATAGTGCCATGTGCCTTCTGGATTTCTCATCTGGAAGGTGCGGCCCGTTCCGGCCTAACGACCAATTCGGCGGCTACGCTTCTTGTTCGTGCCCCAGAGATTTGCCCACTTGTGGCCCCGTGCTTCAAATAGGAACACCTCAAGGAAATTCTTTTGTAGCCCAGTCTGTCTTACCGTCTCAACGGCCTGCAACCACTCGTTTTCCAGAATTAACCCATCGGGGTAGCAGTTCACTAGGAGAACTGTATTCCATGGATAATCCTTCGCGCTCTTGGCCGTTAACCTATCGACAATCTGCTGGGCAAGTTCGCCGATGTGATTACCGCTGTAAACATAAGGTTTAGATTTTATCTCCCCGGTTTTTGGATCTCTGCTGATGTTTTTCGGACCGAACGATCCGCCTTTTTCATGAAGTTCCCTACGAACCAGATGCGCGTTCGGGTGGGTCGAAGTTGTCACTTCCAAATATATTTTTCTTGGCATGGGCGTTTTCTTCGCCATCTCGAACGGCGTCCATATGATGGCGTCATATGATTGCGACCCGCTCAGCCACCGCAGTTTAAAGCGATTTCTAACGCGATAGTTGACCTGAATATACTGAACAATCGGGAAAAGTTCTTCCAAAAGACGCTTCTCCAGCTTGCTCGCGATCAGTCTTATCCGTGTCAGCCCTTCCGGTTGTGACGTGATCTGCTCGTAAAGATCATAGACTTTCTTGCAAAACCCAAGCCCATCCAGGAGCTTGTTGTCGATGGCATCGAGACTGACCATCTTTGCTGATTTCGGTTGATCCATGGCGGCTCGCTGAGCTCATACTTGTTTCGAAGCCTTCTCCGTAGAGGCCTTGCGCGGGCTTCGCCATTGGCAATCCCAGCGCAACGCATCGATGACGGAATCAGCGCAAAACGGCTTTCTCCCTTCTGCGGGGTGGCTATTTCGCCCCTTCCATTATGAAGGCGGAACATGTAATCGCGCCAAAGTTTTTTGAGAACGCTGGTCGGTAAGGAGCGTATTCTTTGTAATCTTTATATGGCTTGTATTCCTTATAAGACTTGTAGGCTGGCTCTCTGTAGACTCCATGCGCTCTTTCACTGCGCACGCTGCGTCGCCTTGATGATCTCTAACAACGCCATCAACGAACCAGCCGAGGTGTTTACCATTAAATCCACAGATGCGAAATCCCTTGACACCGCGATCTGACTCTAAATAGGCTGCGGGCTTTCCATTCCACATATAGATCGTCATCTCTTCGCCAATAGCGATGTATGCTCTAGCCTTACCGTTGCTATTGAAAAGGCTGATTTCATCGTCTCCCGCGGAAGCACTTGTGTCTAAAGACAGAACAGCCAGGCACAGAATCCAGCGCATAACTCTTGTGACAACTATCCTATCTCTCTGGTGACTTGATGGCCTTGTCGGACCATTGGCCGCTCTCTTTTCGTAAAATTCCATCCCAAACCCAAGAACGCTTCCTGTGGTCACCAGTTGATTTTCAGGAGTGCCGAAACACGCAGGGGGCCGCACTCTAGCCGCCGCAGCTTGCCATCAGTGACGGATTTTGGCTCCCCTCCCCCCTCCCTACGCCACTCGCCGTCTGCCATCTTCAAAGAACTTGCGCACGGCGTCGCTCATGTCGCGCTGCCGGACCTGCTGGCGTGTAATCAAACCGCGTTCGCACGCCTGTTTGACGGATTGACGAATCAAATGACGGTCGACATTCCCGGCTTCAATCAAGTCGATGATCGTTCTAAGGGGTCGAGTGAGTTGAAAGCCCTGGCGCTCCGCCACATCGGCTGCCGGAAGATCTGCATAGTGGAGGACGAGTATCCCTGGTATTTCACTGTTCCGGCGGAAATGGGTCGGCACTGTCATGTGAAGCTTCGCCGGGTTGGCATCGGAAAGCTCATAGAGGCTCAGTGCCGTTTGGTGACTAAAAACTCCTTCGGTTTCTTCTTTACGATTCCGAGACCACAGCGACCAAAGCACAAGGTCGGGCCGGTCGGCGGCTGGAAACTGCGTCATCCGGTAGATGCCCCGATGTTCACGAATCCAGTTACCGGCTTGCACGTGATAGGGATGGGTATTTTCGGCAAAGCCCGCAGATTTGGCTTGCTTGGCGGTGAAGAAGCCTTGTTGCTGCTCCGCGATTTCAAACAGCCGTCGCGCGGCTTCGAGGTGAGATTGGCCCACGAACACAATCCTACAAAATTATTGTAGGATTAGCAAGGGGGTCCTTACTTGAGCGTGGCGGCGAAATCGGCCCGTGGCGGCTTTCAGCCTAGCAAGATAGACCAAATAGTACTTTACATTGCAAAGTACATTCTCTTATACTGGGATTGCCCGCCTGGGAGGGCGGCTCTCTTGGTCAAACGAATCGTTGCTATCGCCTTCATCTTCGCTGCCACCAGCATTGGCTGGCTGATACTGGGCACAACCGTTTATGAGCGCACAAATTCTTCTGGAGACCGGCTTAGGGCCGGAGTCGCGTCGATTTGGGGCGAGGCGCAGACGCAGAAACCTCCCATAGCCAGCATGGTGCTGAAGGATGAGAAGAACGTGTCGGAGGTTATCGATGGAAAGGTGGTGAGGAAGGTATTCACGCT
>Ga0302319_10015084_pt1 | contig 14349 bp, 17 predicted proteins | sample Bog_T0_2_FD_203319 | JGI IMG/M metagenome (GOLD analysis project Ga0302319, IMG submission 203319) | Peat permafrost microbial communities from Stordalen Mire near Abisko, Sweden - Bog_T0_2 | ecosystem: Environmental > Terrestrial > Soil > Wetlands > Peat | place: Sweden: Abisko, Stordalen Mire... | reverse complement strand
CGCTCAGCCCGGGATCCTCCTCCGCCCTTCCTCCGACCCACAGGGGGTGGGTCACTTTTAAACGGGCGTTAGTGGGTCAGTTCTACGCGGGCGTTGATATGCCCCAACTGCTGGCTTCAATCAGATCGTGGGCCACACGGTGGCTAATGGTGTGGCGCGCGCCAAATGCCTAACGGCTGCCGGAGCTCACCGCGCCTTTGAGCTGGTGAGCCCAGCGACTAGCTTCCCAAAGCATCCCCTTCCGCAGCCGGGTCCCGATTGGCCATCCGTCAATTTCTGCCTCGATACGCACCTTAAACTCGCGGGCATTATCGAAGACGGGCGGCTCGAGCTGGTCGTCGTTTGATGGGGCAGGGCGAGCGCTCGGCCCGCGAGCCCCCATCTTGTTGGGAAACCGCTTCGCACAACCTCTCTCAATCAAAAATGTTTATGCTGTTCACAGAAAGCCAGCAGGCGGCCCGCAACATTTTGCTACTTATGGGGAGGACATTCTTCTCGGGCGTGCAGATTATCCCTGACCTAAAGCTCCGGCTCTATCCGCTCTTGATTGGGCCAACGGGGGTCGGGAAAAGCCAGATTGTGAAGACGGCAGCCAACCGGTTGGGGGCCTATTACCTTAGGATCTGCCGCGGTGATTGGAACGTCGTGGGCAGCAGGGCCGGCAGGCCGACGACCTACCAAGTGCTGGACTACGTGGCGACCTACCCGAGGGTCCTCCTGCACATTGACGAGCTTGATAAGTTCACGGATTTGCAGAGCGGAGACTGGTCGGCAGCCATTTCTGGCAACCTATGGTCCATGCTCGATGGGGTGCATCCGGTGGCGGAATACCTGCGTGACGTCACCTTCACCGACAAGCCGGCGCCGACAGGGGAGGAGTTGGAAGCCAGGATCAAGAACCTCTGGATAGTAGGGTCGGGAACCTGGCAGAGTGTCTACAAGAACAGCAGGGCTGGCAGCTCGATCGGCTTCGGGCGGAACTCGAACGATGAAAAGGTCGGCATGGAGGCGATCATAGCATCGAATCTCATAAGTTCAGAATTGTTGAACCGATTTAACAATGACGTCGTCTTCTTGGAATACCCCTCTCTGGCTGAGACCCGGCGCCTTCTCGACGGCTCTGGGATCACAAAACTTGCGAAGCAGCTTGGCGCCAGGGTCGAGCCCGAGTCGATCGACTGGACGCGCGGGGGGATGCGCTCCCTGGAAACGGTCGCAACCCGCCTTGCGCTGGCCTACCACAGGCGGAATCCGGCGTCCCTGGCCAAGCTGGAGACCCCCCAGGCCGCCCAGCCGGCGGTCCAGCATCCCTAGGCGACGCACCAGTATTGGCGCAATGGCGCGCCTCCCCAGTACAACGTACTACGCGTAACGTTGCACCGGGGTTTCTAGAGCTTGGGAGTGTGGCAAAAGGTGCAAAACGCCACACTGGGGATGAGGGCGCGCTCCCTTGAATCGAATTTTCGCCTAACCCAAAATGGCGGCTCATAAGTAAGCCGGTCGCATCCCTACTCAAGTACTGCTCGGGCTCATGGCCGATGAAAGAGGCGGTGGGTGTTCTTGCGGTTGACCGGGGACAAGCGCCACGAGGCGGGCAAGGCATTGGGGTGTTCAGTCTGATGTAGGTGATTTTCTCTCCGAAATCGGAGGATTCATAGTCGAGAAGCTGCGCCCAACCGAATTCCCCAAGTTGGCATGGTAGCCCAAGCGATGCATTGGCTGGCTCGTCGGGTTTTAGAATTTGCAGGCCGGTCTTTGTAGGCCGAATGCGGAGATCCAAATTTCTGCATGGCCGTTATCACCTGATGTCGTCGATGTCGTCGTGTGCCCGCGCGGCGCCGCAAACCCACGTGGGTAGTTTGCGGCCATGCAGAATCCTTTCCCGCTCGATTTCCCTAGAACTTCGCCAACCGATGGAAGGGAGCGTGCATGCTAGAGTCTCTTAGGCGCAGGCGTACGTCGTCGCGGAGGCGCTGAATTTCGCCCAACTCAAGCCTGGAACGAGACCAAAACGAAAGGCGTTACCTCTTCCCTAAGAATTCCGTTAGCGTTTCATTCAATATTGTTTGGCAGACTCCATGAGAAGTTCTTCGCGGAAGGACTTGGCAAAAAGAATAAACTCGGCGCAGTCTTCCGGCGGTAGTTCTATTTGGTTTAGTCTCATCTCGATTTTGCTGGCTCCGGCAATTTTTGCGACATGGTCGAGAGTCATCACACCTTGAGCGTGCTCAACAACGTGATGCACATTTGTGCGGGTATCATATTTGCGCATCGCAACGTATGCTCGCCTTCCCACGACCCAGCCAAGTGAACCCTTACCGAGCGAATTGCGAACAGAGGTTGAGATTCCAAGTTTTAGGGCATGCATCAAGACACCGTCGCCCTTGGATGCCACGGTCTCCATGTAGCGGCGTTTGTCGGTGCGCTCGTAGTCGATCTTCTCACGGACTCCGTCGAGAATCATGAAAAGTGAGCCGTTAAAATCGAGCAGCCCATCACCGGAATAGCCTCTAGCCGCATCGTCGATCTTGGGGGCCTCGCTGTCCACTACGATGTAAATCCATAACTTCTCCTCGCCGGTCGCAGTGTTCTTTCTGTAGACGAGATTAATGCCATTTATTGGGTTCTTCCCTCTGACATCTAGTTGTCCCTTAAATCTATCGAAGGTAGTTTCCGTGACCCGATTCTTTTCGGCCATTTCCATTGCAGCTTTCTCAGCCGCTTGCCGAATTTTCTCGGCCTTCAGTCGGGCCTTCTCAGTTTTAGCTTGATCCCGCATAACCTGTCGCTCGGATGGGCCCTCTGGGGCGACCACTGGGTCAGGAGTCGGATTCTTAATGAGTTCGGCCATAGCTTGGTCGATCTCAACCTCGCGCTTGCGAGTTGCCATCACCGCAGCGACCAGCCACCCAACGATTGTCCAACCGAGCAACAGAGAGATCCACTTGATCTTTGCTTCATCAGGATGGCGGAAGCCTGCGCCCCTTAGTAACTTGTTTGTCGTCTCTGTTTCTCTATAACCGGGAATGCGACTGACGACGCGGATAGCCCTTGAGATAGGAAGGATGCAAATCAACAACCCGCCTGCGCCAAGGATGATCAATGCAAGTACGTTTGAGGCTAAACTGGCTAGCCCGCAGAGTCCTGAGGTGATGATTGCAATGACTAGTGCCGATCCGATGAGCGAACCAAGGCCGTGAGCCGGAATTTGTAGTTTTTCATTCATGGTTAATGTGCCGTTGCAATCGGCAAGATGAGCCAGTTGCGCATTTTCTGATGCTCAGCTCCGCTACACCGATCATCTTTGAGGCTATTGATCGGCCGAAAATTGTCGTGTAGGCGAAGGGCCAAGTAAACTTCCAATGCTACCCTTTGGCTGTCGGTCAAACGGCTGCTTCTGGCTATAATTGGGAGTACTATACCTCGCAGACAACCGAATCAGTAAACGAGAATCAGAAAAAGCTGATTGTTGCGCCTTCGCAATCATGTCTTCGAAATTTGGGGCAATTCTTGCATGATCGCTCTCGCTAGGGGTGACCCCAGGTCTGCCGTTATCCGTAGAACGCCACACCCGCCGGGGCGAGAGTTGGCGCCCTGCGGGTGCAACGCAGTCCCCGCAACGTCGCACTTGACTGTATGAAAGTGTCCTCTGGGGGGCATACAGATATTTGAGAGAGGAGCGAAGCCGCAAAGCGAGCTGAGGTTTTCGAGGCTCGGGGTGCGGAAATGCCGGCGGAGGCAGTCGACTGCAGTCGGCCGCCATCTTGGGAGGCATGAACAACAACCGCTCCAACCCCGCCCATTTGCCCGTTGCCGGCCCCGCCATTGATGGCGGCCTGCCTTCTACCCACCACCGCGAACGGGCGCGCCCGATGCGCTCTTGCACAACGGGGATGTTGCCTGCATCCAGCGATGCCGTGGGCGAGATCGAGCGCCTCGGCCGCGAGAACGCAACGCTCCCCCCGACCCTGAAGCTTGCCGCCTGGGCCATTGCCGAGCGCGTCGGCAGTGGGGCGACCGAATCCAGCGTGCGCAGGATCCTGCGGCAGGCGGGAATCCCAATGATGACCCAGTCCGAGAGGGCCCGCCGGTATCTGCTGAACGAGTGCGCCTTCGACCCGGATCCCATCGGCAATCAGGAGTGCGCCTACTGGCTCGGCTTCCTGATGGCGGACGGCTATGTCAGGGCCGAGACCGGGCTTGTCACGGTGGGGCTCCAGGAGGCTGACGCCCCGCACCTGGAACTCCTGCGGCAATTCTTCGGCACCGACGCCCCGGTCAAAAACTACCCCAGCAACTACAAGGACAGGCGGTGGTGCCGGCTGTCGGTCATCTCAAGGCGCCTGATGACCCGCCTGGGCGAACTCGGCATGCCGATCGGCTCAAAGCACGGGGTCGCGGTCCCGCCCCCGCCGGGCCTGCGCTCAAGCGTGCATTTCTGGCGGGGCTTTTTCGACGGCGACGGCGGCCTCTCGATCCGGCCGAACGCATCGACGTCCAGGGCCCGGCCCGACCTCCCCAAGGCGACCATGACCACGGCCAGCCCCGCGATGATGGAGAGCTTCGTCGATTTCATCGTCCGGGCTGTGAACCCCGGCTCGCGCACCAAGGCGCAGGTCTACAAGGGCAGGCGCGGCGGGCACCTCTCGATCAACCTCGGCTCCCACACGACCATCCAGCTTGCGAGGGTCCTGTACTTCGGCCCCGACGGGAAACCGTACGCCCCGGCACTCCTGAGGAAGCTCCGGATCGCGGCATCGGTAAAGGACATGGAACTCGCGGCCAGCGCCCGGAAGCTTCCGCCGGCCACCGTCGCCGAGATGAGGCGCCGCCACTCCGAGGGCGCCAGCCGCAGGGATCTCTGCGTAGAGACCGGCATGTCGCGCTCGCGGATGTCCGACCTCCTAAGCGGCAGGAGCTACCGGAAGGCGTAGGACCCGGGGACCTCCCGGGCGCGGCCGCCCGGCGAAACCGCCCCGGCTCCCGGATGCAACCTAAGCCGTGCAGCGTCGCACTGGGAGTTCGAATGCGAACATCAGGTTATCCAGTGAACCTGATGTTCGTGGGCAAGCCGGTAAATGCCCTCGACTTGCGCCACTTCTTGGAACGTTTTTTGTGCAGGAAACCCATGATGGCGCCAATCCCGGCCGGGCGGCCGCCTCCGAAGCCGGGGGCCGCTTGACAATGGTCGGGCGGTGCCTGCGATACCCTCATGTCCTCCAAACGCGAGCCGCAGGGCGCCGACCTAAAAGCGCGCCGCCGCCGCTTCATCGCGCCCGCGGGTTCGTGCCCAAACCTGCCCGACGCGCCCGCGCATGCCGCGGGGGATATTCCGCGCGAAGCCGGTGCTCCGTCGGTGTTCACCCGCATCCGCGCCATGCGCCAGCGCCTGTCGCTGGGCAGGGGAGTGTCGGCCAAGGACCTTATCAACGAGGGCCGCAGGGACGTAACTCCCGTCCGCACGCAACTCGTGAAGGACCAGGCAACCGGCCTTGCGGTGACCAGGGGCCACGCTGGTAAGCGGGTCACCTCCGCCCGGGTTCGCGCCCACCTTTCGGACTTCCCGTGAAGGAGAATTCGCGCACAGAACAGCGCCTAAGGCTAAAGCCCGCTCAACGCGCTCGGCTATTGAAGCTGGCAGGGGATCGCAATGCGTCCCGCAAGGACCGGGAATGGGCGAGAAAACAATTGTCTGAGATGACCGAGACTAAACCCCTCAAGGAATCGAAGCTCGCAGGGCCGAAGGCGACGCTAAGCGACGGCCGTAAAAAGCGGCTGTGGACCGACCTTGATGCGTGGCTCGCGGCGCAGCCGGTGCGGAGGGACCTGAATCTGGCGGCGATGATTGCCGAGGAGCGCGATGCAACCACAAAGAGAACATTGTGAAAACCGCTGTTACAACAAGCGCGGTCAAGAGGGCGGCGGCACGCTATAAGAAGATCGTCGAGTGGTCCGACGAGGATAAGTGCTTTATCGGTCTCTGCCCTGGATTATTCTATGGCGGTTGCCACGGCAAGATTGAGGCCGGCGTGCGCGCACAACTCCAGACCATCGTCGAGGAATGGGTCACCACGCTCATCTCTGACGGCAAGCCTCTTCCAGCAGGAACGGCTAACAGGAAAATCAACGGCAAGGTTCAATGAAGAATGGTAAGGAATGATTTAAGCGTAAGTATGGCGATGCGGGCTGTCTGCTTTGCCGATGTTCGTGCCGATGGCGCGCCAGGTCGGGCCGGCGGCGTAAATCCCCAACTTTAGTCTGGAAGGGAATTGGCCGGAAGGAGCTTGAGCTTGCCAGCGCGATAGAGCTTGAGCTGCCGCATGAACTTCTTGTCGGCAAGCAGTTCCATGGTCTCAAGCATGGACCCAAGGCGTGCGGTCGAGATGACAGCCGCAACAGGACGGCCGTTGCGGGTGACAGTGACCGTCGTGCCGGATTCGGCAGTTCGGATGGCCGTGGCGATCTCGCGCTGGAGGTCCTTGACGGAGTAGGTGTCCTTCACTGTGAAAAGGCATATTTCCAATGGGCAATTGGGTCAAGGCCACCGCATCTGCCTATTTTGGAGTAGTGCCTGAGCCCCGACGAGGTGGTCGCAAATGCGATTACCTGCTTCGGCAAACAGCCCACCTACCCAGCGGGCGGCGATCCTACGAAGGCTGGCCCGCCAGAAATCGTTTCGTTAATCCTCGTACGCCTCCTTGCGCGAAGCGTCTGCCGGTAGGCGCTTACCAATCCCGGAAAGGCGGCTAAATCTGCGTCCGAAGGTTTCCCCTCGAGGCTTGTTAACCGTAGTCTTCTTGTGCAAGGCGGAGGAGGCTGAGGCTGCAGTTCTCCGCGTCGCAATGGCCCGCTTAACTTTTTTGGCCAAATCGGAATGGAGTTTAACCATCTCGAATTGCCGGTTGAAAGGGGCCTTGGGCGAAGCCCAATGCTCCCATAGCCAGGGCTCGTCGACGCCGGCTGCCACGTAGAATACTCGCCGGTTTGGCACGCACTGCATGACACCGCGCAGGCGGCCCATGCAGCCCCGCTGTTCGGCGCCGCCGCCTGCTGCGATCCCTTCAAGTCCGAAGAGTATCAGCGCTTCAGTCGCGGTTGTTTGGGATGCGTCGGCCGGCCCTCGAAGGGGTTCCAATACCTTGTTGAGTTCCCGCTCATTGTGGACCTGGGTAAGATCGAATTCGCGGCAAGGCACCCCGCGCAGCTCGTGCCGGAGATCCTCAAGCGCCGGGCCCCCGGCGGCGTCAACGATGAGAAGCCTCTTCCCCGTCCTCAGGGCGGATTGGACCTTCAACGTGAATTCCTTGCTTCTCACTGCGGGATATTATGACGCTGCTTCATTGAGCTGCAAACTTAAGGTCACGTCCCGCTACCTCGGATTCCGGCGCCCGCACCTGCCGGCCATGAGTCCGGGTGGTGCCTCAACAGGCAGGTTCATCGGCAGGATGGAATTTTCCGAATCCGCCCCGGCCGGCTTCCCTTTTCATGCAAAACGAGAAGGTGGCGGCGTTTCAGAATCTTCCCCTTTACGGGCACTACTCCGTCGCCATGGCGAATGCAAAGGGCTCAAAAGCAACTGTTGCATAGTAGTTGGGGTCAGGGGCTGAGCACGAGGTGTTTTGTGGCGAGTTCGATGGCTGCGACGGCGTGTCTTGCGCTCAATTCGACCCGTCCGAACCAAAAGTCTGTGGCTTCGAGGGCGCCTGATACACGCATCGTCTTGGGGTTGTCTTTGACCCCCGTGAAATTGAGCAGACGTCTGTGGCTTTGATTTTTCGGGTCGGCAAAAAGGCGACCGTGTACGAGGAGGTGCCTGTAGCGCTCGAGTTCAGTGTCTATTTGAAAGCCTGGTGCTACGGATTTGTTGTATCGCTTGAGGAGATAGCCAAAGGACTCGCAACTGGTGAGGTCATTTTTGGGCAGGAGGTCGCCAGTTTTTGCGTGGAAGACTTGGTCGAGGTCACTGGACGGTGCGCTGCTTGTGACGAAAAAGTAGTTTCGGATGCGGATTTCGATAAGGTAGATGGCCGCGTGCAAGAGGCCCATTCGTTCGACGTATGTTTGGAGCTGGGCCTCCTCGATCGTCTCCCGAATGGTTTTCGCGATCGAGACGCGGAGTTTTTTGGGCGTTGGGCTGGATGGGGAGGACGAATTGTTGCTCATTTCGGATTGGGTTCGGTGGACGGCACTGTGAGCGGTGCATTGGGAAAGGGCGAGCCAGGTGCGCCGCGCCATTTAAGTATATGGCGCATACCTCTTAACAAGCTGGGCGAGCAGACCATCTCAATCCCGCTGTCAGAGTGACCGGGAAATGGCTGTTCAGCTGTGAGACTTCCAGTCGATTGCCAATCCTGATTGGGCCTGCCAGGCTCCTTGGACATGTACCCTCCGGACCCCTCCTTCGCTATCTTGAACATGCCGCCAATTGATGTCCTCAATCAGCTCGTTCTCGAACTGAATGTTCGTTGGCAGATGTTCGACGAACTTTATTCTGAGGCCCAAAACTATGCGGTGCTCAATCGAACTGGAGCCAATTTTTGGAGCGCTCTCCACAATCTGCTCGTTGACGACCTCATGCTTACTATTTCGCGGTATCTCGATCCGGCAAAGATGGGCAAAAATGACAATTTTTCCTTGGCCACGATCGTTGCGTTGCCCGAGGTGGAAGCGTTTCGCGCTGACCTTCAAAAACGACTGGATGCGATCAATCAGGTCTGGGGTTGTGGCGTGAAGGATTGGCGCCACAAGCGGCTGTCCCATTCGGACATGGCGACCGCCCTTGGCTCAAACACTCTCCCTGACATCCCCTTCACGGAAATCAAAGAGTTGGTCGATGGGATTACAGGCTTCGTTCGCGAGATAAACCACCAACTCTACCATCACGACACCAGCTTCCGCTGCTCAATCACCGGATGGGTGCCGCAGGTCCTCGATTACCTCAAATTGGGGATTGAAAAGAAGGACGAAATCCGACTGAAGGCGTATGGCGCCAGGCTTCCGACCCCAGACCCTGAACTGGATTAACATGCGCGACCGCTGCGTTATGTTAGCCTCCCTGGATGAGATGCCGAACCAACAGCAACCGGATCCGACGTCTCCGTCGGTCACGCGCCCTGCTGCGGCAGGACACGCGCCATCTGTCGCTGCGGTTCATTAGGACGATGCAGGGGTTCGAAAAAGGACCGATTGTGAAACGCCCGCCATGCTGAGCTGGTCGCAAAATGCGACCACATCGTCCGCCCTTGGTAACTAAGCCCCCGCCCAATTCCCGTAACCGCCCGGGCAAGCTTCCCCTTTGAGGCGAAACGGGGAGGTCAAGAGTGCGCTAATTTGATTTATCTAGCAGCTTCTGTTTTTGCGCTTCGAACTGTGCGTCCGTGAGTAGTCCCTTTTTTCTCAAATCGTCCAGTTTCATTATTTCGGTGTAAAGATCAGCCTGCTTAGTTGACTGGTCCGTCGTCTTGATGTCGGCCGAAACTTTCTCATCCTTTTCGACAACGATGTTCGGCCGCGGTGTTAGAGAGGTCCTTCGCGCTTCAGGATCATTCTTGTCTACCACTCTAAATTGGTAGTCGAACGAGGCAAAATGACCTGGCCACATTGGACTCTCGTTCGAGGAGATTGGAATAGCGACTTTCCCCTGGCTTTCTGCGAATGCATCGGCATCGCGAATTACGCCGGCCTTGAGCGCGCTGGCATTGCCAAATATTCCACCGCGATCTTGTCGGGAGAGCATGTAAGTATCGGGAGACAGCTTAACTATTTCGGGATTGGAACAGGCCGACAAAAGCAACGCAGTGCAGATCACGCCGAGGAAAGATAATGTTCTCATTTGAGCGCAGAGCCGGAGACTATAGCGATGGATTAGCTCATTATTTCTCTGCTTAAGCGAGCCTGCATCCGAGCAACTCCTTCGGCTGATTTTCTGAGGTTTCCCGTTCTGCCGAAAAGGGGAAGCCCGTACGGGCCGTCTTGGGCTAAGGCGGATCCTTAATGAGGCGGGGCAGGGGGGATTTCAACCGGTGAAAGCCGTTTTCAACGGGTGACAATGAGGGAGCGCGGCGAGCAAGCGGCGCACGAAATTGGCCCAACGGCGCGCGCCTCCAGTACAACCTAAGCGGTGTAACGTCGCACTGAAGGCAACGGACTCAGCTGGTGCGCGCGCAGCAAGCCAAGTGGACGCACATTCCATGGGTAAAGGCGCACTCTGCGTGCCACGATGGAGGGTGACTCGCTGCCGGAAAACATCCGTCGTTGCTACGCACAACGGGAGAATTATGGCAGCGATCTCGGGGCGCCGACTGTGATTGTTTCTGGGAGGGAGATGCATATCAGAATCTGGCATACTTAACCTTGAATCCTACGGCCTCCAGACGCCCAGCCACTAGACCCGCTTCGTGGGCGCTCCCATAATAGATCGAAGAGGGGGTTTTTGAAGTGGCTTCGGAAAGAAGTTTGGCTGCCAAGAGGGCATTCATGTCAGGAACGTTCTCTACCAAGGCAGCGATGGCGGCCTCATTCCCCATTGAAATGGGGCTAAATACTGAGACTTCGTAGTCTTTATTGTCTGCCATTGGATCAGGAAGCTTTGTTTGGAGCTGACGTAGGCGCTCTTTAAGCGAACAGAGTTAAAGATGCACGTCAGGTCAGACTGTGGCGATGCGGAGTTAGTCAAAGATCGGCGCCGCTATGCGAGGGGGGCCCCCTTCGGAGAAGCGCTGCGATTCGGGATCTGAGTTTCAATGGGCTCACCTGATCGACATACTTGTCAAGATCCGCAGCCGCTGTGGAAGAAGCGCCATGCTTAAGCAGCATGGCAACCGCCCCGATGTTGCCGGTCAACACGGCAACATGCAGGGGCAATACCACGGATCTGCATGGATCGTCTGGCTCGTATTCCAACGGAAGCATCGAGCCCCAACCCCTTCGGGACAGAACCGACTGAAGAAGCGAAATATTATCCGGCCCGGGGAAACCTCCGCATCCCAGGTTCGGATCGGCTGCCTTCGCCAGCAAGAGGGCCGCGCACTGAAGGTGGCCGTGAAAAATGGCCGTCATCAATGGCGTTAGCACATGCTCTTGCCACTCGTCATGGCCAATTGTGTTCACGTCGGCACCGTGAGCCAGCAGCAGCTGCACAAGCCGTGTGTTCCCGCAGTAAACAGCCTCCAGGAGAGGCACGCTGCAACTTTGATAGGTTCCGTCATAGCCGTGTTCAAGTAGCATGCGGGCGATGACGGTCGACCCGCCGTCCAACTCGGGCAACGAGGGATAGCTGACGCAATTCGGATCAGCACCGAGTTCGAGGAGGTGCCTGACCACGTCAGGACGCCGCCCCAAACATGCCGTGGCCAATAGTTTTCCGCCGTCATCGTCGAGATTGCGCACGCGCGCAAGCAGTCGCCGGATAGCTTCGAACTTGGCGCGTCCCCGAATCAACCGGATGACTTGGGGTAGCGAATCAAGCGCACGCGCGCGCAGACCTATTGGAGCGCGGAAGGCCACAGTTCCTTTTCCGGTCTCTGCGGGAATGTGTGAAGAAGCCCCAAACTTGCGGAGTATCCTGACGGCTGCAATATTGCAGGTCACCTCTGCCAGTACAAGCGGCGTGCAAGGCGGCCCTTCACCGCGATCCTTGTACCAGTCGCTTCGAATAGACTTATACTTGAATGCTCCCAGATCGTGACACACAACGTTCCCATTGGCCCCGCTGCGCAACAAAAGCTCCACACACGACGTGTGGGTTTCCGCAATCGCGATCATAATGGGAGTTACGTCCCATTCTGCGCTCTGGTGAGTACAGATCGGCTCATTTGGGTCCGCACCGAGCTCAAGTACCGCTCGCATTATCGGCACGTCGCCACGAAAGGCGGCTTCCCCAAGCGGTGACGTCCACACGTGATCGCAATGCAGACGTGCGCCATGTCTGATCAATAAGCGCGCGACCTTCACGGTTCCTCGCGCAATCGCGGCTATAAACGCTGTAGGATAACCCGCCGTACTGTTCTGGCTGGCATTCGGGTCAGCGCCGTGACTCAGAAGATACTTCGCAGCATCCGGCCGCCCGCGCAGACTTACCTCACACAAGAGTTCATCCAGGAAGGATTGGTCTCCTTGGAATCTAGCGCTGGCCCTCTTGCGAAACGCCTTCATGCCCCCCCTGCCGTCCAAAGCGCGCAGCACACGAGCCATGGCACGATCGCGTTCATAAGGAGTCAGGGCGTTCGCAGGTGTGGGAGCTGGATGAGACGTCATGGCAGAGGCGGGATTATCGGCACTTCTCAAAGTGGACCGATGTTGGACTGGCTCGAACGTTGAGAGTCGGAATGTAGGACCCATGGCGTCCCCTGATTTTTTCCAAGAATGTGTGCCCCTTCGGTGTCTTGCGGAGCGCAATTGTTTGAAACGGCCTAGGTTTCCCCGGGAAGTTTCTCTTCCCATAGACCTGCTCCGTGAGCACTGACGCAACGGCTTCGGCCACTTCCCGATCCTTGAACAATGCGGTATCTGGAACACGGTTCATTTCGAAACCGCCGATCGAGGAGTCATAGAAGCCGTTCTCGTTCTTCGCCGCAGCGCAAACCACTGCGTAGCGGACCGGGCTCTCCGATCTTTTTATCACTTTAAGGAGTTTTGCGGTGAGAGCGGGGTTTACTTTTCGTTGATCGGGGATCGTCCTGAGCAGACGGCCGGTCTTCGCGCTGTAGATCTCGGTCCGGTTGTCGTCAAAGGTCACCCAGATACCGACAAAGCGGCGGCCTTTACCCTTCTGTGTGCCGCCGCACCACGCTTTCCGAATCCTGCCGGTGGTCGTGATGACGCGAAGGGTCGCCTTTGAACGGGCATCACGAACACGGATCGTGTGGGGTTGGCGGACTTTGATCGAATAGGGGACTTTGATTGCGTGGCGAAAATGCGGGAATTCGGCACAGTAAACCGATTTCAGCCAGCTAGCCGCGCCACGAGGCGATTTCGTTCGATTCATCTCTATATAGACGTAAAAACCAAAATCAGGAATTCTGCGGTCCTGTTAGAATCGAGCCATTCACGTCAGTAAACGGTGGCTATCTTTTGGCTGGCAACGCTTTGGGAGCAATGCGAGCCATGCGCAAAGGCTTGTGTCATGAGATCCGTCAGTTTTCCAGGGTCCCCTCAGTGGATGAGCCCCTAGCGACGCGCCGTTTGCCGAATTTCGATGCGCCACGCCCGGTGCAACGCAATATGCGTAACGGCGCACCGGGGTTGGCGGTTAGACGCGAACAGGATTGGCACACCAGGTCGGCTGGGATAGTTGTGGCGACTTGCGCATAACGGTCCATCGGGGGTCACACCAGATTGGCGGAACCTGCATCGAAATAGCATCGGGTTCCACCCGCATCGTGCTTGATGCCGGTTTGCCGCTTGATGCCGATCCCTGGGGCAGGAATCCGCCACCGCCCGTTGCCGGGTTGTTCGATCGGGAGGGCCCGCCGGTGGATGGCCTGTTCCTTAGCCATGCCCATGCCGACCACAACGGACTCATCGCGGCGAGCCGGGCCCAGGTGCCGGTGTGGATGAGCGAGGGCACGAGCAAGATGATCCTGGCCGGGAGTCTTTTTGCCCGTCAGCCCAGCGTGCCGCAGGCCCGTCGAAGGATCTTGGTGGCCGGTCAGGCCGTAGGAGTCGGGCCATTTCAAGTGACGGCCTATCCTGTCGATCACTCGGTTTACGACGCCATGGCCTTCCTGGTCGAGGCGGAGGGCCGCCGGGTGCTTTACACGGGCGACCTGAGGTTTCATGGCCGGAAGCCCGGGATGGCCCGGCAGTTGGTTAGGATCGCCCAGAAAACGCCCTTGGACGCCCTCCTGATAGAGGGTACGCGGCTGGGTGGACGGGCCAGCGAGGCCAATCTGAGCGAAAAGGACCTCGAGAAGCAATTGGCGGCCGATTTCAAGGCGGCGCCCGGGATCGTGCTCGGGATGTATTCCCCGCTCAACGTGGACCGCTTTGTCACGTACTTCCGGGCGGCGCGCCGATCCGGGCGAACCTTTGTGATCGACCCCTATCAGGCCTTCGTGCTGCACCTGATCGGTCGCAAGACCAAGGTGCCGATGCCCGGGACCGTTCCGGATCTTCGGCTTTGGGTACCGCCGAGCTATTCCGCCAGCGTCGCCTGCCGCCGGCTGGGCCATACCGATTGGGCTAAGAGGCTAGGGAAGGGTGCGATCACCGCCGTGGAGATTAACCGCAATCCCGAGCGCTATGTGGTACTCTTCAGACAGTCGATGCAGGAGGGGTTGTTCGGAAACAATCTGCCGCCGGGCGTTGCCTGCGTCTTCTCCTATTGGACGGGATACCTCAAGGAACCGC
>Ga0302319_10015082_pt1 | contig 14350 bp, 12 predicted proteins | sample Bog_T0_2_FD_203319 | JGI IMG/M metagenome (GOLD analysis project Ga0302319, IMG submission 203319) | Peat permafrost microbial communities from Stordalen Mire near Abisko, Sweden - Bog_T0_2 | ecosystem: Environmental > Terrestrial > Soil > Wetlands > Peat | place: Sweden: Abisko, Stordalen Mire... | reverse complement strand
CGGCAAAAATACGCGGCCGAGGACGATGCGCTCATTTATGACGGCAACGATTCGGCCGAGAGCGATTACCGGATTCTTTCCTCGGACGGGGCGTGGCGCTGGGTGAACGTGCGAACCCGAGTCATCATGCGCGACGCCACCGGGCATGCGCTGCGGGTGGTCGGTGCGTGCATCGACGTCGATGCACGGCGGCGCGCCGAGCAGATGCTGCGCACCCAGGCGCTGATCTTGGAAACTATGCGCGAGGGCGTAGGGCTGGTGGCGCTCGATGGCTGCGTGGATTTCACCAATCCGGCCTTCGATCGTATGTTCGGCCGCCCGTCGGCGGAGTTGATCGGCAGTTCGGTGTTGGAATTATTCAACAACAAGCAGTCCTTGGAGGCGCTTCTGGAACTGCATCATCGCGGTGGCAAGCGCGACATGCTGTTTCGACGCCGCGACGGCAGCCAATTCGCGGGTGAAGTGATTTCCGCGGAAGTTCAATTGAGCGGCGAGAAAAAGATTCTCATCGTCGTGCAGGATGTTTCGGAACGCAAGCAATTGGAATCGGAGATCGTCGAAATCGCCAACCAAGAACGCCGGCGCTTGGGCGCAGACCTGCATGACGGCCTGGGCCAGGAGTTGACCGGCATCTCTCTGCTGCTGCGCAGCCTCGCCAAGCGCCCGGAACTCGAGGAGATCATCGCTCTGGTGAATCACGCCATTCAGAGCGCGCGCAAGATGGCGCTGGGCATTTCCCCCGTCACGCTCGAGCGCGGCGGACTCTTGCCGGCCTTGCAAGCGCTCGTCGCGTGGTCGCGAAATAGCTATAACCTCGACGTGCGCCTGAAGCTCTCGGTGCGCTCAGCGCTGCTGATCAGCGAGTCCGCCGCGGCGCATCTGTACTTGATCGCACAAGAGGCGATCAACAACGCCGTACGGCACGGGCAGGCGCGATCGGTTGCGCTCAGCTTGCGAACCAATCGAACCCTGGTTTCGCTCGCGATCACCGATGACGGTGTGGGGATTGCGCGTGACCCGCGCAGCGCCGGCATGGGGCTCAAACTCATGGAATACCGCTCGGCGGTCATCGGCGGAGTGCTCGGCATCAAGCGCCTAGCCGGCGGCGGCACGCGAATTCGCTGCGTTTGCCCGCAGGATGCGGGTGCCGCGAGATACACTTAACGTCACTCTCCCGGTTTCGGGCGCGGCGAACGGCGCAGCAGCGTCAGCGCCAATACCGCGGAGGCCAGCATCAGAAACAAACTGACCGCGTTCAGCACCGGCGTCGCGCCCTCGCGCATCCGGCCGTACATCATCACCGTCAATGGCGTGTCCGAGCCCACCAGCATCAGCGTGGTGTTGAAATCTGCGAATGACATGAGAAAGGAGATCGCCGCCGAACCGAGCAGCGCCGGCCTCAAGTACGGCAACAAGATGGTGCGAAACACCGCCGCCTTGGAGGCGCCCAAGTTCAGCGCCGCTTCTTCCAGCGTGCGGTCGAAGCGCCGCAATCGTGCGCTGATGGTCAGGGTTGCAATGGTGGCGATGTACGAGAATTGACCGAGCACCACCAAGGGCAACCCCGGCCGTAAGAAGTCAAGCTCGAGCCCGAAGGTGTCATCGGCGAAGTCCGCCATGCGGCTGGCAAAGGCCAGAATCGAAATACCCAAAATGACGCCGGGGATGACCAACGGCGCGAGCATCAAGATCGACAAAAACTGCTTGCCGGGGAAACGGCCACGCTCGAGCAGAAAGGAGTTGGTGGTGCCGACGATAGCCGCCAAAAGCGTGACGCATAGGGCCACGAGACAGCTGGTCCAAATGCTGCCGAGCAATTCACTGTCGGCGAACAGGCCGGTGCGCCCGAGGGCGGCGTTGCCGAGAAACCAATCGAGCGTAAAACCGCGCCACGGCGGCGCGGGGTAGGGCGCGTTGTTGAAGGCGAACACCGCCACGACCGCCAGCGGCAAGAACAAAAACGTGAGAAAGGCGATCAAGTACGCCGCGGTGGCGCCGCGCAACCAAACCGGGCGGGGGAGCGAAGGAATCATGTGGCGCGCATCACGTCGCCGAAGCGCTGGCCGCTCAGCCTTAAGCCCAAGATCACGAGCGCCGTGGATAGTCCGAGCAACAGGAAACCGAAGGCGGCGCCCTGTTCCCAGTTGAAGCGCGTGATGAACTGGGTGTAGATCTGTTCGGTGAACCACTGCGAGTTCTTGCCGCCGAGCAGCGTCGGCGTCAGATAATTACCCAGCGTCAGCATGAAGACGACGATGCAGCCGGCCGTGATGCCGGGAGCGGCGTGAGGGATCACGATGCTGCGCAGGATGGTAAAGCCGCTGGCGCCCAAATCGTAGGCGGCCTCGATCAAGGAGTTGTCCAAGCTCTCGAGGCTCGACACCAACGGCACCACCATGAAAAGCAGCGAGGTGTACACAAGGCCCACCAAAATCGTGGCGTCCCGATAGAGGAGCTCCACCGGCATTGCGGTAAGACCGAGTTTCACCATCAATGCCGGCAGGACGCCGGATTCTCGCAGCAAGATCATCCATCCGAGCGTGCGCACGGTTTCGCTCACCCAAAAGGGAATGAGGCAAATGATGAACAGCAGCGATCCGGCTCGGCCCTTCGCGAGCTTGGCAATGATCCAGGCAACCGGAAACGCCAATAGCAACGTCAAAAAAGTTGCCAGCACCGACATCACCGCGGTGCGCACGAACACGTGCCAGTACAAAGGTTCGGCGAAGAAAGTCTTGTATTGCGCCAGGCTCGGAACGTATTGACGCGGCCCCACTCGCTCGCGGAACGACAGGACGCCCAAGTCGATATGCGGCAAAACGACCAACGCGCCGAGCCAGAGCACGGCCGGTGCCAGCAACAAGCCCAGCACCAGGCGCGCGTGCCAGCGCGAATCACGCATCGGTGCGCGCCTTGAAGCAGACGGCTCGGGAAGGTTCGAAACTAAACGCCACCTGCTCCTGCGGCTTCAAGTCGGAGAACTGGCCGGTTTGGGGCAGCGCGATGCGAAACTCGCGCTGGGTCTGCGCTTCCTGCAGCAGCACCGCCGAATTCGCGCCGTCGAATAGCACACTCTGCACCACGCCCGCGTGGCGCGGCTGGCCGGCGGGCAACTCCGCGGCGTTGCGCGCCAGAGTCGCGACTTCCGGCCGCACGAATGCCTCGACCGCATCGCCCACGGCAATCGTGCCGGACTTGAGCGCATGCACCACCCACCCGTCCGCGGAAGTGACCTCGGCGATCGCAGCATCGGAGGCGGTGGCACGGCCGACGATTCGATTATTTGCGCCGACAAAGCCCGCGACGAAGGGCGTTTGCGGCCGATAGTACAGATCCTGGGGGGTGCCCAGTTGCTCGAACCGTCCGTGGCTCATCACGCCGACGTGATCGGACAGCACCAACGCTTCGGATTGGTCATGCGTGATGTACACGAAGGTCGTGCCGAATGCCGCTTGCAACTGCTTGAGCTCGATTTTCATGTGCTCGCGCAGTTTCAAATCGAGCGCCCCCAAGGGCTCATCGAGCAGCAATAGCGTCGGCTCGAGCACCAGGCTGCGCGCGATGGCGACGCGCTGACGTTGACCGCCCGACAGTTCGTCGACGCGTTTATGCGCCGCGTTGCCGAGCCCGACTCGCTCCAGCATGGCGTTACTGCGTTTCGTGCGCTCCGCCCGGCCGACGCCGCGGCGTGCGAGGCCAAACGCGACGTTCTCGCCCACCGACATCATCGGGAACAGCGCCAACTGCTGGAACACCATGTTCACCGGGCGGCGATTCGGCGCGACGCCGCGCATGCTTGAGCCGCCAATGGCGATATCGCCGCTGTCGGGGGCGATGAAGCCCGCAATCATCCGCAACAAGGTCGTTTTGCCGCAGCCCGAGGGTCCCAGTATCGAGAAGAAGCTGCCGCGTGCCACTGAAAAAGAAAGCGAGTCTACGGCGGTGTGATCTGCAAAACGCTTGACCACCGCATCGGCCAGCAGATCGGGCGTGCTCAATTGGCGGCCTTCACACGGTCGAGCACCTTGCCCTCGATCTCCTCCAATCCGGCTGGGATGGCGGGATACCAGTGAATGCTCTTCAGGTCGTTGTTGGGAAATGCCAGAGCGAATTGCGCCTTCAGGCGCGGATCGATCAAGGGAAGGCTGTTCATCGCGGTCGAGAAGCTGCCCACCGACTTGACTACGCGCGCCGCGTTCTCCGGCCGCATCGTGAAGTTGATCCAGGCGTAGGCAGCGGCGTCGTTCTTGCCGCGCGCGGGCAGCGCGAATGTGTCGAGCCAGCCGAGGGCGCCCGAGCGGGGGACGATGAATTGAATGTCGGGATTCTCGCGGTTGAGCGTCCAGCCGCCGCTATCCCACATCATGGCGGCGACCACCTCGCCGGAGCGAATGCCATTCAGCAACTGATCCTTGTTGTCATAGAAGAATTTGAAATTGGCCTTACAGGCAATGAGCGTGGCGCCCACTTGGTCCATCAGTGCCGCGTAGGCCTTCGGATCCGCGTACAGCGCGAACGGATCCTTACCCGATGCGAAGGCAAACGCCATCAAAGTTGGTCGGCGCAGTCGAATGGCGGTCTTGCCTTTAAGGTCCGGCCGGCACAAATCTGAATAGTCAGCAACTTTGGTGCGCTTGCTATTGACTACGAGTCCATCGGTGCCCCACAAATACGGCAGCCCATAGACTTTGCCGTCAAGAGTCGCATTCTTGCGGACGATGTCGAGGAATTGCGGCTGGAACTCTTCGAGTTTAACTTTGGTCAGATCGATCGGCTTGTAGATCCCGAATTCGCGCTGCGCCGAGACAATGCGATCCTGCGAGGGTTGCGCGAGGTCGTAGCCGGCACCGCCGGTGGCGCGCAACTTGGAAATAATCTCCTCGTTGTTCGACAGGGTCAGTTCCACGTCGATGCCGGTTTCTTTTTTAAATGCGGCGATCAGCTCCGCAGGTACATAATCAGCCCAGCTGATAATGCGCAACTTCTGGTTGTCGGCCTGAACGGTGCCTCCCGTCAAACCCAACACGACTACCCACAGGACCATGCAGAGGTGCTTCATCAATGCTCCCCATAGAGTTGCGCCCATCTTACCCAATCCCCGGCGCCCGGGCTGTATCGTTTCGGCTTGAACGAGCCAGGCTCAAGCGTCCTTAAGATGCGCGAGCGAAACAGGGAGGGTGTCGCGGCGAAAACGCCTAACAAGAGGACGGTCGGCACGGCATAATGTGCGTATGGATGTCAGTCAGCTGGAATTCGCTTGCGGGCCGAGCACCGGGGCATGGCGCGCTGGTGCCGCTCGAGGACGAAGCGCAGTTTCTCGATCGTCAAGGCCACGTGCAGGCGCGCGTATCGGTCGACTCCGTCAAGGAATTCGCTTGTTAGCGGCCCACTGCGCTGCGGCGGCTGCGAACGGCGCTGCGTGACGCGCGACAAAACGCCATTTCTGTTCGACCTCGACGGCACGCTGATCGACAGCGTGTACCAACATGTGCTTGCCTGGAAATCCTCGCTCGACCAGGAAGGTATTCCCCTGTCGGTATGGCGTATACACCGCAAGATCGGCATGAGCGGCGGTTTATTCACCAACATACTGCTGCGCGAGACAGGGTTTGACAGCACGCCGGAGAGGCTGGAGAGGCTCCGCATGCGGCATGCCGAGGCATACCTCGCGCTGTCGGGCAGCGTACGGCCGTTGCCGGGTGCGCGCGAGCTGTTGGATTATCTCACTGCCCAAGGGACGCCGTGGGCCATTGCAACCAGTGGCCGCATGGAGACCGCCGGCCACAATCTGGCGGCGCTCGGTGTCGATCCGGCCAAGGTGCCCGTGGTGACACGCGATCAAGTCAAATACGCCAAGCCGGATCCTGATCTGTTTTTGACGGCGGCCGACCGTCTCGGCGTCGACATTCGCAATTCCCTGGTTCTCGGCGACAGCATTTGGGACATGATTGCGGCGCAACGTGCGCGCGGTCTCGGCGTCGGGCTTCTGTCGGGGGGCTATGGTGAAGAGGAACTGGCACGCGCCGGCGCATTTCGAGTCTACGAAGATCCTGCCGATCTACTCAAGCATATCGACGAAGTCGCCGCGCGCAGCTGAGTGCTTCGCTACGGAACCACCGTGGTGAATAGATAAACCACGAATACCACCAACAGCACGATGCCATGCAGGATGATGGTGCGTCCGGTGCGCAGCGCCACCACCACCACGAACAGCGACAGCATCAGAAGCAGCGAAGACTTGGAATCGATCCCCAAGCGCAAGTGTGAATGTGTTGCGAGCGACAAGAAGCTCACCGCGGGAATGGTCAAGCCGATGCTGGCGAGCGCCGAGCCCAAAGCCAGATTGAGACTGGTTTGCAAACGATTGCCGCGTGCGGCTTGCAAGGCCGCGAGTCCCTCTGGCAAGAGGACGATCGCGGCAATGATCACACCGACCGCGGCATTGGGTGCGCCCAGGCGCACGACGGCGGCCTCGAGGCTCGGCGCCAGTTTCTTCGCCAGCAGCACCACGCTGACCAGGCACGCCAGCAATAATACCGAACTGAAGGCGGTGATCCAGTTGCCGGGACGAGGCGCGTGCGCTGTCGCGCCAGAGCTGGCGTCGTCGAGAAACAGCGGCCGGTGCTCGATGGTCTGCGTAAAGATAAATGCACCATACACCACGAGCGTCACCGCTGCGATCAGCGCGAGTTGGCTCTGAGAATAGAACGGGCCGGGCGTCGTGACGGTGTAATTCGGAAACACCAGAGTCAAGATGACTATGGTGCCGAGCGCCACCAACGCCGCGCTCACGCCGTCCAAGCCGAAGCTTTGCTCACGGTGCTTGATGCCACCGACCAGCAGGCACAGTCCGATGATGCCGTTGAGAATGATCATCACCGCCGCGAACACGGTGTCGCGCGCGAGTCCAGCCGCATCCTCGCCCCCCGCCGCCATCAGCGACACGATCAGTGCAACTTCGATCAGGGTGACGGCGAGCGCCAGCACCAGCGTGCCATACGGCTCGCCGACGCGGTGCGCGACGGATTCGGCATGGTGGACGGCCGCGAATACGCTGCCGGCAAGACCCACCGCAATGAGGCCGACGACAATCGCGCCGGAGGCAAGCCCGAGTGTCGTCGCCAGCAGTACGCCCGCTGCGAAGACCGGAGCTAGGATGGTCCAAATCGGAATTTGCGCGCTGGCTTGCATGCCGTCGGTTATTCTCGCAGGTTCCGATTACTATCGATGGGGGCTCGAATGAAAATAATTGGCCAATTGGGGCTGTGGCTCGGCATCGCTGCGGCCTCCCTACAGGCAAGTTTTGCCGCGAGCGGCACGCCTGCGGTGCCGGACGCGGTGCGCGCTCAAGCCCGTGAAATATTTGCCCACATCGTCGCCATCGAAAGCTCGATTGGCAAGGGCAATGTACCGCAGGTGGCGAACTATCTCGCGGAGCGCTTTCAGGCCGGCGGCTTTCCCGCAGCCGACATCCACGTGTTGCCGTTCGGGGAGACGGCATCCTTGGTGGTGCGTTACCGCGGCAACGGCCGAGGCGGTCGGCCGATTGATTTGATTGCGCATATGGATGTCGTCACCGCGAAGCGCGCCGACTGGCAGCGCGATCCCTATCATCTGACCGAGGAACAGGGCTTCTTCTTCGGCCGCGGCACGTCGGACGTGAAGCAGGAAGTCGCTTTGCTGACCGCGGAGTTCTTGCGGCTCAAGGCCCAGGGCTTTGTGCCCACGCGTGATCTCATCATTGCTTTTAGCGGCGATGAGGAGACGGCGCAAAACACGGCGCGCGATCTTGTGACCAAGCATCGCGATCTGGTCGACGCGGAGTTCGCATTAAATGGCGACGGCGGCGGCGGCGTCTTGAGCGAGGGTAGCGCCAAGCCGCTCATCTTCTATGTGCAAGGCGCTGAGAAAAGCTCGGCCCAATATAATTTGACGACCCACAATGCCGGCGGGCACAGCTCCGAGCCGCGCGCCGACAATGCCATCTACGAACTCGCCGACGCACTCAAGGCGGTGCAACGCTATGAATTTCCGGTGAAGTGGAACGAATGGACGTTGGGCGATTTCAAGGCGGCGAGCGCCGTGACCAAAGGAACCATGGGCGAAGCGATGGCGCGCTTCGCAGCCGACCCCGGCAACGCCGCGGCGAGCGCGGAGCTTGCGAAAAGTCCGGCCTTTATTGGCCGAATCCGCACCACTTGCGTTGCGACCTTGTTGAGCGGCGGTCACGCCGAAAACGCACTGCCGCAGTCGGCCACCGCCAGCATCAATTGCCGGATATTTCCTGGCACCAGCGCGGCAGAAGTCCAGAAAACCCTGCAAGGATTGGTCGGACCGAAGGTCGAAGTGACGCAGGGCTACGATGCATTGGTGTCCAACGCCTCGCCGATGCGCGCGGACGTGATGAGCGCAGTCGCAAAAGCCGTGCAAGCCGCGGATCCCGGTGCGCCGGTGGTGCCAACCCAGGCGGCCTACGCCACCGACGGTGCCGTGTTCCGCAACGCAGGAATCCCGACCTACGGCGTCGGCGGCGTCTTCATCATGGACAGCGAAGAATTCGCGCACGGACTCAACGAGCGCATACGGGTCAACGAGTTCTACAATGGCCTGACGTACTGGGACGTGCTGATCAAGGCGCTGGCGAGCTGATGTTTCTGATTCGCGACCAGCAGCACTCGGGTATCAGTTTCTGGTATCCGCTGTATAGCGCCGCGCAACGGGCACGGCCGGTCAAGGTAGTCCCATGGAGCTTCTATCAGAAGGCGCTGCCGGCTCGTGCCAGCGCCAGCGTGGTGCTTCTGGTGTGGGGATTGCTGCTGTTCGACCGCAGGATCTACAGCGAAAAACTGTTTACCCTGTTCTACGTGCTGGTTTTGCTTGCCACGTTGATCAAGATCTGGAAGTTCTTTCCGCGAGACACAATGAGCGTCACGAAAAGCGCGACGATTGAATTTCTGCCGCTGGCACTGATCGATTTTTGCGGTACCTATCTGGTGTTCGGCATCGCGATGCTGGTGCTCGCGGCGCGCGCCCATGTCGAGGTGCCGCCGGGGAAAAACGGCTGGAGCGAGGCGACCTATGTGTTTGCGTTCTGCGCGCTCGGTATCGCATTTATCCTCTTCACGTTATATACCTTGACGCCCGCCATCGTCTTTTGGCGCAGGCGCGCAGCCTTGAAGGAGTTCTCGTGACGGATTCGAAACGCGATTGGCGCCTCGACGGCGTCAAAGTCATCAAGAGCGACCGGTTGGATCGCAATACGCCGCAAACCCCGGGTATGCTGCGTGCCGCGGCGGTGAATGCGGCGCGCGGTTCGCAGAAAATTTGGGCTGGCACGGTCGTCATCCACCCGAACGCCAAGACCGGCGCACATCATCATGGTGCTCTGGAAAGCGTCATCTATGTGGTGCGCGGCATTGCGCGGATGCGCTGGGGCGAGCGGCTCGAGTTCGTCGCCGAGGCCGACGCCGGCGACTTCATTTTTGTGCCGCCGTACGTGCCACACCAAGAGATCAATCGATCGAGCGACACGCCGCTCGAATGCGTGCTGGTGCGCAGCGACAACGAGTCGGTGGTCGTCAACCTCAATATCGATGCCGCCGAGCGAGTCGAGGAAGTGTATTGGATCGACCCCCTCCATAACGCCCCGCGCTAACGGGAAACCTCCCGCCCGTCTGCGCACGCCGTTGCACCGAGCCCAGCCGCCCAGGCGATGCCCTGCTCCAGGAGTCTGGCGCTGTTGGGCTCGGAATAGCTGTCGGGCCGATGACCGATGGCCGAATAGAACGAGCGACCATTTTTGATGCATTGAGTCCAGGCGATCGGATGATCGCCCATTCTCAATGTCAATTTGCCGTTCACAGGTTGGTAAGTGGCCTCGTCGAGCCGGGCCAGGATGTGGGCGCCTCGCCGCCTTGGGCTCGACTGAAAGGAGTACCATTCTTCCGTCATAGTCCACTCGGGCGGCAGGCCCGCGACGATGCCGTCCTTGGGATCGTCGACGATCACCTGCGCCGCTTGAAATTGCGGCGAGTTGGGGTGGCCCGAGAAGCGGGCGCCGAGCAGCGTATCGGCGTACCAATCCCACAAGTAGTAAGGGTCACCCCCCGAACCATGAAAGCCGGCGAAGCCGCCGCCGCTCTCGATGTACGATATTAACGACCGCTGTTGCGGCACCGTCAGCGCATCGCCGCTGACGTTGTTCCAAATGACGGCATCGAACTGTCGCAGCTGATCTTTGTTGAATACCGCGCCATTCTTGGTCGCAATGAGCGTCCATCCGCGGCGCCGTGCCATCTGCTCGAGGAAGGCGGATGCCGCCGTCACCGACGGTCCGTCGCGAAAACCGTTGATTTTCTCGAACACCAGCAGCGCGGGGTGTTTGACCGGGTGAGGCAACAGCGGCGCAACTTCGTCATATCGCGCGCAGCGAGTGCGCATCGCGGCGCGGGTGATTTTGACGGCGGCGAGATCTTGGTCGAGCTTGGCCAACTCCGCCGCGCTCGGATGGTTGGCGATGGTCGCGATCATGCGCGGTGTCAGGATGGCGGTGAAGCTCGGTGGCGAGGCTTTTTTCAGTTCCTCCGGAAGAGACGGCAGGAACTCGGGAGCGTCCTTGTTCAAAATGGCCGCGGCCGCGGGATCAAGCAGAATGTCCATGAGAAAAGTGTTGCTGGAATAGGCGCTTCGCGCCTGCGGGCAATCGGTACCCGCGGCGTGCGTCGCGGCGCCCGCCGATAAGGCTGCAATCGCCAGCAGCGCACACCGACCGCGTAAATGCATAGAATTCTCCAAAGTGCTAGGGTAGCGACCGGCGTCATGAATCTAAACCGTCTCGACTTAAATCTTTTGGTCGCCTTGGATGCGTTGCTGGCAGAGCGTAGCATCACGCACGCGGCAGAGCGGCTGAATCTAAGTCCGTCGGCGACCAGTGGCGCGTTGGCGCGCCTTCGGACTTATTTCGACGATGAGTTGCTGACGCAAATCGGACGGCGCATGGTGCCCACGCCGTTGGGCGAGAGCCTCGCAGGCAGTGTTCGAGATTGCTTGTTGCTCGTGCAAGCGACCGTCGACATTCGACCCGCATTCGATCCCGCGAATTCGAAGCGCAATTTCACCTTGATGATGTCGGACTATGTGTCCACCGTGCTCATGCCGCGTGCGCTACAACAGCTGGAGCGCGAGGCGCCGGGCATTACCATTGAACTCATCGGCAACGAAAATGAGCCCTGGGAAGCTCTCGGCCGGGGCGAGATTGATTTCTTGGTGCTGCCGAAGAATTTCATTCGCGACGGACACCCCGCGGAGGTGCTGTTCGAAGATGAGTATGTATGCGTGCTGTGGAGCGGCAATACGGTGGTCGGAGACGAAATCAGCATGCAACAGTGCTTGGAGTTGGGACATGTCGTGGCGCGCATCGGCAAGCTGCGGCCGCCGACCATCGATGCCTGGTTCTTCGAGCGCTTCGGTCACGCGCGCCGCGTCCAAGTCATCGCGACCAGCTTCAATAGCGTGCCGCATCTTTTGATCGGCACCAACCGCATCTCGATCATGCATCGTAGACTGGCGCGCGTCTACGCCGACGCGCTGCCGCTGAAAATTCTGCCCTCGCCGGTGGCGATGCCCCGTCTCGTGGAGATGATTCAGTGGCACAAGTATCGGGATCGCGATCCTGGCAGACTGTGGTTGTGCGGCCTGTTGAAAGCCGCCGCCGGCGGCACTTTGTCATAACCTGCGCCGGGTTGGCAGTGTTCGGCGGCGCCGAAACCAGGCGTCCGGGAAAACGGCTTCTCCTCGAATCCCAAGCCGATTAGCCTCCCATCGCCGCGAAGATCTGCAGTCGGAGGAACGACCACACATGAGCGAAATGGATCGGTTGACTCGGCGCAATTTTCTATCCATGACGGGGATGGCGGCGGTTGCCGCGGTCAGCCCGGCCGCGCTGCAGGCGGCGGGGGAAGCCAATCAATGGCCCGCAGGATTTCTCTGGGGCGTCGCGACGGCGGGGCACCAGGTCGAAGGCAGCAATGTCAACAGCGACATCTGGCTGCTGGAACACGTCAAGCCGACGATCTTCGCCGAGAGTTCGGGCGACGCCTGCGATCAGTTCCAGCGTTACCCGGAAGACATCGCCACGCTTGCAAAATTGGGATTCAACAGCTACCGATTCTCGCTGGAATGGGCTCGGATCGAACCCGCGCAGGGAGAATTTCTGCGCGCTCAGCTCGATCACTATCGGCGCGTCATCGCCTGCTGCCGCGAGCACGGCGTGGCGCCGGTTGTGACCTTCAACCATGCGACCACGCCGCGTTGGTTCGCGGCGCAAGGCGGCTGGGAGAATCCGCAATCTCCCGAACTGTTCGCGCGTTACTGCGAACGCGCCGCCGCGCACGTGGGAGATCTGATCGCGGTCGCCTCAACTCTCAATGAACCGAATATCGGGCTGCTGTTAAAATGGCTGGGATTGCCGCCCGCGATCACCGAACAGCAGGCTCCGATGTTGCGCGCGGCTGCACTCGCCTGCGGCTCGCAGCAATTCTCATCGGCACTGGCGAGCGATCCTGCCGCCACGCTGCCGCAATTGCTCAAGGCGCACCGTGTCGGCTACGCCGCCATCAAGAGCGGCCCCGGCAAATGTCCGGTCGGCGTGAATCTCGCCATCATCGATGATCAGGCTGTGGGCGAGGACAGTCAACGAGATCGCAAGCGCGCGGAGTGCTATACGCCGTGGCTGCGGGCAGCGGCCGAGGCAAGCGACTATGTGGGCGTACAGACTTACGGTCGAGCGCGGATCGGCAAGGACGGTCCGATGGCGCCCGACAGCGGCGTCGAAGTAACGCAAATGGGCGAGGAATTTTACCCCGAGGCACTCGAAAACACAGTGCGCTATGCTGCCGCCGAGACGCGCAAACCGGTGTATGTGACCGAAAACGGCATCGCAACGCAAGATGATGCGCGCCGGGTGGCGTATATCACGCGAGCAGTCGCGGGGCTGCAGCGCTGTATCGCCGATGGGGTCGATGTGCGCAGTTATATTCATTGGTCGCTGCTCGACAATTTCGAATGGCTGTTCGGCTATCGACCGAAATTCGGCTTGATTGCGGTCGATCGAAAGACCCAGCTGCGTACCATCAAACCGAGCGGCCGATACTTAGGCGATCTGGCACGTCGCAATGGTTCGCGGCAAGGCGCAGTGAGCAACCGACAGCAACGCTTCAAGTCGTAAGATGAACCGGTATTTCAAGTCATCTCTGTTGGCGTGCCTGTGGGGCGCCGCTATTGCCACAACGTCGGGTGCCGCCAGCGTGCCCGCTGCAGATTCTGCGGATGCCCTGGCGCGGGACTTCCTGCAGCCGCCGAATTCTGCCGCGCCGCGTGTGTGGTGGCACTGGATGAACGGCAATATTACCAAGCAGGGCGTGGAGCTTGATCTGCAATGGATGAAGCGCATCGGCATCGGCGGCTTGCATAATTTCGATGCGGCATTGGCAACCCCGCAGGTGGTCGATCAACGTTTGGTCTTCATGACGCCGCCGTGGACCGATGCCTTCTTGTACACCGTGAAGCTGGCGGATCAGCTGGGATTGGAGATGGCGATTGCGGGTTCGCCCGGTTGGAGCGAGACGGGCGGTCCGTGGGTTGCGCCCGCCGATGGGATGAAAAAGATCGTCTGGAGTGAGACGCAAGTTCCCGGCGGCAAACGCTTCCGTGGCGTACTGCCGCAACCCCCAAGCATCACCGGGCCGTTCCAGAGTAAGCACGCGCAGTTTCTGAGCTTCGAGCGCGGCGAGCAACGGCCGCCGCTCAAGTTCTACGCCGATAGCGCCGTGATTGCGTACCGCATTCCGGGACACGCCCTGTATCCGGGCGCGCTGCCCGCGACCTTGACTGCCAGCGCGGGCAAGCCGGATGCCGCCGCCCTTGGCCGCAGCGACGCGAGCGCCGTGTTCTCGCTGCCGGTCGACGCGGGCGCCGCAGCGAACTGGATCCAGTATGAGCTGGCACGCCCGCAGCCTATCTATGGAGTGACACTCGGCTTGCAGCACGTCGGTCTGCCGCTATTGCTTGGGGGGTCCGCGACACTCGCCGAACTCGATACCAGCGAGGACGGAATTCATTTTCGTAAACTTGCAGATATTCCAACGGACCGCGGCGGATTGGCGCCGGATCCTGGCCAGAGCACCGTCTCGCTGCCGCCAACCACGGCACGCTTCTTCCGTGTGGTGCTGAGTACTCCCTCGCGCGCCGGCGGTATCCCGGGAATCGACTTGAGCGCCATGGGGTTGCCGCCGGCAACGCCGCCGACCGAATATCGGGTGACGCGGTTCGTCTTGCATACTGCGGCAGCCGT
>Ga0302319_10015079_pt1 | contig 14352 bp, 12 predicted proteins | sample Bog_T0_2_FD_203319 | JGI IMG/M metagenome (GOLD analysis project Ga0302319, IMG submission 203319) | Peat permafrost microbial communities from Stordalen Mire near Abisko, Sweden - Bog_T0_2 | ecosystem: Environmental > Terrestrial > Soil > Wetlands > Peat | place: Sweden: Abisko, Stordalen Mire... | reverse complement strand
CTGTCAAAACGTAAACCGCCCGTCAATGTAATAGCATTAATAATGTTCGCTTCTTCCTGTATAAAAATACCGCCGTTTAGATATTTGGTACGTAGTTGTGTAGCATTTAAAGCGCCCGCCTGGTCTACATTTGACTGCGCTGAAATAACTTGCGTGGCAACATCCAGCAAATTATTATAATCTCCCGTTTCCTGGGTAAAACCTGTTGATGTTGTTAATGATAACTTATCAGAAGGTGTAAATGTATTTACCAGGGATAAAATATAATTTGTGTTTAAGTTTTTAGTAAAACCTTGTATTGACTGGCCTTTATCCACAGCTTCGAATTGCAGTACACTCGGGAACAGGGCAGTTGTTTGAAGATTATAAAAATCAATTCCGCCCCTTCCAATAAATTTAGTATTGCTCTTATTGCTTTTTTGCAATATTATTTCAAGATTGGCGCCTGTTATAAATCTGTTTACAGATTCATTATTTTCCATCAGGGCGATTGTTTGTAATGGGTTAGATGCGGCAAATGGGTTATTTGGATAATTTCCATTTGCATCTGGGTGCAACTGCGCAAAATCCGGTGTTGATGAAAGCGCTATGCCGATAGAAGTACCCGAGTTGTCATTGCCAAATATACCCCTGTCTGAAGATGAGTTTATGTAGTTGGAGCTGATACCAATTTTAATATTGTCTGTAATTTTATGATCGAGGTTCAGCCTGACGCTGGTATTGTTATATCCGGTACGCTGTACAAGGCCCCCTTCATCTTTCTGGGCGACAGAAAAATAAAAACTTGTTTTATCATTTCCACCGTTGATGCTTAGCACCGTATTTCTGGTGAGCGGTGTATGATCATAAATTTCTTTTTCATAGTCATATATCTGTCCGCTTGACTGCGCATTAAGAAATTGCTGCACCAAAGTTGCCGAGTCGCCGGGCAGTGATGAGGCTGTTTGAGCATTGAATTGCCGCACGCCTAATAATTTTATTGGGCTTAAAAATCCAATATCCTGCGATAAAGTAATATTTGTTTTACCTTGTTTTCCTCGTTTGGTATTAATAATAATTACTCCGCCCGCTGCCTTTGAGCCATAGATGGCTGCGGCAGAAGCGCCTTTTAATATTTCAATATTCTCAATATCTTCTGCCCTGATGTCGGCGATTCGGCTTGATGGATTGTCCTGGTTTGATGTAGGGCTACCGCCGCCTGCCGCCAATGTTACTGCGTTTAATCCTGAGGAAGTAGAAGAATTATCTAAATAAACCCCGTCCACAACGTACAAAGGTTGGGTATTACCATATATAGAAGTTACACCTCTTAATTTTATTGAAACACCGCCACCTGGTGCGCCTGAATTGGCATTAATATTAGCGCCGGAAATTTTGCCGTCGAGCGCTTCGTCGAAGGTTTGCGCAGGCGCAGTGCCATTTAATTCATTGGCGCTGATTTCAGCAACAGCATTGGCCAGGTTTTTACGTTTAACGGATGTTGCCAATCCCGTTACAACTACTTCATCAAGCTTCGATACATCTTCCTGTAACTTAATATGCAAGTCTAAATTTCCTGAAATTTTAATTGTTTGTGTTTTATAGCCAATCGCAGTGATAACTATAACAGCGTTTTCAGGTATGCTTAGCGTAAATTTTCCGTTTACATCCGATGCTGTTGTTTGGGAGGAATTTATAACCGCTACGGTCGCGCCCTGTACCGGGACGTTATTGCCGGTAAATACAACGCCGGTTAGTGTTTTACCTTGCCCATAAACTAAAACGGGGATTAAGGTTATTAATAACCACCCTGTTATCAAAAGTATTTTTTTTCTCATTGTTTTGGTTAAAATGGTTTAATGATTGCGGAAAGAATTTTATTGCTAAATTTCCCCCGCTTGAGGAACGGGTTGTTTGTTTAAAAAAATGTGGTTGCCATAACCCTTTTCAGCAATCTGCTTTGCCCTTAACGGATAAGAAGAAAGATCTGTTGGTGTGTTGGACGCAAGCCCGTCGACGTAGCGGTTAAACATACAGAAAGCAGCTGCAATCAGCACTGTATCATGTATATCGCTATCAGTCGCACCAAGTTCTTTGGCAGCTGTTATTTGATCAGGCGTCACAAATTTTCCACCTTTTTGTACGCTTCCGGCAATCGATAACAAAGCTTTTAATTTATCTGTGATAGCGGCGTGGGCATAATCTTTTTTTACCTGCTCAACCAGGTCTGTATTTCCATCGAGGTAACAAACAGCAATAGCGCCATGTGATTGCTGGCAATAAAAGCAATCGTTTAAATACGATACATAGGTACCAATCAGTTCCCTGTCGGCCATGCTCAAACCTTCATTTGAGCGCAGCAGTACGTTTGCAAGTTCACCCATCGGGGCGGCTGTTTCGGGGCTGAAGGCCATTAAAGACCTCATGCCCGGCAAGTTTTTATCTACATTAATATGTGCCATATCTTTATATTTTATAATGAAAAATTAATCTAAAAATGGTGGGCAGCGCCTTCATCTTTTCGATTACCGGCGCTGTCGCACTTTCTCCTATTTTCCAAACTGATAAAAGAAGGTTAACCTGTAAACCAATACATGGCTGTCGGGAAAATAACCTGTTGTTGTTGGGTCCCTTAAGTCTTCATATTGTATAAACCAGATGTTTGGCATAAAATGCACGTTTTTAGCCGGGGTAAAATCTAAACCTGCAGTAATAAAATGTTCTTTTGTATAAGGGCTGTATGCCGCAAGGTTAGTATTCGATGTGTAAACATTGGCAGCATTGAATTCATTATCAGGGTTGTAGCTGTCATAACGGGCAAAGAAACCTAATTTGTCTTTGGTGATTGCACCGTGACTATAAATTGAAATGGCCTCAACAGTCGCGTTTTCGCCCACTTTGCCTGCGGTCACATTTGTAACACCATTTACAATTTGCTGGGTATAGGCTTCAACTCCAAAGGTGATTTGTGGCGTTGTATAAGCTGCAAACCCTTTTACCATGCTATGGTCCTGGGCGCCTAAAGCCACCGTTGCAGGAGCAGTTTTCACATAATCCGCATAAAGGTCGAATACCAGGGTCTTGTTAAGTAATTTGGCGTATATATCACCATAAAAGATCTTATAGAAACCGGTATTTGCGTTGGCTGCTGATAACAATGCAGATTGTGAGTTATTAGCGATCAATACGTCATAGCCGAAATTTTTGGTATCGGGATCAAATGTTCCCTGTAAACCGGCGCCAAGGTCATAAAGATTTGATTTGTGTAAATCGGCAATTGTTTTTTCAACAGAACGGTAACCCCAAATCTGTTCAGTCAACATTACGGTAAGCGGGGTAAGCTGTTCGCCTATAACCAAATCAGTTCCCTTCCACACATTCCTGGTCCTGAAATCAGCCAGTTTGATAAAGAAACCCATCTTGTTATCGACAAGGTTATCACTGCTGGATATTGAGGTGGTGCCTGAAACGGCCGTATTTGCTGAAGGCTCGGATGACAGCAATAGCTCAACCGAAAACTTACGGTTTATATCATAATCATAGCCTAAATAAATACGGCGGAACTGGAATGCATTTCTGTAGGTAGGTACACTGTTATAATTAGTTTCAGGGCCCCTGTTGCTGGCATCGGCATGTGCATCATAGTAGAAATCACCGAACGTTAACCCCCATAACCGGCGGACAGGTTTCCATGCCGTATCAGGGAGGGCATCAGTATTAGCCGCTTTTGCGGAAGTATTTGGTACAGGTTTTACATCTGATGATGATCCAGTTTTTATGGTGTTTGATCCGGTTTTTATATTAGCCGATGAATCGGTTTTAGTGGCAGGTATGTTTGACGCTGCTTTCGACGTGACAGCAAAAAATAGCAAGGCGAGAATAAGGCATGTGCCTTTTATGTAGAGTAATTTCATGTTTTTTATAATGTTGATTGTTAATAATTGGTTGATTAAGCAGCCGACATTTATACCGGATACTGTATTATTAAGTGCCCGGTATAAAATCAGTAAAAAATGATTAAAGGATTATTTCCGATTTGAATTTATCGCCAAAGCATAAGCAAACACGTATTGTTCTGCGAGGTAAAAGCGAATGGAGTTCAATTAGTATTATTAATGCCAATCTTTAAAGCTTTTGCAAGCCAAAGACAATGGCGTAATCGTCATAATAAACTCAAAAGAGCAGTTACCGGATTTGCCGGGTAATAAATTAAATGGAAAACAGGGAAGAGTTTAACAGGAAAACTTAGGTGGTTGCTCTGGAATGTCAGGAAAATGACAGGCAATACCTTGCACAAAAGGCACGGAGGCAACCTGGATATTCTTGAAAAATGAGGAAAATTCAAAATGTGCGAATGCAAAATTTACGGTACTCATTAAGGTAGTTTTACCGTAAGGAACGTGCTCTTTTTTGGGTATACGCACATCCTTTATTCCTTTTGCATTAATGACATTTTGATTCGAAAAAGTGGTAGTCGAATAATCTGGAACGCACATCAGGTAAACAGCGGTCCTGGTTATTTTCATTTTTACGTAATTGTAGGTGTTATCGCCAAACTGTATTTGTCCGCGTATATCTTCATAACCACCCCATTCGGAAATACCTGGCATGTTAGCTGGTAATTTCACTTCAGTAAGATCATGGACGTTATACAGGCCCTTGCTGGTTTGTTCATTAAAAAATTTATCAGAAAGATAGGAGAAATATTGATGCAAAATAACCTGTCCGCCTATGTTAAACAGGTAGATAAAGAGAAACGTTGCAGCAATTAACTTTTTCAATGGTCTTTAGAATACAATTAGTGCCTAAATATGTAACTTATTAATAAATATTCCAAATAATTTTAAAAAATTCTTTTTTCAATTAAAATGATTATTGAACGACAGTAAAATTTAGCTGATTTTTCTATTTAACTTTGCTTGTACCCTACCACAAACGCTTATGTTTCGGTAATAAAGTCATTATACCTTTTTACAAATTGCGAGTAAATAGTACTTAAAGAATCCCAGTCCTGCCGATCAATTATACCTTTTGGAAAAAAATGGCTGCCAATTCCCACGCCTTTTGCCCCTGAAGTGAAATAATCAGTAAAATTTTCTAGAGTTATTCCACCTGTTGGCAATAGCTTAATATAATTTAAAGGCCCAAGCACCTCTTTAATATAGCTGGGCTTTAAATCGCTGGCCGGGAATAGTTTTATCATGCCGGCTCCCAAAGACCAGGCTTTATATATTTCTGACGGGGTATAAGCGCCTGGAAATATGGGTATTTTTTCATTTACACAGGCCCGTATAACTTCTTCATTTATAATTGGAGTAACAATAAAGGCTGCCTTTGCTGTTATCGCTTTTTCCAGATCGGCCATATTGCAAACAGTACCGGCGCCTATATTTAATACATTGCCATACAGGTTAACCAGCTTTGTTATGTTTTCTTCGGCATTTGGCGAGTTCATAGTTATTTCCAAACAAGTTAAACCACTCTCGCAGTATTTTTTTGCAATGGTTTCAATATGACTGTCGGGTACGTTCCTCATGATGCCAATTAGTGGCATCTTATTAAATAAATCAAATGAGAAACAGTTGTTCATGCTAAAATTTTTAATTGTTTTCCGATTTTAACATGGCCCCGAACGGTGGCCTCATCAACCCATCCCGGTGGAAATAGTTTGATATTAGAAAAACCGATTGTCTGCAGGCCTATTCGGTAATATTTTTCAAGGTTGGAGCCGCATATTAAATTTATGGCGTCTGCGTCCACGTTTTTTAGATCTTTTAATTCAGTACCTATTAATAAGCCGCTTAAATAATTGTAATTGTCGCGGCCTGTTGCAGAATTAAAAAGTTGGTTTATCCTCACTTTAAATGCTGCGTTTAGAATGTTTAACGATATAGCATCTTTAATACCAGTTATAAATCTGCTAAAATCAGGGTTAATTATTTGTGCCCTTTCGAATTCAACAGCGCTTTTCAATATGCTTTTTTGCGATAGCAGTTCAAATACCTCCCCGGTCATGAATGTCTTAAAATCAACAACCTGGTTGTCTTTAACAAGTATATGTTTGGAATGCGTACCGGGGAAAATATACAATTCATTTTTAATAAAATCGTTAGGGCCAATACAGCCAATCAACTGGGTTTCTTCACCGCGTATAACGTCCTGACTAGTTTTTATACCCGAAATTATTAAAACATCATGATCAAAATCTTTCGAAGCGGTTAAGGATGCTGTTCCCATCCCCGAACCATCTGTAGAAAGCGGTACCGGCTTATAGGGGACATTAATAAACCCTATTGTTGAAGAAGCCATTCCCGAAACTATAAGTTTAAGTCCGCTTAGGGAACTTCCGATCTTTTCCTCAATTTTATTGACATGTTGCTGAATGACATTTAAATAGAAGGAAACTTTTCTTTCTCCATCCGGATCATCTTTTTCGAGCCACAAAGTGTGGGTCCCGGCGATGCCCTGACCAGAATTTTCTTCGGCCAAAATTCTGGCATTATTAATATCAATCAGCCGTATCCTGAACGATGATGTTCCCCAATCGCAGCTCAAAAAATGCTCCATAAATCTGTTTAAATGAATTGACGCCAATTAACAACTAATTTTAATACTCACAAAATGGAACGTGGTTATTTAAAGATAATAGCTTTTTCAATGAATATAAAATAGTAGCTTTAAATCCACATATTTTTGAACATGAATTTATACAATTATTTTGTTTCTTTTTTTACCATTTCGGAGATAGCGCTGTTGGTTTTAAAAAGATCAAAAAAATCTTCCGTCAAAATTCAATCTGACGGGAAGTCAATGCTTTTTTTATGGCTTACCATTTCAGCGTCTTTAACTATTGGGTACATAATTGCAATGGTTCATATTTTGGTATCCGGCGACCCTGTAATATTTGAAGGTACCGGCATTTTGATATTTATTGCCGGATTTATTGTTCGCTGGACGGCGATTATTCAGTTGGGAAAAATGTTTACCGTTGATGTGGCCATATCCAGCAGCCACGTTTTAAAAACGGACGGTATTTTTAGAATAGTACGGCACCCAAGCTACTTGGGTTTATTACTGATTATTTTAGGCTTAGCCGTTTTGATGAATAATGTCCTTGCTTTCATCATTATCATCATACCCATATTTTTTGCAATTAATTATCGTATTTTTATTGAGGAAAAAGCGCTGACAGCAGAATTCGGTGAGCAATATGAACGATATAAAATTCACGTCAGGAAAATAATCCCGCTTTTATACTGATTATAATAATTTTGTTTCCTGTAAAGTTTACCTTGATTTTTATAAAAATTAAACTTTAGAAAAGAATGGACCAGTGGGCGAATTACTTTATAGCGACAGCCGGGGCAGCGGCGGCGTTAACAGGGCTAATTTTTGTTAGTGTCTCTCTTAACCTTAAAAGGATATTATCGGTTACGCATTTACCTGGCCGCGCACTGGGCTCGCTAATGCTGCTTACTAACATTCTCATTATTTCTTCCTTTTGTCTTATTCCGAAACAGTCCCTTTTTTTCCTGGGATGTGAAATAATAGTCGCCGGTATCCTTACATGGTTCGCAGTTACCAGCATGAATAGGATAAAGAATGTAGAACAACCGTATAAAAATTATCATTTTCAAAACATTTTCTTTACCCAGTTAGCGGTTATTCCCTTTGCTGTTTCTGGAGTTTTTTTGCTTTGTGGCTACGATACCGGACTCTATTGGCTTATACCCGGTATTAGTTTTTCATTTATTAAAGCCCTTTCTGATTCCTGGGTGCTGCTGGTTGAAATTAACCGGTAAAACTAAAACGGCATGCCGATGCCAAAGTTAAGCTGCATAAAATTATAAGTGTCGCCGCTGTTACTTTGCTGATAAGCTGTCTTAAATGGCCCGGTATAAAATAGTTCGCCAAAGTGGTCAAGCAGTACCCATTGCTGTGCCCCGTTAAACTGGGGGTCTTTAAACTTAAATGCCGCGTCGAGCCTGAAAACAAAGAAAGAAAGATCGAACCTCAAGCCTGTACCGATATCCATAGCCGACGATTGCAAAATATTATTAAACTTAAACTGCACGTTAGGGTCATCGGGCTGTTTGTCGAGCCGCCAAACGTTACCTGCATCCATAAATATGGCGCCTTTTAATTTCGAGCCAAAAAAGTTATCGGCTAATTTATACCTGTATTCCAGGTTTGAAATAACTTTCACTTCGCCAAACTGGTCCAGGTATTTTAAGCGGGTCCTCAATGAATCGCCGGCTAAACCTGGTCCATAAAAAGAAGCGCGGTTAAACTTTCCCGGCCCCAGCGTGCGGGGAAGCCACGCCCTCATATCATTTGCACCGCCAGCATAAAAGTTTTTTTCGAAAATCAGTTCACTGCTGTTGCCATAAGGCACCCCAAGGCCTGGGTTTAAGCGGAAAACAAATTGCCTTTCGCCGCCCAGGCTACGGTAAAAACGAAGATCTATTTCCGCCTTGGTGTATTGCGCAAAAGCGCGTCCTCCAATGGTGCGTTCCCCAAGCGTGTCTTTGGGGATATTGAATATCCGGCTTAACAAATAAAGTGTATTGCCTCCCACATCTAAACTTCCTCTGAAATAAGTAAAATTAGAATATGAATTTAATTTGTTGGCATTATATTGGAACGTGTATTGGCTTCCCGAGGTAAATATGGTACGCCCGATTAGGTAGCTATACGCGTAAAGATTTTTTGATAGCAACTCTGCCTCAGCGACAGGATTAATCACACCTCGCGAAAACTCAAAATCAATAGGTGTAACCGTATGTGTCTTATCGGCAGTTTCCGCGAAATCATAAGTAATAGAGCTAATAAAACTTGTGCGCTGAACAAGACCCTCCTGGTAAAACAACTGGTAATTGGTTGAAAAAGTGGTGTGCGGGACGCCATATTTGCCCAATGCAGGAAAATTAAAAGGTGTAATTAGTCGCGGATAAGTTAGGTTGCCACCGACTGTAAAGTCCTGGTTTTCTATTCCATTGGGATTTGTTACGTTGCTTGCATTATCAAACAATACGCTCCAGTTAAGTTTAATTTGTAAAATAGCCGCATGTTTAAATAAATTACGGTCGGTGAAGGTATTTCCCAGGTTATAGCCGTATTGACCGGAGTTAAAAAGAAATTCTCCCTCCACACGGTCTGCCATTTGCTTAAGCGGAATGATATCTATTTTAGTATTTAAGCGGTTAGTACTGTCGGGCAGTTTTTCGTAGGTTGGGTTGGGTACATTCCTGAAAACGTTCAGTTCTGACAGCCGTGAGGTTGTTAATGCCTGTCTATCAATATCATATAGCTGGCCTTTTCGCTGGTATACATAATCGATGATTGTTTTTGGATTAAACTTACGCGAGTAATCAACATACCTGAATTGCGAATCGACCTGCAGCGTGTCGGGCTTGCCTGGGGTCCTGCCAGAAGAGTTGGCTACTGTAATTAACGTATTATTGATTTTATATACCGGGTGTAACGTTTTTCCTGCAGGATTATCGATAATCATTTTTATATCAACCACGCTGCTCATGAATGTCGAATCGTAAGTATAATTGATATATTGCCTGTAAAAATCAAAATAGCCGTTGCGTTTCATAATCAGGTAAAATTCGTCCCGGTCATACGCTAAACTATCGGTATCAAAACGTCCGCCAGGCTGTACGTGAGAAAACCTTGGCCTGTTAACGTAATACAGGTTCCGTACATTCTTATCAGAAATGCTATCCTGTATTTTACGGATCCTGAACATTGGACCCTCTGCGGCAGTAAAAATAAGTTCAGCCCTTTTCTTAACTACTTTTACACTGTCGGCAACCTTTGCCTTTAGATACCCCTTGCTTTGTAAAAATCGTTCAATTTGTATCCTTGAAAATTCTATCAGGCCGCTGTCGACTAAAGCCGGCGCTTCGCCAATATTATTTTTCCCGTTTTTACTGAAAAGATAATAAAACTGCAGGTTAAGCCAATTATTGGGTTGTTCTTCTTTATCAACATAATTTGCCGTAGCCTCTGCAAATTCCTTATCAACCCCTTTTAAGGTAATTTTACGAACAAGCGCCTGGTTGCCTTTCAGCCCGCGTGTTAAACTGCAACCCGGGCCCAATAAGATCAGAAGAATACTTAATATTGTAAGGCGGTAGCTTTCTGCTTTAATATATGCTTTCAAAATCTCAAATCAGTTTACTAAAGTCCCTTCAGACCAAAAAGGAGCGCAATTTACAGGGCTTATTTTTGGTTGAAGGTTACAAATCAGTTATAGAATTTATTAATTCCCCCTACGAAACTGAAGCCGTTTACTATACGGATTCGTTTGATCCAAAAATGCTGAATTTATCCCGAAAAATAAACAGGTTTGAAATTTCAATGTTTGAAATGGAAAAAATCAGCAGTCTAAAAACACCCCAGCAAATTTCGGCATTGGTAAAAATACCTTTAATGCCCGCATTAAATAACCCAATGTTTAAACAAAAGTTTAGTTTAGTTTTAGACGGGATACAAGATCCCGGAAATATGGGAACTATTATACGCATTGCAGACTGGTTCGGAATTGATAACATTATTTGCTCTGAGGATACAGTTGATGTATATAACCCTAAAGTTGTACAAGCCAGCATGGGGTCGCTGTCACGGATTAAAATCTTTTATGCAGATATTATTCAAACTTTGAAACGAATTGATTTGCCTGTATTTGGGGCGCTTCTGGACGGCGAAAACATTTACACTACCGATTTTGGCGGCGAGGGGCTTATTGTTATGGGTAATGAGGGGAATGGTATGCGGCCCGAAGTGGAAGCGTTAATAAACAATGCAATAACCATTCCGCGTATTGGTAACGCCGAATCGTTAAATGTGGCGATAGCCACAGCTTTATTTTGCTCAGAAATAAGCAGAAAATCATTGAATAAAATTGTTAGCCAATAAATAATTTCTATCTTTGCAATCCTTAAAAAGGGTCGGGTGGCCGAGTGGCTAGGCAGAGGTCTGCAAAACCTTTTACAGCGGTTCGAATCCGCTCCCGACCTCAGGACAATATAAAAACATTAAAATTATTACACCATGGGCGTTACTCGTTTAAAAAGAAAAGATAGAAAAAACAAAACTGTTTCTAGATTAGAAGTGCAGTTTTTAAAACTTGCCACTAACCTGGAACCGGGAAGTCGCAGCGCTGAGCCAAAACATAGCCAGATAGCAATTAACAATGCCGCTTTAGATAAAGCCATTGCTGCTGCAAAATAAGGCAACCTTGTTTTCATAGCTTTACCCTGACGGGGAAGTTTCGCGGAGGAATAGAAATTAAAAATCCTGCTGGTATTGAACCGGCAGGATTTTTTTATGGGGTGGCAGACCCTGTAGGTATACGCCGGGCGCAAATACCCCAACCTACATTTTTAACTGATTCATAATGTACTCGAAAATAAATGTCCAATTATCTATTGATTGTTGTGTGCTTTGTCCGCTTCCGTGGCCGCTGTCATAATCCATATGTAAAATAACAGGGCTTACCTGGCCAGGGTTATTTTGCAGGGCGGCTACAAATTTTTTGGCGTTCATCGGGTCTACCCTCGTATCATTTGCCCCTGCGGTTATTAGCATCGGAGGCACGTTAACAACCTGGCGGATATTTTGGTATGGCGAATACCTTAATAACCACCTGAATGCTTCGTCGTCATCCGAGGACCCGTATTCGGGTATCCAGTAGCGTGCAATCAGGAATTTATGATAGCGCAGCATATCCAATAAAGGTACTTCGCAAACAATTGCTTTAAATAAATCGGGTCGTTGTGTTGCTGATGCCCCCATCAATAAACCTCCGTTACTGCCACCAAGCGCTACGATATGCTCCGGGTTCGTATATTTTTCTTTAATAAGCCATTCCCCACAGGAATAAAAATCATCGAAACAGTTTTGTTTTTTGCCAAGCATCCCGTTCAGGTGCCAATTTTCACCGTATTCATCGCCACCGCGTATACCCGGCTCAACTACAACCCCGCCTTTTTGGATAAAAGCGGCATAAAAACCGAAGTATCCCGGTTTTATGCCAATTTGAAAACCGCCATAAGCAGTTAACAAAACCGGATTAGCCCCATCCAACTTCATATCTTTACGATGTACAACAAAAACGGGCACGCGGGTACCGTCCTTCGAATTATAAAATTTAATTTCACCTGTGATATTGCTCATATCTATTGGGATATCCCTTTTATAATACAACTGCCATTTAAAATTTGAAGGCGAAGCAACATAAACTTTCGGCGTTGAGGTAAACGTAACCAATGTTATATACACCGAATCGAGTTCGCGGTCATAAGAAATACTGCCGATGCTGCCGGTTTCCGGTAATGGCACAGGCCCTATTTTTTTCCCTTTCAAATCGTAAATAGTTAGCCGGCTTTGCACGTCCTTTTTATCCTGGATAATAAGATTACGTTTTGTTACTACATAATCTTCCATTACTGTTTGCGCTTCCGGTATAAGCGTTTTCCAATATTTATATTCAGGGTGCGCCTTATCAGCTATCATTAACTTGCTGTTGGGTGCGTTATCGTTGGTTTTAATATAAAGCACGTTACCAATCGCGTCGGGATAAGCAGCGAATTTTTTGCTGCTGTAAATCAACTTTCCATCTGTTAGGCTGCCCGTAGGCTGGATTTTTAAGCTGTTGGAGTAAAAATCACCCTCCCCCGAAAAAGTAACATCGCTATAACGGTTATCATAAATATAAAATGAGTTTTTTGCATCCGCCGTTGTCCCCACAAGGACAGCTTTTTCAACCGGGTCTCCAATTTTCAATAAGTATGTTTTCAATGGTACCTGCTTGTCCACATCTTGCTGGCTTCGGATAGTTACATAAGCGTGCCGCTGATCCTTGGTCCAGGAGAAATTAAAAATATCGGAAATAGGGGGATAAATCTGCTTGCCTGTGCGTGTATCAATAAAATAAACGGTGTTAACTTCGGCGCCGCTTTTTTGGGCGCTAACGGCTAATTTTTCACCATCGTAGCTATAGCTCGTGTTTGATGTGGATATGGTACCGGCGGTATCCAGCTGTACCGGGTCCCAGATCAGTGTTTTTTTACCATTTAAAAAAGTGTAGATTTTGTATTGTTTATCACCTTTAAGCTTAACAGTTTGAAAAACCCGTTTGCCAACGGTAGTCAATGGGCCTTCATAATCCAGATTGATATAGGCGGCTATTTTTTCTTTTAAACCAGGATGGACTTTTTGTGTTTCCTGCAGATATTTGATACCATAGTCGTGCTGGGCTTTTGTCCATTCAACTACATCTGGATTTTTTTTGTCTTCGAGCCAGCGGTAATTATCCGTAAGAATAACACCGTGCAAGGTATCCCTGACCGGAATTATTTTTGTTGACGGTGGATTGAATTTTTCCTGGGCAGAAACGCCTAAGCTTAAAATAAGCAGCAAAACAAGCAATAATATATTTTTCATGCGATAAGACTATATTGCTGCAATATAATAATATCTATAGCTGAAAATCAAACTTTATGTTTTATAATTATCGAAATATTTGTTTAAAACACGGGGCTAAGATTTTTTAACACCCATTGCGAAGCCTGCCTGCATATTCATTCGGCAAAGGACTGTCTTCCACAGCTTTTGCAGCTTTTTCAATATCATAATCAAACCTGATAAATTCAACATTTACACCTTCGTTATGTGCGATTGAGCTATCCATGTTTATAGTTAGTATTACATAGCAGCCTTTTGGGTTGCCATCCTTAGGCTTTCCAACTGAACCTATATTAATGGCATGCCTGAAGTGGTCATTACCATCAATGCCGGAATTTAATACGCGGTGATAAGGTTTATGAGTATGGCCGAAGAGCATAACGTCGGCGTCGGCCTGTTCCATAATCCTGATCATGCTTTTTTCGTCACGGTCTTCAAAAAGGTATTCGTTGATCTTTCGGGGGCTTCCATGAACCAGCAATACATTAAACTGATCGTGATTAAGTTGAAATTCGAGACGGATATGCGCAGGTAAGGTACGCAGATAGGCCTTTTGCTCATCTTTAACAATTTCGTTTGTGTAGGCAATAGATATCTTGCCCATTGCTTTTTCGTCATCCGTTTTATAAGCACAGCCGCAATCGTCACTGCTGCGGCCAATTCCAAAATCATAGTTTCCGGCAATTGTCGGGATATTTCTGTTTCTGATAATGTCGATCACCTCATTTGGCCAGATATTATAGCCGACAAGATCGCCCAGGCAATATACAGCATCAGGTTTTTGGGTATCGATATTGGCAAGTGCCGCCTCGAGTGCAGGCAGGTTGGCGTGTATGTCAGAAAATAACGCGATTTTCATATTAATTGGTTATGATAGTTTTATTTATATAAAAT
>Ga0302319_10015078_pt1 | contig 14353 bp, 6 predicted proteins | sample Bog_T0_2_FD_203319 | JGI IMG/M metagenome (GOLD analysis project Ga0302319, IMG submission 203319) | Peat permafrost microbial communities from Stordalen Mire near Abisko, Sweden - Bog_T0_2 | ecosystem: Environmental > Terrestrial > Soil > Wetlands > Peat | place: Sweden: Abisko, Stordalen Mire... | reverse complement strand
ACGTGCCTGCATCGGCTCTGGCTTGGCTCGAGGGAATGTAGATCTGGTTTTCCGACGGCGATTCAGCCCCCCGGTCCTTCATCTCGCCAATCTCGCCCACGATCGTGAGCCAGGGGATTTTCGCCTGCGCCGGGCCGCGATGCAGACGCTTGCCGATCGGGTCCTGGCCCGGCCAGTAGTGCTCGGCGAGCCTGCGGTTCACAATCACCACCAGCGGAGCGTTCCCATCGTCCGAGGTCGCAAAGTCGCGTCCGCGAACAATTGAAATCCCCTGTGCTTGAAAATAATTGCCCATCACCACCGGTACCCAGCTGAGATTCAGCCCCGCTCCCTTGGGCGGCACGTAGCCCTCCGGAGTGAAGGTGGCGCGGTACTCAACACCCGAAGCAGGCAGCAGAGTAGTGAATCCAACTGCCTGCACTCCCGGCAGTTGCTCTAGCCGCGCGCGCAGCACCGTGTCGAATGCGTCGATGGCGGTCTGCGTTGAGTACTGTTGAAGAGGCAAGCTGTATGCGGCAGTCAGCGTGTGGTCGGCGCGGAAGCCCATATCGGCATTGCGCGTCTTCTCAAAGCTGCGCAGCAGCAAGCCCGACGCGGAAAGAAGCACCAGCGCGACGGCGAGCTCGGCGACCACGAGAGCGGAGCGCAGGCGCGCGTGCCCGCTGCTGGCGGTTCCGGTTCGGCCGCCCTCCTTGAGCGCTTCATTCACGCTGGTGCGCGAGGCGGCATAGGCGGGAAGCACTCCGCACAGCAAACCGGTAAGCAACGCAAGCAAGATTGAAAATGCCACCACCTGCCAGTCGAGGCCGATGGAGCTGATACGAGGCATACTCTCAGGAAGAAAGCTGATGCCTGTGCGCACCGCCGCGCACGCCAGACCCAGCCCGACGATACCTCCAAGGACGCTGATCACCAGCGCTTCGACGAGAGATTGGCGCAGAACGGCTGCTCCGCTTGCACCCAGCGCGAGACGAACCGAAATCTCGCGGCGGCGGCGAATGACGCGCACCAGCAGCAGGCCGGCGAGGTTTGCGCAGGCAATAAAGAGGACGAAGGCGACGGCAATCAGAAGCGTACGCACCAGCGGACGAGCCTCGGCGACGGTTACTTCGTTGAGCGGTTGCACCCATGGATGAACGCGGCGGCTGGAGAGCGCGGAAGGCAAGTTGCGGACGATCTCCTGTGCCGCTCCGACTGCGTCGTCCTGTGCCTGCGCGGGAGTCACGCCCGGTTTCAGGCGCCCAATCAGGCTGTACGCCCAAGCACCCGCGCCCTGCACCAACTCCGCTTGGGTAAAGCTCATTGGCACCCAAACCTCAGAGCGATTCAATTGCCCAGGCTCGAGCGGATACTCAAACTCGCGCGGCATCACGCCGATGATCTCGTAGGGCTTGCGGTCAAGCAGAATCTTCTGCCCGAGAATGTGCGGGTCGCTACGAAGCCGGCTGCGCCACATCTGGTAGCTGATAACGGCGATCTGTTGGCCGGTCTCGTCCTCGTGAAGCGTGAAGGCGCGGCCCATCAATGGAGAGATGCCCAGCGTTGGAATCAGGCCTGCGGTCAGCCGCGCTCCGTTGATCTGGGCGGGCTCGTCCATGCCGGAGAGCTCATAGGTGGTCTGTATAGATGCACCGACGCTCGAGAAGGCATGCACGTCCCGCGAGTACGTCAGCACGCCGGGCGCGGTGACGTCGGGAGCTTCAACCGGGCCGTAGCTCACACCCTCAAGCCTGTCGCCAAGAGTGACCAGCCTGTCGGGATCGACAAACGGCAAAGGCCGCAGCAGCACGCCCTCGACGATGGAAAAAATCGCAGTGGTCGCCCCAATGCCGAATGCAAGCGTGAGGATCGCCGTGAGAGCAAAGCCCGGCGATTTGCTCAGCAGCCGCATCGCATAGCGAAGGTCCCTGGTCAGCATCGGGCTCTCCTATTCCGTTCTCAGGGCTTGCATGGGTTCAATGGATGCTGCGCGGCGAGCGGGCATTGTGGCAGCAAGCGACACCGCGAGACCCGTGAGCAGGGCAGCGGCAGCGAGCGAGAGCGGATCGAAGGTGGTGACACCGTAGAGCTGGCTCTTGAAGAGGCGCGCAAGGGCGACGACGGCGGGCAATGCGACGGCGACCGCAATGGCAGCGATGATGGTCATCTCGCGGACAACAAGCAGAACGATGCCTGTGCGCTGTGACCCAAGCGCCAGCCGCACGCCGATTTCGCGGGTCCGCTGCTCGATCGAATAGGCAAGCACACCGTAGAGTCCGACCGCGGCCAGCAGCAGCGCCAGCGCAGAGAAGCCGATGGCGAGGAACGCAAGCGCGCGTTCGTCCCCTGCGATGCGGCTCACCTGCTCGTCCATGGTTCGCAGTTCATCCACAACGAGCGTCGAATCGATCTGATGCATCACCTGCCGGATTGCGGGTTCGACGGTTTCGGGGGCCTGTGCGGTCCGCAGATAGACGACGACTCCGCCGGGATGCTTGTCTTGCAGATAAGGCCTGTAAACAGCGCCGCCGAGTTCAGTGCGCAGATCGGTGTGCCGGATGTTGCCGACCACGCCAACGATTGTGGTATCGAATTTGACATCGTCGCCTCCGCCTTCCGCGAGGGCGCGGCCAATGGCGTTTGCCGCGGAACCGAAAAAACGCCTGGCGAATGCTTCGCTGACGATTGCGACGTTGGGCTGTCCTTTCGCGTCTGCAGGAGTGAAATCCCTGCCGGCCAGAACCGATTGATGCAGGGTTGCGAAATACCCAGGCGTGACGCGCGGCTGCTCGAAGTTCATGTTCTCTTCTTCTTTAGCCTTGTAGCCTTGCACGGAGAAATTCGATGAGGTGTTGTTTCCCATCAGCTCCGGGTCTGTCGTCCCGGCTACCGACGTGGCTCCGGGAATGCTCTTCAGTGCCTGGAGCGCGTCGGTGACAATCAGTGGGGTGCGGTCTTCGCCGTAACCGGAGCTGGTTGGGTCGAGGTTGAAGCTGACGAGCTTCGACGTCTCAAAACCAACCTGCTGGTTTCGGAGGTTGTCCAGAGTGCGGACGAATAGACCTGCCCCGCCGAGAAGGAGAACACTCAGTCCAATCTGCACGCCGACGGCGAATTTACGGAAGAGCTGCGAGTTCTTCGAGGCAGTCCCTGCGTTCTGTCTTAGGGCGTTTGCGAGATCTGGGCGAATGAAGTGAAGCACGGGGGCGATGGAGAAGAGCAGGCTCGTGACAAATGAGACTGCAAGCGTAAAGAGCAGGATCCGCGTATCAATCGAAGCGGCATATGGCTCTTGCCCGGGATCGGCGCTGGTCATCAGACGTACCAGGGTCGCTGCGACCACGGGAGCAAGCGCGAGACCGGCGGCAGCTCCGGCCAGCCCCAGCAAACCGCCTTCAACGAGCAACTGAGAGATGATTCGGCTGCGTCGTGCACCCAGTGCGTAACGCATCGACATCTCGCGGGCGCGACCGGCCGCCCGCAGAAGCAGCAGCGTTGCAACGTTGATGGCGCAAAGCGCAACCAGAAGTCCCGCCATGCCCATCAGAATGGAAAGAGGTTTTTTGAGATCGATGCGACCGGGATTGAATCCCTTGGAATCGTCGACAACTTTGAACGTCGATTCATCAACGAATCTCCGCCTGAAGCGATCCGACTTCGACTTGTACAGAGCGAATTCATTGACCCTGAGCGAATACCAAAGCGGTCCGAGGCTGGCCTGGGCTTGCGTGGCTGAGACGCCAGGCTTGAGTCGCGCCACAAGTGTCAGCCACACCGATTGATGGTTATTGAGGTTATCGTTGGGCGCCATCCAAGGCATCGCGATCTCGACCATGCTGATAGGAATGAACACGCCCGGGCGGTAACCGCCGATAACGGAGTCGAATCCCTCCGGCGCAACGCCGAGGATCGTAAAGGAATGGCCGTTGATCAGCACAGTTTGGCTCACAACGTCGTGCGAAGCTGCGAAGCGCGTCTTCCAATAGTTGTAGCTGAGAACAAGGACTGGATTGGCATTCCTGGCCGTATCGTCCTGCGGGGTGAGCAGACGGCCCAGGAGAGGCTTGATGCCCAGCATCTGGAAGTAGTTACCGGTCACGATCTCCGCGTCGCCACTCTCAGCCTGGTTGTGCCACGAGATTCCGACCTGCGCTTTGTCGGCCGCGAGCATGCCTGAGAACACCTGGTTCTGATCGCGCAGGTCCTTGTACATGGGGTAGGAAAAGTAATTGTGATGGTTTTCGGAGTCGCCGCCAAAGCTGCTGAATGAACCGGAAAAAGCGCCTGTCCACTCGAAGCGCACCAACTCCCTGGGCCGCTCAACAGGCAACATCCTCAGCAGCGCCTGATCGAAGAGTGTGAAGACGGCCGTGTTGGCGCCGATGCCCAGGGCAAGCGTCACGATCACGGTTGCCGTGAAGGCAGGCGACTTTGCCAACTGGCGCAGTGCATAGCGAAGATCCTGAAACAGGGAATTCATCGGCAATCCCTCAAGAGGCGAAGCCCTCAAGCGGTTTCGGCTTATATGCAATGGCAAGGTCGCATGCTGTTCGCATGCGAGTGAGGCAAAGATTTACGCCTCGACTTCTTCCGTGAGCTTCTTCAGCTCGTCTTCGGAGACGACCTTTCCGTCGAAGAGGTGAACTTCGCGCTCGGCATGCTTGGCGAAACGTGGATCGTGCGTCACCATGCAGATCGTCGAGCCTTCGCGATGCAGATCGGCGAGCAGATGCATCACGGCCTCGCCGTTCTTTGAATCGAGATTGCCTGTAGGCTCGTCGGCAAGCAGGATCGACGGCGAACCCGCCAGCGCACGAGCCACGGCAACGCGCTGCTGTTGACCGCCCGAAAGCTGCGCCGGATAGTGCCGCATCCGGTGCGCCATATTGACGCGCTCCAGCGCTTCCTTGACGCGCCGCTTGCGTTCGGCTGAAGGCATGCCGGCGCGATACGTCAGCGGAAGCTCTACGTTCTCCTCCACCGTCAGGTCACCGATCAGGTTAAAGCTTTGGAAGATGAACCCGATCTCCTGGTTGCGAATTCGCGACCGCTCGCTGAAGCTCAGGTTCTCCACCGGCTTGTCGTTCAGCAGGTACTTGCCGCCAGTCGGCGTGTCCAGCAGCCCCAGGATCGAGAGCAGCGTCGACTTACCGCAGCCCGATGGCCCCGACATCGCCACGTACTCGCCCCGGTTGATGGTCAGGTGAATGCCTGAGAGCGCGTGCGTCTCCACTTCGTCCGTGTAGAAGACCTTGGTGAGATCCTCGATCTCGATCAATTTGCCATCCAATGCCATTCTGTTCCCCTTTCGTATGGAGTCTGTTTTCGGTTGCCTGCGTTTGCTTCGAATGCTGTTTCCTAATCCATCAGTCCCTGCATGTTTAGCCCACTTCTTCAGTGCGCCGTGACCGCCGGATCAATCCGAATGCGATCGAATGCGTCTTCCCTCGACATATCAGACAGAATCACCATGTCGCCTTCTTTCAACCCTTCGAGCACCTGGATGTAGCTGACCGAAGCGCGTCCAACCTTGACTGGAACCCGCACCGCGCCCTTGCCATCCGGATCGATCTTGAACAGGCTCAGCGTAGAGTTTTCATTCCCCAGCGCAGGGCGGCCCACGTACAGAACATCCTTCATGCGCTCCAGGTCGATGGTTCCATCCACGCTCAGGTTCGGCACCGCTCCTGCAGGCAGCGGTCCATCAAGAGCTACGTCAACGGTTCGTGTTCCGTTCACTACCGAGGGATCAATCCGCGTGACGTGGCCCTGAATCACTCCGTTGTGGGTATCGATCGAGGCCGGCTGGTCAATCTGAATATCCCTTGCCTGCGTCTCGGCAATCTGGAGCGCCGCTTTCAGCTTGTCCAACTGGATTACCTCCGCCACCGATGTTCCCGCCGTCACATGCTGGCCCACCTGGAGGGGCGTCGGAAGCGCCGCAACTGCGCCCGAGATCCCCGCCCTCACCTCGAGTGCAGCCGACTGCTTCTGGTAAAGATCCACCAGGGCCTTCGCCTGATCGATCTTCGTCTGTGCCGATTGCATCTGCACAATGATCGCTTTTTGGTTCACCGTCAACTGCTGCTGGCTCAAGTCGTGCTGCGCCGTCAGCTGGTCCGCTGTATTCTTGCTCTTGCTGTAGGCGAGCCCCGAGATCACACCGAGGTCGTAGAGCGCTTTGTCTGTCTGCGCCTGCAACTGGTCCTGCGTGTAGTCGGAGTTCACCGCCGCCGCCGCGGTCTTTTTGTCCATCAGCGTGCTATCGAGCGTCGCCTGCAGGCTCTTGTAGTCGGCCTGTGCGCCCTTGAGCGCCAGTTGTGCCGTGAGCAACTCTTGCTGCAACTGCGGATCGGTCAGATCCATCAGGATCGTGTCCGGAGTCACCTTCGCGCCCGGCAACACCCGTATCCGCACCACGGTCGCATCCGTTTGCGCCGGAATCAGCTCAATCGAATCCTCGCGCGGCACCAGGCTTCCCGTCGACCCACGCACCTGGCGAATCATCGGGCCACGCTTGACAGTGTCCGGCCATACCGCCGATCCATCCACCGTTGGCGCGGCCGGTTTCAGCCGATAAACGGCAAACATCGCTGCTGCCGCCACAACAAACACCACAGCACCGATGATGATGAATCGGCGCCGACGCTTTTTCGCTAAATCCGGGCGTGCAATATCCATGACGATGCATACATTGCAGTTCACGTGCCAAAGAACGGTGCGAGCCAATCGTTGAAATAAAAGGAGTTGCTCCCGATTGCGCTGGCACACGCCGCAGTTGCAGTGACCGTCTAAACGACCTGGTGTTCGAATCCGAACACCCACTCCCTCCTATGCCCCTCGGCATTGATCCGCGGGAGACCAAAGAGATTCGTGCCCGCCAGGGGTCCGGCTACGGGTGACGGGCGACCGAATCCTGGTCTAAGAAGGCTGATCCCCGCTGTCCTCAAGGAAAGTGCAGCCAGGCCACACGCCCTTATTACACGGAATCGTGTAGGAAGTTCCCGACGCTGCAGGGCGCGATCAAGTGAAGGTCGACTATTCTCCTCGTTTCAAAAGACTTACCGTTTGGTTCGCCATTTGCGTTGAGCATTGCACGAACGATCGCGATTGAGGCGATGACTGCTTGATCAGGCCTCGGCCTGCGCGGGATGTCGAAAGCAACCAAAACCCTGTGAATTGGCTCCAATCGGACAAAGGCCACGTGAGGGTTCACCCTCGTGTGGCTTCTTCGTTATATCCACTCATCAACAACAGACCTTGAATGTCCCCTGGTCTGAGGTCAGCCTGATGTGCTGGCCTTCTGTGTTCGGATCACACGTGTGATCCTTTCGAGGACCTCTCGCCCGGCACCTGGAGGAGGAGAGCGTGCACTTCTTTCGAGCACGATTCATCGCCGCACTTCTGCTTGGGATCACCGTCATTTCGGCGGCTTCGACCTATTTTGAAGTGCTGACCCACAAGCACAGTATGCGCGTAGACCTGGCGCGGCGGACGCAGTGGTTCGGCGCAGGCATTCAGCCGCAAATCGAACAGCAGCTTCTCAATGGGGCCGACATTGACTGGCCTGCACTGCTGAAGAAGCTCCGCCAGCACCCCGATCAACCAAGCCTTGCCGTTCTTGACAGTCAAGGGAGTCTCCTTGCATCTGCCGGTGAAGCTTTTCCAGCCGAAGAGTTTCCGGGCAATCTTGCCAAGCAAAGTCTGGCCGCAGGCAAAGACTTGGGAGGTTTCGTGAGAGCGCCGGCCGTACAAGCGGACCAGGGCGGAGCGCTCGTTCGTGCGCAGGAAAAACCCGAAGATTCGTCGAACAGCCTCTGGTACGAATATGCGATGCCGCTGCGCGAGGGAGACCGCGTTGTCGGAACGCTCATGATGATGGTCAACGGCGACTATATCCGTGCCGACTCAATGGAGGTGTGGCGGCGGAGCTTTCTGCGCATAGCGGCGATGGTCGTCCTGGTGGTAGTCGTAACACTGCTGATGGTGCGCTGGTTCCTTCACCAGCCGGTCACCCGGGCGGCGGAGTGGTTGCGTCGATTGCGGCATGGCGAGGCGGACGTGGCGGAGGGCGCAAAAGAGTTCGGCTATCTGGTTCCGCTGGCGAGAGAAATCACTACTCTGGCGGAGAATCTAACCCAGGCCCGAGTCGCGGCTGAAACAGAAGCCCGGCTTCGCGACCATTCGGAGCACCAATGGACCGCGGATCGGCTTGCCGTGCACGTGCGCGATCGCCTGGGCAGCGGCCAACTGTTTGTGGTTTCTCATCGTGAGCCGTATATCCACATGCGGCGCAAAGGAAAGACCGAGTGCATGGTTCCCCCGAGCGGGCTGGTGACAGCGATTGAGCCAGTTTTGCAGGCCTGCGACGGCACCTGGATCGCACATGGAAGCGGCAGCGATGACCACTCGTTCGTCGATGAGCACGATCGCCTGCGCGTGCCGCCGGGTGAGAACCGGTATACGTTGCGCCGGGTCTGGCTGAGTGCTGAAGAGGAAGCCGCCTATTATGAGGGCTTCTCAAACGAGGGCTTATGGCCGCTCTGCCACATTGCACACACACGTCCCGTCTTCCGCGCAAGCGACTGGCATGCCTACCAGAGGGTGAACGAGAAGTTTGCCGAAGTGGCTCTTGAAGAGATGGGCAACACCGAACATCCGGTAATCTTCGTCCAGGATTATCACTTCGCGTTGCTGCCAAGAATCATCAAGAACGCCCGGCCTGACGCGCGAGTGGCGATGTTTTGGCACATTCCGTGGCCTAATCCGGAGTCCTTCAGCATCTGCCCCTGGCAAGCAGAACTGGTGAACGGGCTTTTGGGCGCCGATGTGATCGGATTCCATCTTCAATCCCATTGCAACAATTTTCTCGATACAGTCGATCGGACGCTGGAGGCAAGAACGGACTGGGAAAACTTCAGCATCCGGCGAAATGGCCACCTGTCCAGTGTGCGACCCTACCCAATCAGCGTTGCCTGGGATGGGGCTGATTCTCTGTCTTCAGAAGCTGCGCCACGCGCGGCAGAGGGCGGCCGCAGCCTGTCGAGGATTCAAATTGCCGAAGGCAATGGGACGCGAATGGAAGAGCATGAATTTAGAGGTTCTGAGGGCGGTTTGGGCTTGGAATCGGACCCGCTGAGACGCGAGTTGGGGATCGGAGATGAGCAACTTCTTCTCGGCGTGGACCGTATGGATTACACCAAGGGCATAGTCGAGAGGCTGCTGGCCGTCGAGCTCTTACTTCAAGAGAACCCGTGGTATCTTGAAAAACTCAGGTTCGTTCAGATCGCGTCTCCCAGCCGCACAGGGATCCAACGGTACGCAGATCTGCGCATCGAGGTCGAGAACACGGTGGAGCGCATCAATCGCACCTTTCAAACGGCGAATTGGAAGCCCGTGATTCTGATTCAGCGTCAGTGCAGCCACGCGGAGGTGAAGCGCTATTATCGGGCGGCCGATCTCTGTCTTGTGACCTCTCTGCACGACGGCATGAACCTGGTTGCAAAAGAGTATGTTGCCGCGCGGAACGATGGGGACGGGGTGCTGGTTCTAAGCAAATTCGCGGGAGCCGCGCAGGAACTCAAGGATGCTCTTCTGGTGAACCCCTACGATGGCGCACAAGTGAAAGAAGCGATTGTGACGGGGTTAACAATGACCACGGAAGAACGCCGATTGCGGATGAGACGCATGCGGCATCAGGTCAAAGAGCACAACGTGTACCGTTGGGCCTCGAACATTCTGACAGACGTTTGCGCGTTGCGAATCGAAGACGACCTTCTGGCAACGGCAATGAATAGGTCGCACCGGAAACGGGCGTAATGCCGTCGCTGAAGGCCTTGATGAGCTTAGGACAGCTGGCGACTACCCCAGCGACGAAGACCTGTCGCCGGGGACCCCGGCGAGGACGCCGGCGCTACGGTCTGCGGCGATCGAGCGCGGGCGGCCGAACTTGAGCGGGCATGGCGTCGGCTTCGATTCGGGAGTCCCGCATTTCCATCCGAACGGTGGGTAGTGCGTTGGCCGCATTGGAAGCGCGCATTCGCTCGGGGACTCATGCGCGCACGGTTGAGTCCCGCGCAACAGTGACTCTCAGAACTCACAATTCTTTCCGAAATACTCGAAGCACTTCTGCATTAACTTCTGATTGTCGTTGCTGATGTTGTCATAGTGGACACCGCATCTGTAGTCTGAACCGTCCTGGCGCTGCCAAACGATGCGCCCCGACAGCCGAATCGGATCCTGGTTCTTGTATGCTTCCATGTCGTCGTCGGGCGCGTAGAGCAATATCTCGACCGGCATCCTGTCCTTGATTGGACGATGCGTAAGTACCTGCGCGCCTGTCATGGAGAAATCTGTCGTCAGGGCTTCGCATTCCTCATCTCCCTGCGTCAGTACGATGCGCAACCGGTTGTGCGCACGCGGAGTGGCGCGGTATTCGTTCTGTCTCCGTTCGATCGGGGATTCATTTTGGAAAGAAAAGCCCTGCATCAGAATGTTCAAGCGGTCGGTAATGGTGCGCAAGTCGTACCCGATGGTGGCGGTGGACTCAACTTTGACCTGGCTATCTTTCAGTGTCGTCTCAAGAGAGCCCAGCGTCAGATGCAGCACATCGAATTGCTCCACCTGGCGGAGGCTGGTCTCTGAGATCCCCTGGTTGGCGTTGGCGGTAATTACGGCATTCCCGGCCATGCCTTCGATACCCACAGACGTGTTTCTCGCCCATTCCTGCGTGATGTCCACTTTCTTGACCACAACGTCCATGGTGCTTGCCACCTGGAGGATCTTGCCGGACACCTGCTCGACGATGTCGTTCACTTCTTTGGCCGAGTTCGTTGTGCGCATCGCCAGTTGGCGGACCTCGCCGGCAACCACCGCAAAGCCCTTGCCCTCCTCGCCGGCGCGCGCCGCTTCAATGGCGGCATTCAGGGCCAGCAGATTGGTCTGATTTGCGATTTTCTTGATGGCATTAACGATGTTGTTGATCTCCTGCGCCGATTGCGCAAGTTCCTGAATCTCGCCCGCTGCCCGCCGCACTTCCACCGTTGTCTCGTCCATGGAACGAATGTTCTGATGCAGGTTTTCAATTCCCTGCATGGCAAACGTCTGCACATCTCTGGAGCCCTTTGCGGCTTCTATGGCCTGGCTATGTACGCTGGACGAAAACTCATGCATCTGCATCATCGCCTGAGCGACCTGCCCCGAACTCTCCTGTTGCTGCATGCTTACCGCGGCAATTTCATCGGAGACCGCGGCAATATGAAAAGCCGACTGTCCCATGTTCAAGCTTGTGTCCTGGATTTCCTTCAGGATTTCGCCAAGTTTTTCCTGCATCAGCATCAGCGAATCAAACAACTCACCGGTTTCCCCGCCCAGTCCTGTTCTTATCTCATTGTCGAGATGTCCATGCGCGACGGAATGGGCGATTCTCACGGCCTCGTTGAGAGGGCGGGTAATGCTGCGCGTCAGAAAGGCGGCCATGAAGGCCAGCACCAGGAATGAGATTCCGCCAATGATCGAGATGATGGCGATCGACCTGCGGGCAATGTGGCCTACTTCGGCAACCGATGTATCCATGGCCTTGCCCTGCATTGAAATCATTGCGTAAAGAGATTGCAGGTAAATCTTCTGCAGCGGTATGGTTTCCTTGATGACCTTCTGCTTGGCAAGTTCATTGTTTCCAGCTAAAGCAAGTTCGATCGCCTGTTTGCGGCTGGCAACATATCCTGCTCGGCTCTTCTTGATGTCGTCGAGAAGCGCTTTTCCTGCTGCATCGGAGGTTCCCGCATCGAGCTGTGCGTAGAGTCCGGTCAGTTCCTTTGTCGCCTCGTTCATCTGATTCACGGTCCGCTTGATCTCGACCGGGTCTGTGAGGTACATGAGGGAAAGCATGGTCCTGCCATTGTTGTTTACATTGTCTATAATCCGGTTCGCCACCTGGGTCTTGGGCCAAATGCTTTCGGAAACGCGCATAGATGTTGCATGCAACAGATTGATCTCATACCACACGATTCCGCCAGCCAGCGAACCGCCGAGAATCACCGCGGCAAATGTCAAATACAGCCGCGTTCCGATACGTTCGAGCCTCATGATGCATTCTCCCAATGCTGTTTCCTGGAGCCAAACTCTCCCGGCAGGCCGACCGTCGATGGGCACGCGCCGGTATCGCCTTCTCGAAGCGAGAAAGAGACAATTCTCTTATCGACCATCCGTCCCGTTCGTTCTGTCCTTTTTGCAATCAATGGCAGGGCTTGTGGCCCAGACCTTAGCGGGAGACCCTGAGGATTGCGGGGCGGCGGTGCGGGGAGGAGTTGGCTTCTCGGCCGATTTGTCCAGTGCCGAAGCGGGACAGATATGATCGCGGAATGGCGCGATCGGGGTGAGTGCGGCTGAGGGATGATGCGAATTGGGCGGAGTGGATTTGGATGAAGCGAGGCCAAACGCGGCGGGCTAGTACTAATCTGCTTGAGGGAGGGGTGAGGATGGAGATGCGTGGAATGAACCGGAGCGAGCGGGCGGGGCTGGTGCGGGCGACATTCGTGCGGGTCTTGTCGGTTGGGGTACTGGGCGCATGGCTGGCACTTTGTGACCCTGGGCTGTGGGGGCAAACGAGTGCGGGGGGCGCGCAAGCCGGGCTGACTGGAACGGGGGCAAGTCAAGCGACGGGGCAATCCGCGAGCGGCGCGGCAGGCACCGCGCTGCCGGTGCTGCATGTTGAGAATGGGCCGAATTCTGAGCGGGCTCGGACGCAGCACTATGTGGTGCTGGTTTCGCTGGATGGATTCCGATGGGACTATGCGAAGAGGGATGGGGCGAGGCATCTGCTGGCGCTTGGGAAGCAGGGTGTTTGGGCGCCGGAGGGGATGCTGCCGAGCTATCCGTCGCTGACGTTTCCCAACCACTACACGATTGTGACGGGGTTGTATCCAGAGCATCACGGGTTGGTGGCAAACAGCTTTCTTGACGAGGCGCACGGGGCGCGGTACGGGATGAGCGACGCGGCGTCGGTGACGGATGGGAGCTGGTATGGAGGGACCCCGCTATGGAGTCTTGCAGAGAGCCAGGGGATGCGAACGGCTTGCTTCTTCTGGCCGGGGTCGGAGGCAAAGATTGCGGGCTACCAGCCGAGCTACTATCTGAAATTCGATGACAAGGTCGAACCGGAGGCGCGCGTTGACCAGGTGCTTGCGTGGCTCAAGCTGCCGGAGGCAGAGCGGCCGCACTTCATCACGCTGTACTTCTCAGAGCCGGACCATGAGGGGCATGAGTTTGGGCCGGATGCGCCGGAGACGAAGGCGGCGGTGCTGAAGGCGGATGCGCTGGTGGGGAAGCTGAAGCTGGGACTGGACAAGACGAAGTTGCCGGTGGATCTGGTGGTGGTGAGCGATCACGGGATGGTGAAGTCTGAGGGGGGATGGGTGACGCTGGATGCGTTTGCCGACCTGACGGGAATTGAGACGGTGGGAAGCTTGCTGTATGGGAAGACGGAGGAGGATCGGGTACGGGTGTACAACCAGCTCAAGAAGGCTTCGAGTCAGTTTGTGGCCTACCGGCGGAAGGATGTTCCAGCGGGGCTGAACTACAGCCAGAATCCGCGGGAGGGAGATCCGGTGGTGATTGCGACGGGGCCTTATGCGATCAGGGCACATGGGCCGCCGCCGGAGAAAGACGATCGCGCGCCAACGGTTGGGACGCATGGATTTGACCCGAAAAAGATGGCGGAGATGAAGGCGAGCTTCTTTGCGGCTGGACCGGATATAGTGGTTGGCAAGACGGTTCAGCCGTTTGAGAACGTGAACCTGTATCCGTGGCTGGCGCACCTGCTTGGACTGAGCGCGCCGAAGTCGGACGGCAGCTTGAACGTGCTGGCTGGGACGCTGAAAGACGGCGGGGCGGAAGCCGAGCCGGAGAAATAGCGGTCAGGCCGACGGATGGAAGTTTTGCGTCCCACCCATTCGCTGTGAGACTGAGAATAGATGGGGCACAGCACGATTGGGACGGACGACTGGCAGCATGGTCTCCCATCCATTCGCATGAGACCGCGAATGGATGGGGCACCCACACTGAATCTGAAAGAAGGACTGGAAGAGCATGGCCGTAATTTTGGGTGTGGATGGGGGCGGAACAAACACGCGGGCGGCGGTTGTGCAAGATGGGCGCGTGCTGGCGCATGGCCACAGCGGTTCGATCAAGCGGCTGCGCGTGGGCGCGGAGGCGGCCGAGGCCAACCTGCGAGCACTGCTGAGGGATGTGTATGGTCAGGCGGGCGTAAGCGGTGTGGCGGCGGGGAGTGTTGGCGTGGCGAGTTGCAGCCTGCCGGGCACGGTGGAGTGGATCACGGCGGTGCTCAAGGACTTCAACGTGGAGCGCATCGACG
>Ga0302319_10015076_pt1 | contig 14353 bp, 13 predicted proteins | sample Bog_T0_2_FD_203319 | JGI IMG/M metagenome (GOLD analysis project Ga0302319, IMG submission 203319) | Peat permafrost microbial communities from Stordalen Mire near Abisko, Sweden - Bog_T0_2 | ecosystem: Environmental > Terrestrial > Soil > Wetlands > Peat | place: Sweden: Abisko, Stordalen Mire... | reverse complement strand
ATCGAGGAAGAGGCCGCCCATGGGAGTGGGGAGGGCGGAGGAGTGGCAGGGGTAGCAGTTTTCGACGAGGACGGGGCGGATTTCTTTTTCGAAGAATTCGAGGGATGCGGGGGATTGGGCGCAGAGCGGGAGGGCGGCGAGGGAGGCGACGAAGGTCGCGGCAAACATACGGTGGGTGGTTAATTGCATGCGGAGAATCCCAGTGGGTGCGTTGCTACATTATCGCTCAGGTGGGTCGGGGGTAATCGGGAGGGGGGCGGGAAGCGTCCGTTTGGTCTTGGGCGCTGCACCCCGGTCGGTGGTGTCTTTCGCACCAGGGCCGGGCGCGGCGTTGGTTAGCCTGACTTTCGCACCTGGAGGGTATGCTGACTGATAAAGGCAATGGAATGAATGTAGGGTACCGAAAGGTCTTCGCCACAAAACGGGGACAGAGCAGGCGGCAGAAAGGGAAACGGCTGCGGCGATCGCCGGTAGAGTCCCGATGACGGGCGCCTTGATCCGGGGAGGTGGCTGAACCGGTAATCCCATATTCAGTTTGTGGAGCAGGATCTGCGCTTCCTGCGATGGCTGCGTGTAGCGTGGCAGCTCGAGCCACCGATTATCCCGTGTCGGAATCCAGACGTCGATCGCTAAGGGGGCCGGTGAGGTTCTGGTTATCGATCATGTGGAGAGGCCCGCACCGAATTGAGGCGCTTTGCCCTCGGGGAGAAGCGGCTTATCGCCGCGTGTCCAGCCTGGCCTCGGCAGTACGCGCCGCCGCCGAGTCTCCAGGCTTCGCTCGAACCCGGAGATTGCCATTTGCCGATGGTGGCGTCGAACCCGGCTCGACCGGGCCGGTTGAAAACACCGATCGGATTGCCGGTTTGCGGCGGCGTCTGTGGCCTGCACCCGCAACTACTCGCCGCCGGAGGCGTGCTCTAGTATGCTGACTCAATGCCCTCCGCAGGCGCAAGCTCGTTCCCCGTCCGTTACAAACTCGTCGGCATTGCCGCGACACTTGCGGCGCTCACGTATCTGGATCGCGTCTGCATCTCCGTGCTCGCGCCCGCTATCACGAAAGAGTTCTCGCTCACACAGGTGCAGATGAGCTACGTGTTCAGTGCCTTCACCCTGGCGTACGCGGCATTTGAGATCCCAACGGCCTGGTGGGCGGACCGCATTGGCAGCCGCGCCGTGGTGACGCGAATCGTCGCATGGTGGTCGACCTTCACGATTCTCACCGCCGCGGCATTCAGCTATCCTTCCTTGCTGGTGCTGCGGTTCTTGTTTGGAATCGGAGAGGCGGGAACGTGGCCGAATGCGGCACGCGTGTTTTCCCGCTGGATCCCGGCGCGCGAACGCGGCATTGTGCAAGGCGTATTCTTTGCGGGCGCGCACCTTTCGGGAGCGTTGACGCCGGCGCTTGTGCTTTGGATGACCACGTTTCTATCGTGGAGGCAGATTTTCGTTTGCTGCGGTTGCGTGGGGTTTTTCTGGGCCGCGGGCTGGTATCACTGGTTTCGCGATGAGCCGGCGGATCACGCTTCGGTCAGTCCGGCGGAGCGCGACATGATCCTGCGGGAACGGAATTTGTCGCCGCACGAAGGGCACGATGCCGGCTCTTTCAAGGCGGTGTTCCAGCATCCCAGTTCCTGGTATCTCTGCCTTATGTATGTGGCGAATACCTACGGATTCTATTTCCTGATCACCTGGCTGCCCACGTATTTTCGCGACATCCGCCACTTCGCCAAGGCGGAGCTGGCGTTCTTCAGCGGACTGCCGCTGATGATGAGCGTGCTGGCCGATATTTTCGGCGGCCTGACCACGGATTGGCTGACAAAGCGTTTCGGGACGCGCTTCGGCCGCTGCTCGGTGGGTTTTGCGGGATATGCCATCGCGGGGGTCGCGATGGTGATTGCGGCAGGTACGCTCAGTCCGCGCAAATCGGCTGTGCTGATTGCGATTGCGGCGGCGTCTTCCATGTTCACGCTCGCCCCGAGTTGGGCGAGTTGCATCGATATTGGGGAGCATCGGTCGGGCGTGCTGAGCGCGGCGATGAACACCTCGGGTAATATTGGAGGTTTCCTCAGCCCGATCGTGCTGGCGTATCTGGTGCGGGCGTATTCCGACTGGGCGATACCGCTTTATGTGCTGGCCGGACTTTATTTCATGGCGGCGGTTTGCTGGTTGGTGATCCGGCCGGAACGGTCCCTGCGGTCTCTGATGAAGCCGGTTGCGGTTTAAGGCTAAAGTCATGGGCGGTACCGGTCGATTACAAAGCCATGAGCTCTATCGCCAGTCTCGCCGGCAGCCTGCTGCAATCTGTATTGCCCACCAGCCTGTTGACGAATAACACCACCGCAAGTAATCTCTCTACCACCTCAGCCGGTTCCGCATCTCAGTTGGCGGATGTTGGCCAACTCTCTTCCTTTGCTCAACTTGCAGGCACGCTCCAGCAGCTTCAGCAATCGAACCCCGCACAATATCAGCAGGTCACGCAGCAGATCGCTACCAACCTGCAAAACGCCGCTCAGACGGCAACGGCGAGCGGAAATACCACGGCCGCCGCCCAATTGAATCAGCTCGCAACCGATTTTTCCACGGCTTCCAGCACCGGCCAACTGCCCAATCTTCAGGATCTGGCTCAGGTTCTCGGGGGCGGACATCACGGTCACCACCACCACGCTCAAGCTGCCTCGGATTCCAATTCCAGCGGTTCCAGTTCTTCCACCTCCACCACTTCCAGCACGCCGAATCAGGCACTCGCGCAACTGTTGTCGTCGCTCCAGGCAAATGCGCCCCAAACAAATCCGCTGCAAAGCAACTCCCTGAATCCGGCGTCGATCATTCAGAACACGCTCACCAGCGCGGGCATCTCCATCCTCTAGCGCCATTTCGCGCAGGCAACACCGAATATTGCGCCGAATTGCGCGATTGAAGGGCGGATAGGGCCGTAGAATGTTCAGACGGCACGGCATCCGGTGGTCTCAAAAGTGCAAACATCTGTGGCATGCACCCATCAGCCGCATCCGAATCCAGCCTTTTTCCGCCTGGTGCTTCGCCCTCCGGTACGGGCCAAAATGGTCCCCGCCGATCCGGTAGCCCTGCTCACCACGCTCCCCGCGATTACTCCCGCACCCCGGTCAACGTCTATTGGGAGACCACCCGAGCGTGTTCGCTCGCCTGCCGCCACTGCCGCGCCGAAGCCGCTCCCCTTCCCGACGCCAACCAGCTAAGTTTTGAGGAAGGCGTAGCGTTCCTCCAACAGATCCTCGATTTCGGCGATCCGCTGCCTCAACTCATCCTCACCGGTGGCGACCCGCTCACGCGTCCCGATCTCTACGAATTGATCGACGAAGCGCGAAAACTGGGCATCAGCGTTTCCATTACCCCCGCCGCAACCCCCGCGCTTACCCGGGAAGTGCTCGCTCGCCTGAAGGAACACGGCGTAGAGGGCCTGGGCCTCAGTCTGGACGCCGCAACCGCCGAACTCCACGATTCCATCCGCGGCGTTCCCGGCACCTTCGACCGTACGATTGAAGCGATGCGCTGGGCGAAGGAACTGCAAATGCCCCTTCAGGTCAACACCCTGGTATCCGCCGAGACCGCGCCGGACCTGCCCGCCGTTTACGATCTTTTGAAATCCCTCGGCGTCGCCCGCTGGAGCCTCTTCTTCCTGATTTCCGTTGGCCGAGGTAAAGTGCTCCAGCCGCTGGCCCCGGAAGACGCCGAAAACCTGATGGGCTGGATTTACCGAACCTCGCAGATTGCCCCATTTATCGTGGCGACCACAGAAGCACCGTCCTACCGCCGCGTCGCGCTCGAGCAAATGCGATCCGAGGGCTTGACGGGCGACGAGATTAAGCGCAGCGGCGCCTATCGCAGCTTCGGAATCCGCGATGGCCATGGCATTGTCTTCGTCTCCCACACGGGCGAAATTTGCCCCGCCGGTTTCTTGCCTCTGGTGACCGGCAATATCCGCCACGATAGCTTGGTGGACGTTTACCGCAATTCCCCGGTCTTCCAGTCGTTGCACGATCCCAATCAATTCGAGGGCCGCTGCGGTGTTTGCCAGTACCATATGCTGTGCGGAGGTTCGCGATCCCGCGCCTTCGAGGCGACCGGCGACGCGCTGGGGGCTGATCCGCTCTGCACGCACGATCCGGCTTTGCATATTATCTGATCCGGGCGAACTGATTCGGGAAGGCGCGCTACCCTACACTGGAATCAGGTGATTCCTCGGACATTTCTCTGCCTGGTCGTCCTCGCGGTTTTCTGCACAATTGCCGCAGCCTCCCCCGACATCGTCAACCGCGCCAACGCCCTCTACCAACACACCGACTACGAGGCGTCCCTCCGCCTCCTTGCCCAGGACCCCTCACCCGACGCTGCCGATTACATCCTGACTGGCAAGAACTACTTCCAACTGGGCGATTACAAGCGCGCAACGGATGCCTTCGAAAAAGCCCTCGCCACAGCCTCAAACATCTCCGTGAGTTCCGATGCCAGCCTCTGGCTCGGCCGAACCTGGGGACGGCGCGCCGAGACCAGTAATTCCCCCATGGCGGTGGTCTACGCTTCCCGTACCCGCCAGTTCTTCGAAAAAGCCGTCGCCCTCGACCCCCGCAATCGCGAGGCGAAGAACGACCTCTTCGACTTCTACCTCAACGCCCCCGGCATCATGGGCGGCGGCCTCGATAAGGCCGAAGCGGCCGCCAGGGGCATCGCCGGCGAGCGGCCACCGGAATACCAACTTGAAGAAGCGCAGCTCGCCGAAAAACGCGGCGATTACGCAGCCGCCGAAGCCCACATGCGACGCGCGATGGAACTCGCGCCTGCCGAACCCGGCCGCGTCGTCGATCTGGCCCGATTCCTGGCCAAACGCGGGCGGCTCGAAGAGAGCGACCGCCTGTTCGAGGAAGCCCGGAAGCTGGGGCCGAACAAGCCGGGCGTGGCCTTCGCACAGGCGAAGACCGATATCGAAAATCATCGCAACCTCGATCAGGCCCGCAAGCTTCTCCGGGAATACCTTCAAGCCGGCCTGACGCCCGACGATCCGCCGCGCAAAGAAGCCGAAAAACTCCTCCAGCGGGCGGGCCAGTGACGAAGCGACGGTCTTCACTCAAGACCTGGGCCGTGCTGCTGCTCTTTCTCGCCCTGAAAGCGGGCGGCAATTCCGCCATGGCCTGGGGCATGAAGCACGTCCCGGAGCAGATGTCGATGGACCCCACCCTCTACATCCGCGCCATGCTGAATCCGTACGTTGCCCTGGGAATCGTGGCGCTCATTCTCGCGCTCCTCACGCGCATGGCGCTGCTCAGCCTGGCCGACCTCAGTTTCGTCCTGCCCGTCACAGCCATCGGTTATGTGATTTCCGTTTTTATCGGCAAAGTGTTTCTGCACGAAACCGTCACGCATCAGCGCTGGCTCGGCACCGTGCTGATCTTTGCCGGGGCGATCCTCGTCGGCACCACTTCGCGCGACAAGACCGGGGACGAGGCATGAAGTGGATCCTGGTGGTCGCCATCGTCATCGCGACCGTCGCGAGCGACCTGCTGCAGAGCTACGAAATGAAGCAGGTGGGCGAGCAATCCGTCAGTGCGCACGGTTTCGCGCGTTTGCTGCAAACCATTGCGCAGCGGCGTCTGCTCATTCTGGGCGTGGCGGGCAATGCCGTATCGTTCTTCGCTTTCATGGCGCTGGTGCAGCGCGAGCCGCTCAGCTTCGCGGTGCCGGCCTCGGCGGCGAGCTATGTGCTTGAGACAGTGCTGGCGAAATTCGTCTTGCACGAACGCATCGGCACCCGCAGAGCTGCGGGCGCAATGATCGTGCTGGCGGGCGTGGTGCTGGTCGGCGGCTGAGAAGTTCCGCCGGTGATGGCGCGGATCTGTTGACTCAGTGCGAATGTTGCCTGCCGCGTCGGCACTCGTGCTGACGCACGTTGAACTTCGCTCGACCCACAAGGCCACTGAGACCCCTGGTAGAATCACGCAGATGCAGACCCATCGGATTTGTCGGTGCTGGAACGATTTGGGGTAGCGCCGTTCCAGGGTTGACGCAACCTGCCCCACAGCTACCGGGGCTCTCTCGTGTGTTCCATATGCCCCCCGGGGCAGAGGCTGCCGCTGAAGCGTGTCCACCGGCGGCCCTCAGGATGTGCGGTGACCAGACTCCGGAGCGTTCGTTCGGCGCTGAAGTGAAGAAAAGCGCCGGGAGGGTCAAGTTCTGTGTCTGGCCCTGATGAAATGATGGACTAGTTTTCCGCGCGCGCCGGAGCCGTAGCGGGCCGCAAATGGGGCGATGCCGGAACCAGTTGTCCGCCGCGGATGTAATAGTCCGCACCGCGCCAGCGAATCGTGCTGCGCAGGAAACTGAACGCCCACAGCGAGAACGCCACCGCATCCCAAACCGGAATCAGCGGCATCTGCTTCCACATGCCTGGTTGGTGCAGGCCGCGGATTCCAATGCTCCAGGCCATAGCCGCGCGCAGGAAGAGATAGGTCCCAAAATATGCCGCCGCCGTTCCGACGGTCGGATGCACCGCTACCGCCGCCAGCGACCATGCCAGACCCTGCGTCAACAGTAATCCGGCGTGTCCCCACGGACGCATATGCCGCATCACCACGATCCAGCGTAACCGCTTGTGCAGCAATTCGCTGAACGACGCGTAATCGCAAACCGTTTCAATCGTGTAGCAGAGCAGAGCCACTTCGCAGCCCTGTGCGGCAATCAGACGGCCGACGAGCAGATCGTCCGCCGGACGATTTTCCAGTTCCGCGTAGCCACCGAAATTATTGAGCCGTGTCCGCGTAGTAACAATGCTCGGACCCAGGGCGAACTTGATGCCTTCCAATTGCCAGTCCACCAGGACCCCGGCGTAAAAGTCCGACATCATCCCTATGGTCTGGAGCTGATCCGTAACCGTGGTGACTTCCGTCGGGACATAGATGCATGTGGTCGCACCCACCTTCGGGTCGCGCAACGGGGAGATCACCTGACGCAAATAATCCGGCCGCACGCGGACGTCGCTGTCGCTGATGACCAGATGTTCGTACCGGGCTTCCGCCACCAGGCGAACCAGCTTGGCAACCTTATCGTTCGTAGCCTGACGGCCCGAGCCGTAAAGAACCCGGATATTGCAATTGGGGAAATCTTCGGTGAGCCGGGTGAGAACAGACTTAACAGATTCGTCGCCGACATCCACGCAAAAGACCATCTCGTATTTCGGATAATCCTGGCGGCAGAAGCTGGCCAGGTTTTCGTATGCGTCTGGGTCCAGACCTTTAACCGGCTTCAGAATGCTGACAGGCGGCGTGAACGAAGCGTCCGGCTCAATCTCCCGCTGCCCGAAATACCGCCAGGAGCTGAACAGTGCGATCAAGTAGTAAACGAACGGTATCGCCGCAATCGCGAGGAACACCTCGCTGGCGTTGGGCATATGTTTCCAGTCTATCCAGACAAACCCCCAAATGAATGAGGAAGTTACTATTTATTACTTTGCGTATGTTACAAAGCGTACAAGTGATGCAATCCCGCCGCGATTAATAAACTAATCATAAAGATTGCGTAAATTACTTATCGCTAAGTGGATGATTTGTGAGCAGCAGCTTGCCGCCACTCTCTGCCGCCACAGTAATAACGCGGGGGTCGACCAGCTTCTCAAGCCGCCCTTCCGCAGTGCGGGTAATCACCAGATAATAACGCTCCGGACCCAGCCATAAAGACTTCCATTGCTGGTCGTCGATGAAGATGTTCGGCGCGCCCGGCGCGTAAGAACCGTAAACCAGATTATTGAAGCGCCCATTCAGCAACAGGGCCTGGCGGTTCGTATAGAAAAAGATCGATGAAAACGAATAGTAGTGGTGATCCACGATCAGCTTACCCGCGGGGGCCCGGCGCAGAACCTCCGCCAGCGGTCGCGAGGAAAGAAACGGATCGAAGTCGGCCATCGCGATGCGGGCGGCCTGAAAAAACAACACGGCCATCACGACAACCGCCGTGACGGCCCGCTGACCCGTGGCGCGAAACGTGCCGATCGCTCCCACCAGGAATGCCACTGCCGCCAGCAGCAGCGGGGGCCTGAGATAAGCGAAGGATGCGATCGTCAGGTCTTCCATGTGGCCGAGCGAAAGCTTATACGCGCCGGGATTCGAACTGAGCGCGGCCGATATGTCTCCCGGCGTCGGCAGATTCCACGAGAGCGCATACAGCGTAATTACGGCCGCGGCCGCCAGCGCGAAGATCCCGCATAATACACGCGTGCCGTAGCGAATCCAGTTACCGCCGGCGGCGATCGCCGAACCGAGCAACAACGCCAGTGCCGGATAACAAGGCATCGAATAGTATTCCTGCGTGGTGGAGAACGTGAAGAACACAAGAATGAAACCCGCCCAGCAGAGCGCCAGCAGACGAACCTTTCCGGCGCGGTCGGTGGGCCGAAAATCGAGCTTCGCCACGGCGGGCAGATACGCACTCCACGGAAATAGCCAAAGCAGATGGAACAGCCAGAAATAGAGTCGCGGCACGGTATCGTAATCGCGCGGGTACCGCATGTTCAGAAAGCGCAGCAGTTGCTCATTGATGAAGTAAAACCACAGAAACCCGTGGTATTCGCCCGGCGCGCTGCGCATGGTGAATTCAAAATACGGAGGATTCCGCAGTGTTGCGAGAATATGCCAGGGCGCGGCGATCGCCAGCGCGATCAGCGCACCGCTGAAGAGCCGCAGCGCCTTCCACACCTGCGCTGCGAAGAGCTGCTTCGTCACTCCCAGATAAAGCAACGCCGCCGCCATCGGAAACACCGCGCCGATCAGGCTCTTGAACAACAGGCTGGTTCCCAGGCTTGCCGCCATCACAAATGCCCAGAGGCGCGGCCGCGGCTCTTCTTCGTCAATCGCGCGCAGAAACGCCCACAGGGAAAGCGCGATACTGCCGGTCAGCATCACATCCGGAATCAGGATCCGTGTGAAAAGAAACAGTCCGAAACACGTGCCGATGCAAAGCCCCGCATAGAGACCCGCACGCTTGCCAAAAGCCCAGTTGCCGAACGCCGCCGTGAGCCAGGCCAGCCCAAGCGCCGCCAGCACCATGGGAATGCGCGCCACCACATCGGTGGCCCCGAAGATGCGGAACGCCCCCGCAATCATCCAGTAGATGAGCGGCGATTTTTCGAAGTAAGGAATGCCATCCAGTCGCGCCGTGACCCAGTCGCCCGAGGTCAGCATGTTGCGGGCAATCTGCGCCTGCACGGCATCCACGTCATCCATCAGCGAGGGCGGCGAAATCATGCACCCCGCATAAACCGCCGCCGCCACCAGCAGCACGATGAGATAGATGCGGAAGGTACTGCCAGATTCGGGATCGGGTGCTGCGTCGGGTCCCTGCTCGCGCTCGGCGGAGACACTCTGATTGGGATTGGCCATATTCTGTGTCTTCGTCGATCCTGGACGATCGCGACACTTCTTCTAATCTACCGCCCCGTACCGCACCGCAGGCCCACGCCCGGCCCATTCGGGTGCAAAATAGTCTTATGCATGTGCGTCGCGTCAGACTGACCGCTGTCGTCGCTGGTTTCTTCCTCGTACCCGCGCTCTGCATGCCCCAATCGATGCGGCCCGAAGATCTTGCCCAGGGCAAGATCATCATCACGCCGCGCGACGCTCCCGACCCCCATTTCGCCCACAGCGTCATCCTCCTCGCGCACTACGATGCGTCCGGTGCTCTCGGCCTGATGATCCACTACAGTACGGACTTGCCGATTCGTAAGGCGCTGACCGGCGTTCGCGGTGCCGAAAGCCGCAGCGACCCGGTCTTCATCGGTGGTCCCGTGGAGCTGCCCGTCGTGTTCTCTTTGATCAGAAGCAGGCCCACGCCCCAGGGTGCCAAGTCCGTGGCGGGCAATGTTTATCTGATGACTTCGCGACAGAGCATCGGCGGCGCGCTCGCCGAAGGGCGCGCGGCATCCGACATGCGTGTCTACCTGGGTTACGCCGGTTGGGGGCCCGGCCAACTCGAACGAGAAGTTCGCCGCTCCGGCTGGTTCATCTTCGATTTCGATGAGAGCCTGGTCTTTGACGACCATCCCGATACTCTTTGGGAACGCCTGATTGCAAAGACCGAACGGCGCCTGGCCGGTTTTCGGGGCAAGTAAGTCCAGGCATCGCTCGTTGGTCGTCGGTATTCCGAATCCGCAAACCTCGGCTCAGCGAGGCCCCTCAACGGCAACCTCGCGGCGCTCGACGACCGCGAAACCTACACCATGTGCATGCCGGCATCGACAAACAAGATATTCCCGGTCACGCCGCGCCCTAAATCGCTCGCCAGAAACGCCGCCGCGTCTCCCACTTCCGAAGGCTCGGTCAGCCGCTTCATCGGCGCCCATTCCTTCGCAAACTCCATCAGCGACGTCAGATCCTTCACCGCGCGCGCCGATGCCGTCTTCACCGCCCCGGCCGAAATCGCATTCACCCGGATATTCCGCGGCCCCAGATTCGCCGCCAGATAACGCACCGACGATTCGAGCGACGCCTTCGCCGTCCCCATCACGTTGTAGTGCGGCATCACCCGCGTCGCCCCCAGATACGAAAGCGTCATCACCGATCCGCCGCTCGGCATCAGCGGCGCTACCGCACGCGTCATCGCCACCAGCGAATAGGCGCTGACATTCTGCGCCAGCAGAAAGCCCTCGCGCGAAGTCTCGATAAACGGATTGCTCAGGTCTTCGCGGTTCGCGAACGCCAGGCTGTGCACCAGCACGTCGATCGGGCAATTCAATTCCTTCAGCCCGTCCGCCAGTCCCTGGATGTCTTCATCCTTCGTGACGTCCAGCGGAATCGTCTTCACCACAGGCATGTGGCCGGTAATGGACGCGATCGTTTCCTTCTGCTTCTCGTTCACGTGCGTGAGCACGAGCGAGGCCCCTTCGCGCGAAAAAGATTCCGCAATCGCGTAGGCCAGACTCCAGCGGTTCGCAATACCGGCGATCACCGCCGTTTTCCCCTTAAGTATTCCAGACATGAACTACCAGCGTAGCGCACCATGCGAGACTGACCGTAAGGCCATGTCGCAAATCAAAATCTACGGTCTCCGGAGTTCGCTTTCGCCTGTCATTCGCGAAATGTCGGATGTGATCCATTCCTGCGTGGTGGACGCCCTCCACTACCCGCAGGACAAGCGCGCCCACCGCTTTTTCCCGCTCGAAACCGGCGAGTTTTTCTATCCTCCAGGCCGCACCGAACGCTACACGATCGTCGAAATCAGTATGTTCGAAGGCCGTACGGTGGAGGCGAAGAAAGCGCTGATCCGGCTCTTGTTTGAGCGCTTTCACGCAGTGCTGGGCATTGGCACGCAGGACCTGGAGATTACGATCTTCGAGACCCCGATGCACAACTGGGGCTTCCGGGGCCTCCCCGGCGACGAGCACACCCTCAACTACAAAGTGAACGTCTGAAAACATCCCACTCATTCGCCGCCCAGAGGCGACTGCACCCGCGGCGATAGCCGCGTTCTGCCATTCAGGTCCGCCAGGTGGCACAGGCCCTGGGGAGCCACGCAACCGTTACTGAAGCCGCGACCGTAAGGGAGCGGTACGGAAACGCCCGGGGATTATCTGTCGCCGCGACTGTATCCAACCCCATGGGCCACCACCCATATCTGCATGATTCTACAAGGGGGTCTCAGACGAGCCTGTGGGCGCGGCGATAAGCCGCGGTCTGCCGCTACTACATCCACCAGAGGGCCACCGGGCAGCACATGCTTGAAGCTGTGGGGTCGAGCGAAGCTCGACGGCGCATCCCCCTACTTAATCACTCCGTGCACCCGTAACCAATTCGTCAACAGCTTAGACCATTCCGAGATCGCCGGATCGTCCATCGCCAGCCCCAACCCGTGCGGACCCTTTTCGAAGATATGCATCTCCGCCGCCACTCCCGCCTTCCTGAGCGCCAGATAGTAATAGGTCGCATTCTCAGCCGGCACCGTGGTATCCGCATTCGTCTGGAAAATAAATGTCGGTGGCGTTTCCTTAGTCACCGATTGCTCTCCGGACAAGCTCTTCGCCAGTTCCGGATCCGCATTCGCACCCAGCAACGCGTTCTTCGAACCCTGATGCGTCCACGGCTCCACCAGCGAAATCACCGGATATCCCAGCACCGAGAAATCCGGCCTGCTGCTCACGCGGTCCACCACATCCGCCGCATCCGCTTTGCCCGCATCGAAATGCGTCGACGCGCTCATCGCCAGATGTCCGCCCGCCGAGAACCCCAGAATCCCGATCCGGTCCGTCGCAATATGCCAATCGACGGAATGCGCCCGCAGCATCCGGATTGCCCTCTGCGCATCGCCCAGTTCCACCGGGTGGTGATACTTCGGCCCCAGCCGGTACTTCAGCACAAACGCGGCAATTCCCTGCGAATTCAGGAAGTTCGCCACCTGCCGCCCTTCGTGATTCATCGCGAGACCCGTGTACCCGCCGCCCGGGCACACAATGACCGCAGCCATGCCCGCCGGCGTGCTTCGCGGCAGATAAACCGTGATCGTGGGAATATCCTTATCGTCCGTCCCCTGCGCACCGGGCGCGGGACCGTTCCAGAGCGGAAGAATCTGACCGTCTTGTATCGTCATGGGAGTCGGCTGTGCGGCAACCTGCCAGGGTAAGGCCAGAGTGGCCACAGTCAATAAACAAAAGAGTAGTTGTTTCATGGTTTGCATCTGAAAACGCGCGTGCGACAACGTTGCCGATCATATCAAAGCCCGAAAGGGTAAACATCGGCTACTATGTGTTGATGCCGAATCCGTGGCTGTGCGTCCCGCTCGAAGACTACGAAGGCCACATGTCCTCCGCCTCCGTGCAGCAACTCCACGCGCTCTCGGCCCTCTTCGCTGAAGTGCTCGGCCGTTCGAACCCCGCGTCTCTCGCAGTCGTGGGCGTCGCCGGCGGCAACGGTCTCGAACATATCGATTCCACCGTCACCCGCAGGATTGTCGGCATCGACATCAACCCGGCCTATCTCGATGCCGTCCGACATCGCTACCCGATCCTGACCGGACTCGAACTGTACTGCGCTGATCTCTCCACGCAAACCCTCGACTGCGCCCCGGTTGAGCTCGTGCATGTCGCTCTGGTCTTCGAACACGCTGGAGCGGGGCAATGCCTGGACAACGTCCTGAACCTGGTCGCACCCAATGGCGAACTCTCCGTAGTCCTCCAACTCCCGAGCGCCGCAGAAGCAGGCGTGAGCGCAACCCCATTCGCCTCAATCCAAAACCTGGCCCCGCACTTTCAATTGATTGATCCCGCACAGCTGACCGAAACCCTGACCAATCGAGGGTTCATCCGAACCCATGAAACCACGCACCCGCTGACCTCAGGCAAATCCTTTTGGCAAGGTACATTCAAACGCGCAACGGCCCCAAAACGGTAAACGGATAACGGTAAACGCCTTTGCTCCCCCTCTTCATCGCCGTCCTCGCGCTCATCACCTACGGCTCCCTCTACCCCTGGCACTTCGTCGCCGCGCAGCCGCCGCACAGTCCCCTCTGGATGCTCTTCCACTCGTTGCCGAAGACGTTCGATCGTTACTTCTGGCGGGACATCGTTGTCAACATCGTCCTCTACATCCCCGCCGGCCTCACCGGCCACCTCGCCTTCCGCCGCTTCGGCAGATTCTGGCTCAGCCTCGCCGCGCCCATCCTGATCTGCACCGCGCTCTCCGCCTCCGTTGAGATGCTTCAGCTGTTCGTACCTCCGCGCGATTGCAGCCTGCTCGACCTCATCACCAACATCGCGGGCACCATAGCTGGAGTTCTTGTTGCTGTCGTGTTCGAAGACGTCTTCCTGTTCAACCGCCAGCTTACCCGGCCCAAAAAGCAGCCGGATCAGGCGGCGCTTGCCCTGCTGGCCTGCCTTGTTCTCTCTCAGCTGTTTCCTCTCTTCCCGGTGATGGGGCGTACCCTGCTTAGACAAAAGCTCGGCATCTTTCTGCACACGCCGCCGTGGGCCCCCATAGTCTTCCTCTCAGCGGCCGTCACCTGGTTTGCGGCCGGCGGTCTCTGCCGCGCGGCTTCTCTGCGCCCGGCGCGAAGAATTCTGGCGTTTTCCATCCTGTTAATCCCCGCCCAGTTCTTCGTCGTGGATCGCCAGCCTCACCCCGCCGCACTCCTCGGCGCCGTCGCCGGCACGGCCGCCTTTGTTTTCACCTGGCAAAAGCGCACTGTCTACGCAACGCCCTACTGGAAGATCCTCGCGGGCATTTTTCTGAGCACCATCGTGGCCCGTGGCCTGGCGCCCTTGAACTTCACCACGGTCAGCCTGCCTTTCTCATGGACTCCCTTCGGCGCTTTTCTGCTGATGGATTGGGAACGCGGCCTACCCATC
>Ga0302319_10015073_pt1 | contig 14354 bp, 8 predicted proteins | sample Bog_T0_2_FD_203319 | JGI IMG/M metagenome (GOLD analysis project Ga0302319, IMG submission 203319) | Peat permafrost microbial communities from Stordalen Mire near Abisko, Sweden - Bog_T0_2 | ecosystem: Environmental > Terrestrial > Soil > Wetlands > Peat | place: Sweden: Abisko, Stordalen Mire... | reverse complement strand
TGTAGAAGCGTTGATCGAAGGCCATGGTGACGAGCGCGGCCTTGCCGTAGCGCGAAACTCCATCGATGCCGACATGGTGAGCGTCAACCGCGGGATCGGTTTCGAGGTAATCGAGTCCGCGGCCCGCGCCCCAGCCCCAGGCGCGGAGCGAACCCCAATCCTCAGGCGAACGCGGCTGGCCTTTGTTGACCAGGCCGATGATGCCACGCGTCAGGCCTGCGCCGTCGTCGGCCTGCACACTCGACGGATCGAAGAGAACGAAGCCCCAGCCTGCGGCGATAAGCTGGTTCTCGTTGGGCGGATCGCCGTCGGCGTTCATCTGCGGCATCTGGAACATGGCAGCGCCCTTGAAGGGCTCCCAGCCGGGATGCTGCGCGAATTGTTCCTTGAGCGACGGGTCCTGCTGGATGAGCAGCGCCTTCATGGCGGCGTTGACACGGTCGAGCGCCTCGCCGCGCGGCTCACTGGGATACGGGAGACCGGCGCGGCCAAACATCATCAGCACCGGCACGGGACCCCTGGCATTGGCCGGCGTAACCAGCGTCATGTGAATCTTTACGCTAATGGCGGGGTAAGAAGAGTTGTCCACTTCGCCGATCAGATCTTTGGCGATGACCGGGGTAAAGCCGACCATCTCATGATCGACGGACTTCACGGTCCAGGTGACCTTGGGCACGTTGGCGGGCACATGGCCGTAGACGTACTTCTCTTGGAGCGCCACGATCTCAGGGCGGCGCTTGTCCCACCACATTTGTGCGGTGGTCACCTTCTGGCCGTCGTTGGTGGTGAGCGGGTCGGGCGCGTTGGGATAGGGGTTGGCCTTCGACTCGTCGTAGTTGGCGTGGTTGGGCGCTTTTTCATCGCCGCTCGGGCCCGGGCGAAGGGCTTTGATGCCAAGCTGATCCATCATGTTCTGGTGGTCTTGATCGGCGGTAAAGGTGACCGGCGGTGGCGCGGCGGCGCTCTGGGCAAGGGCGGAAACCGCACCGGCAAGTACTGCAACAAGGACAGACGACTTAAACGGAATACACATAGAGGCCTCGCGGATGGTAAGCTTGGTTCGCTTTGAAAAAGCGATTTAATTCGGGAATCATAGTAAATGGTTGGACGGGACAATGACATCTAAAATTCGCATTTTCATTTTTGCAGGACTGGGGCTGGCTCTTGCCGCAGGGATGGCCCACGCACAGGCAAGCGCAAAACCCCGCGTGTGGGTAGCCAGTTGGGCCGCATCGCAACAGGTTCCAGAGACGCAGAACTCCATTCAGGCCGACGATCTGCGCGATGCGACGGTGAGGCAGATTGTTCACCTTTCGGTGGGCGGAACCGCTCTGCGCGTTCACGTTTCGAACGAGTTCGGCAGCTTTCCGCTGCACTTTACCTCGGTGCACATTGCGCGCCCGCTCTCGCCGGCCTCGGCCGCGATTGATCCGGCGACCGACAAGGCGCTTGAGTTTGCGGGCAAGCAGGATGTGACGGTGCCTGCCGGCGCGGAGTTTATCTCAGACCCGGTGGAGGGGCCGGTGAAGGCGCTGTCGGACGTGGCCATCACGTTCCATCTGGATTCACCGCCCTCGCGCGAGACCGGGCATCCTGGCTCGCGGGCCACGACGTACTATCTGCACGGCGACCTGGTTTCTGCGGCGGAGTTGCCGGATGCGAAGACGATTGAGCATTGGTATCAGATCTCAGGGATTGACGTGCTGGCGGGCACGCGGGCGGCGGCGGTTGTGGCTCTCGGCGATTCGATTACCGACGGACACGCGGCCACCACGAACGGCAACGATCGATGGACAGATGTGCTGGCGGCACGGCTGGCCGGCAATGCGGCTACGCGCGAGATTGGCGTGTCGAACCAGGGGATCGGCGGAAACCACGTGCTGACGGACGGACTGGGACCGAATGTGCTGGCGCGGTTCGACCCGGATGTGCTGGCGCAGGCGGGCGTGCACTGGGTGATTGTGTTTGAAGCCGTGAACGACCTGGGCGGGCTGGCGATCCGCGGTGAAGTTCCGGCAGAACAACATGCGGCGCTGGTGGAGCGGGTTCTGGCGGCTTATCAGCAGATTATTGTTCGCGCACATGCGCATGGATTGCAGGCGATTGGCGCGACGATTACGCCGTATGTGGGTTCGGGCTACTACCATCCTGGGCCGTTGAGCGAGTCCGACCGCGAGGCCGTGAATGCGTGGATTCGCGCGGCTGGCCACTTTGACGCGGTGATCGATTTCGACGCCGTGATGCGCGATCCGGAGCATCCCGACCATCTGCTGCCGGCATTGGATTGCGGGGACCACCTGCATCCATCGCCTGCCGGATATAAGGCGATGGGAGAGGCGATCCCGCTGAAGCTGTTTACGCAGCGATGAGAGAGGGCACGGAGTAGGGCTACCCGAATGCGGCGGCTCTACTCCGCGAAGATTTCTTCGACAACTTTGGCGCGGTCAAGGATGGGCAGGGGGTAGTACGCGTTGCGCGTGTACTGCTTGACCATGCGGTTAGTGTTGAAATAAGAACCGTTGAAGGCGATGGTGTTGCGCATCAGGTGGGCCCACTTCTCCGGTGCGTCACGATAGAGCGGAACCACGACGGATTCAAGCTTTCTGTAGAGCGCGCCGGCTTCTTCGGCGTCGTTAGCGCCGTCTTCAATGGCCCAGCCGGTAAACCCTTCGATGCAGCCTTCAATCCACCAGCCGTCAAGGATCGACAGGCTGGGAACGCCGTTCATGGCGGCCTTCATACCGCTGGTTCCCGAGGCCTCATAGGGACGGCGAGGCGTGTTGACCCAGACATCGACGCCCGCGGTCATCAGTGCGCCAAGGTCCCAGGCGTAGTCCTCAAGATAGACGATGCGGAGCAGGTCGTTGGAATACTTGACGCCGTCGGCGATGACCTTCTGGATAAGCGCCTTTCCGGGCTCGTCCTGGGGGTGCGCCTTGCCGGCGTAGAGAATCTGCAGGCCGCCGGCCTCGGCGGCGATCTTCTGCAGCCGCTCAGGATCGGTGAACAAGAGCGTGGCGCGCTTGTAGGTGGCGGCGCGGCGGGCAAAGCCGAGAGTGAGCACATTTGGGCTGAGCACCAGGCCGGTGCGCGAGCCGACTTCGGCTAGCAAAGCCTCCTTGGCGCGGGTGTGCGCGGATAGAATCAGCTGCTCGGGGATGTCGATGGCGTTGCGCAGATAGAGATTGTCGCCGCGCCAGGCGGGAATCTGCTCGTCGACCAACTGCTGAATGGACTCTGACATCCAGGTGGTGGAGTGAACGCCGTTGGTGATGGTATCGATGGCGAACTCCGGAAACATTTCGCGCGAAACTTTGCCGTGCTGCAGGGCAACGCCGTTGGCGTAGCGGGAAAAGCGCAGGGCAAGCAAGGTCATGTTGAGCAGCCCATCGCGGAAGCAGCCCAGTTTTTCAAGGCGGGCGGTGCGGTCGCCGCCGAGGATGCGAATGGACTGCTCGGTGGAGAAGCGGTCATGGCCGGCAGGAACCGGGGTGTGGGTGGTGAAGACGCAACGGTTGCGCACCTGCTCGATGTCCGCTTCGCAGGCCGAGCCGAGCGGTCCGCCGCCAAGCTGCCGCTCAAGCAGGGCGAGGGTGAGCAGGGCCGCATGGCCCTCGTTCATGTGATAGACGTTTACACGGAAGCCGAGGGCGTTGGCCATGCGCAGGCCGCCCATGCCGAGGACGATCTCCTGCTGCAGGCGGTAGTTGGTGTCGCCGCCGTAGAGGTGGTCGGTAAGGCCGCGGTCCCAACCGGAGTTGCCTTCAATATCAGTATCGAGCAAGTAGATGGGCACTATGTGGCCGGAGCTGCCCTTCAGGTCGTAACGCCAGGCGCGGACGGTCACAATGCGGTTTTCGATGGAAACCGTGATGCGTGCGGGCAGCTCGGTGCAGTAGGCCGCCGGGTCCCAGGGCTGCGTCTCCTCAGTCTGCGCGCCAGCGGCGTCAAGATGCTGCTGGAAGTATCCCTTGCGATGGACAAGCGTGAAGGCAATGAGGGGAAGACCAAGATCGGCAGCCGAGCGCAGCGTGTCTCCGGCCAGAACGCCAAGGCCGCCGGAGTAAGTGGGCATGGAGGGATGGATGGCGATCTCCATCGAAAAGTAGGCGACATTCCCTGAAACGGGGATGGACTCGTAAGAAAATGGTTTTTTTGATGCCGGCATGAATTCGTTCTCCCTAGCCGCCCATCATTTTGGATGCGGCGACCTGACGATGGATATCCCACAGAAGTGAACAAGCGATGACGAAGAAGAGAGTCTCTTCCGCGGGAAAGGTACCGCTCCCTCGAAGTACCTTTGTGGCAAAGCTAACTCCAATTTTACCAAGGGAAGGGTTAGGAGAGGCTTATTTGAGGGCAGGTTGTTTGGATTGTTGGAGATAGGCGCTTAGAAAGGCTTAAAGGACGAGTGGGCGCACTTCCGGAGATGAGTATCTGCTGAATCCGGGGCTGCCGGGCTTCGGGGGCATGCACGTAGCGGACAGAACCAGCAGGCGCTCGCCGCAAAGCAGGCGCCTGCCGAAGTTTGACTACTCGATCCGGTGAGCGCCGTCGGAGGCTAGGCAGATGTGGATCTCGGGCGCGATGCCGGTTTTGGCGGCGTAGCGCACGCCGAGTTCCTTGGCAAAGGCCTGGGCATGGCTCTGCTCCACCAGGTTGATGGTGCATCCGCCGAAGCCGCCGCCGGTGAGGCGCGCGCCGATGAGGCCGGGCAGATCCTGGGCCAGAGCCACCATTGTGTCGGCCTCGGCGCAACTGCCTTCAAAATCGACGCTGTAGCTGTGGTGAGCCTCGGCCATCAGGCGGCCGAGCTCCTTCATGTCGCCGCGCAGCAGGGCTTGGGACGCGGCGACAGTGCGCAGATTCTCGCTAATTACGTGGCGGGCGCGCATAAGTGATTTGGGCTCCATCTCGTGGCCCCATTTTTCGAGGTCTTCGAGGGTGGCGTCGCGCAGGAAGGGCACGCCGGGCCGGTGGCTGGCGATGACGGCGCAGGCGGCCTCAGACTCGCGGCGGCGGGTAGGGTAGTCGCCGCCGGCGATGGAGTGCTTGACCATGGTGTTGGCGATGACCAAAGCCACATCGGAAGGGATGGGCGCGAGCTTGAAGCTCAGGTCGCGGCAGTCGAGCAGCAGGGCGTGGTTGCGCTTGCCGTTGGCGGAGATGAACTGGTCCATAATGCCGCAGTTTGCGCCGACGAACTCGTTTTCGACCCGCTGGCAGAGCCGGGCCAACTGCGGGCCGGAATAGCTTGCGCCGATGAGCGAGAGAATCGCCAAAGCCGTTACCACTTCAAGCGCGGCGGAGCTGGACAGGCCGCTGCCGAGCGGCACATCGCCCCAGAGCGTGAGGCTGAAACCAGGGAACGTGTGGCCTTCGCCGGTGAAGATGGCGACCACGCCCATGGGGTAGTCGGACCAGTGCTTTTCCGGCCTGGGGGCCGCGGCGGCATCGAAGGTCTTCTCTTCTCCGTAGTTGACCGAGTGGATGACGATTTGGCCGTCGGTGCGCGGAGAGATAGCGGCCAGCGTGGCGAAGTTGATGGCTGCCGGCATTACAAAGCCCTCGGCATAGTCAGTGTGTTCGCCGATGATGTTTACGCGGCCGGGGGCAACAAAAACCGCGGGCTCCGCATGGAAGCGGGAAACGTGCATGGAGATGAGTGCGGAGGGATCGTGCATGATTGTTCCTTCTAATTAGGATGATGTCGAAACGGGGACCTATGCGAGAGGGCATACAAGATTGCTCTCACTGGCCCGCATGAAAACGTCTACTTTTTTGAAGCGGGGGCTTGCCGCCGGCAAGGATCTACTCCGCGTTCACGTCCGTGCAGGCCGCGGACAGCCTATCCCAGATTGTGTCGAGCCATGCCTTGTGTTCCGGCTTCATGAGCACAGAGCGCAGGCAGGTGACAAGGTTTTCATCCGGCACGGATACATCTTCCCCGGCAGGCGAGAACCAGTTCAGCGGCAATTGTACAAGAGCCAGGTGCAGGCCGCGCGCGGCGCAGGCGTCAAAGGCAGCTTGCGCCAGATGGGAAGCCTCTTCCGCATGGGCGGCCTTGAGCTTCCACACAACAATGTCGAGCTCTGACCCGCCATCGGCGAGGGGTTCAAAACGAGCGTCGGCGCGGAGGCGGCAATCGAGATCGAGAGCGGCAGCGCGGCCCTGCGCCAGTCCCCGAGCGAACTCCCCTTTGGGCACCGAAGGCAGCAGTTGCTGCGTGGCCCACAGAGCCACGGCCGCTGCGCCGGCGCGCGAGCACTCCAGGCTGATTTCGCCCAGATGAAGTTGCTTTGAAGTGAAGTAGGTGTACGGTGAGTCGTGCTTGTAGTAGCGGCCGACATCGGGATTGCGAAAGAGCACGCAGCCGCAACCATAGGGCTGCAGCCCGTGCTTGTGAGGGTCGATGACAATGGAATCGGCCAAGCCGATGGCCGCGAAGGCACGGCGGGCGGGCTCGCCGAGCAACTCGGGAATGAGCGCGAAGTAGCCGCCGTAGGCCGCATCCACGTGGACGCGAAAGCCATATTTCTTGCGCAGGGCGAGAATCTGGTCGAGGGGATCGACAGCGCCGATGGCCGTGGAGCCCATGGTGGCGACCACAGTGCCCACATCGCCTTTGCGCAGCTCTGCTTCAAGATGCTCCATGCTCATGCGGCCGCAATGATCGGCGGGGATGGCGCTGTAGTCGAGCTTGAGGACGCCGGAGATGCGCTGGTGTGTGTAGTGGGCCTGGCTGGAGCCGACAATGCGGCGGCCGGGACAGGTTTGGCCGGCGATCCACAGCGCTTCGAGATTGGCAATGGTTCCGCTGGAGGCCAGATGGCCGAGGAACTGGCTCCAGCCAAAGATTGCGGCGATGTGGCGGACGGCCTCGATCTCCATTTCGGAGCTGGCGCGGCCGCCGTCGCGTGCGTGGTTGTTGGGATTGATGGCCATGGCCAGCGCATAAGCGGCGCGCGCCAGCGGATGTGGCGGCTTGAGCATTTGGCCGGCATACAGGGGATGGAAGTAGGGGTAATTGTCGGCGAGCCGGTGCGCCACATCTGCCAGAACCCGGGCCATGCTCTCCTGGTTGTCGTCCCGCTGAAAGGGAGGTAGAGCGGCGAACTCCGACTCGAGCAGCTCGGTGGCGCGCGACAGCAGGCCGGGAACGGGATCGTTAGACATGGCGACCTACCACATTACCACATACGGCGCAGGTGGGATGCGGGTCCCCCAAAAGAGGAATTTGGCCCACAAATTTCAGTAAAATAAGGGCCTATCGCCGGTTGGCCGGCAAACTGGCAAGAAATTATGCCATCTTTATTGACAACGATGGTAGACTGTTTCCAGCGTTAGAAGAGAACCGGGCGTGAGCAGTAACTCGCCCAACCAAGCAAGATTCTGCCAGTGGTCGCTCCGATTCATCCAGCGCAATTCAATCCAGGAAATCTGAACAAGCTATGGAACAAGGTACTGTGAAGTGGTTCAATGACGCGAAGGGCTTTGGCTTTATTTCGCGCCAGAACGGCGAAGATGTGTTCGTGCACTACTCTGCAATCAACTCGAGTGGTTTCAAGAGTCTGCAAGAAGGTCAAGCCGTGCAGTTTAACGTGGTAAAGGGCCCCAAGGGATGGCAAGCTGCCGACGTGCAGCCGCTCTAACCCCCGAGGCCGGATTCCGGCAGAATCTAGCTAACACAAACAAGGGCTGGGAGTTTCCCGGCCCTTGTTTGCTCAAGGCCCAAGCCAGTTTCCGCCTTAGCCTGCCAAAAGATTGCTCTGCTGCAGTTTTGGGTCTGAGCCTGGAATCAGTTGTACTCCGGGTTCGACCGCCAATATGCGGCATTGAGCAGCGTGGCGAAACTCACCCACGCCCAATAGGGCGCCATGAGACCTGCCGCTAAAGGCACAACCTGCCTGAACACCAGAGTCACGGCTCCAATCGAAACCCAAAGCAAAACGACCTCGGCCAAGGCCGCTCCCATTCTGTGTTTGCGGAAGAATATCCAGGACCAGGCAAGGTTGAGCGCTAACTGCACCAAAAACAGGACCAGAGCCACACTGCGCGCGGAAGAAGGCGGCGCAAGCCACACCAGCCATGCGGCGGTAGCCATCAGGGCGTAAAGCAGCGTCCAGACTGGACCGAAGACCCAGCTTGGCGGGGCGATTCTGGGCCTGGTCAAAGTGCGGTACCATCCCTTCACTTCATCCGCAGTCCATCTGCCGCCAAGGCCGGCCACCGCAAAGCAGACGACGAACCAAATTACCAGGGCTATCCATTTCATTTGGGCTTTCGCAGCCTCCTCTCGCAAGAGTATCCGAGCGCCGCGCTCGACTTTGCGCCCATTGAGCTTCTATCCTCAAAGAATGGCCGTGTTTTTCATCCGGCCAAAATGGACTTAGAAAACACGATGAGCACGCAGACGATTGCAGTACACCTGCCCGATGGGGCGGTTCGCGAAGTGCCGGCCGGCACTACTCCCCTTGAGATTGCCAACTCGATTTCTCCGCGTCTGGCTGCGGCCTCGGTAGCCGCCCGCCTGATTCCGCTGAGCGTAGTTAAAGGCGAGGCTGGCTCCGACGCGCAGGCCGAATCGGAAGAGACCATGTACGGCGCAGTGGACGCCACAGCGGCGAGGCTGGTGGACCTTTCGACCCCGCTGACCGCCGATACGCGGCTGGAGCTGGTGACGGAGAAGGACCCCGAAGCGCTCAAGGTAGTGCGGCACTCGGCGGCGCACGTGCTGGCCACGGCTGTGCTGGAGTTGTTTCCCGAGACCAAGCTGGGCCACGGCCCCGCCACCGACAGCGGATTCTTTTACGACTTTTACCGCGAGAAGCCGTTTACACCTGAGGATCTGGCCGTGATTGAGGCCAAGATGGCCGAAGTGGTGGCGCGCGACGAGAAATTTGTTCACGAGTTCGAGCCGCGCGAAAAAGCGTTGGCGGAGTTTGAGCGCGACGGCGACTTTATGAAGACGCACTTCGTGACCAAGTTCACCGAGCCGGGCGCGGATGTGAGCTTTTATCGCAACGGCAAGTTCGTCGATTTTTGCCGCGGTCCGCACGTGCCTTCAACAGGCCGGGTAAAAGCGGTTAAGGTGACCACGCTGGCCGGCGCTTACTGGCTGGGCGACGAGAAGAATCCGCAACTGCAGCGCATCTACGGCACGGCGTTTTTCAGCAAGAAGGATCTGGACGCGCACTTTGCGCGGCTTGAGGAAGCGGCCAAGCGCGACCACCGCGTGCTGGGCAAACAGCTTGACCTGTTCAGCATTCAGGAACTGGCTGGATCCGGGCTGATCTTCTGGCATCCCAGAGGCGCCATGATTCGCAAGATCATGGAAGACTGGATGCGCGATGAGTGCCTGCGCCGTGGCTATCAGCTTGTGTACACGCCGCACGTGGCGCGCGTGAACCTGTGGCAGACCTCGGGACACGAAGGCTTTTACGCGTCAAACATGTTTACGCCGATGGAACTGGACGATGCGATGTATCGCATGAAGCCGATGAACTGTCCGTTCCACATTCTCATCTACAAGAACTCGCCCAAGAGCTATCGCGATTTGCCGGCGCGCTATGCGGAGCTGGGCAACGTGTATCGCTACGAGCGCTCGGGAACCATGCACGGCCTGCTGCGCGTGCGCGGCTTTACGCAGGACGATGCGCACATCTTCTGCATGCCTTCGCAGATTGAGAGCGAAGTGGCGGCGTGCATCGACTTTGCCGAAGCGGTACTGCATACCTTCGGCTTTAACGAATTCAAGGTGGAGCTTTCGACCTGGGATCCGAACGACCGCGCGCACTACGCCGGCTCAAACGAGAACTGGGATTTGGCCATCCGCTCGCTCGACAACGTGCTCAAGGCGAAGGGCATTCCGTACAAGACCATCCCCGGCGAAGCAGCGTTTTACGGTCCCAAGATCGACGTGAAACTGGTGGATGTGCTGGGCCGTTTGTGGCAGTTGTCCACGGTGCAATTCGACTTTAATCTGCCGGCGCGGTTTGAGCTGGAGTACGTGGGCGAGGATGGCGCACGCCATCAACCGGTGATGGTGCATCGCGCGCTGTTCGGGTCGGTGGAGCGCTTCTTTGGCGTGCTCATCGAGCACTACGCGGGCGCGTTTCCGCTGTGGCTTGCGCCTGTGCAGGTGGGTCTTGTGCCCATCAGCGAGCGGCACAAGGACTATGCGGCCAAGGTCGAGAGCGCGCTGAAAGAGGCGGGCCTTCGCGTGGAAGTAGACGACCGCAACGAGAAGATGAATGCGAAGATCCGCGACCTGGCCAACCAGAAGACGCCGTACATTCTCGTCTTTGGCGACAAGGAAGAGAGTGCGAATGCGGTGAGCGTGCGCACGCGCGGCAAGGGCGACCAGGGATCGATGCCGCTGGCCGACTTTATCGCGAAGGCGCAGGCACTGGTGGCAAGCAAGTCGACTGAACTCTAGCGGAATCGCGGGATTGGGCAGATGCTGCCTTCACGGTGGCACTGCCCACGTTCAGCCATTCGGCTACTGGCAAGTAGATCTATAGGCTATTCCTTTGGCGAGCGCCGAGCAGTCTGATTTTCGTCGCGCGAAAAATTACCCGTCGGGCGCATTCCTTTCTTCTGGGATTCCTGATATTGTTCCAGCTACCAGGAAATCGCCTATATGTATAGTTCTGTATTTCTGCCTAGCGGCGGCCGTGCCGCATTTCGTTGCCTCCAAAGTTTCGCGATGCTCACGCTGATGGCGATCATCTTCGCCCTGCCCGCGGCCGCTCAGAGCCAGCCGCCGCAAGCATCAGCCGCGTCAACACCAGCCACAGTGTCTGCAACCGCGGCAAAAGCTCTCGACGTGTCAAAGGAAGCCGTGGTCATCGACAAGCTCTACACCAAGGTGCGCGAGGAAGCCGATGGCACCGGCACGAAAGAGACCACGGCGCGCGTGCGGATTTTTGCCGACGCGGGAGTAAAGGCGATGGCCGTGCTCGCCTTTACCTACACAGCATCGAATCAGCAGGTGGATGTTGCCTACGTGCGCGTGATCAAGCCCGACGGCACGGTGGTTACAACACCGGATTACAACATTCAGGACCTGCCGGCCGACGTGACGCGCGCTGCGCCCATGTACTCCGATATTCACCAAAAGCACGTGGCCGTAAAGGGCTTGGGCGTGGGCGACACGCTTGAGTATCAAATGACGCTGCGCACGCTGAAGCCCGACGTGCCCGGCCAGTTCTGGACCGAATACACGTTCGAGAAGAACCTGATCGTTCTGGACGAGCAACTGGACCTGGATGTGCCCGCAGACAAGCAGGTGACCGTGACCAGCGCCGAGACGCAGCCCACCGTGACGACCAATGCCGGCCGCAAGCTGTACCACTGGGCCAGCCACAATCTTGCCCGGCCCGATCCCGATGCCACGCCAAAATCTACAAAGCACTGGAAGCCGGATGTGCAGGTGACCACCTTTGCAACTTGGCAGCAGGTGGGCGAGTGGTACGCAAAGCTGGCCGAGGATCGGGTTGCCCTGACCCCGGCGATCAAGACGCGCGCCGATGCGCTGACCAAGGGACTGACAACGGACGAAGACAAAGTGCGCGCCATCTTCAACGATGTGGCGCTGCACATTCACTACGTGGGCCTGGACTTCGGCATTGGGCGCTACCAGCCGCACCCGGCCGACGATGTGCTCTCAAACGAGTACGGCGACTGCAAAGACAAACATACGTTGCTGAGCGCGCTTCTGAAGGCCGCAGGCTACGATGCCTGGCCGGTGCTCATCTCCAGCAGTCGCCCGCTCGATCCGGATACACCTTCTCCCGCGCAGTTCGACCACGTGATTACGCTGGTGCCGCTGAACGGCAAGCTGCTGTGGATGGATTCGACGGAAGAGGTTTCGCCGATCGGCGTACTTATGTCTCCTCTGCGCGACAAGCAAGCGCTGGCGATTCCCACGAACAAGCCGGCGTATCTTGAGCGGACGGCGGCGGACCTGCCGTTTGCCGAAACCACTCGCTTCGATGTGACGGGAAAACTCTCGACCGAGGACCTGTTCACCGGCCACGTTACCGCCAGCTTCCGCGGCGACGCAGAGCTGATTATGCGCACCGCTTTCCGCAGCGTGCCTCAATCGCAATGGAAGGAGTTTCTACAAGGGGTTTCAAGCAACCAGGGATTTGTTGGCGAGGTCAGCAACCCCGAGGCATCTGCGATTGAGCAGACCGGCCATGCGATTCAATACGGGTACGATTACAAATGCGAGAAGTTTGGCCAATGGAATTGGCGCCGCATCTCGCCGCCCATGCCATCGGTTGGGTGGGAGTTGGGGCCGGGCGTAAAGCAGATAAAGCCTGCAGACGATGTAGAGATTGGCTCGCCGGGAGACCTGATTTACACGTCCAGTATTCAATTGCCCACTGGCTGGTCGCTCGTTCCGCCGCCCAGGGCCGATGTAACAGAAGACTGGGCGGAATACCACTCGAAGTACGCTTTCGCCGACGGAAAGTTCACCGCGGAGCGTCGCCTGGTGGTGAAGAAAGACAAAGTCCCCTTGGATCAATGGGAGAAGTACCTGGCGTTTCGCCGTGCAATCTACGACGATCAAGACCGCATGACGGGTCTGAATATTCCCGTCGACTATGAAAGACCGCAGAGCGTCTCATTATCGGAGTTTGCGCTCAATTTCTTCGGCGCAGGCGGGCCCGGCCAATTCTCAGGCGATACAGTACTGAAAATCCAGACCGACCTTAAAAACCTGCAGGATGCAACGAAGATTCTTGAAGGCTCCTCCCCGATCGGTGCGGAGGATCTGGCCAAAGCCACCGATCTCTCGCGCAAAGCCGTGGACGATATCGAAGCGCTCACGCTTACGTCTTCCGCAGAAGATGCGCACTCGCTTTACTTTGGTCTCCTGCTTGGCTACGGCTGGTCAACGGTCGGCTGGTCGGCGCTTGAAAGCAAAGATATGGCCACTGCGGAGAGCTATCTAAAGGCTGCTTGGAAGCTGAGCCACGACCGCATCACCGGATACCAGTACGGACGTCTGCTCGCAGCCAAAGGCGAGAAGGCCGCCGCAATTCATCAATTCGAACTTGCCCATGTGACAGAGACGTTCGATGCACTGGACGGCTTTCTCTCAACCAACTACAAAGTGGACGATCTGATTGCGGCGAGCTACCGCGAAACCGCGGGGAAACCGCTGACCGCGTCCGCAATGAATCACGGAGCTTACAACGGAAGCCTGCAAGAGGATCTCGATAAGGAAACAGAGTGGAAGCAATTCATCCACACAACCAAGCTGACGGGCGAGGGGCTGTACTCGGTGGCCTACGAGAGCGGCAAGCCCGCGAAGATCTATTTCCTCAAGGGAGGGAAGGGATTCGAGGCTCTGCAGACCGCGCTCAATGCACATCTGTTTCCAGCAGAGTTGCCGAAGGGCTCGAAGGCGCGGCTGATGCGCGAGGTTCGTCTTGTGTGCTCGCCATGGTCGGGCTGCGATGCTTCCCTGGTGTCGGCAAAGAGCATCGAGTTCCCTTCGGGTACTTCGGTGAGCGTTCCAGTCCGGGCTATCAATATCCCCCTTCAACAAACCAAACACTGACGACAACGGGCCATCCCGTGGACGGCCCGCAGTCAACCGATGAGCCGGGCGTCAGGCGTTGATGGCCATGCCATTGACTGCGCCGTAGGCGTCGAGCAGTGACTCGCTCAGCGTGGGGTGGGCGTGGATGGTGTACATCATCTCCTCGACCGTGCCCTCCAGTTCAAGCACCGCAACCGCTTCGGCAATAATCTCAGTGGCCTGCGGGCCGATGATGTGTACGCCGAGAATCTCTCCGTATTTGGCGTCGGCGACGATCTTCACAAAGCCGTCGTGGCTGCCGACGATGGTCGCCTTGGAGTTGCCGGCAAAGGGGAACTTGCCCACCTTTACCTCATGGCCTTTCTCCTTTGCCTGCGCCTCAGTCAAACCAACTGACCCGATCTGCGGCTCAGTGTACGTGCAGCCGGGGATGCGCTCGCGGTTGATGGGGCGGAACTTTGCGCCGGCGATCTTGGCCACGGCGATCATGCCGGCCATTGCGCCCACGTGCGCAAGCTGCGGCAGCCCGAAGACGATGTCGCCGATGGCGTATACGCCAGGCTCTGCGGTCTGCTGCTCCTGGTCCACTTTGATGAGCCCGCGCTCAATCTCGATCTTGGTCTTCTCCACGCCGACGTTCTGCGTAAGCCCGGCGCGCCCCACGGCAACGAGCACCTTCTCGGCCTCCTTCACCTGCGGCTTTCCGTTGGCATCGGTATAGCTCACCTTCACGCCGGTCTCGGTCTTCTCCACCTTCTCCACTTTTGCGCCGGTGTTTACGTCGATGCCGCGTTTC
>Ga0302319_10015072_pt1 | contig 14354 bp, 13 predicted proteins | sample Bog_T0_2_FD_203319 | JGI IMG/M metagenome (GOLD analysis project Ga0302319, IMG submission 203319) | Peat permafrost microbial communities from Stordalen Mire near Abisko, Sweden - Bog_T0_2 | ecosystem: Environmental > Terrestrial > Soil > Wetlands > Peat | place: Sweden: Abisko, Stordalen Mire... | reverse complement strand
CATCAAATGCGGCACGCCGGCGATCCATACCCAAGGTCGCGGCGACAGCACAGATCGTGTCCAAGTCGGTACGGTTGGTGCCTATGAGGGGCGCTGCCGCTCATGCTTCGACCCAGGGCAGGCTGGTCGCCGAGCAATAACTGAAGAATGTTTTCCCAAAGGAGGCTCACATGCCAGTCCCTAACCAGGTTGCATGTGCAGCCTGTGATTGCTATCCGTCCAAGCTCATTCTTGGACTATGCCCTGACTGTCGAATGAAAGTCGTCCGGCCCCCTGCAAAATATCAGTGGACAAAGGATATGGACGACCAACTCCGTCAAACCTATCGGAGGACGGGTCGGAAGAAAGGCGCTTTGTCGGCAGAACTGACACGGCTCTGTTCCGCGTTTGGGTTCCCGCGCACGGCTATTATGAATCGCGCCCGGACGCTCGACTTGAATCATATTCGACCATTCAAACCGTGGACCGACGAAGAGAAGGACGCCCTTCGCAAGCTTGTTGGGCTTCTGGGTGTGAATTCTATAGCCAAGAGATTACGTCGCAGTCCGCAGATCGTTAAGATCCAACTCGCCAAGATGAACCTCACAGCCCAACTCACGGATGGGTACACAATCCACCAGCTTCAACAGTTGCTTGGGGTTCCCCACCGGAGCATCCAACTGTGGCTGACCACTCAGGCGCTCCAAATGGATCTCGATACGGAGCGGATCACCGAAGCTTCCGTCCGTGATTTCGTCCGCCAAAATCTGTTCGAGTTTTCCTTCAAACGCGTCGACGAGGCCTGGGTCAAGACCATACTAAGCACCCAACGGGCGGAACGGCGGCGCGTCGAACACGACGACGAGGTGAGACGTGCGGCATAGTGTCACTTTGGAAACACCAGCAGGAGACTACCTTGAAGATCGATAGCACGCTCACCACCATCAAGAATATCCGTCGCCGAGTTGTAGGGTATTCAGCCAACTTCCACTCCATTGGAACCGCGAAGGAGCACCAGACCAAAGATGAGGCAACCGCCGACCTGGCAGCGATGATCGCGTTTCGCTGTCAGCATGAGAGCGCCGAGGTTAAGATTGTCTGCCTGCGAGGGCACGTGGGCGTCTTCTCTTATAACCTATTTGGCGCGATCGCAAGTCGCCATGTCTGGCCGGACGGGACCGTTGCTCTATCCGTCGCGAATGAAACGATTGCCGAAGCCGGAGCCAACTTCCGCTACCACGTCGCCCAGATGACATGGGACGGCACGCTCGAGCCCAGCGACATCCTTGCCGAAGCGCGGCAGGGCGAATTCCGGTGGTGGGCCGAGTTCCAGCTCCGCTACAAGTACGCGCACAACACCCTCGGACTGAAGGACGGCGACGCTCACCAGTACGCGTGTGACGGCCGCAATCCCTACCTGCCGCCAAACCCCCACTCGGTCGCAGTTGGCGGCCAGTGCGCGTAAGGTTCGCGCTTACAGAAAGGACCAAGATGCCAGCACTATTGTTCGATGACGCGGAAATTCTCTCTCGGTACACCCGGGCCCAGGCAATCGAGGATGGCATCTTGGTCGACATGACTGTCGAGCCTTTTGGATCGATGGCGCGTGAAGCCGGTCTAAAGTGGCCAATTGCGATGACGACTACAGCTTTTCACGAGTGCGTTGCAGTCGTGGAAGGCGCAAAGGGCCACGCTGGGCAGGATGTTAAGGGCAGGTGGTGGGATTGCGTGTTCATGTTCCGGCGCACCCGTCGTGAGGTCTCCCCTCGCGAAGCGAGATGGAAACTGATTGTCCGCGATCCGGACGGTCGCACGCGGATGAAGGAGCTCAAGTGCGTGAGCGGACCGGCAGATGATATGTCGCCCTGCTTGACGTTCATGTTGCCCAACGAAGACTAAGAAGAGCGACTCGGTGGCGTCGAGCACGTTTGGTCATAGGAAGGCCGATAAGTGACCCCTGAAGTTACTACCGCCGATCCCGCGCCACTCACCGTGAAGTTCACACAGGAGGAGTCCCACGATGCACTCGATTCTTGGGGCTTCAACTGTGGGGCCAGCGGCCATCGCAGCCGTCGCCGGATTGACCCTCAATGAACTCCGCCCCCAAATGGGAGACTTCGAGGCGAAGCACTACACCAACCCAACTCTCATGTGGGGTATCCTCGACCGGCGTGGCCTTCGTTGGCGACTGCGGCCCAGAACGCCTGGTGGAATTGAGTGGCCAAGTTTCGGCCTTGCGCGAATGCAGTGAGAAGGTTCATGGACAGCGCCCGACGTGCCCATACGTTCCGCGGAGCCGTCGCGATGCCTAAACGTTAGTTGTAGTGGCTGAAAAATGGCACTGGTATATTATGAACTTGAGTAATTAGGAGAATTCCCAGTGCCCACGAGTAGTTACCGCACGTTTCCGCACCTTCTGCACCGCTCTTTTCTTGTAGGGTTGCTTATTGTACCCGGTGCCGCATTCGTCACATGTAGCGCGCAGACCACCGTCCCTTCAGGTCAACCGTCTGCCCTATTTGCCACCACAAAAGGTGTCGTTACTGAGCCCGCTGCGACTCCCGTCCCAACAAGGTCGTCCCCGGAGCCTACCTTGAAAGCCGTAGCGGTTGTTCATAGGAAGCCAGTTACGATCACCACGGTGCAAGTGACCGCAGCAGTAGACGCAATCGACACTAGCGAAGGCTATGAGCGGCGGATAAGCGCTCCGGAGGTTGAGCGGAGCGCAGGAACGTTCGGAGATCCCGGCCGGTTTATGCAGACGCTTCCTGGGGTTGTTTCAGACAATGATGAGCGTAATGATTTCATCGTTCGAGGCGGTAACCCGACAGAGACCCTATTCGTTGTCGATAATATCGAACTGCCATCCATCAACCAACTGGCTCTCTCGGACACAACTGGCGGCTTTGTGTCCATGATCGACAACGCGGCTGTGAAGCAAACGACACTGCATACGGACGCCTATGACAGCAAGTTCGACCAGCGTCTGTCAGCCGTCGTCGAGATGTCGACCCGCCCCGAAGGACCTGTCGGCTACCACGCCAATTCAGAGTTCGGCATAGGCGGTACAGGAGGCTCTTTCGAGCGTCCGCTGGGTACTAACGGCTCGCTGTTCGTGGGTGCCCGGCGTAGCATTCTGAACTGGTTTACCGACAACATTGGGATGAACGGCGTTCCCATCTACACCAACGGTTTAGTGCGCGCGGACAAACGTGTGGATGAGAAGAATAACTGGTGGGGAATTTCGCTTACCGGCGTCGATTCTATGGTCATTCAACCGACCACGGCCGACTGCCAGGAAACTAACCCGTTCACTATCTACTACAAAGGGTGGAGAGACACCTCCGGCATCAACTGGGAGAGCATCGAATCCGCGAAGTCCTTTGGCGTACTCAGCATCAGCAACGCCGAGCAGCAGCAGACAATCGACGAATACTCACAACTGCTGGGCGAAACGCTGGGCAACACCCAGGTCTATTACGAGAATTCACACGACGGCGTCAGCACGATGAAGTACGACTGGACCTTTCAGGCAAATCACCGCTTCACCGCGACCGCAGGCGGCCAGACAACCCTCGATCGACTCAACTACAACATCCAGCAGCCAATCGGGATTCCGAGTCCGTACAGTCCGGATCCCACACCCGAGGATACGACGTCGATCGTCCGAGCATTCACGCCGGTGACTTACGCTGCATATGGGCAGGTGGCTGTGGAATTGCCACACGGCATGAGGGTGATTGTGGGAGAGCGTGCCGCCGAATGGTCCATCGTCGATAGTACGGTAGCCACCGGAAAGGTACTGTTCTTTGCACCCGTATTCGGCAGAATTATTCACGTGGGGTATGCGGAGTATGCTCAACTCCCTCCCACGCTCTACCTGCTTGCATTCGACAACGAGCACACCCTCACGCCGATCCGATCGCGACAATTGACAGCCGGGATCGTCGCTGCCGATACACACCGGCTGCGGGTGACGGTGAACGGTTATCAGAAGCTCTACAGTGACTACCCCGTATCGACGACGTTTCCTCAACTGTCGATGGCAAACATCGCGGACACGTTCGGACAAGCTTTTCTGATGTTCCCGATGGTTGGCAAAGGCCAGGGAGTTGCGCGTGGGGTGGAGGCTTCGGTGGATGCCAAGCCTTTCCGCCGCTTTACCTTGACCGGAAATCTGACCTACATGCGTAGCTGGTACTCCGGTTTGGATGGGGTACTGCGCAAAGGCAACTTCGATATGCCGTTGGTGGGGAATGTCATGGGGTTCACTCCCCTTGGCCGCGGTTGGACAGCCTCTTTTCGCTACAGCGGGTCAACCGGCCGCCCCTACACGCCGGACAACATGGCTCTCAGCGAAGCGCAGGACCGGGATGTGTATGACCTGACTCAGATCAACGGCGTGCGCGCCCCGATGTACAGCCGACTCGACTTTCGCGGGGAATGGACGCATAAACTGCGTCGCGGAGAGCTGGTGACGCATGTGGGGCTCGAGAACGCACTAAATACGACTAACTTCTATGAGAATCAGTGGATGCCGCTGTGCCAGGTCTATTTCAACCAGGTCTGTGGCACGCAACAACAGAACCAGATGCCGATGTTTCCGGACGCCGGCATTCGGTACTCCTATTAGCTTTAGGCCGGATCTCATAGCGAAAGGGCTTGAAGATGGACAAGATCGTTGCAAGCAGGGAATGCGATTCACGGCTGATGCAGTTCTTTGGGGCTGGTTGCAATGGAATGCTGCCACTGCCAACCTTGCACCATTATCCCGCCGCCCAGTGCAATCCAATCTGTCGTTCAATGCCGAGCCGGTCTCGATTCCCAGATCCAGTGGTCCGCGGCGGCGTGGCGACTACGGCCGGAACAACCTGGCAGTAAGGTGCGGATTACACGGTACACGCCAGAAATCGGAAGGCTGGACGATCCCTGAGCCCCTGGGGCCCTCGCTGAGTGACTCGGCGATTTTGCGTAAAGCCAAAAGCACCATTCTAAGGAAACCCGTCGCCGGACTGGTGCAAAGACGAGGGAACTCCTCTAACAGTCGTGGGACTTTCAGCACTTGTTCCGCTTCAACTGGGGAAAGGGAAGAGTTCGACGAACATTTTCACGCGCTCTTTCTGACGGCCGGGCGGAAATCGCTTGGTTCTTGTGAGGTCGGCGATTCCGTGGAGGCCTGCCCAGAAGAGTTCCGTCAGGACCTCCGGCTTCGAGCCCTGTCCTTGAAACAGCTCCATGAGTTGTGCGAACGCAAACCGGAGCTCTGGCGGTGTGTTCGCGTCAGCGAAGGGAATGTTGAGGCTGAGCGAAAACATCGCCTCGTAGAGTGCCGGTGAGGACGTGGCGAACTCCAGATAGGCGGTTGCGACTGCTTCGACGATCTTCCCTGGCTTGGCCCGTTTGCGTGCCTTCTCCAAAGCCAGACCGATCTCTTGGAAACCCTCAATAGCCACTGCAGCGAGGATGCCTTCGCGGCTTTCAAAGTGACCGTACAAAACGGGCTGGCTGTAGGAGATCTCGTCGGACAGCCGCCGAACGGTGACGCTGGACCAGCCTTCGAGCTCCGCGATCCGCCGTGCTGCGCTGATAATCTGTGCCCGTCGGGCCTCTCTGTCGCGTTGTTTTCGTTCTGCAATGCGGTTCGGTGCGGTTGTTTCCATTCGCAAATTGTAGCACCGCTAGAACTTCTAACTAGTCGTAAAAAGAATTACGAAGGCTCTTGCACCTCGGGGCATCGTCGTGCATCATAAATAGCGTTGCTAGATTTTCTAACACGGAGATATTCATGCTCAACCTAATTTTGCTTTCCCTCGCTGTTCTTATGGCCGTGGCGATCCTCATCATCGGAGGCTTCTACCTCTTTTCTCCGGAGCGAATGACGGGATCGTTCGGCCTTAAGCTCCCCGCAGCTGATGCCGACACTCGTGCCTGGTTACGCTTGAAGGGGGTTCGGGACATCGCGTCCGGGCTGGTTGTGCTGTCCTTGATGCTGACTACGGGTTCTCGCTCGGTAGGCATCGCTCTGCTCGTACTGGCGATCACCCCTCTTGGTGACATGTCGGTCGTTCTGAGGTCGGGTGGGTCGAAGTCGGCGGCGTTCTCGATTCATGGCGTGACATGTGTGGCAATGCTTGTCGTCGGCCTGTTGTTGATCCATGCCCTTTGAGAGATGCGCGGCAATAGTAGCTTGCAAAACCAATTTTTTTGGAGGAATCATCATGGAAGTTCTGAATGTTGTGGCAATCGTTGTCGCTGGGTTGATGGTTGGATGTGAGTTGTCCATCGCCGCGTTTATTCACCCAACTCTGGAGACGCTTCGAGAGGAAGTGCATCTTCCGGCAGCAAGTGCCATCGCCCGGGTGATGGGAGCTGCCATGCCGTTCTGGTATGCGCTTACACTCCTGATGACCGTGCTCGATGGTGCGATCTATTTGCATACCTCTGGCCGCTTACCTGTGTGGATCGCCGCATCGTCCGTTTTGTGGATGCTGGTGATTGTGTGCACGGTCACGATCCTCGTATCGATCAACAACCGAATTGCATCGTGGGAGACGTCCACGCCGCCTGCCGATTGGAAGCGTTACCGGAGCCGATGGGATCTGCTTCACCGCTGGCGCGTTTTCGTGCTCACGACAGCTTTCGTGTTGCTCATCGTGGGCATTCTGTAACCAACGCTCTTGCGGGCACGATGGGTCTGCGGGACAAACTGAACCACAAAGAGGACAATCCCATTTCAGAGATAGCAACCACGTACGCTTCACTGCCTGCCGATGATCTTAGCCACGCCCTGGCGTTTGCCCAGCTAGATAGTCCAACCGCGCAGCATATTGGCCTTGTTGGAAACACGTATACGATCATCGTCGCCGGTATAGATACCAACGGCCGCTTCTGCCTGATCGGCATGCATGTGCCGCCTGGTGGCGGCCCGGGACCGCATCGTCACGACTTCGAAGAGACATGCATTCTGCTTGAAAGCGAGGTGGAGATGAAACGAAGTAGCCGGGCAATCTGAATCGCTGCGCTCAAATGGAGGAAGAAATGCCACTGGTCAGCGTCACCAGATTTCGGGCCCGCGCTTGGTGGTTCGTGCTGATGGAAGTCTAGCAGGGCGCCCGTGCGACTTCCCAGGCACCATCGAACTCGGGCATCGTTAGAAGAAAGAGACGCTTAGCGAAGGTGCTTGCTGCATACCCACATAGGTCCCGACAAACGTCAGGATGGCTCTTTATGCGTCTCAAATGGATAAACCGGGTAATCGGAATAACCGACCGGCCCGCTATAATTTTGCCAACATGCAGATGCACAAGCTCTCTCGCCGAAGCATCCTCAAGTCCATCGCAGCCGCCGCGCCGGCAGCCGCAATTCCCGGGGCGATCTTGTCCCAGGGCGCCAAGCCGCATCACGTTGCTCCCGGCCCATTCCAGCCCGCATGGGACTCGCTCAAGGCCGGCTATCAGACTCCCGAATGGTTCCGCGACGCTAAGTTCGGCATCTGGTCCTGCTGGGGGCCGGAGTCGATGCCGGAGCAAGGCGACTGGTACACCCGCAACCTCTATCTCCAAGGCTCCAGGCAGAATGCGTTCCACGTTGCCAACTACGGACACCCCTCGAAGTTCGGGGCCGTCGAGCTGAACGGAACCTGGAAGGCCGAGCGCTGGCAGCCAGACCAGCTGATGGACCTCTTCGTCTCCGCCGGGGCAAAGTACTTCATGGCACTCGCGCAGCACCATGACAACTTCGACATCTACAACTCCCGCTTTCATGAGTGGAACTCGGTCAAAGTCGGCCCCAAACGCGACATCATGGCCGTATGGGCCAAAGAGGCGCGCAAGCGAGGACTGCGTTTTGGCGTCTCCAACCATGGCGCACACGCCTGGCACTGGCTTCAGGTCGCGTACGACTACGATCCCGAAGGGCCCATGCAAGGCGTCCGTTACGACGCCTATAACCTGACCAAGGCAGACGGTAAAGGCAAGTGGTGGGACGGCCTGGATCCGCAGAAGCTCTACACCGGCCGCAATATCGTGATGCCGGATGGCTTCACCTCCATCGCCGCCGCCAACCAGTGGCATGAAGCCAACGACCGCCCCTGGAACGAAGGCGTCCCAACCATGGATCCCGGCTTCGCCGAGAACTGGTTCCTGCGGTGCCAGGACCTCGTCGACACCTACGACCCTGACCTGGTCTACTTCGACGACACCGAGCTGCCGCTGGGCCAGTACGGCATCGACCTGGTCACCCATTACTACAACTCCAGCGTTCGCAAACATGGCAAAGTGGACGTGGTCGTCACCGCAAAGGACATCAAGCCCGAGCATGTTGGTTCGGTCACCCTGGACATCGAACGAGGCAAGGCCAACGGAATCCTGGCCCAACCCTGGCAGACCGATACCTGCATCGGTGACTGGTATTATTCGCGTTCGCTGCTCGATACCCACAAGTACAAGACACCCACCTTCGTCATCCACTCGCTCATCGACATCGTCAGCCGCAACGGGAATCTACTCCTCAGTATTCCCCTTCGGGGTGACGGCACCCTCGATGAAGACGAGCACGCATTCCTCACCGGGCTTGGCTCGTGGATGCAGATGCATGGTGGCGCTATCTACGGCACGCGCCCCTTCAGCGTCTTTGGCGAAGGACCACCCGACTCTGCCGCCGCCGGCACCTTCAATGAAAAGAGGCAGCGGCCCTACACCACCGAGGACATTCGCTTCGTCACCAAAGGCGATACCCTGTACGCTTTCGCTTTCGTCTGGCCAAAGGACGGCAAGCTGCTGATCAAGACTCTTGCCAGGGGATCATCCGCCCTCCCGCGGCCAGTCCAGCGCGTGGACTTGATCGGCGCAGGCCGGATCGCTTTCGATCAGGATGGCAGCGGCCTGCATCTCAACCTCCCCGTCAACCAGCCCAATCCCTACGCCTACGCCTTCACCATCCATGCCTGACGAGACGCTCCCGGCCTGAAGGGCCTTCCGAGGCGACCGCCCGAAAAGTCGGAAATTCACCAACTGTATTGTGTGGTTCCTGATCAACGGGCGCGTACTCCTTCTGCCTGAACTTCCGACAGCGATGCGGGTGTATCGGCGGGTATTCGATCGAAGACAATGCGGATACCGCTGGTGCGTGTGTTGCTCGGGAGCTGCACTTTGACTGGTACTCCGGTAACTTTCACATCCTCACGGATGGTAGTCTGCCACGTCACGCGATCGTCTGTAGAGGTCTGAACCTCGTAGCTATACGAGCCGGGATGAGCAAATCGAAGCGTGATCGCCGACAACACGTAGACTCCCTCAAGATCGCTCTCCCACCATTGCGGACCCGCAGAATCAGAAGTGGCCGACCAGTAAGTGCGTGGGTCACCATCGGAGGCCAGTCGCGACTGGTGATCAGGCGCCATGCTGCTTGCATTCGTGGGCCGGTCCAGCGTGATGTTGGCGACCTGGTCAGCGACCGGTCGCGTTGAGATGAAGCGGACGTAGGAACCGGGCACCGCCTCCTGCGTCTTGCCTGCAATGTACGCCGGAGCATTGCGAGATGTAACGGTGATGCGAGCAGGTGGAAGGTTGGGCGAAGTAGCTTCGATCACCGTGGAGCCGCTCCAATAGGAACGAAATTCAATCGCGGCCTGGCCATCCAGGATGGGGATGTCGGTACCATTCCAAAAGACGATGCTCTTGCCAGTAGGAAAGACTCCAGGGCCGCCCACGATGCGCAACGTAACGTCCGGCGTATTGCTGATCTGCTTTCCCGCTGAGTCCACGACGGCGACAATCAATTGAATATCGTCGGTGCCATCAGCATGCTCAATGGTTGACGAACTGGCAGTGAGTTTGAGGGCTGCAGGTACGCCTTCGGCCGGCCACACTGGCGGCGGTATATGAGCGAGCGCATCTCGATACCAGTACCAGCCGCGCTTCGGCAAGCGAAAGTAATCGACGATCCCCGTTGTGCCTTCTGCGCCCGCGACAGAGCCATGATCAAACATGCTCCAGATGGCCTGACCTCCGCGCCAATAGTATTCAGGTTGTCCGGCGAGGTCGCGCAGATGCGGGTCGTAGGTCCCCGGCCGGACCTCCTTCGCCGAGCCGTATTCAGTGACGGCATTCGCTACGTTGGGATGCATGAAGAGTCGTGCTCCGTCGCCGTTGTAGCCCGCTACATCGCCGATCAGATCAATGTTCCCGCGCTGAGCCCCGCCAATTGCCGCGGGTCGAGTCGGATCCAACTCGTGGCTCAAAGCGACCTCTTTCGCAAGCAGGGCCCGTACCTTGGGCAACACCGAGGCCGGTGAGAAGTAGGGTTCGTTCGACATGCTCCAAACGATGATCGAAGGATGATTACGATTGATACGAATCATATCGCGCAGGCTCTCAAGAACGTGCGCCTCGAATGGAGCCTGGTCCTCTTCCTTGGTCGGATACGAACTCGCATTGAAATAGCCATCGCCCTTGTAGCCGCCGATCCCCCAAAAGTCATTCTCGGACCAGAAGAGGACCCCATACTCATCACATGCATCCGCAAACGCCGGGTCGTGAGGATAGTGGGAGCCCCTGATGAAATCGAAGCCGGCTTGTTTCACCATGGCCACGTCACGTCGAGCGTCGGCATTGGTGACTGCGTCGCCCCATCCCGCATGGTCTTGATGCACATCTGCACCATGGAAGTAACGGTGTTTGCCGTTGAAGGTCAGTCCGTCATCTGAGGTCCATGTGAACCAGCGGATGCCGAATGTTGTGCGAACCTCATCTTTCAGTTTGTTCTTCGCATACACGCGGCTCACCGCGGTGTAGAGCTTTGGCGTCTCTGGCGACCAGAGACTGGGCGAATGAACATCCCCTCCCTGATCCACAGTTACGAGCGCTCCAGGGTCAATCGTCTGCGGTGCAGCGTACTCCGCTACCTGCCTGCCGGAGGGATCGAGGATTGCGGTTTTCAGCACCACGTGAGCGCTCACCTTCGAGCTGTTGCGCAGCTCTGTCTTCACATCAACAGTGGCGTCATCACTCGAGACCTTGGGCGTAGTGACAAACGTGCCATACCAAGGCACATGAACCGGCGCGGTGGTTACTAGCGAAACGTCGCGGTAGATGCCGCCACTGAAGACGTGTTCGCCTGCGCGCGGATTCAGTTGGCCATTCCATAGATTGTTTACCCGGACCGCGATCTCATTGTCGCCCGGGTGAAGATCCCCGGAGATATCCATTGAGAACCCGGTATAGCCGCCTAGGTGCTCGCCTGCCCGCTTACCGTTGACGTACACCTCTGCATCCTGAAAGGCGCCTTCGAACTCCAGAAAGTTCTGTGCGTACGCGGTGTTTGAATCGACCTTCAGGTGTCGCCGATACCATCCGTACCCGATGTAGAAGTCGGGCGCGCGGAAGTAAGGCTCGCTGAACGAGTGGGGAAGGTCCACCCGCTGCCACTTGCTGTCGTCGAACCCCGGGGCGCTAGCCGCGGCATCATCGCCGAGGAAGAAACGCCAACCGGGATCGAGATTTATTCTCTTGCGAGGAGCGCGAGTCTTCATTCCCCAGGCAGGCGTCCCGCACACTATAGTGAGCAGCAACCCAATGACGAGCCTTGTTCTTTGCGTTTGGTATCTCGATGTCAGGATGTGGATGTCTCCATAAACACACGGCGGTGTAGCGGACTTTAGGTTGTCAAACTTTGACAGGGCTTGGGCGGGTCCTGAACTGATGCGGGGCTGGCTTTATGTGGTGATAACGGGCGTGGGCCGCGGAAGCTCGGTGTAGACTAGGCTCTTTGCCACAGCGGCTACAGCCGCTATTCTCGGTGAAGCGGCGGCGCGTTAGTCGGGGGCCCGTTGTGGATGGTCCTCTGGCTGGTCGCAAACAATAGCTCACGGTAAACGGTTACTCAAACCCGAACATCATGTCAAGCGACCATCGTGGAAGCGTCGTAAGAAGCCTACTCAAGAGCGAACGTGATGAGCAAAAGGTCGGCTCTGCCCTCGTCATTTAAGAATATCCATGCGCGGGTCCCGAAAGAAAGGCCACTTATTGCCAACAGGGCTTAGCTCGTTTCCTGCTTATACTTGATCAAGGGGCCGAACCGATCATTCACAGGTTTTTCCAGGTTTTGCTTGCAGCCCAGATAGCGTTCCGTTGTCAGGACAGAGGCGTGTCCCAAGAGGAACTGGATCTGCTCAAGCTCTCCCCCGCTTGAGTGGCATAGCTTGGCGCAGGTTCGACGGAGATCATGTGGCGCAATGTGCTCGAGTTCCAGACGCTGAGCACAGCTCCGAACCACGTACCAGACCACATTCTCTGATATCCCCCTGCCCCAGGTTGAATTATGTCGGCTGACGGCTCTGAAAATTCGCCCATCAGTCACCTGTGCAGCTACCGTCCATTTGTCCACGGCACACTTCACCCAGCTTGGCATCGGTACCGTGCGAACGTGCCCACCTTTACCAATGAGATCGACTATTGCCCAGTGCCCTTGACGGATCTGAACATCCTCCATTCTCAAGAACGCCAATTCTGCTCGGCGCAATCCACAACCCAACAGAATTGCAATCATCGCCAGGTCACGATGGCTCCGAAGACTCTCGCCGTCAGACTTCTCCAGTAGCCCCCGACACTGGTCGAGATTTAGCCAGTTTCCGGATCTTTGCCCCAATTGCTTGACGCCCTTCACGCGTCTGATGCCCGCAGCCAATTCTGGACTTAGAAGACCCGAATCTGCTGCTTCGTAGGCGAGACGCCGCACGGCGGCCAACCTTTGATTGATCGTTGCTGCGGCCAGCCCAAGAGACTCCAGATATAGGCGGAATCTGAGTACGACAGTTCGGTTCAAAGCCAGCCGCGGTTCAGAACAGTACCAAGAGATGAATTGGTCCATCGCGAATCGATAGTTTCGTCGTGACCTGGGAGAACTGAGGCTATTGAGCACGGATGTCTTGGAATGGTCGAGATCAGGCAAGCGTAGGACGATCCGCGCACGGTTGAGCTTTTTGCCCTTCTTTCGCATACGAGCGGCCTCCCCGCCGCAGGCATGCCATTAATTCACCGAACTAGAACGGTTGTCTCGCTTCCGTAATCGACTCGAAGAGCGCACACGCGATTTTGTCACAATTGACCTGGAGAGGAGCTGAACGGCAGATTCTCGAGGACGGTTCTGAGCAGGGCGTTCAAAAGCAGCGCTTCGATCAACTCCCTTAGATACAGCAAGCACCCCGGAAGGTCGCCAAGGCGTGGGCTGGAATTACTTTCGAACAGGCGTGATGTTGGTTACTGGTAAGTCCCAGTGCCCGAGGAGTATCTCGAAGCGACGCTGCTCTTCGCGCTTGTATGCAGCTTGATCGGGATAGATCTGCTGGATGAATGCGTCTTCGTCGGGATTTGCCGTCGTTGCGAGTGCCGAGTTCTTGTAGGTTATCGTGACGCGGTAGTCCCAGCGAGCATCCTCGGTCATGTGATTCGCTGGCGTTTCGATCTTCAAGCCGATGATGCGTCCGGTCGCGGCGATCTTTTGAAGCAGCGGATAGTGGTTCTTCAAAAACAGGTCAAGAAACTCCTGCTGGTGTCCCCACTGCGTTTTGTAGTAATACTCCATTGTGTACGGCTGGTCTGCGCCACCTTGCGGGGGAGCGCCCTGGGCCAAAGCCGGAATCGCGCAAACTGTCAAAAGCAAAATGACTAATAACTTTCTCATTCAATCCTCCGTATGCTGATCAATCTTTGTGACGTGTCACGTCGTGAAGCTATCGGCTAGGCGAGGCGGCTTCGGAACCAGCGCGACCTCCAAATATGTCGAAAACTAAGGCCTTCAGTCCCAATATCCAAACAGCCGTGAGGAAGATACGGCGGAGCCACAAATTGCCGATGCGGATAGCAAATCGTGCCCCTACCAAAGCTCCCACAAACATGGTGGCGCCGAGAATCAGGCCGAGCCTGTAGTTGACCAGCCCGTGCCACATAAACACACTGGTAGCGATGGCGGAAGAGAAGACATTCATCAGCTTGGTTGTGGCGATGGCCTCGACGAATGTAAACCTGAAGACTGCAACGTATACGGCTGTCAGGATTGTGACATAGCCCCCGCTGAAGAACCCACCATAGATGCCGAGCAGGAAGGTCAAGGCGTAGCCGGCGATCTCGGCCCCGGCAGACGGAGCGATCGCTGACTCCTGCATCCCAGAATTGCGATAGACCACCGAAAAAGCTGCTACTGCGATGACAGCAACCGACACGATCATGGGAACAGAGCGAGTGGGCACCCTCAAAAGCAGGAACGCTCCGATGACAGAACCGATCAACGTCAGACTGGCCAACATCGGAAGCCGCTCGCGGTTCATATCCGGGCTGCGTAGGAACGGCAACGTCCCGCCAACACTCATGAAGGTCAGG
>Ga0302319_10015071_pt1 | contig 14354 bp, 11 predicted proteins | sample Bog_T0_2_FD_203319 | JGI IMG/M metagenome (GOLD analysis project Ga0302319, IMG submission 203319) | Peat permafrost microbial communities from Stordalen Mire near Abisko, Sweden - Bog_T0_2 | ecosystem: Environmental > Terrestrial > Soil > Wetlands > Peat | place: Sweden: Abisko, Stordalen Mire... | reverse complement strand
TCCAGTATGTCCACTCCGGCCGCGAGACCATCCTCTGGGCCCCCCTCCCGGCCTTGAAGACCCCGACCATCCCCTACGACGAGAAGGGGGAGGCGGCGATGTACGCCCTCATCCCCGACAGTTTCGACATCAATCTGAGCGCCGGCATGTTCACCATCCTTTTTCCGGGCGACGGCCATGTCCCCACCTGCACCTGGGGCGCCCCGAGCGAGGTTTCCAAGGTGGTGGTCAAAGTCAAAATTTAGGCGGCATCGCGCAGGGTCTTGATCAGCGCTTTGCGGCGCGAGGCCGCCAGGCGCTGGATCGGGACGGCGACGCTCACGGCCGCGAGCGGTTCGCCCAGGGCGGTCAAGGCAATGGCGGCGCAGGCCACCCCCGCCACCGTCTCCTCCTCCTCCCAGGCGCAGCCGCGGGCCCGGGTGGCGGCCAGTTCCGCCTCGAGGCGCGCGCGCGCTACCCGGCGCTTGCCGGCCGGCTCGGTCGCGCAGACCTTGGCGATCAGCCGGCTCTGCTGCTGCTCGGGGAGACGGGCGACGATGGCCCGGCCGAGGGCGGTGGTGTGAAAAAGATCGCGGGCGCCCGGCTTGAGAATGGCGCGCAGCGGCTGGCTCGTCTCCAAGACCTGGGCGTAGCGGATGTAGATGCCCTCCAAAAGGCCGAGGTTGACGGTTTCGTTGAAGGCGGAGTGCAGCCCCTGCATCAGGGCGGCCGCCTTCTTCCGCACCGCGCTGTCGCGCCCGTGCTGGCGGAGCGAGATCAGGCGCTCGGACAGGCGGTAGGTCCCGCGGCGGTCGGCCTGGTCGACGTAGCCGAGATCGCGCAGGCTGCGGAGAATGCGGTGCACGGTCGGCTTGGGCAGGCGGCTTTCGGCGGCCAATTCGGCCAGGGTCAGGGCCCGCCCCGTGCGGGCCAGCACTTCCAAGACCGAAAACGCTTTGTCCAGAACGGCGATGCTCATTTCGCTTTACAAGCCGTTTCACAATGTGAAATGACTACTCCGTCAAACTAAATCCCCGGCCATGATCATCGATTGTCACAACCACCTGGGCGTCGATCTGTTTTTTTACCTGAACGGCTACTATCCCTATGCCCAGGATTTGCCCGCCATGGTGACTGAGGGCGGGCGCCACGGGGTCGACCGCTGGATCGTGTTTCCGATGGTGGCCAACCTCTGGTTCGACCCTAAGGCGATGCGGGCGGGCAAGCTGGCCCCGGGCGGCTTGGAGGCGGTGCCCTACGCCTACGAAAATGAGCGGATGCTGCGGGAGATCTACGAGCTCTTCCCGGATCTCGGCCGCCGCACTCTGCCGTTTGCCATGCTCGATCCGATGCGGGAGCCGGCGGCGCAAATTGCGGCCCTTCGCGACCTCTATAGGCAGTTTCCTTTTTACGGCCTGAAGATCCAGGCCACCATGATTCAGGCGGACGCGGGCGCCCTCCTGACCACGGGCAAAGGTTTCCTGGAACTGGCGGAGGAGCTCGACCTGCCCATGCTCATCCATACGAGCGTGGGCGGCGACGACCCCTGGTCCGACACGGGCATGCTGCTCAAGATCGCCGCGGCCGCCCCCCGGGTCCGCTTCTGCCTGGCGCATTCCTGCCGCTTCGATCGGGTCTATCTCGACCGGATCGCGGAGATGCCCAACACCTGGTTCGATTGCTCGGCTCATCGCATCCATTGCGTCGGGGCGGTGCAGGGCATGAAGTTCATCGCCCCGAAAGACCGGCGGTTTACCGCCGATTACCGGGATCCGACCTCCGTCCTGCAGGCTTTGGCCGCCGCCTATCCGACCAAGCTGATGTGGGGCTCGGACAGCCCCTTCCAGAGCTACGTGGCCAAGACCCAGGGCACCCTGATGTCGCTGCGCAGCACTTATGCGGAGGAAGTGGGCTGCTTCAAGGCGCTGCCGCCGAAGGCGCAAATTTTGTCAGGTCAGGACAACATCATCAAATATCTGAAGCTTAAGGATGAAAGCATTCTCACTCGCGGGTAGTTCCGCCCTGGTCACCGGCTCCTCCAAGGGCATCGGTCTGGCTATCGCCCAGGGCCTGCACCAGGCCGGGGCCGAGGTCGTGTTCCACGGCAATCGCGGCCAGCCCCCCGAACTGCCTTCGAACTGCGCTTTCGTGAAGGGCGACCTGTCGGATGCGAGTGCTGCCGCCACGCTGGTGGCCGACGCGCTGAAGCTGAAGCCCGGGCTCGACCTCCTGGTCTGCAACGCCGGCAGCTTCTTCGATGCGCCTTTCCTGGACATGGATGTGGCCCGCTGGGAACAGACCATGAATCTCAACGTCCGGGCGGCCTATTTCATCGTCCAAGCCTTCGCCCGCGAGCTGGTGGCGCGCAAGCGCTCCGGGGCGGTCGTAATCGTTTCCTCGACCAACGGCTTCCAGGCCGAAGAGGAGTCGAGCGCCTACGACACCTCCAAGGGCGCCCTGGTCATGATGACCCGCACCCTGGCCCAGTCGCTCGCCCCCTACGGGATCCGGGTCAACGGGATGGCACCGGGCCTGATCCGCACCCCGCTGACCTCGTGGATCGATAAGGACGATGCCAAACGTCACCACTACGAAAAGAAGATCCTGCTCGCCCGCATCGGCGAATCCGAGGACTGCGCCGGTCCGACCGCCTTCCTCCTCTCGCAAGCGGCTTCCTACATGACCGGCCAGATCCTGGTGGTCGACGGCGGCCTGACGGTGGGACAGATCGGGAAGATGTGATCGTGCCTAGCGACCGGCGGTTTCGAGGGAAACGCCGGTGTAGGTATGCACCTCGAGGAGGTTGGGATACCAGCCCTTGAGCTCCGGCCGGGAGAGATTGTCCCGGGCGTAAAAATAGATGGGCAGGAGCGGGCATTCGTCCGCCAGGATCTGCTCGCAGCGCTGAAAAAGCGCGTAGCGGCGCTGCTGATCGACCGTCTGGCGGGACTCATTCATCAGCCGGTCGTACTCGGCGTTGCTCCAGCCGGTCTGGTTGTTCCCGTCGGTGCTCATCATCAGGTCGAGAAACGTGCTCGGATCGAGATAGTCGCCGATCCAGGAGGAGCGCGCGATCTGGTAGTTGCCCTGGCGCATGGTGTCGACCCAGACTTTGCCCTCTTGGTGCAGGAGCTCGACTGAGATGCCCAGTTCCCGCCGCCACATCTGCTGGATGGCCTCGGCAATTTGGCGGTGATTCTCGCTCGTATTGAAGAGAACCTCGAGGTGGGGGAAATTCTTGCCCCCGGGGTAGCCGGCGGCGGCGAGGAGGCGGCGGGCCCGGTCGGGATCGAAGCCAATCGCCGCGGTGGCGGTGAAGCCGGCCCGGTCGGGCGGCGTTAGATTGCCGGCGGGCAGCTGGCCGCCCTTCGTCACCCGCTCGACCAGGAGCCGCCGGTCGATCGACCAAGCCAGCGCCTGCCGGACCCGCACGTCATTGAGGGGCGGGACCCGGACATTGAATCGGTAATAGTAAGTGCCATAGTAGAGTTCCTTGTGCAGGAAGCCGCGCAATGTGGGATCGCGCTCGTAGACCGCGATTCGGTCGGAGGGGATCGTGTCCGTCTCGTGCATCTCCCCGTTGCGAAACATCGCCTCCTCGGTCGCATTGTCCTCCACCGGGAGAAAGTCGACCTCCTGGAGCTTGATCTCCCCCCGGTTCCAATAGGTGGGCGAGCGCGTCACGCGCACGATCTGATTCGGATGCCATGCTTTGAGGACGAAGGGCCCGTTGCCGACGTAATTGCCCGGCCGGGTCCAGTGGGTGCCGCGGTCGTCGATGCGGCCGAATTTTTCGATCGTGGCGCGGTGAATCGGATACCAGGCGAAATGGCAGACCAATTTGTCGAGGTAAGGCACGGGATGGGAGAGGTGGAGGACGAGCGTATGATCGTCCGCCGCCACCGCGCCCACCTGGGCAAAGTCGGTCACCTTGCCCAGGTAGAAAGCCTCCCCGTTGGCCAGGGCGAAGAGCATGGAGGCGTACTCGGCGGCCAGGCGGGGGGAGAGGAGGCGCCGGTAGGCGTAGACGAAATCGCCCGCGGTCACGGGATCGCCGTTGGACCAGCGCGCGGTCGAGCGCAGATGAAACGTCCAGGTGCGTTGGTCCGGGGTGGCCTCCCACCGCTCGGCCACCGCCGGGACCGGCAGGCAGGTCTTGGCGTCGTACTGCGCCAGGCCCTCCATCAGGGCCATGACAATCCGGAAGGTCTCGACGCTGTCGGGATAGGCCGGATCGAGGTCGTTCGGCTCGGAGAGATTGCCGAGCAGAAATGTTTGGGTGCGGTCGCCCCGCTCGACGGGGGTTTCCCGCCGAGCGCATCCGGCCAGCCCCAGGGCCAGGGCGAAGACGAGTCCGAGTTGCCGCCGAAGCCGCAAGGCTTGAGCGCTCAGCCCTTCGGATTCTGCGTCTGGAGCTCGCCCAGGCGCTTCTCGATCTGATTCATCCGGTTGACCAGATCCTGCTCGATCTTCTTGCGGTCGCTGCTGTTGACGATGCTCATGCTGGCGGCGTCGCGCACCACGTTGGCCGGCAGGGTCAGCAGCCGGGTGATCAGGCCCTGGTCCTTGAAGGAACTAAGATAGAGGGCGGTGACTTCGTGGGACAGGGCGAGGGAGTCCTGGGCCACGGCCTGGGTTTCCTGCAGATTGGTGTTGAGCTGCTGGTTTTTGGCCATCTCCGCGGTTAGGACGATCCCGACTTGGTCGGAAATCCGGCGGCTGTACTGCATGATCGAATCGCGGGTGAGGTGCTGGTCGTTGGCCATCTGGTCCAAGATCGGCTTGATCTTGTCGGCCATGCGTCCGGAGACTTTGTCCACCTGCTGGTTCTGCATTTGCTCCGCTTCCTCAGGTGTCTTGGGCAGCGGGTTGTAGGGCTGCACTTTTTTGGCGATCGCCTCGGCCAGGGCATCCATCCGCTGGGTGTTGAGCTTCTGGACCTCTTCGTCGGTGCGGAAAAGGTCGGCCTCCCGCTTGGAGATCGCGTCCTTGAGCAGTTGGTTGGTCGCCGCGATCTGCTGGCGGTTGGAGTCGGCGGAGGCTTTGAGCGCCTCGTTCTGCTCGCGCAGGGGCGCCAGCGCCTCGTCCTGGCGGGCGGTCATTTCCTGGACGGTTTGATGGTGAATCCAAAACGCCGCCCCAATAACCAGAATGGCGGTGAGGATGATCGAAGGCAGCTGTTCCTTGAGTTTAGGCCACATAAGGGGGGAGGGAGGGGTTGACGACGCTGGCGGAGGTGGGAGCAATCTAAAAGGTTTGTAGCAGGTTTCCGGCCGGGATTGCAACGCCGTCGTAACCAGCGGCGGAGGGAGAAGGCATCCACCACAAGGTGGGACTCAGGCCACAGCCGGGGGTTTCATCGTCATGGCGAAGCTCCGGGAGACGAAGCCATTAGGAAAGTCGGGTGCTGTGCCGGCCGGTCGGCTGCCCTTCACTGGTACTCAGACTGAACCAACTTATTCCGGTTGACGGAGGCGGTGGGGCCTCGTGCTCTGGCACTTTATGAAACCCAAAGCCTACCCCCTGTCCGAAGGCGAACTGATCGAGCTCAAGCGCTGGAACACCCCTACCATCTACAATGGGTGGGAGCAGATCACCCGGCACAACGCCGGACGGGACGGCTTTAACCTCGAGCCTTTGCGCGACTATATGCCCCAGATGGGTCCGATGGTGGGGTACGCCGTCACGGTGGTGGCGCAGCCGGGCAACCCCAAGCATCGCAAGGCCAATCCCAATGCCTGGAGCCAGTATCGCCGCTATATTGCCTCCGTGCCCGGCCCCAAGATCGTCGTCGTCCAGGACTTGGACAAACCGAACCTGTACGGCGCCTTTTGGGGCGAGGTGACGAGCAACCTCCATCGCTCGCTCGGCTGCATCGGCACCATCATCGACGGCGGCATCCGCGACCTGGATGAAATGACGGCCGCCGGCTTCAAGGCGCTGGCCCGCGGGATGTGCGTCGGCCACGCTTTTTCCTGCCCCGTGCGTTGGGACTGCCCGGTCGAGGTCTTCGGGACCAAGATCAAGCCCGGCCAGTTGATCCATGCCGACAAGCACGGCTTCCTAGCGGTGCCGGCGGGGGAAGAGCCTCGGCTCCTCGATGCGGCCCGGTTCATGGATGCCAATGAATGCAAGACCCTCCTGCCCGCCGCCCGCCCGGGCAAAATCAGCACCGGGGAGGAGATTTGCACGATGCTGGACAAAGCCGGCGACGATTTTGGCCTGGCCGTCCGGAAGAAGTTCGCCCGCGCCGGCGAATGGTGAGGAACCCCGGCGGCAAAAATAAGTCCTAAGTCTCTTGAAAATTGAGGTTAGTGGATTCCTCAACTTCGATGGAACCAAGGCGCCCCGGAGGCGTCTCATCTTGTATCAGTATTTTCACTTCTCCTCTGCCTAGCAGAGGAGTTTTGGGGTAAGTAAGAAAGCAAGTGGCGGGCCGCTTAGGGGTAGGCGGCCCGCCTTTCTTTTTGTCCAATGGGACCGAGGCGGTGGCGGCGGTGGGGCCGCCCCCGGCCGCCCCGAATGAGCAAAGCCCAGCCGGCAAGACGCTTAGGCGTCCCGGTTTATGCTGCCGCCCCACCCGACGTATCAGGCCGGCGTCAGGGCCGAAAACTTGAGGGCCCGCGCCGACTTCACGCTGACGCCGAACCGCTGGCGCTTTTCCGCGTCGTGGCGGGTGAGCTTAAACTGGGTATGACCGAGCAGACGACCCAGCGTCGCTTCGATCTCCGGCATCACCGCCGCATAAGATTCCGGGGTGTTGGGCACCAGCCCGCGGTCGTTGACGATCAACTCGAAGTCGGTGCGGCTGAACTTCAGTTTCCCCGAGAAGGCTTCCTCCAGCCGAATCGCCACCTGCGTGGCTTCCTCGAAGGCCTGGATGATGTTCTCGGCATTGGTGCCGGGCAGGGTGTTCTTGCGGCGGTGCAGGACGCCCCACACCCCGCCGGTGTGGTCGAAGGCGCAATCGGCCTCAACCCCGACCGCGATGACGCCCGGCCCGTTCGGCACGTGGAGCAATTCGGCGACGTCGATCAGGACGACCCCGGGCAGGGACTGAGCTGCGACCCAGGGATGAAAAACGTCGACGATTTTGGCCGGATCGATGGCCAGAGCGCCTTCGAGCGGGATTTTGACGACGAGATGTTGGAGTTCCATGGCGGCGATCAGTGAGCGGCGACAGGGGCAGGAGTGGAGCGGATCTTGTTGTAGCAGCCGTGCACCGCTTCGATGAAGAGCTGCGCTTCCGCGATGCGATGGTGGGCGGTGTCGGCCGTGAACTTCTCGCCGCGGGCGGCGTGGGCCGCGAAGTAGTAATTGGCGAACTTCGGCCCGACAAACGGATCGAAGAAGAGCTTGGTGTCGAAGAAGCGCTCCTTGAACTCGGCCATGATTTCCTCCGGATCGTCGGAGATGTCGTCGTACTGCACTTGGACCATGGCCTTGGCCGCCTTGGTGAAGGCGGCATAGGCGGTTTCGCCGCCGGCCTGGACGGCGTTCTGGTCGAGATGAAGACCGGCCTCGAACACCAGCCGCTCCGCCGCGGTCATGTCGAACTGGAAGCGGGTGACGATTTCGCCCGCGCATTCGCCGATGCCGATGTCGCCGATGCTGTACTGGCGGGGGTCGCCCCAGTCAGAGTAGAAGCCGGGCTCGGCCTCATGGGTGGGAAAGTTCTGGTTGAGCGACTCGAGCAATTCGCGGATCGGGCCTTTGCCCACCCGCTTGACGAAGGCATAGAACTTTTCGTCCTTCTGCCGGTTCTTGACATAGAACTCGGTCACTCGATCGACGGCCTCGGGCGCGCGCTTGGAGGGCAGCGCGATGATGGGCAGGCCGTAGGAGCCGGCGTTGTTCTCCCACTGGCCGCCCAAGACGACCTGGAAGTGGGGGACCTTGTAGCCGTTGATCGTGCGGCTGACCCCGTAGAACCCGAGGTCGGCCACATGGTGGCAGCCGCAGGAATTGAAGCAGCCGCTGACCTTGAGGTGCAGATCCTGGATCGCCTGATCCAATTCGACGCCTTTGGCGATCAGGCGGTTACGGAGCTCGCCGCCGAGGCCTCGGGAGGAGGAGATGCCGAGTTTGCAGGTGTCGGTGCCCGGGCAGGTCACCACGTCCACGATGCTTTGCGCCCCGGGCCGGCCCAAATCGATCGCTTCGAGATCGGCGAAGAGGGCGGCCAAATCGGACTTGCTGATCCAGCGGATCAAGAAATTCTGCTCGACCGTGGTGCGGATCGTGCCGCGGGTGTAGCGGGCGACGATGTCGGCCAGGGCGCGGAGCTGGTCGGCCGTGATATCGCCCAGGGGGAGGGTCACCGTGGCCATGACGTAGCCGGCCTGCCGCTGGTCGCGGACGTTGCTCTTGATCCACTGCCGGAGCTTCTCATTGCCGTTGACCGCGGGCAGCGTGCCGGGCGGCTTGAGCGGCCCTTCGGCGGCCGCTTCCGCGCCCTTGAGCATGTCGTGCCAGCGGGCGTCTTCGCGCAGTTCCTTGCGGGTGGCGAAGACCTCCTCGCGGAATTTTTCGATGCCCCACTTGTCGACCAGGAACTTGATCCGGGCAGCGTTGCGGTTGGCCTTCTCGCCATTCTTGCCGAAGACGCGGCAGACCGCCTGCGTCAGGGGCAGCATCTCCTCGACCGGAGCGAACTCGGTCAGGACGCGGGCCTGACGCGGCACCGGCCCCAGGCCGCCGCCGACCACGATCTTGAAGCCGCGCTGGAGCTTGCCTTCGACCTCGCGGACGGCCGCGACGAAGCCGATGTCGTGCATCTGGGTCAGACCGCAAGAGTGTTCGCCGCAGCCGCTGAAGGCCGGCTTGAATTTGCGCCCAAATTCCATCGTGTCGGGATGGCCCATCAGGAACCAGGCGAGCGCGTGGGCGTAGGGCGAGACATCGAAGGCTTCGTCGCTGCAGACGCCGGCCATGGGGCAGGCGGTGACGTTGCGCACGGCGTTGCCGCAGGCTTCCCGGGTGGTGATGCCCACGGCCGCGAGGCGGCGCATGAGCGAAGGCCCGTTCTCGATGTGGATAAAATGGAGCTGAAAATCCTGGCGGGTAGTGACATGGGCGATGCCGTCGGAGTATTCCTCGGCCAATTCCCCCATCACTTCCAACTGCCGGGGATTGAGCCCGCCGAACGGGATCTTGATCCGGAGCATGCCGGGCGCGTCCCAGACCGTGCCCGGGCCCTTGGTCGGCTTGTCCGCGAACGGCAGCTTGCGGCTTTCCGTGCCATCGTAGCGCTGGCCATTGTCATAGCGCTGCCCGTAGGCGCCGCGGCGCAACCGGGTTTCAGCAAAGACCTTTTCCTCGATTTTGCCCTGCTTGCGCAGCTCAATTTCGGTCTCGAACTGATCGACTTCCGCGCCGAGAGGTTCGGGAATTTGGCCTTTGAGGCGTTCTTTCCAAATGACGTCGCTAGCTTTCATGAAAACTGGGTATAAATTGGTTCAGTTAGCTTCTAACGTGGTGTCTGTCGCGGGCCGGTGAGATTGCGCTGGCACGAGTCGACAACAGGTCTTTTGTATTCTTTTCCCGCTTTATCCAAAATGGCAAGTAATCACAGTACGCGCGTTTACGACTCGATCCTGGGCCTGCTCCCGGGTGAAGAAAACCCGACGCCGCTGGTCCGGCTGCACCGGGTTGTGCCCTTCAAGCATGCCCAGGTTTACGCTAAACTGGAGTGGTACAATCCCTTCGGCGCGGTCAAGGATCGGGTGGCCGCCAATCTGATCCGCGACGCCGAGGCCCACGGCCGCCTGGCCCCGGGCCAGAAGCTGGTCGAGGCCACCTCGGGCAACACCGGTCTCGGCCTGGCCATGATGGGGAACGCCAAGGGCTATTCCCTCCGCACGCCGCTGTCGGCCGCGATCCCGATGGAAAAGCGCACGGTCCTGCGATTTTTCGGGGCCGAGGTCCAGGAACTGGACGATTCGCTTTGCCCGGCTCCCGGCGCCCCAGAGGGTGCCATCGCCACGGCCCGGGATATCGCCAAATTGCCCGGCTTTGTCCTGCTCGACCAGTATACCAACGAGGCCAACCCGGACGCGCACTTCCGCACCACCGGCCCCGAGATCTGGCGGCAGACCGCCGGCAAGATCACCCATTTTGTGGCGGGCTTGGGCACCTGCGGTACGATCACGGGCACCGGCCGCTTCCTCAAGAGCAAGAATCCCGACATCAAGGTCCTGGGGGTTTATCCGGAGGACGGCCACGACATTCCGGGCGTGCGGAGCAAACGCCAGCTCGGCCAGACCAAGCTTTATTTTCCGGCCGAGTACAACGGCGAGGCCGAGGTCACCGACAAGGAGGCCTTCGAGCTCTGCCATCGCCTCAACCGGGAGGAGAGCCTGATCGCCGGCCCGAGTTCGGGCATGGCCCTGGCCGGAGCGCTGAAAATGATTCCGGACGAGCCGGGGGTGGTCGCGGTGGTGATTTTTCCCGACAACATCTTTAAGTACGCCTCGTCCGTCTGCCGGCATTTTCCGGATCTCTGCCCGCCGGCGCCCGGCGGGGGGACGGAAAAAGGGTCCGCGGCCCCGAGCCCCGACGAGCGGTTGATGGCGGAGATGATCGAAAATCTGAAGAACCCCTACGACTCGGTCGCCGTCGCCGACTTGGCCCGGGAACTGGGGGAGGGGCCGGCCAAGCCCCTGGTCGTCGATGTCCGTCCCCGGGAGCAATACACCGATCAGCACCTCCCCGGGTCGATCAGTCTGCCCAAGGAGGACCTGGCGCAGCGCAAGGGCGAGCTGCCGGCCGACCGGGCTGCGCCCATCGTCATGGTCTGCGGGATCGGCAAGATCTCCAAGCCGGCGATCCTGTACTTGAAGTCGCTCGGGTACCGCAACGTGCGCAGCCTCAAGGGCGGCATCAACGAGTGGGTGCGCAAGCAGCAGCCGACGGAAGCGGGAACGAATGCTCATGGCTAAGGAGCAGTTCCTCCGCTCGCCAGGTGCCGGCCGAGAGCCTCGGCCAGCGCCTCCGCCGCCTGCGGGTGGGTGCCGATCAGACCGCTGAAATGGCAGCGGAGCCCGGGCTGCGCGGATTCGGCCGCCCGCGCGATTGCGGCCAAGTCACCCGCCGGGCCGGCGTGGCGGCCCGGGGCGAGGAAGAGCGGCGCCACGATCACATCGCCGCGGTCGTAGCCGGGTGAGCGCAATTGCTCGGCGAGGAGCGGCCGGTTGAAGGTGTAATCGGGCCCTTCCGGCGATTCCATCGAGGCGGCGGCCAGGGGCCCGATGGCCTCCCCCAGTTCGCGCCGCACTTCCGCCGCGACCGCATTGCGCAGGGCGGCCGAAGCCGGGGCCGGCCCCCCATGGTCCACCACGATCACGGCCGGGGCCGACAGGGATTTATCGTGGATCACCTGGCCGATGCGATCGGCCACGATCCGGCTCAAGGCGCTGACGCCGCCCTGCGGTGCCGTCGCCAGGCTGGCGGTGAAGCTGAAGGCAAAGGCGCCGAGGTGGGCTTGCAGCTTTTCCAGGTCGGTGCGCAGCGCCGATCCAATCGCACCCTGGGCGCTGATAAAAAAGGGCACGAAGACAAACTCCCGCTCCCCGGCGGCGTAGCGCGCGCGAACCCACGGCGCCAAGACAGCGGCGGGAACCCCGTCCAGGGCGGCGGGCGCGACGCGATCGGAGTGCTTCCACGAGACGGCGGCGACCGGCCGGCCGGCGCGGGCCGCCAGGGTGGCGGCGACCGAGCGGAGGTTGCGGTGGGCCTCGGCTTCGAGGGAACCGTTGTCCACCAGCGCGACGGTCATGACGAGGGCGCCGCGGGCCGGGCGGCGAACCAGGCCAGGCCTTCGGGCGAGGCGGCGACGGCGCCGATCAAGGCAACCGCCGGCGACTCGAAATTTTCCGCCCGCGCCCTTTCCGCCAAGGTCGCGAGATCGGCCCGCAGCACCCGCTGGCGGGCGGTCGTGGCGGATTGGATCAGCGCCGCCGGCGTGCTGGCCGGCATCCCGCCCGCCTGCAGCCGCCGGGTGATGTCGGGCAAATTGCGCACCCCCATGTAAAGGCAGAGGGTCGCCCCCAACTGGGCGTAGTCCTCCCAGCGCACCGTCCGGTCCGGCTTGGCCGGATCCTCGTGGCCGGTGAGAAAAACGACGGCCGAACTTTGCAGCCGATGGGTCAGCGGAATGCCGGCATAGGCGGCGGCGCCCAGGGCGGCGGTGATCCCGGGAACGATCTCAAAGGGAACGCCGGCCGCGGCCAGGGCGGCCGCTTCCTCGCCGCCGCGGCCGAAGACGAAGGGATCGCCGCCCTTGAGCCGGACGACCCGCTTGCCTTCCCGCCCCAGGCGGACGAGGAGGGCGTCAATCTCCGCCTGGGGCCGGCAGACGTGGCCGCGCTTCTTGCCGACCGGGATGCGTTCGGCCTCCGGGCGGGCCAAGGCCAACGCCTCGGGCGGGATCAGATGGTCATAGACTACGACGTCGGCTTCCTGGAGCAGGCGGTGGGCCTTGACGGTCAGCAGCTCCGGATCGCCCGGACCCGCGCCGACCAGATAGACGGTGCCGACCGGGGACGGAGGAGCGAGAGGTTGGGAAGGCACGGAGCGCGGGTCCGGCGGCGCCTAGATGTTGGCGCCGGCGCCGTTTTGTTCTTCGGGCCGGGCGAGGCCCAGGGCCAGGCGCGCGAGCTTTTCCAGCGACTGGTCCACCGAGTCCCGGTCGGTGCGCAACTCCAGGTCGGGGGCGAGCGGCGCCTCGTAGGGCGAGTCGATGCCGGTGAACATCGGAATCTTGCCAGCCCGGGCCTTCTGGTAGAGCTGCTTGGGATCGCGGCGCTCGCATTCGGCCAGGGGGGCGTTGACGAAGACTTCGGCAAAGGCCACGCCGCGCTCCCGGGCGCGGTCGGCCACCTGGGCGCGGTCGGCCCGGAAGGGTGAGATCAGGGCGGCCACCACCACGACGCCGGCATCGGCGAGATGGAGGGCGAGTTCGGTCGCCCGCCGGAGGTTTTCCTTCCGGTCCTCCGGGGTGAAGCCGAGATTCTTGCTGATGCCGGTGCGGAGGGCGTCGCCGTCGAGGACGGCGGCGAGGACGCCGGAGCGCAGCAGGCGCTTTTCCAACGCTTCGGCCAGAGTCGATTTGCCCGCGCCGGAGAGGCCAGTCATCCAAATGACCGCTCCGCGGTGGCCGAGGAGAGCGGCGCGGCTCGCCGGGGCGGTGACCGCCGCGGTGCCCTCGGGCTCGTCGCCGGCGGCCAGGTCGACAACACCCCCGCCGGCAATTCGCCGGCCGCGCATGAGGACGAAACGGCCGGTGGGCGGAATCACGCCGCCCGGATCGACCGCCAGGGTGCGGCGGACGCGGAGGCGGACCTCGGCGACTTCGTGCCGCTTCACTTCGGAAATCGCGCCGCTTTTGCTCTCGAGGGAGACGGCATCGAGGGTCCGCTGGATGGCGATCAAGCGGGCCTCCGCCTGCTGGGTGCCGAGGCGCAGCGGGACGACATCGCCGATCTTGAGCGGCTCGGCGTGGAGCCAGAAGATGCGGGCGATGAAAGTCCGGGCCTCGGCCGGGGGCCGATCGGGCGGAGCCCCGACCTGGCCGCGCTCGACGAAGAGTTCGTCCTCGAGGGTGATGGCGATGCTCCGGCCCGCCTCGACCGGCCCGGTGGGCGGATTCTGCCCGGGAGGGACCGGCCAGGTCTCGATCGACTTGACCTTGCTGCGTTTGCGGCCGGGGTAGAATTCGATCGGATCGCCGACCGAGACGCTGCCGGCCTCGACCAGCCCCGCCACGATCCGGCGGGCGTCGAAGCGGTAGATGTCCTGCACGGTCAGACGCATGGGTGCACCCGCCATCGGCGGATTGGCCCGGAACTGTTCCAGGGCCTCGAGCAGGGCGGGGCCCTTGTACCAGGGAGTGAGTTCGCTGACCTTGAGCAGCCCGACCCCGTTCTTGGCCGAGATCGGCACCACCTGGGAAGGGGCCACACCCAGCTTGGTCAGGAATTCGCTCAGCTCGTCACGGATCCGGTTGAAGACCGCCTGGTCGTAGTTGACCAAGTCCATCTTGTTGACCGCGACCACGATTTGCTTGAGGCCGAGCAGAGAGAGAAGGAAGCCGTGCCGGCGGGTCTGCTCGCGCAGTCCCTCCTGGGCATCGACGAGCAGAATGGCGGCATCGGCGCTGGCCGCGCCTGTGATCATATTCTTCAGGAATTCCTTGTGGCCGGGCGCGTCGATGATCGTGTAGGCGCGCCGGGCGGTGCGAAACGGCACCCGGGTCGTGTCCATCGTGATGTTCTGCGCCTGCTCCTCGAGCAGGGCGTCCATCAGGAAGGCGTATTCAAACTCCATGCCTTCGGCCTTGGCCGCGGCTTGGAGGCGCTCGGCCTTGCCGTCGGCCA
>Ga0302319_10015069_pt1 | contig 14355 bp, 13 predicted proteins | sample Bog_T0_2_FD_203319 | JGI IMG/M metagenome (GOLD analysis project Ga0302319, IMG submission 203319) | Peat permafrost microbial communities from Stordalen Mire near Abisko, Sweden - Bog_T0_2 | ecosystem: Environmental > Terrestrial > Soil > Wetlands > Peat | place: Sweden: Abisko, Stordalen Mire... | reverse complement strand
GCGCGCTGCGGTCGGTGAGCGCCTGGCTCACGCCCTCCACAACGCCTTCACGACCGGGACGAAACCGCGCTGACACCCCGAAAACGGCGTCTGTCGCGGCCGCGCCGAAAGATTTTCAGCCTCTGAGCAGAGGCTCCTGAACAGGTCGCGCGAGAATATCTCCGTGCCTCCCGCCTGCAGGGACGGGTGCGCGTGGCAGAGGAAAAGCAGGCGCATGGAATCAGCCTCGCTCGAAGATGCAGATGTCCTGGAAATTCACCGCCTGTCGGCCGCTCCAGTGGCCATATGCCGCAGGGCGCTTGCGCCGCAGGCCAACCCGCAGGAAGGCGGCCAGAAGGAAATCCTCGTCGAATGCCGAGGCCGCCAGCGGAACGGCGCGGTCGCCGGGCACCACAGGTCCGGGATCGTCCGGATCAAAGCTCCAACGCCCCCCGCCGGCGCGGAGCGCGTCCCGCGCCGGCGGGTTCAGCAGGAACGCGGTGGCGAAGCAGCGGCCCCCGGGCGCGAGCAGCCGCGCCGCTTCGCCTGCATAGTGCGCAAGGCCGTCCGCATCCAGATGTGTCAGCAGCGACACCATGCAGATGAAGTCGAACGAGGCGTCGGGGAACGGCAGGCGCGTGGCGGAGAGATCGTGCTGGCCGGACGGGTTGTATATGGCATGCGCGGCGTCGAGCCGGTGGAACCTGGCACGGGGATATGCGGCGGTTATGCGTTCGCTGCACCAGCCGATGCTTTCCGCGACCACGTCCACGCCGTCGTAGCTGCCTTCCGCCGACAGGTACTGCGTCAGCGGCACCGCGATGCGCCCGGGGCCGCAGCCGATGTCGAGCACCCGTTCGTCCGGCAACAGCCCGCCCCTGCGCACGAAGTGGCCCAGGAATTCGGCGCCGATCGCGCGGTAGTCACCGTCACCGCAATTGAGCAGGTGCTGCGGCGGCGCTGGCATGAAGCGGTTGGCGGCAAGGTGGACCAGCAGCGGCTCGAGAGCGGTCATGCCTGCGCTCCGTCCGCCGATGCATCCATCAGCGCGCCGATGTCCGAATCCCACCGGTCATGGTGCAGTGTCCGGTTGTAGAGTGATGCCAGCGTGCGCCCGTATCCTTCATGCAGGCGGATCGAACGGCGCTCGAAATGGAACAGCTCGGCTTCCGGCGCGTAGACGATGCGTCCGCCAGCGGTCTGCAGGCGCATGCAGAGGTCGGAATCCTCGTAGTCGCCGATGATGTAATCCTCGCAGACCCCGCCAGCGCCGGCAAAGGCGGCCCGCTTGACCAGCAGCGCTGCGCCGGTGACGCCGGGGACGGCGCGCGCCGAGCCGGCGGCTCCCCAGCCGCGCGGCATGCCCCTGTGGTAATGGCGGTTGAACCACACGCCGTCGCCGTCACGCTCGAAGTACAGGCCGGCGTGCTGGATCGACATGTCCTCGAACAGCAGCTTCGGGCCCGCGGCGGCAGCTCCGGCTTCCGCCCTGGCTGCCTCCATTGCGCCGAGCCAGCCCGGAGCCAGGGGCACCACATCCGAGTTCAGCAGCAGCAGCAGCGGCGCGCGCGCGTACCCGGCTCCCGCGTTGGTCGCGCCGGCGAAACCGAGGTTGCGGTCGGTCACCACCAGCGTCAGGGGCACACCGTGCAGCATGTGCAGGCCGCGCAGCAGATGCTCGGCCTCGGCGTGCTGTTCCGGGCTGTCGAGCACATAGACCAGATCCGCGGCGCGGAGTTCCGGATCGGCGGCGAAAGCCTGCATCTGGAAGCGGAGGAAGCCGAGATTCCGGTAGAGAGGGATGATCACCGACACGGCAGGCGCGCGCACGGGCGTGCCGATGCGGCGCACTTCGGCGGTCCGGCTGCCGTCCATGGCGGCCTGGTGGAGCGCCGCGACCGCGGGGCCAAGGCACGAGCGCATCATACCCGGCGTGACGTCCGCAGAATGCACGCTGGACAGCACCGCATCGCGGGCGGCTGCGGCGGGCAGCGCGCGGGTGGGCGGCACGAGCTCGATGACCGCGCCGGAACGCAGCCGCAGCACGAGCCGCGGCTGCGGGTCGGCATCGGTGTCGGTGACTCTCGCAAGGAAACCGGGACGCGCGGCGGTGTCGGGATGCAGCGCCCTGGCCATTTCGTCGGCCAGGTCCGGGCGCCGCACACGCCACAGCGCGTCAAGCGGAAGGCCCACTGAACCGCCGTGCGTGGACAGGGTGACAGCATCGACCAGGTCGAGCGGATCGCGCAGCCATCCGCGCAGGAACAGCCCCCCGGCGCCGTCAGGTATCGACAGCTCCAGGGCACCGCCGACCGGCTGCCCGGGAGCATCCAGGCGCCGTGCCGCGGCCGGCGCGAACGCCTGCATCTCGCGCAGCAGCGCGCCGCCGGGACTTTCGGGCGGCAAAGCCGCGAGGGCGCGGCGGCAGCTGGCCCTGGCACGGCCAAGATCCGGCTCTGACAGCGCAAGGACATGTGGCAGCGTGGAGGGGACTGCCAGCGTCCAGGCGATTGTCTGCGCACCGGTCGCCAGCAGGATGTCGCCGGACTTCGCTCCGACCACCTGCAGGTCAGAGCGGCCCGCCACCGCCGTCGGAACGGTGTCAACATCACTCCGGCCAAGCCGGTAAAGCGTCGTTCCGGGCGGCAGGCGCAGGCCGGGAACCAGCAGCAGCCCCTGGGCCACCTCGGCAAGCGGCGCCACAGTGCCGCGTGCCTCAGCGCACAGCCCGGCCAGGCGCCGGCATGTCAGCGCAAAGCGCGGTTCCGCGCCAAGGCGGAAGGCGGAGCGGCAGAAGCCAAGCAGGAAGTCCAGCAGCAGGCGCTGCGAGCCATGGTCGAGGTCGGCCGCCAGCGCCATCGGATCCGCGTCCTGGCCCGGGCCGGTCAGTCCTGGCACCGGCGATGGCGGGCGGAACACGGCGATGCGGCGCGGCGCGCCGCGCCAGGTCACGTCGATTGTACCGTAGGGCGGCGGGACGGAGCCGGCGAATCCGGCCTGCACGTCGCGGATGCCTTCATCCAGCACCTGCAGGACAGCGCCGGATGCCAGCGCGGCCGCTGGCGTCGTCACCATGTCCCAAGGAATCGAGCGCATCAACATGAACAGTGTCCAGGAATTGGGCGGATCGGCGCCGGATGGCCGGATGGATGGCGTGGCGGCAGCCAGCGGATGCCCGTATTGGACACCGGCTGGCACCCCGCCGCCCTTAATGGACGGAGAAGTAGCCCGTCGGATTGTTATGCATGTCTTCCGACTTGATGCCGACCAGCGTGATGGTCTCGCCGCCGAGCTTGAGCACCGCGTTTCCTGCCGCGTCGTCGTGGATGTATGGCAGGAGATCCTGCGGCTTGGCGATGGCCAGCCCGTTGATGCCGTGCTGGATCTGCAACAGGTCGCCGTCGTGGAAGTTCATCACGACGTCGGTGCCCTTGCCGCCGTTGAACACGAAGGTGTCGTGTCCGGTCCCGCTCACCATGGTGTCGTCGCCGCTGCCCGCGACCATGACGTTGTTGCCGGCGCCGCCGACAAGCAGCTCCTTGCCGCTTCCGGCAATCATCTGGTCGTTGCCAAGGCCGCCATGGATCGTGTCGTCTCCGGCGCCGCCCTGCAGGTAGTCGTTTCCGCTGCCACCGACAATGAGGTTGCCATGGCCGCTGCCCATGATGGTGTCGTCGCCGTTGCCGCCGAACAGCGAGTCGTCACCGGTTCCGGAGGCGGTGATGATGTCGTTGCCGTCGCCGGCGACAGCCAGGTCATGGTTGCCCGACATCATGATGACGTCGCTGTGGCCATGGCTGCTTTCGCCGAAGACCTGCTCGTAGCTGCCGCCCGTGCTGATGAAGTCGGAGCCGCCGGCGCCGTGTATGACATCATTGTTCCCGAAGGCAAAGATCATGTCGTTGCCGCCGTTGCCCATGATCACGTCGGATGAATGGGTGTCCGTAAAAAAATTGCCGTAAGCGCCGCCAGGGACCGTTGCCATTGTCACTCCTTACCGATTTGCGTGTATCTTTAGCGCGTGATGAGGATAGCAGTCACGTAGAGGCGTCTCCTCGGGCGGGACAATGCCCGCTGGATGACTAAGGGTCGGTTAACCGCGGCGTGGGAAATTCAGTTGCGGCACTTTTTTCTTGGAGATGAGCCTGTGCCTATAAGACATTCCATTGCATTGCTTTTGCCGGCCTGCCTGATGGCAATGCATGCCCCTGTGTACGCCGGGGCACCCGGGCTGGCTGTCACCGTCGCGGGGCCGCCGGCCGCAGTGTTCACAAAGACCCGCGACGCCTGCAGTCCGGACGACATTCCCGATGCGCCTGCCCGGGCAGTGCGGCTCCCTTCCGGACAAGTCCTTCTGTTCGCGCCGCATTTCCTCAACCGGGTTTCATCAGGACCGGACCTGATGCACCTGCGCCACGCCTGCCGGATAGTCTTTGCCGGGGCCGAGAGCGCCGACCCGGCCCGGTTTGACGACCGGACCTGGATCGCCGCCACATGGACCCCGGACGGGGGGCGCAGCATCATCGCAGTGCTGCATGACGAGTTCCAGGGCCACAGGCACGCGGGGCTTTGCCCGACCGGACAGTATATGGACTGCTGGTACAATGCGCTGGCGATGGCTGTGTCCCGCGACGGCGGCGGCAGCTTCGCCCGCGTGCCCGGGATTGTGGCCGCGTTGCCTTACCGCTACAGCGAGGTTGTCGGGGAACACCGCGGCTACTTCAATCCGAGCGGTATCGTGGAGCTTGACGGCTCGCTCCACATGTTCGCCTTCGCCACCAGGGCCGGCGCACAGGCACCGGGGAACTGCCTGCTCAGGACCACGCGCATCGCGGACCCCGGTGCGTGGCGTGCCTGGGACGGAACCGGGTTCGGCGCCAGCTTCATCGATCCTTACGCCAGGCCCGCGGACCCGGCGGGGCATGTCTGCGCACCCGTCGGCGCCGGACGGCTGCGCTGGCCAGTCACCAGCCTGGTCCGGCATGGGCAGAGCGGCCTCTTCCTCGCCTTCATGCAGGACGGCTCGCGCGGCGCCGGCGGCTTCTGGTACGCGACGAGCGCCGATCTCGTGCACTGGTCGGAGCCGGCGCAGCTCATGCCGGCCGTTGGCCTGGGCGCGTGGCAGCCGGGAGATCCGCCGCCGCTGGCCTACCCGTCGGTCCTGGACCCATCCAGCCCCGACGCAAATTTCCAGACGGTCGGCGCTGCGCCGCTGCTGTACGCCACGCGGTTCAACGGCGTCACGCCGGGCCATCCGGGGATGGACCGGGACCTGATTGCCATCCCGCTGCACATTTCCGTGCAGTGACAGTGCGGTGGCATACAGCCGCCCGCAGCGGCCCCTGCCGCTGTTGGCCTACAGGAAACTGTTGAGAAGCCGGATCTGGGCCGGGAGGCATTTGTCCAGGGCGTAGCGGTCCAGCACGGTGCGGCGGGCCTGCTCGCGCATCCCGCCAAGCGAAGCCCGCCGTGCGACCGCTTCCGCCACCTGCCCCGCGATGGCCGAAGGGTCCAGGAAGCCGGCCAGAAACCCGTTGTGCCCGGCTGTGATGACCTCCTCGACCGGCGGCGTCCGGGAGCCGACCACCACGCAGCCGGCGGCCATCGCCTCCAGGCACGACCATGACAGCACGAACGGCACCGTGAGGTAGGCATGGACCGTGGACACCTGCAGCAGCGACAGGTAACTGCTGTAGGGCAGGCGGCCGAGGAAATGGACCCGCGCCGGATCCAGCCAGCCAACCTCACATGACATTGCCTGCCGCCATGTCTTGCCGTCAGGCGCGGCGGTTCCGTAGCTGATCCCGTCACCGCCAACGATGACGATCCGGGCCTCCGGACAGGATTTCAGGATCAGCGGCACGGCCCGCATGAACGACGGGAAACCGCGGTATGGCTCCAGGTTGCGCGCTGCATAGGTCACGACCGTGTCCCGTGCCGTCAGCACGGTGCCGTCCGGCAAGGCAAAGGACGCGTCCGGCGCCGGCCGCACGGTGCCGGTGTCAATGCCGTCGAAGACCACAGAAATCTTGTCCCTGAATATGGAAGGGTGGCTGTCGCGCTGCCAATGCGTCGGGCTGATGCCGTGGTCGCAGCTCTCCAGGCTGAGCAGCAGGTGCGCGTTCCTTGCGCGGGCGCGGCACACCTCGTCCGTTCCCGCCGGCACCGAGGGGTCGAACCCGACATCGGCGCCGGTCCCGCGGTAGTAGAACTCGCAGTAGTTCACCAGGACCGCGCGGGGGAAGATGTCCTTGATGAAGAGCGCCTCGCCCCATCCCGGGTGGGCTATAACCAGATCAGGCCGGAACCCGTCCTGCGCCAGCAGCAAGCATTCACGCAGCGCCTGCTGCCCGTGCAGCACGGCATTCTCAAAGAAACGGACGTAGTGGTGCGTTTCCGCCCCGGCGCAGCGTGTCGGCGAATAGCTCACCCGGCGGACGCCGGGCAAGTCGGCATCCCGGCGCCTGGTCAGGAACACAACCGTGTTGCCTGGCTGGCGCGCCAGCGCCGGCGCCAGGTGCCGGAACTGTCCCGGCATGTTCTGATGGATGAAAAGGATTTTCAAGGAGCCCCCGTGCCGCCGGCATCCGTCCCAGGGAATGCCGTTCCGGCGCTCCGCTCACAAGGGCATCGTGCCATCTGGTCCCGCACCGCTGGTTTCGCGCAGCGTGTGTTGCCACCAACCGGCGCCGAAGGCAACGCCGGGCCGCGGGTCCGCCTGAGACCGCGACGGACACGGCGGGTTGCCGGCTACAAAGCCTTGCCCGGCAGAGTCCAGTCGGGAGCTCCGGCAGGCTCATCGGGATGCTCCGGGTCTGTTCCGGTCCGGCAGATGTGGGTCAGCCGGTCTGCGAGCGCCATGCGCGCCTCATGTGTCGCAAATCTGGCGAAGCACTCGGCGAAGGCCGCGGCAACCTCGCCCATGGCTTCGCTGGCGATGACGACGCGGGCCGAGTCCGAGACAACGCCGCGGCTGGTGACCGGCCGGATGCAGGCCTCGCCGTTCTGCCCGTCCGCCGTCTCGCCGATCAGCATGACCTGCACGCCATGTGTCAGGACGGTGCCGTTACGGCCGCGGCTGTCATAGTATGTCGGCTCAACGAACCCTATCCGGCGTTCCATGGCTTCCCCCGCGTCTTTCCGCCACCACAGGGTAAGGCGCAGCCTGGCCTGCGACACAGGCGCTCCGATCTTTTTTCGACGGAAGCAAAAAACCTGTTGCGCCACGCAAGGGGCGGTGTTAGATGTTGCATACAGCGTTACATCCAGGAGCATCCGTGTCGTGACCGTTAGCAGCGCCATCAACAGCATCGAGGCCGGCTTCGCAGCCGTTGCCGCGCGTGCCGTTATTGGTGTGTCCGCAAACGGCCAGCATCTGCCATTGCCGCTGCATCTGCTCCCGTATCCCGGGTGTGGACCGGCTGGGCTTGCTCTGAACACGGACGCTGGGGTCTTCTAAAACCCCAAAGCCTCCAGAAGCAGAAAGCGAGAACCCCGCCGGTCCCAGGACCAGGCGGGGTTCTCGCTTTTGGCGCTTCTGCAAACCGAATACCCCACTTCCGGCAACGGGAGTGGATCCCGGGCAACCGGGATGCTCGTTGACAATTGAATAGGGAAGGCATCGGGTCCTTGGTCGGGGCGTAGCTCAGCTTGGCAGAGCGCTCGTCTGGGGGGCGAGAGGCCGCCGGTTCAAATCCGGCCGCCCCGACCAAGGACCCGATCTCAGACAAGGACGGCGGTTCCCGCCGCTGTCCGGACTATGGCGGTCGTAGCTCAGCGGGAGAGCGCCTGGTTGTGACCCGGGAGGCCGCGGGTTCGATACCCGTCGATCGCCCCATCCCCGAGCCGGGGAGCGCTCCGGCTCCGGGATGGCATTGGTGCAGACGTCTTGCGAATGTGGCGAAACAGGCAAACGCGCAGCTGGCAGGGCCTGCCTTGAACGGCCCGCGGCTCCCTCAGCGGGCGCCCCGTGATTGCGAGTGTGGTGGAATAGGCAGACACGCCGTCTTCAGGTGGCGGTGGCTCAGGCCGTGGGGGTTCGAGTCCCTCCACTCGCACCAGACTTGGACTGAAAGAAAGATAGCGGATGGACACGGCAGTGCTGGCGTGGCACATTCCTTGTCGCCGCAAGAATTTGCGGACGTGGCGGAACAGGCAGACGCGGTGAGCTCAAACCTCGCCGGGAGAAATCCCGTGCCGGTTCAAGTCCGGCCGTCCGCACCACAATGTCGGGGCGTAGCGCAGCCTGGTAGCGCATCTGCTTTGGGGGCAGAGGGCCGGAGGTTCAAATCCTCTCGCCCCGACCAACTGATTTTGCGAGCGTGGTGGAATTGGTAGACACGCCAGATTTAGGTTCTGGTGGCCCCGGCTGTGCAGGTTCGATCCCTGCCGCTCGCACCATCTGCGTCCCTGTGTTTGCGGGTCTGGCGGAATCGGTAGACGCACCGGGCTTAAAACCTGGCGGCCAAGCCGTGGGGGTTCAAGTCCCCCGGCCCGCACCACTTCGGGGAGAGAAATCCCCGCCGTCCGGCGGCGGGACAGGTTTGCGGCCGTGGCGGAACGGTAGACGCGCCAGCTTGAGGTGCTGGTGGGCGAAAGCCCGTAGGAGTTCGAGTCTCCTCGGCCGCACCAATTCACCTGCCCGCAGGCGCACGCCGCCAGGGCAGCAAAGTTTGGACAGGTGGGTGAGTGGCTTAAACCGGCGGACTGTAAATCCGTTGCCTTTTGGCATCGTTGGTTCGAATCCAACCCTGTCCACCAAACTTTCGGGGCGTAGCTCAGCCTGGTAGAGCGTCGCGTTCGGGACGCGAAGGCCGCTGGTTCAAGTCCAGTCGCCCCGACCAACACCATTCTGGCATCGGGCCGCAGGCCGGATTCGGCGACCCCTGCATCGCCGGCCCGAACCATGCGCCACCGGCATGCAGCCATGCCGCTGCAGCCAATCCGGATTCACTGCCCGTTAGGGCAGGTGTGCATTGCCTGGTGGCGCGTCTGCCCAAGCCAGGAAATTAACAAATCCTTTAGACTTTCCTTGCAACTGGCCGCAACATGCGTCCGGCGAATGGCTGGGGAATGGCCAGCGCTTGCCGATTCCTGCTGCAATGCACAATTTCGCTTGACCGTCACCGGGAATGGCCTATGGTCAGCCATCGGCTGTCCTTGTCAACCATTGCGGCCTTTCGCAATCCTTGGCCTGGCGTGTCCGGCCACCTGGCCCGCTTGCAGCGGGCGTTAAGGAGCGCGAAGCGATGAACGTCTCGACCGCATGGCCGCTGGTCAGCGATGATCCGCAGGCAACCAGTCAAATCATCACCGCCGGGATCATCGGCGCCGGCCAGATGGGCAACGGGATTGCCCATGTGTGCGCCCAGGCCGGGATTCAGGTGGTCCTTCTCGACGTGGACCAGAGTCAGCTCGATTCCGCGGTGGCGACGATCAGCCGCAATCTGGACCGCCAGGTCAAGCGGGGCACGCTCACCGCCGGGGCCAAGGACGAGGCGCTGGCGCTCATCACCGCCACCACCGATTATGCGGCGTTCGCGGATGCCGACATCGTCATCGAGGCGGCCACCGAGAGGGAGGACGTGAAGCGGGCCATCTTCGCCATGCTCCTGCCCCATATCAAGCCGTCATGCATCATCGCGTCGAACACCTCGTCCATTTCGATCACCCGGCTGGCCGCGGCCACCGACCGCCCTGACCGGTTCATCGGCATGCATTTCATGAATCCGGTTCCGGTGATGAAACTCGTGGAGATCATCCGCGGCGTTGCGACCGGCGACGCCGCCTTCGAGGCGGCCATGGCGCTGGCGGAGCGCCTGCGCAAGACCACGGCCGTTGCGGAGGACCTGCCGGCGTTCATCCTCAACCGTGTTCTGGTGACGATGCTCAACGAGGCAGTCTTTGCCCTCCAGGAGGGCGTCGGGAACGTGGCATCAATCGACGCCGCGCTGAGGCTTGGAGCGAACCACCCGATGGGTCCGCTCGAGCTGGCCGACTTCATCGGCCTGGACACCTGTCTGGCCGTCATGCAGGTCATCCAGGAGGGCATGTCGGACTGCAAGTATCGGCCATGCCCGCTGCTCGTGAAGTATGTCGAAGCCGGGTGGCTGGGCCGCAAGAGCGGCCGCGGCTTCTATGACTACACCGTCACCCCGCCTCGTCCGACCCGCTGAACCGGAGCCGCCCTGGGTTGCATCGCCCCCCAGGGCGGCTGACAGCCGGGATGTGCCCGGCCGTAATCAGGCCGCCCGGTAAGACGGGTGCCACGCCCGGCGCTCACGCTCAGCCTCCCCTGATTCCTCCGCTTCGGCCATGTCCCGGTCCAGCGCACGGTCAATGAGCGCGACGATGTTGCCGATGCTTTCCTCGGCCTCGGCGAGCGCGTCCTCGACGTGCCTGCCGTTCGGCGCCTTCTGCCCGCTCTCCGCTTGCCGCTGGGCATCCAGCAGAGCCTGCCGGATGCGGGCGATGTGGCCGCTGCCAGGTTGGAAGCTGTCCATCCGGCACAAGTCGTGATGAGCCATCTGGCGGGAAGGCCCGCTTGGGCGGGCCGGCACGCACGGCGCATGAATGATGGACGGAAAGAGGTTGAGGCTGCCCGCTTTTCCCGCGGACTCGGGTGTCACTGCAAGTCTGCGTGAGTTCAGATCGAGGCCGCCTGGCTTCCCGGGATCGTCGTGTGTCTGCGCGAGGCATCCCGTCTGGACGGAACCGACGGGAAAGCCAACCCGATGACGGTGCCAGGAAGGCCCGCCACCCCGGCTGCCGCCCGACCCCGGCCAACGCCTCTTTGACCGGGCGGCGCGGCTGGCCTGCGCCTCCTGTGCCGGAAGCGGACGCCGCGTCGCGGTCGTCCGGCAAGGGTCTGGCTGAATGTCGCCAGCCTCGGATCAAACATGGTTCGGCAAGGCGGGACGCTGCAGCCATCAATGACGGCGTCCGGCGTGGCATCGGTTACTACACCGGGGATGGTTTCGAGGCCGAATGCGCCTCCCTCGGAGCGCAGCGGCAGGTCGCCGGAGGCGGACGTTACGCGGAGGGCGTCGGATGGGCTGTCGGCGTGGACCGGCTGCTGCTCGCGAAGTCCTCCGTGTGAGCCGGGCTCTGGCGGTCTCCGGCCGCCAGAGCACTTTTGCCTTCCCTTTTCAGCCGGCGCGGTTCTGCCGCGCCGACTGAACGGCGCACCGTCACCGTTCCACGACACCACCCCACCACCCCAACATGACGGCAGGTCAACATGACGGCGGCCCGGCCTGCACTAGCCGCTGGTGTCGGAAGGGGTGAACAGCGCCTTCACAGTCTGGCCGCCGCGGCTCCGGTCCGCGAGGTTCCGGAGCCGGGAAACGGTGCCGAGCAGCCGGGCAGCGTCACGTTCGCCCAGGGCGCTGGCCCTGCGGTACCAAATGGCGGCGAGATCAAGGTCAGGCCTGACAGATGCCGTCCCGAGCCGTGCCAGGAATGCCGGATCATAGGTCTTTCCCATGGCAATGGCGGCACTGCCGCTGCCGGCATTGGCTGCCCTCCCATAGATCTGCCGTGCAGCGGACACATCTCCCTCTGCCATTAGGGCATCCGCGTGCCGCCGCAGTGCGGCCTCCGCGGGTTCGGAGGCGGGCCGAGGCCTGCCAGATGGAGGCCTGGCCGCTTTCGGGCCACCGGACAGCCCCGGCTTCGGCCCGGCTGCGGACTGGGCGGTTCCCGGATTCAGGCCGGCGTCACCGGGAAACCGGGGCATCTGCATATCCGGCATCAGGCCGATGAATGCGGCGGTGCTGTCCTCATGCAACTCAACCCGCAAGGCGGAACCGCCTGACGCCGGATCCGCCTGATCGGCGGCGGCCACCGCAGGCCCGGCCGCGGACAAGTTCCCGTCCACGGCTGCCGCGGGATTTCCGGTCGAGGGCGCTGATGGCGCGCCGCCCCCGGCTGCCAGGCCGTGATGCCCTGACAGCCGGCCTGCGCAGAGCAAACCAAACGCAAGAAGAGCCGCCAGGGCCAGGACCGGGGACGAAGCCCAGCCAGGCCGGCGCTGCCTCCCGACGGCGTCCGCCTGCCGCGTCCCAAGCGCGCGGCGCACCGTCCGCCGCGTGACACGCCGGGTGCCGCGCCGGCGGGCTGCGGCCAGCGCGGCCTCCAGGCCGCCGCCGATCCGGCCAGGCAGTCCGCCGCCCCGCTGCAGGATCTCGTCCAGCGCGCCATCCGAGAAAACGGGTGTGGCGCCGCCGCTTCCGCCCGCCAGGTCAAGCCAGTGTCCGGCGAAGCTCCGGGCTTCCTGCACGGAATAGGGCTCGACCGGCAGGCGCGCGGCTGCCCGGACGGGGAGGCCGTCGGAACCGTCCCCCCGCAGCACATCCCACAGTTCCTGCCGTCCAACGAGCACGGCCTGAACCGCATGCCCGGTCAGCCCGGCGCTGCCTGAAACGACGCCGAGCATGCGGAGCGCGTCGGGCTGCAGCGTATGCGCGTTGTCGATCACCACCACGGTGGAGCGCTCTCCGCCAGCCGGCGAAATCAGCATCTCGCAGCCGAGCATCCCGCTTTCGCGTGACATCCCGCCTACGGGCATCTTCAGGATCTGGGCCAGCATCAGGGCCTGCGACAGCGGCACGCCGTCCTGGCCGTCCACCCTGACAACGCGCAGCGGCTGTTCAGCCAGCAACGGCACGGCAGCTGCGACCAGCGTTGTCTTCCCGACCCCGGCCGGTCCCGTGACCGCAACCAGCGGAACGCCGCCCAGAACGTGCGCGATGAGCGTTTCCATGGCTGACAGGTGGCCTGAAGGAAGGAACAGCGTGCCAGCGACCGCCGCACGGCGGCGGAGCACGGCCCTGACGGCAAGCGACAGGAACCGCCTGGCGTCCGACAGCCGTTCGGGAACCTTTGGCGGACGTCCGTGGCCGAACCGGTGGAAGCTGGCGGTGGACCGGATGCCCGTGTATTTCGCGGACTGGCCGCCAAGCAGCCCGGCAAGCTGGCAGCCGCCGCCACACAGCTCTTCGGCGAGTTCGAGCGTCTTGTGGACGTCCAGCCAGTTGTCGGCGCGCCCCATGAGCACAAGAAGGTCCGCCACGGCGCCGTCCTTGCCCGCGGCCCGGATCAGCCGCCGGATTGCTGACGGTTCCGGCGCTGGACCGGGAACAAGGGTGTCGTCCTCACCGCAAATCCCGCCCGGCGCGGCCGGGATTTCGCCGTCGATCCGGACAGCGCCTTCCGGGAAAACAGGGGGGAACCACTCCTCTTCGCCGCCAGGCCGGACAATGGCCCTTATGCTGAGCGGCTCCATGCCAGCCTCGGCGGCAAACGCACCGTTCACCATATGGACAAGCGGGACCGCGCGCCCCCAGGCCTCGCTGGCAGTCCGCGCCAGGTCGAAGGCGCCGCTTCGGAGCGCCAGGGCCTCCGACCCGTCGCGGAATATCCGTTCGCACCAGGGATCGAAAGGCGGCCTCAATGACCGCCACCAGCAGCCCAGGCCCGAGCGCTGCCCCGACATGAGAATGAGCCATCCAGGCCGGGACGGTTGCTCTGCCATCGCATCAGCATAGCAACCGTCCCGGCCTGGCGGAATCGCGTTACGGCGATCATGGGCACGGCGGCCGGAACCTCACCGTGCCGCCGCGCCCCGGCGTTCCGCATTGTGCGGCGATGATGCTTGCCTGTCCCTGGCCGCCGGCACGACAATCGTCCGTCGCGAAATGGATGGATGCGATGGATCCGGGTTTGAGAGGGCAGTTCTCGCGGCTTGGCGTGGTCCGGGGCCTCAACCGCCTGCCGCCCGGTCCGCCTGCGGCGTTCATTCTCCGGCTGGTTCCGGGGCAGCCTGACATCCGGAGAGTCGACGGCATGCTCGCGCTTGCGCGGCGGGGAATGGCCATGCTGGCCGCGAAGCGGGCGATTGAGGAACTGGCTGAAAGCGGGCATGTCCGCATCCGCATTCCGGCCGTCGGGGATCAGGGACTGCTGAGGCATGATCTCGCGGCGGCTGGCATAGCGGCCTGGCCAACCTGAGCCGTGTCTGCCGGGCGCAGCGGCGCCTCAGAGGCTGAAAATCTTTCGGCGCGGTCGCGACAGACGCCGTTTTCGGGGTGTCAGCGCGGTTTCGTCCCGGTCGTGAAGGCGTTGGGCGGGAGCCAGGCGCTCACCGACCGCAGCGCGCATAAACCGCATTCATTGCGCATCAGCAACTGAATGCATGTACCACCATCATTCTGGTATTACCGGTATGCATAGAATACCGCGAGTATACCATTGTCACGCGCTGCCGCTATAGCTAGAACTCTTGGCGTCGGGTTGCTGGCGAAGGACAGGCGATGGCGGAGGATGAAGCGGCGGCGCTGTTCGAGACTCTGCCCGAGCAGGCGGCGCCGGAGCGGG
>Ga0302319_10015067_pt1 | contig 14357 bp, 13 predicted proteins | sample Bog_T0_2_FD_203319 | JGI IMG/M metagenome (GOLD analysis project Ga0302319, IMG submission 203319) | Peat permafrost microbial communities from Stordalen Mire near Abisko, Sweden - Bog_T0_2 | ecosystem: Environmental > Terrestrial > Soil > Wetlands > Peat | place: Sweden: Abisko, Stordalen Mire... | reverse complement strand
CTTCCTCATCGTCCTCTTCCTCATCGTCCTCTTCCTCATCGTCCTCTTCCTCATCGTCCTCTTCCTCATCGTCGTCTTCCTCATCGTCGTCTTCCTCATCGTCGTCTTCCTCATCGTCGTCTTCCTCATCGTCGTCTTCCTCATCGTTCTCGTCGTCTTCCTCTTCGTCCTTTGCTTCCCCGTCGCCGCCCTCGGCCTTCGCCTCCACCGCGGCAATAGCCTCGTCCAGCGCGTCGGCGCCGGCGGCGGCCAGGGCCGCTGCCACGCCTTCGCTGGCCAGGGGCACAAAGGGCCCGTCGATGTTGCGCAGCTCCTCGAGGGAGCGCTGCTGGATCTTGCCGTCCTCGCCGACCTCCCACAGCTCGCCTTCGGGCTCCTGGCGCAGCAGCTCCTTGAGCTCGGTGAGCTTGGGCAGCTCGCCCAGGTCCTTCAGGCCGAAGGCCTGCAGGAACTCGCGGGTGGTGCCGTAGAGCAGGGGCCGGCCCACGGCGTCCTTGCGACCGACGGTGCGCACCAGGCGCCGTTCGAGCAGGTTCTGCATGACGCCGTCGGAGCCGACGCCGCGGATGGACTCGATCTCGGCCTTGGTCAGGGGCTGCTTGTAGGCGATGATCGCCAGCGTCTCGAGCGCGGGCCGCGTCAGGCGGTTGGCGGCCTTGATGCGGTGCAGGCGGCGGATGATGCCGGCGTGCTGGGGCCGGGTCAGCAGCTGCCAGCCCTCGGCGATCTCGGCCAGGCGGAACCCGCGGGCCTGCGTGTCGTACTCGGAGCGCAGCTCGTCGAGGACCTGGTGCACGACCTTGCGCTCCGTGCCCTCCAGCGAGGCGGCGAGCTGGGCCAGGCTCAGCGGCCGCTCCGAGGCGAACAGGGCGGCCTCGACCGAGGCCTTCACGGCTTGAATGTCCAAGTTGGTCTCTCCCAGTGTGCTGTTCATGCCCCCTCGCCCTCCGGCGCGGCCTCAGCGCCTCCCGGCACGGGCTCGGCGGGGGACTGCGGCAGGTCCGCGCGGCGGTAGAGGTGGATCTCGCCGAAAAGGTTGGCCTGACGGATCAGGATCGAGCGGATCTTCGCCAGCTCGAGCATGCCCAGAAAGGTGGCCAGCACCGTCACCTTGGTCTTGCCCCGGGTGAAGGCCTCATGGAAGAGGATGCTCTCACGGCCCTCGAGCATGTCGAGGATCTCGTTCATCTTCTGCACCACCGAGACTTCCTCGCGCTGGATCTCGCGCACGGCGTTCTCGGGCAGCTCGTCGAGGATGCGCTGGAACGCCCGCAGCAGGTCGAAGAGGTTCACGTCCAGCGCCGAGTCCTCCTCGGGGATGGACGCCTCGGCGGCCTTACGGGCCTCGGCCTCGACGCCCATGCGCCCGAAGACCTCGCGCTGCAGCAGCTCGCGGGCGCCCAGATCCTGGGCGGCCTCCTTGAACTGCTTGTACTCGAGCAGGCGCGCCACCAGCTCGCTGCGGGGGTCCTCGGCCTCGCCCTCGTCGCCGGAGCCGGTCTCGGGCACGGGCAGCAGCATGCGGCTCTTGATGACCATGAGCTGGGCCGCCATCACCAGGAAGTCGCCGGCCACGTTCAAGTCGAGGCGCTCCATCTCCTCGAGGGTGGCGACGTACTCCCGGGTCAGCCGGGCGATGGGGATGTCATGGACATCGATCTCGCTCTTGCGGATCAGGAACAGCAAGAGGTCCAGGGGCCCTTCAAAGATCTCGAGGTTTACCTTTACCAAGACACCGCCTACAGAGGGGGCTGGCCCGTGCCGGCCAGGGCGCACAGCCCGGTCCCCAGCCCGAAGGCCAGGACCTGGACTTCGCCGAGCAGGCCCAGCAGGGCCGCCGCGACGATCAGGGGAAGGAACATGCGGTCTACCTTCTGCAGCCGCCAGCACCATTCGTCGGACATGAAGGCGTAGAGCGCCTTCATGCCGTCGAGCCCGGGCAGGGGCAGCAGGTTGATGCAGGCCAGGGCCGAGTTCGTCAGGATTCCCGCCCCAACCAGCAGGCGGGCTTCGGGGCTGTCCACGCCGAACCAGCGGAAGGCCACAGCGCCCAGGGCCGCGAAGACCAGGGCCAGGGCCAGGTTGCCGCCGGGCCCGGCCAGGGCCACCAGCGAGAAGTCGCGCTTGGGGTTGCGCAGCTTGCCCGGGTCCACCGGGGTGGGCTTGGCATAGCCGAAGATCCAGGGCACCGGCATGGCGATCAGCAGGCCCGGCAGCAGCACCGAGCCCCACAGGTCCAGGTGCACGAAGGGCAGCAGGGTCACCCGGCCCTGGTCGCGCGCCGTGGGGTCCCCGCGCTGCAGGGCCGCCCAGGCATGCGCCGCCTCATGCGCCGAAAAAGCCAGCAGCAGCAGGGGCAGGTAGATCACGAGGCGCATCAGCCAGTCTGGCACATTTCTCCATTTCAAGGGGCCGGATTTTAACAGAGCCCCCAGCGCCTGTCAGCCCGGCGGAGGCCCTGTCTGGGCGGCCTCATAGGCCTTCAGGCCGCTGAGGGCGTACTGCAGGCCGGCCGCGAAATTGAGCAGCACGGCGGCCCCCAGGACCAGGTTTGCGGCCGGCTCCACCTGGGGGTGCCAGGCCCAGGCCCGGGCCGCCAGCAGCAGGGCCAGCGCCGCCATCTGGAAGAAGGTCCCGGCCTTGCCCAGCCAGGTGGGCTTGACCCGGCGCATATGGGCCACCAGGGCCAGCAGGGTGAAGCCCGACACCACCAGCAGCTCGCGGGCCCAGGCCAGCACGGCCACCCAGTCCGGGCAGGCCCCGCGCCAGGCCAGCAGGGTGAAAGCCGTCAGCTGCAGGGCCTTGTCGGCCATGGGGTCTATGAAGATCCCCAGGGCGGTCACCCAGCCGAAGCGCCGGGCCACCCAGCCGTCCAGGAAGTCGGTGAAGGCGGCCACGCCAAAGGCCGCGCAGGCCAGGGCCCAGCTGCCTTCGAGCAGGTAGAGGGCGAAGACCGGCACCAGCACCAGGCGCAGCAGGGTCAGCAGGTTGGCCGGATTGAGGGCCGGGGCCCCCTTGTTCACGCCTGTTTCCAACGCTTGAGCCTCTTCTGGATGGGATAGAGCAGGGCGATCTCGGCCTGGCGCAGCCACCAGGGCGCCTGCTGGTCAATCCGGTCGTCGAAGCGCCAGTCCTGGGCCTCGACCAGCGCGTTCATCACCGCGGGATGGCTGCCGCGGAAGCGCTCCAGGTGCCCCCGGTCGGCGTAGAAGGCGTCCACCTTGGCCTGCTCGGCCGCCTGGCGGGCCAGGTCCGCGTCGCTGTGGTAGAGGCGGTCCAGGTTGCGCTGCTTCTCGGCCATGACCTGGGGCGGCCGGGTCCAACCGTAATGGAAGACCCGCGCCCCGCTGCCCAGGCTGATCAGGCGCCGGGAGCCCCCGTTCTTCTCGATCCGGAAGCCGTAGGCGTCGCCCACGCTGGCCATGCCCCGGCCGGTCTTCACGGCCCGCACGGCCGAGCGGTACCACTTGCGCCAATGGGCCTGCAGGGTCTGGTAGCTGCCGTAGAAGTGCAGGTAGCGGAAGCGCAGCCCCTCGACCGGCGTGTGCTGGTGCCGGGCGCAGGCCGCGGCGATCTGGCCCAGATCGTCCTCGTGCAGGACCTCGTCGGCCTGCAGGTACACGGCCCAGTCGCCGGTGCACTGGGCCAGGGCCAGGTTGGTCTGCTGGGACAGCACCTGGCCCCCGCTGCGGGCGGAAAGGTCCCAGACCGTCTCCAGCACCTTGACCTTCGGGCTGCCCAGGCTGCGCACCAGCTCCAGGGTGCGGTCCTCGCTCTTTCCCACCGCCACCACCAGCTCGTCCACCAGCGGCAACAGAGAGCGCAGGCTGGCCTCAAGGGGGTAGCCGAAGCGGATGGCGTTGCGGGCGATGGTGAAGCCGGAGATGCGCATGCTCACTCGTAGTCCATCCAGGCGCCCTCGGCCAGCCGCTGGGCGCGCAGGTCCAGGGCCGCGTCGGCCTCTTCCGGCCGCCCCTGGGAGCGCAGCAGCGCGCTGCGGTCGTCCAGGGCCGGAATCCAGAGCGGATCGGCCCCCAGGGCGCGGTCCAGGCAGGCCAGCGCCGTGGCCGGGTCTCGGGAGGCGAGGTAGCGCCCCAGCAGGGCCAGGGGCGCCGGGGTCAGGGGCGGCCGGGCGTTGACAAAGCCCTGCGTCCGCGCGTCCAGCGGCATGCCCGTCCACAGGCGGCGCAGGCGGCGCTGCAGCACCGCGGCATAGGCCCAGTCGTCGCTGCCGGGCGTTGCCAACCAGGCGGCCTCGGCCGCGTCGCCGTCGCCGCGGGCCTCGGCCTGCAGCAGGGGCCTCAGCCCTTCCTCGATGCCGGCGAAGCGCAGCGCCTGGCTGCGCCCGGCCACCAGAACCAGCACCGCGGCATCATTGGGCGAGCGGCGGTAGGCGTGCACCACGCCGGCGCTGGAGGCCACGGCGTGGAATTCCGGCGGCAGGAAGACCCACAGTTCGTCGCCGGCGCCGGAGCGGGGCCCGGCCGTGGGAGGCACCACGCCGCCGGGCCAGGCCTCGCCCGGCCCCAGGCTGGGCCCGATGAAGAAGCGCACATCCGCCGAGCGGGTCTCCAGCAGGGCCGTACTCACGGAGGCGCCCTGGGCCGCGGCCTTGCGGGCGTCCTGGGCGGCGGCATCCAGCAGTTCGGAATGGCCCCACACCTGGCGGCCATGGAAGGCCATGTGGCGGTAGAAGGCGTTGGCCTCGCCCGCGCCGCCCAGCAGCAGCAGCAGCAGCCAGGCCCGGACCGGCACCCGGGGAAGGGCGCGCCGCAGCCCTTCGGCGCCCAGGCCGGCCAGCAGGCAAAGCGCGGGCCAGGCCGCGGCCAGCCGGTTGCTGGGCAGGCCCCAGGGCGCCGTGGCGGCCTGGGTGGCCAGCACGGCAAAGGCGGCCCACAGCAGCAGGGCACGGTGGCCCCGGGTCCAGGCCAGCCAGGCCCCCAAAGCCAGGGCAGGCAGGGCCCAGGCCGCAAAAGACGGCCAGTGCTCGACGCCAAGATAGGGCATGGGACGCCCCCCGGCAAGGAGCTGCCCCAGGTTGACGGCCCAGGCCTGCGCCAACGCCAGCGCGCCTTCGCCCCAGTTCACGGCCGCGCGCAGATGCACATACTCGTTGAGGGTCCTGGCTTGCAGCCCGGCGACCAGCAGGGCCGCTGCCACAAAACCGCCCAGGGCCTCGGCCCTGCGCCGGGCCAGGCCCGGTTCCAGCAGCAGGCAGGCCAGCAGCAGGCCCGGCAGGGCCGCCAGCGCGCCCTCGTAGTCCAGCAGCAGCAGGGCCCCGGCCGCTCCCCACAGGGCCGCGCCGGCCCGGCCGCGGACGCGTCCGGAGAGCAGGGCCAAGGCCAGCAGCTCGCAGGGCAGCCAATGGTAGGCCAGGATGCTGCGCGCGCGCATCCAGGTGGCGGCGCACAGCAGGTCCGCGAGCACGGCCCAGGCCGCGGCCTCAGGCGAGAGCCAGCGTTGCGCCAGGCGCCAGAGCAGCCAGGCCTCCAAGGCCAGCACTGCGAGCCCGGGCAGGTGCAGGGTGGCCAGGCTGTCGCCGGCCAGGCCCAGCCAAAGCCCCAGGGTCCAGCGCTGCAGGCAGCCCTGGGCCCAGCGCCACTCAAAGGATCCGCCCAGCCCCAGGTTCACCAGCCGGCGGACCTGCTCGGTCTCATCCCCCAGCCCGTAGCCAGGGCGCAGGACCAGGACTTCGAGGCCCGCCTGGACGAGCACCAGCAGCAGCACAAGGCCCAAGGCCCAGGCCAGCCAGGCAGGCAGGCCATCTTGAGGGCCCTGCGGATCCTGGGTGCGCAGACGGCTCATTGGGTGTGGCGCCAGCTCAGGCCTGCGTCGCGCAGGCGTACCCAGGCCGCTGAGGCCTGCTCCGCGCGCGGGTCCCCCAGGGTCCGAAGGCAGGCGGCCTGAATGAGCAGGGCTTCCCCGTTGGTCGGATCCACTGCAAGGGCCTGCCCGCTTTGGGCCATGGACAGGCGGGGGTCAGCGGCACAGCTGGCGCGGGCCAGCACCATCCAGGGCGCGGCGCAGGCCAGGGGACGGGACTGCAGCAGGCGCTGGTCCTCGTCGTCCCAGCCGCCGGTGCGGGTGCCGGCTTCGGCATCGGCCTCCAGGGCAGCGGTCCAGGCCCAGGCATCGATGGGGACCGGCTTGGCCGGCTGGGCCTCGAGCCAGGCGCGTGCAGCTTCCTCGCGCGCGCGGTTGTCGTCCTGGCCATAGACCACCAGGGGTGCGACCGCGTCCTCGACGGCGGCCAGGCGCGCGGCGGCCGGCCCCCCGAGCTCCAGGGCCAGCTCCGGCTCAAAGCCCTTGGCGCCCACATACCAACGGGCCTGCGCCTTGTCCGGGCCCAGGGCTTCGGCATAGTCCCCGGGCAGCAGGGCCAGCACATGGGAAGGGGGCGGGCCGCCGGTCCCCAGGGGTCGGTCCAGGACAAAGCGGGCGTCCGCCTCAGTGCGTCCGCTGAGCTGGGTGACCAGACGCAGCGAGGGATCCTGCAGCCGGACAGACCAGTCCTGGCGCACCTGGCGCAGGCTCTCGCAGCGCGCGTAAAGCTCCGGGGCAAAAGCGGCCTGATGCCGCCACCAGGCCCAGCCTTCGGACAGGGCGCCGGCGGCCAGCAGCAGGGCCAGCAGCCAGGCTTTGGAGCCCAGGCCCTGCCGCAGCCGGGCCAGGCCCACGCCGGAAAGCAGGGCCAGCGCCGGCGCCATGGCAACCAAGCGGTGCACCGGCGGGCCGTAAGGGGACGCCACGGCCTGGGTCAGCAGGACGCCCGCCGCGGCCCAGGCCAGCAGGGCCGCGCCGCGCGTGCGCAGCAGGCCCCAGGCGCCCAGGGCCAGGCCGGCCCAGGTCCACCAGGGCCAGGCCGGCCAGAAGCAGATGCCGAGGTAGGGCTGGCAGGCGCCGCCAAAGGCCAGGCCCTCCAGCCGCGCCAGCCCCTTGGACAGGACTGAGCCCGGGGCCTGGGCGCCCGAGGTTCCCAGCCGCACGGCCAGATAACGCTGCAACAGGCCGTGGTCCTGGGCCAGAAGCAGGACGCCGGCCAGCGCCAGGGCCGCCATCGACCAGCGGGCCTGCCTGCGGAAGCCGGGATCCAGGGCCACGCAGGCCAGCCACACGCCGGGCACGGCGATGAAGGCGCCGTCGTACTCGTAAAACAACAGGCCCGCGGCCAGGCCCCAGGCCAGGGCCGCCGGCCTTCCCTGCACCCTGCCCGCGGCCAGGGCCAGGGCCAGGGTCTCCATGGGCAAAAACTGGAAGGCCAGCAGGCTGCGGGCGCGCAGCCAGGTCTGGGCCGACACGCACAGGGCCAGCAGGGCCCAGGCCGCCGCCTCCTCACCGAACCAGCGACGCGCCACCAAAGCCAGGAAGAGCCATTCCAGGGCCAGGCTCAGGAGCTGGGGCGTGTGCAGCGAAGCCAGGTCCGTGCCGTTGAGGGCGACGAAGGCCTTCACCGCGCTCATGCTGAAGCAGCCGCGGCTGAACTGCCAGATCAGGGGCGCGCCTTCACGCTGGTGCTGGATCCAGGCGAGCACGTCGCGCTCGTCGCCATAGGCATAGCCCGGGTGCCATACGCTGACGTCCAGGGCCACGAGCAGGAAGGCGCCCAATGCGCCCAGGGCCGCGGCCAGCAGAAGCCAAGGCGGGGCGGCCTCGCCGCGGGCGCCCTCAGGGGCCAGCCGGCTCACGTGTCCCTTCCGGCCAGGCTGCACACGGCGTCGGCCACGCGGCTGGGCTCGAGCTGGCGCAGGCAGGCCAGGTCGCCGCGCGCGCAGCTCATGGCTTCGCAGGGCATGCAGGGCAGGTCCAGCTTCACGCTCAGGTGGCGGGGCTGGTGGGGCGGATGCCAGGCCACGTCGCTGGTGGGCCCGAAGACCGTCACCGTGGGGCAGCCGCAGGCCACGGCCAGGTGCTTGGTGGCGTTGTCATTGGTCAGCAGGCAGGCCGCCCGCTTCAGCAAGGCGCCCATGCCCTCGAAGTCCGTGGGCGGGGCCAGCAGCGCGCCGCCGCCGGCCTGGGCCGCCGTGTCCCGGGCCATGGCCTCCTCGCCCGGGCCCCACAGGAACACGGCCCTGCGCCCGGTGCGCGCCTGGATCTCGGCCACGGCCGCGGCCATCCGCTCGGCGGGGTAGCGCTTCAGCTCCCAGCCGCCCGCGCCCATCACCAGCAGGGGCGCCGGACCCTGGCCCGCGCCGAGGCCCTGGGCCCGCAGCCAGGCGTCCATGCGCGCCTGGGCCTCGGCCGAGACCGCGAAGTCCAGGTCCAGGCTGTCGGGCTCGAAGCCCAGGGTGCGCAGGGTGTCGGCGGTGTAGTCGGCGATGTACTTGGGTCCCTTCGCAGGCCAGTGCACATGGGTGTAGGCCCAGCGCCGCACGCGGAAGGCGAAGCCCACCCGCACGGGCGCGCCCGTGGCCAGGGCCATGGCCGCGGTGCGCGGCGTGCCCAGCACGTCCACGACCAGGTCAAAGCGCCGGGCGCGCAGCTGCCGCCAGAAATCCAGCGTCGCGGCCAGCTCGCCGAGCTTGCCGCGCTTCTTGAAGCCCAGGCGGTCAAAGAGGATGACTTCGTCGACGTAGGGCAGGCCGCGCACGATCTGGGCCATGGAGGGTTCAAGGACGATGGACAGGCGTGCGTGGGGGTAGGCCAACTTCAGGCCCCGAAGGGTCGGCGTGGTCAAAAGGGTGTCGCCAAAGGCCCGCAGGCGCAGGGCCAGAATGTTCTTCACTGAGGCTGGATCGGGCGTCGTCACGACGGCCTTTCATCCCTGGGGGACCCGCCGGGTGCGGGGAAATCGATAGGGTTACTGGGGCCGAAGGTCACGCGTTCGGCGTCGCTAATCCTTCCACAGGTTGCCCAAGGACTGCGGCGGCGCCGTGAAGCCCGAGTCCCACTGGGCCAGCAGGGCGTCCTTGAAATCCGGATGCATCACCAGCCCGGGCACCTGCTCCCGCTTCTTCCAGGCCACGCCCTTGAGCCTGCCGCCGCTCTCATTGAGCCGCGCCTCGCCGTCGAGGATGCGCGCCTTCAGCACCACATTGAGCACCTGGCGGTGCCGGTCCGGCGGGATGCTCTCGGCCAGCAGCAGCAGGCGGCCGGCGCGCACGGTCAGCGCGCATTCCTCGGCCAGCTCGCGCTCCAGGGCCTGGGCCAGGGTCTCGCCGTATTCCACGCCGCCGCCGGGCAGCAGCCAGTACGATTCAGCGCCGCGCACGTGGTTGACCAGCAGCAGCTCGTCGCCCCGGGTGATGGCCGCGGCCACGCGGATGCGGATCTCGTTGCTCACAGCAGCTCCGCCTGGGCGTTGTTGGCGCGGGGGCGCAGGCCCAGGTGGTCCCAGGCCCGCAGGTTGGCCTTGCGGCCCTGGGGGGTGCGCGTGAGGAAGCCCGCCTGGATCAGGAAGGGCTCCACCATGTCCTCGAGCGTGTCGGCGTCCTCGCCCAGGGTCACGGCCAGGTTGTCCAGGCCCACGGGCCCGCCGCCGAACTTCTCGATGAGCGCGCGCAGGTACAGGCGGTCCACCGGGTCCAGGCCAAGGCCGTCGACCTCCAGGCGCGCCAGGGCCTCGTCGGCAAGGGCCTGGTCCACGCTGGGCCGTCCGCTGACCTCGGCCCAGTCCCGCACGCGCTTGAGCAGGCGGTTGGCGATGCGGGGCGTGCCCCGCGAGCGGCGGGCGATCTCGGCCGCGCCGCCGGCCTCGATGGCCAGGTTCAGGATGCCGGCCGAGCGCCGCAGGATCGCCCCAAGCTCCTCGGGGGAATAGAAGTCCAGGCGCTGGGTGATGCCGAAGCGGTCGCGCAGGGGCGCGCTGAGCATGCCCGCGCGGGTGGTGGCGCCCACCAGGGTGAAGCGCTTGAGCCTCAGCTGCACGCTCTGGGCGCTGGGGCCCTTGCCCAGCAGGATGTCGATCTTGAAGTCCTCGAGGGCCGGGTAGAGGACCTCCTCCACCACCCGGTTGAGGCGGTGGATCTCGTCGACGAAGAGGATGTCCCCTTCCTCAAGGGCCGTCAGCAGGCTGGCCAGGTCGCCCGGACGCTCCAGCACCGGGCCCGAGGTCACGCGCACGTTGACGCCCATCTCGTGGCCCAGGATCTGGGCCAGCGTGGTCTTGCCCAGGCCCGGGGGGCCGTAGAGGAGCACGTGGTCCAGGGGTTCGTTGCGGGCCTTGGCCGCGCGGATGGCCACGTCCAGCTGCTCGCGCACCTTGGCCTGGCCCACATAATCGGACAGGCGCTGGGGGCGCAGGCTGGTGAAGAGCCCCTCCTCCTCGGGCTGGAGCGGGCTGGTCGAGGGCTGCAGGTCGGGGTTGGGGGGCATGCTCAGAAGCTCAGCCTGAGGCGCAGGGCCTTGAAGCCCTCGGCGGCCTCGACCCGCCCCTGGTAGCCGCGGAAGTGGGCCATGCTGCGGGCGCAGTCCAGAATGCTGAGCTCGGCGACGTTGACCTTGTGCACCTGGCTGCGGTGGGCCTTGAGCGCCCACACCTTGCCGGCTAAGGTCTTGGTGATGTCCACGAACACGTCGGGCTGGAACTCGATGGTGCTGGGGACCTCATAGAACAGCACGTTCTGGGTGTAGCGGGTGGCGCTGCGCACCTGCGAGGAGGTGTTGCGGTGGTCCTGGTGGGTGTCGTCGCCCCAGGGCGCGAAGACCAGGTCCGGCTTGACCAGCTTCATGACCGCGTCGAGGGCGTCGATGCTCTGCTTGGTCAGCGGCACCCGGGTGTCCTCGAAGCCCAGCCAGTGGATCTTCTTGGTCTTGTACAGGGTGGCGGCGGTCTCCTGCTCCTTGCGCCGCAGGTCCGGGTCGCCGCCGGCCTCGCCGCTGGTCATCATGGCAAGGTGCACCTCGTGCCCGGCCTTGGCCAGCTGGATCAGCGTGCCCGCGCAGCCGATCTCGAGGTCGTCGGGGTGCGGCGAGATGGCCAGCACCGACAGCTTGCGCCCCGCCGCCCCTAGCACGGCCCGCCTCCCGACAGCAGCACCTGCAGGCTGTCCGGCCCGGCGTTCATCAGCAGGTCGACCACGCTCATGTAGGGCAAGAAGCCTCCGTAACGCTGGGCATAGGTGGGGTGCTCGTAGTGCTGGTATTTCAGCCCGAGCTTCTCGGCTGCGAAGCGGGACTCGTCCATGTAGGCCTTGCCGCCCGAGCCCGAGAGGTAGGCGTCGGTGCCGGTCTTGCGGCACAGCTCGATGAGGCGCTCGGTGGACTGGGTCGTGGTTCCCAGGGCGCTTTCCATCTGCCAGGGGGTCGCCACGCCCAGCTGGGCGAAGAACCAGGCCGTCATCTCGACGTTCAGGTCCGAGAGCCGCTCCCAGGGCCTCTGATAAAAGGCCTGCAGGCCGGGCGCGTAGCGCTCCCAGTGGGGGGCCTTCTTCAGGTGCAGGCTCAGGGTCTGCCAGTGGCTCTTCTGCCAGTCCTGGGTGTTGTCGATCGCCACGTCTTTGATGGGCTGGTCAAACTTGCCCTTGGTCAGGACCGGCACCGCCAGCCAGATCTCGCCGTCGGGGCCCTTGATCCGGTTGCGGTTCTGGAACTCCCGTTTCTTGTACTGCGGCAGGTCCAGGAACACGAAGCGGTCCGAGCGGGCCACTTTGTCGAAGTAGCCCAGCCAGGGCAGGTACTGCGGCTGGTGCACGGACAAAATCAAGCCCGCGCCCCCAGGCGCCGCGAGGCGCGCAGGCGCTTGGCGGCCTTGCGCAGCATCTGCTCGGTGGTGTCCCAGCCCACGCATCCGTCGGTGACGCTGACCCCGTACTTAAGCTGGGCCAGGTCCTTGGGGATCGCCTGCTTGCCCGGATTCAGGTTGCTCTCGATCATGACGCCCACGATGGCGGCCTGGCCCTCGGCGGCCTGCTCGACCACGTTCTCGAGCACCAGGGGCTGCAGGTTAGGGTCCTTCTTGCTGTTGGCGTGGGAGCAGTCCACCACCAGGGCCCGGCGCAGGCCGCGCTTGGCCAGGTCCGCGTCCACCAGGGCCACCTGCACGCTGTCGAAATTCGGGCCGCGGTTGCCGCCGCGCAGGATCACGTGGCCGTAGCGGTTGCCCTTGGTGCGGATCACGGCGGTCTGGCCGGCCTGGTTCACGCCCAGAAAATGGTGGGGAGCCCCGGCGCTCTCAAGCGCGTTGAGGGCCACCTCGACCGAGCCGTCGGTGCCGTTCTTGAAGCCCACGGGCATGCTCAGGGCGCTGCTCATCTCGCGGTGGGTCTGGCTCTCGGTGGTGCGGGCGCCGATGGCCGACCAAGCCACCAGGTCGCTGAGGTACTGGGGGCTGACCGGGTCCAGGGCCTCGGTGCCCGCGGGCAGGCCCAGCTCGTTGATCTCCAGCAGCAGCTTCCGGCCCAGGCGCAGCCCCTTGGCGATGTGGAAGCTGTCGTCCATGTCCGGGTCGTTGATGAGGCCCTTCCAGCCGATGGTCGTCCGCGGCTTCTCAAAGTACACCCGCATGACCACCAGCAGGGCGTCCTTGAGCTCCTCGGCCAGGCCCTTGAGGCGGCGGGCGTACTCCATGGCGGCCTTGGGGTCGTGGATCGAGCAGGGCCCCACCACGGCGAAGAGGCGGCTGTCGTCGCCGTCGAGGATGGCCTCCACCTGGCGGCGGCCCTCCTTCACGGTGTTGAAGGCGGCCTCGGTGAGGGGCTGCTCCGCGCGCAGCTGGTCCGGCGGATCCAGGACCTCCACGCCGGCGACGTTGATGTTGTCGATTTCCTTGATGTCCATCAGGCCTTGGCCGGGGGGGCGTTTCGGCCGCCCCGGCGCTGCTCCCAGATCTTGAGGTGGAAAAAGTAAGTATAGTAGCCCGTCAAAACGCAGTAAAGGAGCCCTTGGACCCCGTCCCGGAAGCCGCCCTTCCAGAGGTAGTTCTTGAGAAAGGTGTGGGGGCCCCGCACCAGCAGGTCGCCCCAGCCCACCTTCTTGGCCCCGATGCGCAGGCGGCCGGCGGCCTCGACCGAGGTGTAGCTGTTGAGCTTTTCCAGGGCCAGCTCAAGGTCGGGGTACGCATGGTGCACCAGGTGGCCCCGCAGGCGGCCCGGGCGCTTGACCTGCACTCCCTCGTGCACGTCGGCGTTGCCGCTGCTGTAGGAGGCGCCCTCGCGCCTGAAGAAGATCATGTGCTCGCCCGGGTAGATGCCGCCGTAGCGCAGCCAGCGGCCCATGTATTCGTTGACCTCCCGGACCCGGTAGCCGGCGTAGCGCGGCGTGCCCTCCAGCAGGACCCTCAGGCCCTCCTCCAGGTCCGGGGCCACGCGCTCGTCGGCGTCCACGCTCAGCACCCAGGGCTGCCGGCACCGGGCCAGGGCGAAGTTGCGCTGGGCCGTGAAGCCCGGCCAGGGGTTGACGTAGACCTCGGCCCCGAGGCGCCGGGCGATCTCCGCGGTGCCGTCCGTGCTGCCGGAATCGACCACCACCCGCTGGCTGGCCCAGCCCAATGAGGCCAGGCAGCCGGGCAGGTTGGAGGCCTCATTCTTGGTCAGGATGATCACGGACACCGGCAGCGTTCTGGGGCCGGCGGCGGCCGGCTTCACCGCGGTCCTGCCGGCGGCCGGCCGCGCCTTCTTCGCCGGCGCTGCGTGTTTCCCCGTTGCGTTCATGCTCCACCGATCAAGCGCCGCGCGGCTGCAAAGACCTGGGACACTTCCAGGTCCGCGACGCGCTTGGATTCGCTCTGCAAGGCCCAGTGCCCGTCCTGCTCGCGGTAGGGCTGCCACTCCCTCAGCGACTCGGGGCCGAACAGGGTCAGGGTGCGGGCTCCGCAGGCCGCGGCCACGTGGCGCGGCCCGGAATCGTTGCCCACCACGGCCCCGGCCAGGGCGCAGAGCGCGCCCAGCTCCTTGAGGTCCGCCACGCGGTCGGCGCGGCCGCCCACGGCCTGGGCCTCCCGGTCCATGAGCGGGTCGCCGGGCCCGGCCAGCAGCACCGGGGTCCGCTTCAGGTCCTTGAGCCGGGCCGCCAGCTCCAGGAAGCGCTCCAGGGGCCAGCGCTTCTCCGGCTTGCCCGCGCCCGTGAACCGCAGCAGGGGCTTGTGGCGGGTTTTCCAGAGTTTCAGGCGCCGCGAAGCGTTGGCGCGGGCCGCGGCCGGCACGGCCATGCGCGGCGCGGTCTCCACCGGCTTCAGGCCGCAGGCGCGCAGGGCGTCGAAGTCCCGTTGGACGATGCTCTTGGGCTCCTTGCGCTCGGCGCTGGGCAGGTTGCTGAACCAGTCCGGGCCGCTGTGGTTGCGCACGCTGCGCCAGGGGGCCCCGCAAAGCCGGGCGATCAGGGCCGTGCGGAAGCTGGCGTGCAGGCAGACCGCCAGGTCAAAGCGGCGGCGCTGCAGCTGGCGGAAGAAAGCGGCCTGGCCGACCAGGCCCCCCAGCTCGCCG
>Ga0302319_10015066_pt1 | contig 14357 bp, 11 predicted proteins | sample Bog_T0_2_FD_203319 | JGI IMG/M metagenome (GOLD analysis project Ga0302319, IMG submission 203319) | Peat permafrost microbial communities from Stordalen Mire near Abisko, Sweden - Bog_T0_2 | ecosystem: Environmental > Terrestrial > Soil > Wetlands > Peat | place: Sweden: Abisko, Stordalen Mire... | reverse complement strand
TCTTGGCGCCGGCCATGTCCTTTGCGCCGAGCTTGCAGACGGCGCGGTACGTGCGGAGCTCGGGCGCGTCCTTGACGGCGATCGCTTGGTCGAGCGTAGGGACGCAGTCGGCGAACGCGCCGATCGCTTTCATCTCCTCGGCGACGGCGGCGAGGACACCGGCATCCTTCGACGACGAGCGCGCCGCGCGGAGCTTGGCGAGCGCCGCGTCGGGCTGCTTCCACACCCCGAGCCAGTGCCCATACGTCATGAGCAGCATCGCGTCGTCGGGCGCTCCCTTCAGCGCCTGATCGAACTCGCTCGCCGCGCCCGCGCCGTCCCCGTTGCCCGCCAGCACGGTCGCCACGTTGGCGTGGAGTCCGGAGCTCGACGGGGCCTTTGCGAGGCCAGCGCGCGCCACGGAGAGCGCGTCGTCGCCGCGCTGCTGATCGATGAGCAGCGCGCTGAGATCGACGTACGCCGCCTCGAGGTCGGGGCGCACCGCGATCGCGTCCTTGTACGCTTTCTCGGCGCCCGCCCTGTCCCCCGCCTTCTCGTCGATGAGCCCGAGCAGGACGCGCCCCTCCCCGCTCTTCGGATCCCGGTCCAGGATGCGCTTGTCGGCGGCCTTGGCGCCATCGACGTCGCCGCTCTGGAGCGCCAGCACGCCCTGATCGTAGTCGCGGTTTCCCGACGAGGCAGGGGCGCTGGACGCGGGCGTCGGCGAGTCGATGGGCGGCGGGGGCGCCATGTCGCTCTGCGCCGCCGTGCTCTGCGCTCCACCACACCCAACGAGCCACGATGCGGCAGTCACGACCGCCACGATCGTCACGTTCGACCACGTCTTCATGGGCGCGTCCTCTCTCTTGCTCATCTCTTGCCTAGCCTTCACCGATCGCGCGCACGAGGCTGTCGCGAATCTCCTTGAACCGCTCGCCGGGGGCGACCTTGGATCCGTCGAGCTCGTTCACGTAGAACACGTCGGCCACCTTCGTCCCCTCGGTGTTGATCTTCGAGAGCGCGATGGAGAGGCGCAGCTCGTGGAGCGCGCGGGCGACCGTGTAGAGCAAGCCGGGGCGGTCCTTGGCGAACACTTCGATGACCGTGTGGCGCGGCGACGCGCGGTCGTCGACGACCACCTCGGTGAGCACCGCAGGGCTCCGCCGCTCGCGCCACGGAGACGTCGAGCCGGTGCGCTGGCGGAGGAGTTCTTCGGGGTCCATCGCGCCCGAGCAGACGTCGGCGAGGTCGCGAACGAGGCGCGGCATCGCCCGCTCGACCGCCTCGGGCCCCTCGGTGCGATCACGGACCCAGAAGAGGTCGACGGCCTCCGAACGGCCGCTCGGCAACGCTCGGCTGTAGACCTGCGCGGCGAGGACCTCGAGGCGTCCTGCGGTGATCGCTGCGGCGATCCGCGCGAGCAAGCCCGGCCGGTCTTCGGCAACGACGCACACCTCGGCAAACTCGGGGTGCCGCGACGGCACGACGGCCGCGTGCACGGGCGTCGTGCCACGGTCGAGCGCGACTCCGGCGTGAGCCGCGATGGCGTCGGCGCCGTTCGCCAGCAAGTACCGTTCGGGCATCGAGGATAGGAACGCATCGAGGAATGCGACGTCACCGGCCCACGCTGCGCGCGCCCCTGCGCGGACCTTGGCGAGACGCGCCTCGTCGAACGCACGATCCGTGGCACCCGCGAGGTGAGCGTCCGCCGCGAAGTACAGCTCGTCGAGCATGCGCGCCTTCCACGACGTCATTGCCGTGGGGGACGTCGTGCTGATGTCGGCGACCGTGAGGAGGAAGAGATCGCGGAGCCCCTCACGCCCGCGCACGAGACGGCAGAACTCCTCGATCGTGGCCGGGTCGTCCAGGTCGCGCCGCGTCGCGGCGTGGTACATGGCGAGGTGCTGCCCTATGAGCTGACGCGCTTCGAGCGTGTCCTCCGCCGAGAGGCCGAGGCGCGGCAGGATCAGGTCGCATAGCTCGGCGCCGCTCTGCGAGTGGTTCTTCCGCGAGCCGCTCGCGTCGGGGTACCCCTTGCCGACGTCGTGAAGGAGCGTGGCGAGGAAGAGCGGCTTCGGGCGGGCAATCTCCGCAGCAAGGCGCGTGGCCAGAGGGCGCTCCTGCGTGAGCTCGCCGCGGCACATCGAGCGGAGAGAATCGAGCGCGGCCACGCTGTGAACGTCGACCGTATACACATGGTAGACGTCGTGATGGACGCGCCCCATGACCGGTGCGAACTCCGGGATCATCGCCAAGAGGAGGCCGACGTCGTGTAGCTCACCGGCGATCGACCCGCGGCGCGTGCGGGCCTCCGGAACCGTGCAGACCAGATCCACGAACAGGGGCCCGGACTCGGGAGACGCACGCAGCGCCTCACACCAGGCCGGGTCACTAGACGCGCGCGCGATCGCTTCGCGCGCGAACGGGAGCACCGGCGCGGCTTGCCGTACGCAGGCCGCGTACAGGCGGAGGGCCAGCGCCGGATCGCTCTGCAGCTCGGGGACGCCGACGATCGTGACCTGCCCGTCGAAGAGCCGGACGCCACGCCCGAGATCGACCTCGGCGTGCGGCACGCGCCACGGGAAGATCGACGACGCCCCCTCGGGCTTCCCGCGCTTCTTGGCGGGCGTCGCGCGGAGGAGGATTCGCTCGCGCCCCTGCGTCACCGCGCGCGCATGAAGGTAATAGTCCTGCATGAAGCGTTCGGCGGCGAGCGCGCGATCACGTGTGTCGTCGCCGTTAGCCCCTTCTGCGGGCGGCGGCTTCGAAGGGGCGCCCGAGTAGCCCATCGCGACCGCGAGCGACTCCTGCTCATCGAACGTGAGCCGATCGCTCCGTCGCTCCGCGCGCGCGTGAAGGCGATTGCGCACGCGCCAGAGGAACTCCTCGGCCGCAGCCATCTCCTGCGCCTCGCGCGGGACGAGCACGCCCAGCCGAACCAGCTCACCCCACGTCCCCTGCGTCTCCCTACCGTCGGCGAGATCCTCGCCCACGCGAAACCGCGCACGAGCGGCCCAGCGAGCGCCATCGAGGTCGCGCAGGCCACCGGCGCCGCTCTTCACGTCGGGCTCGAGCAGATAAACACTCCCACCGAAGCGTCCGTGGCGCGCGGCAGCCTCCTCCTCCAGCCTCCCGATGAACGCCGCGAGCGCGCTCCCGTCGAAGAGACCCGCGTAGGCCCGCTCCAGGAGGGAGGTCACCAGCGGGCGCTCGCCGGCGATGGCGCGGAGGTCGAGGAGCGATGTCGCGGTGGCCAGGTCGTCCTGCGCCAGCACGAGGGTGTCGTCGGGGTCCAGGACCTGGTGACCGATGGAGAGCCCCGCGTCCCATAGCGGATAGAGCAGCGCCTCGACGAAGCGCTCGGCGGCATCGCGGTCCTTCGAGCGCGGCGGCAGGAGGATGCGGACGTCGGCGTCGCTGCGGAGGGCAACGGCCCCCCGCCCGTAGCTTCCGGCCGCTGCGAGGCAAAGCGACGCGCCGCCACCGACGGTCCTGCTCGCCGATGCGAATAGCGTGCACATCAAGCCGTCGAGCGTCTTCCGGTGAAGAACGCCCAGGGAGAGTCCGTCCTCCCCCTCGGCAAGCCTCGCGGCCAGGGCTTCGCGATGACACTGGAGGTAGTCGCGCAGCTCGCCACCGAGCGGCGGCGCCGTACGGAGCCATGTGTCCGAGGGGGCCGACATGAGCCGGGAGAAACCTAGGGCAATCGAGATGCGGATGCACGCTCGGGGGCTCGAGTCCGTTTTCTCGAGCCAAGCGCGACCGGAGCGATCGCTTCACAACCCTGGCGGACTCCTCTAGCCTCGCGCGGCGTTGCGACGTTGATTCAATCGTCGCGACTGGCCGTCGAACGGCGCGGACCCAGTAGTTCACCACGGGTTTCGCGGGGCTCCCCGGGTGGGGAGCGTCCCATGTTCCTTGGCGATTGTTTTTTCAGGAGGCGATGTAGATGACGACGAAGCTCAAGTTCATGCTGATCTCGGCCGTGACGCTCGGTCTCGCCGGTTCGTTCAACGGTTGCTCGTGCCACGCCGAGGCCGGCACGCCTCCCGCGGCCCCCGCGCCGCCGCCCCCGCCCGCTCCGCCGCCGCCCCCCGCGCCCGTCGCGACGACGCCGCCGCCGGCTCCGGTCGCGACCGCCATTCCGGTCCCCGTGAAGATCACGGCGACCACCGTGGGGAACCGCGTTCACATCCCGGGTGAGCTCGAGTTCGACGTCGACAAGGCGACCCTGAAGCTCGATTCGCCCGACACGATGAACATTCTCAACGCGCTCCATGACTTCATGGCGCAGAACACGCAGGTCACGCTTCTTCGCGTCGAAGGGCACACGGACAACACCGGCGCGGCCGATCACAACCTGAAGCTGTCGCAGGAGCGCGCCGATGCCGTCGTCGCCTGGGAAATCCAGGCTGGGATCGACAAGTCGCGCCTCGTCGGCAAGGGCCACGGCGCGACCAAGCCGGCCTTCCCGAACGACACCGACGACAACCGTCACAAGAATCGCCGCACGGAGTTCCACATCGCGTCGATCAACGGCAAGCCCGTTGCGCCCGCGCCGGTGGCTGCCGCCACGCCGACGAAGTAACTCTCTCGGACCCAAATGAGGCGAGGTCCGGCGGCTCGATGAGAGCCCCGGACCTCGTTCTCTTTTGTGCTGCGCGCCGCGATAGGGGCGCGCAGCACTCGCCGCGTGGTTGGTCAGTCGGCGCTGGCGTCGCTGGCATCGCTGCCGGTACCAGCGTCGGAGCCGGAGTCGGAGCCGGAGCCGGAGTCGGGCGTTCCGGCGTCCTCGAGCGGAGCCACACCGGGCGTGGCGCCGAAGCCGAAGTTCGCGCAGAGGGCCGTGGACGTGGAGGAGAAGATCTCCCCTTCGTCACACTTGTAGCCCGCGTACGGATCGCAGAAGCCTGCCGTGTTGCCGTCGCAGTCGGTGTCCTCGAGGCAGGAGCCGCCGGCCTCGCTGAGCGCGGTGCAGATGCCGGGCGAAACGCAGTGCCCCACGCACTCGTTGCTCTCCGCGGCCGTGTTGCACTGCGCCCCGTTGGGGAGAAGAGCGATGCACGAGTACGGGGCAGACGCGCCGCCGCAATAGGAGCCGGTGCACTGGTCGCCCGGGTTGTTGCACGGGTTGCCGAGAGTGACCGAAGCGGTGACGCCGCAGTTACCCGTCGTCGCGCCGGGGAGGAACGTGCAGACGGCGCTCGTGTCGGAGCAGTCGTAGTCCGACGTGCACGAGCCGTTGTTGGCGACCGAGCCGAGGAAGACTTGCTCACACGTCGTGTTGAGCGCGGTGAGCGCGGCGGCCTTGAGGAGCGGGTTGTTCGTAACCGCGCCGTAGGTCGTGTTGGCGGCATCGATGCACGCCTTGGCGTTGTTCACCTGGTACGCGCGACCGGCGGCGACGTACGTGCTCCCCTGCGCGTTGCAGAGCGAGGTCTCCGTGCTGACGCACGATGCAGTCGTCGTCGCGCAGACGGCCGTGACCTGGCACTCGGCGGTCGCCAGCGCCGAACAGAACGAAGCCTGGTCCGGATACGGCGGGCCTGGCGGGCTGCTCGAGCACGCGAAGGCCGCCCCCAACCCCAGAACGATTGCGCCCAAAGCAAGCCACTGTGTTCCTCGCATCTCAGACCTCCGGTAAAGAGAGCGCGAAGGCGCCCTGCCAAAGACGAGTCATCTCCGAATGCCGAGCGATCGGCAAGTGTTCTCCGTAGGACGGTGCGGTCGGGGCGCGCATTCATCCCGGCTGAACCGCATGAAGCGGTCTCGAGCCCCCAGGTCGGGGGAGCCCTGGCGTGGGGTGCGGGGATGCGGCGCAAGAGCTCCTTGACGAAGCGCAGCGCGACAAGTACGCAGTGGCCCCTCGTCCCTCGCGAAGGTGGCGGAATTGGCAGACGCACTGGATTCAGGTCCCGGCGTCGGCCGCCGTCGAGAAATCCCTCGCTTTTGCCCTGGCGGCAGCAGCTGAGGCCGGGCGGTGGAGGCTCGCTGAGCGGCTCCTGCGCGAACTCGAAGCGCGGCGAACGAACGGCGGTGCGTCGTGAGCGTTCGCTACAAGCCCCCCTGCCGGGATGCTCGCTACTTCCTCGCGAAGTGCGGGGACTGCGGGATGGTCCACATGCACTGCGTGGTCTGCAAACGGCACCGCGAGTGCTGGTACTGCCACGGCGTGTACGTCGAGGCGCTCACGAAGGTCTACCAGCCACCGATCGAAGCGGCGTTCTGCGCGAAGACTCACCGCGTCTTTTCGATCATTGCGACGCATGCCGACGATCCGCGCAAGCGCCTCTGTACGGCGCTTCGAAAGATCGGGTGCAGCGGTCTCGTGAGCGTCGATTACGACGACGAGCAGCTGCCTTTCTACCGCTTCGTCCTCGTCTTCGACGGCGACCCCTCCGCTCTGCTCGCGAGGTTCTCCAGGGCGCGGTGCGCCTTTGAGTTTGCCGAGATCACGAACCGGTCCGATCTAAATCGCGCCCTCGTCGATCTCGCGCCGTGCTGGGATCTCCGAAAGGCGACGCAGATCGCGGAACGCTATCCGGCTCCGGGTCGGCGATTCGGTCCTTTCGGGGAGATGCTCTACGGGCGCGGCGGCGTTCGGGCCGGGTACGTCGCGAAGATGACGCTGGAGGATTTGAAGCGCTGCTCGCCATGCGAACGCGGCGATACGAGCCAGCAGCGGGAGGTCAACCGAATCACCGACGACTCCGTGATGGCAGAGCAGCTGAGGATGGTCATTCGACGCCTCCGCGCGGAGCCCCGTGGCGTGACGGCGACCACGAAAATGGCCCGATCGTGAAAAAGTGTCGAGTTAGCGCGTAGGGATCCCTACGTGCTAACTCGACACTTTGCTGACACTGGAATTCAGGGCCCGCGCGCGAGCGCTCCCCCTCAGCTTTTTGGACACGGCACGCCGACGAGCACGAACTCGGCCGGATGTTCGCAGAACCATTTCGTCAGGTCCGGCGTGGGGGTCATGTACTGCGTTCGTACGCACTCGTCCTGGAGGGAGGCGCCGACTCGGACGAACACGTCGGGCTTTCCGTCCGAAGACGGAGCGCTGCACGAGCAAACCTGGGGGTGATCGATGAGCAGATTCGTACCGCTATCCTTCATGTGCGAGAGCGGGGCGTACTTCAGATGACCCCGCGCATTGAGCCCTTCCGTCTCGATGAACTTCTGTAGCGGCATATGCGCCGTGAACTTGTCGTTCAGTCCCCACTGGTCGAGGACAACCACGTCCGGCATGAAGAAGGACATCCCCGCGAGCGTCGTCGCCACCTTCGTCCCCGCTGGCAGCTCGCGACCCAACGCAGAGCCGACGCGGCGGCCCAAGTTCGCATAGTCGTTCATCCTCTGCAGCGACTGCATTCCAAATCGGTTCTCGAGGACCGTCGGGAACGTGGACGCGATGAACGCCAGCGTGCCGCAAAGCGCCATCACCGCCGGGAGTGTCTTCGCGAATCGCCAGGACGCGACGATCGCGGCGCACACGAGAAGCGGCCAGAACTCCCACATCAGGCGGTATTCCATGAAATCGCCGCCGACCTTGACCACGTAGAGGCAGTGAAGGGTCATGGCGACCACGGCGTAGAAGAGAAACGTCCTCTCGAAGGCCCCCCGCGCAACGATAAGGCCGGTCCCGATGACCCCCGCCAGCAGAACCACCGAAGGCATCGACTGGATGAAGCTCATGAAGTACGCGACACCCGGTTCGAGGTGAACGCCATCGGCGGCCTTCGCGTAATACGTATTCGGCAACACGCTCCCGTAATAAGCGGTCTTCCAAGCGAGATACGCCGCAAGCCCGATGGCGGTCGGGGCGAAAGTCCGTGTCAAAGCTAGGGCTACCTTGCGCGAGGAGCGCGAGCTGCTCCAGCATTGCCAGGCGAGAGCGAGCGCTGACGCGCATACGGCAAGGGACGTATCGAGCCTAGTGAGCACCGCGAGGAGCGGCACGACCCGCGCTGTCCAACGGACGGCGTCTTGGCTTGAGGATGACATCGTGGGAACGAAGCCCAGCGCCAGGACGAGGAGCCCCACGAAGGAGGTCTCCAAACCCGTCGTGGCGAACGATGCATAATCCGTCGGCCGGATCAGCAGCGGAACGAAGAGAAGCGGCGTCCACCGTTTGTACGCGAGGCTGTCCCACGGGCGCGTCGCCAGGACGCAGCCGGCCGCCGCGGCGGCGACGAACGCGACTGTGCCAACCGTGGCGGTGACCGCGATCGGATCGAGCCGCAGTGCGATGGCCAGCGCGGCGAGGAGTACCCAGAGAAAGTTCGTATACCCTTCGACCCGCTCGCCCGGGTTGAATACAAGGCCCTGCCCGCGAGCGAGGTTGTTCGCGTATCGAAACGAGATGAAGGAATCGTCGAAGAGGACGTGTGACGAGCGGCAGATCGCGCAAGCCCACGCGACCGTCGCCGCCAAGGCCACGATGGTCAGCGCGAGGGACCGGTGTTCGCGTACCCAGCGGATTAGCATCGTGGGGTCTCCGCCCAGATCATCGCGACAGCTTCACGTACCTGGGCAACGTTGAAGACGGGTCAACGTTGCTATGCGTGCCGGACGTCGTGCAGCAGACGAAGGATTCCATCCGGTTTGAAGATGAACGCTATCTGTCCAGGGGGCGGTCGTGAAGATACCGACGCTCATGCCACGTGCGCGAAAAATTTGTCGTCATCTCCAGAGCACGCCGCCTCGTGCATTCTGTCGAAGGTTGCTCGCGCTCCACCAGTGCACCCACCGAGCGCGGGCACAGTGATCAGGGTCGCGATCTGAGCGAGTCTTGAAGCCATGTTTGCTCGAGCCTACTCGAACGTCGCTATCGCGTTGCTCCGATCAGCCGCTTTCCTTATCGATGTTGCGGTCGGCGCGCTTGATGCTGCGGATGGTCTTTGCAGCTCGGACGATGGCCGGTCTCGTCCTCCACTTCCACTTCCACTTCCTCTTCTTCTTCTTCTTCTTCTTCTTCCTCCGCGGCCGGGAGCGCCCGCCTCTCTTCGACCAGAGAACCGGGCGGCAGTTCGTTTGCGAGTCCCTTCGCTGCGCCGTGGAGCATGACCTTGAAGTCGAATTCGTTGAGCGGCGGAATCACCATCTTATGAACCGTGGTCTGGTGTTGGATCGACTCGGCGACCACATCGACTCTCGCCATGTCGTGCCCTACCACGCACGGGTTCCCATCCGCAGCGACGCCAACGCGAGCGGTCTTCACGCCGAATTGCGACGCGGCTGCAAAGTCGTCGAGCATCTGCGATCCGAGCGGGTGCTGTCGAAGGCGTTCGAATTGCTCGCGAAGGTCGCTTGGCGTGACGAGCGCCACGGCGCTGCGCTTCTTTTTGGTCTTCTTCATCGGTTTCCTTTCTTCCACGACGGCTGCATCGGCACGATTGGCGGCAGCGTTCGAGCTGGCGGCATCGCGGACGCGACGACAGGCGAACCTTCGAGCCGGAACGCCATCGGTCGGATTTCCGGGATAGGCGCTCCCACGGCGCGGGGGAGCGACTGAATCCGCGTGACGCTCGCGACGTCGGCCTCCGAGATGAGCCCCTGGAGCCACGCACGCTGGAACCCTTGAAGGGCGACCCGCTTGAGCTGAGCGACGGCCTCGGGGCCGGCCTCCGTGCTGACCTCCTGGAGCGTCCGTAGAGCGCCTACGGGCTTCCAACCGCGACCCTGGCCCGGTCCCCTCGTTTCCGCGACGAAGGCGACCTCCGAGAAGCGCTTGGCGAAGGGGATCATCCCCAGGAGTTTCACCAGCTGCTTGGCCCAGATCGGCCGCTCGCAGGTCGGACAGCGAGCGACAAGGTGCCTCACGGACAGTATATTAGCTTGCATACAGTCACATGGAAAGGCGACTACCAAAGTGCCTTACTAGTAGGGCACTTTATGATTCGATCGCCGCAGAAAATTGGGGTCCATGGACCCCAATTCGAGACGCCTTCCGACCACGGGACCGACAAGGATCCACGGAGGGGGGGGCGCGGGTTCTCAGCACCCCTGTAAACCGCTCGTGGACGGTAGGGGTCCAGGTGCAAACTCGCCCCTCGACGGAGGCTCTTGGAGAGCCGGGTAGCCCCCAGCCGTGGATCCTTGTCGGTCACAGGAGCAAGCGGGACCGCACCAATGGACCGCTCGGTCGAGCGCAATGGGTGTGGTCATGCGTCCACGACCGGCGTAAATGAAAACGCGCGGCCTCCATTGTTGGTGGGCGGGCCGCGCGTTGGGAGGTTTCCGTGTCCCTGGGTGATCATCTACCGCCGCATTTGGCGCTTGTCCATAACCGTTCCGCGGCTACCCGCACCGACACTCAGCGCGCCGTTCAGGATGGCCGCAGACACTCCCGGTGGCGGTGGGAGGTAGCAAACGCCGATCTGCACCGCCTGCGGCGCCTGGCGCTCACCAACGAAGTCTCCGGCGTTCAGGTCAACGCGGAGAGCGTCGCCGGCACCTTCGGGTTGGCGCTACCCGACGAACCGGGACCGTGGGCATGGGACGTGGACGACCGCATCGGCCGTATCGCCGTCCCGAACGACGGCACGAATCCGTTGGACGTCCTCGATCGCGTCGCGCTCGTGCGCGTCGGCTCCGGGCAGCTCCGGCTGTGCGCTGCCGACGTCGCAACGATGTTCGGCACGCGCGTCGAGGACGCCGAGTTGTCGCTCCTCGTTCCAGCCTCCCCTGCCTCTGTGGCTGCACCCGGACCAGCGACGACGACCGATGATCCTCTCACCGACGAGATCTTCGATGCGTGGTCATCGTCGATCGACGGCGGGATCCACGAGACGACAAACGAAACCTATCGAGGCTACGCGCGTGTCTGGCTCCCGCTCTTCAAGACGTTCGGAGGCTTGCTCCGCGGCGGCGCCATGGACGATTTCACGAATGCGCGGTTGAAGGGTGCCTGTCGCCGCACGGTACTGAAGGAGCAGTCCGCACTCCGGGGTTTCCTCCGCTGGGCGAAGGCATGCGGACACATTGACCGAATCCCCGAGATCCAACCGCCGCCACCGAAGGCCACGGGGACTCGCGACCCGAACCGCAGGCTATCGACGGTCGATCTGTCGCCCGAGGAAGTCCTCCGATGGATCGCGGCGCTCCCTGAATTCGCGAACCGCGCTCGTCGCGGAAAGCATCGTCATCCGGTACGCGAGTATTTCCTCTTTGCGTGGGAAACGGCTCTTCGCCCCGGCACCCTCGCGCGCATGAGCGTGCCTGAGCATTGGACGCGAGGCTCGCGCACCCTTCGCGTCACCGACGCGATCGACAAAGCGCGCTTCGGACGAAAACTCAAACTCACGGATGCCGCGCTCGCTGTTCTCGAACGGCATGCGCCCGAGAGCGGCCTGATCTTCGGAAAGCACGACTACCGCAGCTACTTCCATAAGGCAGCGCTTGCCGCCGGTATCGACGAAGCCCGCGCGAGGGATCTTGCGCCGTATGATCTGCGTCACGCCCGCGCGCAGTATCTGCTCGACGTGGGCGGCACGCTCAGTGGCGTCGGGTACGCGCTCGGGCACAAACGGACCTCGACGACGGACATCTACACCGGGCCGTCCGAACGCCAGCACGACAAGTTGCTCGCGCAAGTCGCCGCCGCCGAGTCCAGTGCGGCTGCAAAGGCGTCCAGCGCGTCTGTAGTCGCCGCTGGAATCGGAGGGTCGCCGCAGGTCGTCGCCGAAGGGGTCCTTGACGACCGCGCCGCAGCCGAATACACGTCCGATCCCACGCGAAGGTGGCGGAATTGGCAGACGCACTGGATTCAGGTTCCAGCGGGGTAACTCCTGTACGGGTTCAACTCCCGTCCTTCGCACAATCTTTTCAACTACTTAGGACTGCTTTTTCGCCCGTCTCCACAATCTCTCCAAAAGCGTCGTCGTCGCCGCGCTGGTTGAGAAGTTGGATGGCGCCCTTCCGCGCCGCTGGAGACAGGTGCATGTACCGGAGCGTCGTCATCAGGTTCTCGTGACCGGCGAGTTCCTGGATCGCTTTCGGTGGCGCGCCTCGCATCGCGAGGTGCGAACAGAACGTGTGGCGATAATGCCGAGCGCGGCATTAGCGCCATTATGCCGACCTCCGGGTAATGCCGCGTTCGCCCAGCACCAGCGGCGTCGCCGGGGAGACGGTAGCGACGCACGCGGCATAGTCCGAGGCCGCGATGTCGACGGCGAAGGAACGTCGGAAGCGACTTGCGGGTGCGCGGCGAAGGAGCGTCATTGGTCGTGGCCCGATGGCCAGCCCGAGGAGACGACCATGACGATGTACGCGACCAACACCACGCAGTCGCCGCGCACGCTGACTCGACACGAGCAGCTCCTGCTTCTTCGCACGACGGGACAACGGTTCGATGGGTACCGTGACCATATGCTCCTCTCGCTCGCCCTCGCGACCGGGATGCGCGAGCACGAGTTGGTGGGCTTGAACCTCGGCGACGTGTTGGCCGACGCCGGCAAGGCACGACGCCGAGTGCAGCTGCGAGTCTTCAAGCGCAGCCACGAGGACGCGCGGGGACAGGAGGTGGTGCTGTCGTCGGGCGTCCAGGCCAAGCAGGAGAAGTTCTTCCGATGGAAGCGGCAGCAGGAGGAGTCGATGGACTCCGACGCGCCGCTCTTCGTGAGCCGCAAGGGCAACCGGCTGTCGACGCGGCAGGTGAGGTACGTCTTCCAGATCTGGCAGAGGCGCGCCGGTTTCGAGCGGAGATTCACGAGCGCGGCGAGGTCCAGCTCGATCTCCCCCCGCTCCAGCAGGAAGCGGAAGAAGGACCGCAGGATGCTCATCTGCGTCTAATGCGTGCGCCGGGAAACGCTGTCGGCCGTCCCCAACACGAACCGCGTGACGCCTTCCTCCCCGAGTGCATGGAGTCGAAGCGGCCCGCGACCGAAGCAGCTCTGGAGGAACTGCAGCGCGACGGGAACCTGTCGCCGTACCGTGTCGACCGTCAGCGCCCGTCGCTGCTCGAGGTACTCGCCGTAACGATGTGCCAGGGCGGCAGCTTCGGTGCGCTCTGGCGCCGACTGCTCCGGGACAACGGCCTGCGCTCGCAGGTGCTCGACGAGGCTTCGCAGGACCTTCGTCCCCATTTGCCGCACACGCGGCTCTCCCCGTTTCTTCCGCCAGAACTCCGCGACGACGCCCTCGTCGAGAGCACCGACGCTCAGACCGCGACGCTCGAGCCACCGGCCGAAGCGTCGAACCAGGTGGCAGTGGCAGCGCACGGATTGCCGCGGGTACCCATGCTCCTTCGCCATCGAAGTGTACGTGTCGAGGTACGCGCCGAAGAACCCGGCGCGATGGCGGCGCAGGATCTCCGGCCGCGTGAAGTAGTCGTCCAACATGGCTTCTCCTTTGGTCGGCGTCAGTGCCGACCGGAGAAGTCACCCCGATTATGCCGCGTCAGGAAAGGCTTCGGCATCGCCCGCTGCTCGCCTGGGCACGCGTGTCGACGACCGCATCGGCATTACTCGGCGGTCGGCATAATGCCGTAGCTTGTGAAGGCATCCCTCCGGTTCGAGCCCGGCGAGCTTCTCCGTGGCGCGCAGCCAGCAGTGAAGCATCGAGTGAATCGGTGGGGTGCCGTCGTCGCGGTAGAGCACACGGGGTCCGCGAAGATGCCCTCCTGACTCGCCCGGAGTTGCCAACCCTACAGACGAGTTCTCGAAGCAGCTCATGAAGGTGCCGGACGAGCCGACTGTCGAGCTCATGAAGGGCACGGGCGGAGACCCGGACGCGGCGGTGTAGCCGTACGCGAGCTGCCACGCGCTTCCGGCAAGCTTGTAGACCCAGATGGGGTTTCCGGTGGTATTCGGAGCGCAGGTCACGTTGAAAGTAGCAGCGCTGCCCGCGACCGTAGGCGTGGGCTCCGTGTCGCTATAGGTACAGTTGGGGCCGTCGAGCACGTAGGTGAAGTATCCGGCATTCGTGCTTTCGCCGTTGAGCCTAACGGTGACCGGAACTGATCCTTCGGCAACGCTGCCGACGATAGGCGCCGTGGCTGTGCACCACGTCGGTGTACACGTCACGTTCGGAGACTGGCTTGCACCGAAGAGAACCTGCGTATCGCCGGTCGTGTTGAAGCCGCTGCCCGCAATGACGACCGACGAACCCGCGACTCCCGAAAGACCTGAGGCAAGCGAGCCTGCTACTGGCGACGGGTAGAGTACGAAGTCCGCAAAGTATCCGTTCACGCCATAGACCCCTGTTGTGTAGCCCTCTTCGGTCGCTCCGTCGACGGCGCGACCTCGATTTTCGCCGAGCGTCTTAGTGAAACTTCACCCAGCTGGGCGCCAGGGATCGCAAACCCCGACCAGTCGCGTCGCGACCCTGCGATGGAGGGTCGCGACCCTCGTCAGTCGGGTCGGGACCCTGCGATG
>Ga0302319_10015065_pt1 | contig 14357 bp, 8 predicted proteins | sample Bog_T0_2_FD_203319 | JGI IMG/M metagenome (GOLD analysis project Ga0302319, IMG submission 203319) | Peat permafrost microbial communities from Stordalen Mire near Abisko, Sweden - Bog_T0_2 | ecosystem: Environmental > Terrestrial > Soil > Wetlands > Peat | place: Sweden: Abisko, Stordalen Mire... | reverse complement strand
TTACACGAGCGTGAAGACTGCAGGCTCGGAAGATGTCAACGGCAAGCCGGCCTGGAAGGTTGAGATGACCCCCAAATTGGGTAAGGTCGAGACGCTCTATGTCGATAAGGACTCGGGCATGGTGGTTCGTTCTTCGCAAACGGTCGCGATGCCGATGGGAGATATTCCGGTCGAAGAAGAGCTTTCGGACTATCGGTTCGTCGATGGAATTAAGACGCCGTTCTCGATGACCCAGAAGGCGATGGGACAGGTGATGGTGATGCATTTCGACAAGGTGAATTACAATGCCGACATTCCAGCCGACCGCTTCGATTTACCCGCGTCCGTGAAGGCTCTTGCAGACAAAAAATAGTCGTGAGGCAGGCGCTTCCGCCTGCCCTCACTAACTTTCTACTCCACTTCCAGCTTAATCGTGTCGTACATAATTCCCCCGTTCTTACCCACCCCGGTCATCCCAAACCGAACCGTGTTCGACCCCTGCGTCAACAACTCGGCCGGAAACGAAATATCCTCCAGCCGATAAACCCCGCTCCGCAAAGCCGCCCGGTAAGTAGCCGCGTCGTTCTGATAAGTCAGACTCTTAATCTCCTTACCGTTAACGGAAACAGTTAGCTTGGGATTCCCGCTCACGCCCGCAATCGCCACCGTCAAATGCGCCGTGCCGGTATAGGCTTTACCTGAACTGAAAACCACATCCCAGTTCCCTACCTTACCCTGAGCGAAGTACCAGTCCTCCCGCTCCTTGCTCTTGCCGATCGCATAAGTCAAATCCGCCGGAACCATCCCGATCCACTTAATATTCCTCAGCTCGTCCCCAAACTTATACTCGCCCGACATCCGGTCCGCCTTGCCCATCTGCCATAGTAGCGAACTGTAGCCCGGAGTTTTCCATTCCACAGCCCCGAGATTGAGCGAAGCGCCGCTTACCACCACGTCATCCTTCTCCAGTGCCGCCGTGACCGAACCCTGCGTCGCATAAGCATGCAGAGCATAGGTCCCAGGCCGAACCGCCGGCAGACTAAATCTCCCCGACGCATCCGCCTTCCGGTAGAAAATAAAATCCCCGCCCTGCTTATACACATCCACACCGGGCTTGGCCAGCATAACCATGGCGTTCGGCGCACCGGGGCCCTTCAACTGCCCGGCAACCGTCGTCCGGTTCAACGGATACAAGGGCTCCTTCATCCACTGATAAGGCCATTTCGCCTGCTCCACCGCGACCTTCTTCTTAGCGTCCGCAATTACCGCCGCATTATCGCCTGCGTTTACATAGGTAAACCAGGGCCCGAACAACTTGACCCCATCCTTGAAATTGTCGCCACCGCCTCCGCCGTAGTGCGCCCCCTGGAAATAATTCAGAATCAAGGCATCCTGATGCACCATCAGCTCCTGATGCAAAGGTCCCGCCGCATAGTACTCCGTGCTCACCGGCATGAAGAACACGCCGAAACCATGCCCATAATGGCCGAACATAGGCGTCTCCGCATAGTAAGCCGAATAATCGTATTTCTGATAAATCGATCCGTCCGGCATCTCCCACGTCTCATCCTGAACCTGCTTTAGCTTCACCAGGTCCGCATAGCGAGGCTGCTGGCCCGTCCGCTCGGAAACATAGGCCCAGTCGAAGATGTTTCGATCGAGCCGGTACATCGTTCGCATCTCGCCGCCCAGCCTCCGGTTATTCGGATTGCGGCAAATCACATACCCATACAACCCGCTCTCGCCCGACATCATCAGGATGTGGTGCTCCAGCGGAAACCGGTTATTCTCACCGTTATCGATCACCGCGATATGCGCCATTTGCGGCGTCACTTCGACAATCCGAATCACATCCGCAATCAGCCGTCCGCCGCCGCCGCTGTAATCGATGTACCACGTACGATGCGCGTCGGTATCGCGCGGAATAATCCCATTCAGGTTATGCACTAGCTCCTGACCGTTCTTGATCAGCGACGTCGCACTGCCATCGCTCCCGAACGTGATCGAAAGCAAACCGTTGTCAAGCTTGAGATCGGTCACCTCCGAAGGCTTATAATCGCCGGCCACCGCGGGCTTGCCGTTGAGCGTAGTCGTCACCGCGCCCGCAGCCAGAACCGCCGCCGCAAAAAATAAAACCGTAGCTTTGAACATTACTTGTTAGGAACCTGATCCGACCACAGCCAGCGCAGGGAATCCGGCAGAATCGCACCCCCGTGCTTGCTGCCATGCACCCCGTCACCCAGCACATACTTCACGTCGTAGCCCTTGGCCACCAGAGCCTCATGCATAGCTTTATTCTGCAGATACCAGTCGCGCGTCAGATCTTCCGGATGCCGGTTATCGTTGATCCCGTCCTGCATATGGATCTTGATGGGCTTATGCTCCGCCGCCATCACCAACTGTGGATAAACATGGCCGCCGCGAAGGTTCGTAAAGCTGCCAACATCGCTCAGCACCTTGCCGAACCAGTCCGCATGATTCCAGGCAACCGTGAACGCGCAGATCGCGCCAGAACTGATCCCGCCGATTGCGCGCCCCGCCGCATCTTTTCTGATGTTGTACTTCTTCTCCACCGGAGGCAGAATCTCCTTCGCCAGAAACTGCCCGTACTGGTCCGAAAGCGTGTCGTACTCAAAGCTTCGATTCGAGAAATTCGGATTGCCGTTGCGGCCTTTAATATCGCCGCTGCCCGGATCCACAAACACCGTAATGATCACCGGCAGTTCGCCGCGTGCGATCAGGTTATCGAGCACCGTAGGCACTCGATACTCAGCCTTACGACCCGCCGGGCGATTATCTTCCCGCTCCGCATACTGTCGAACCCCATCCTGAATCACCATCAGGCATGCCGGTTTCTTAGGATCGTACTGCGCCGGAACATAAGTCCACACGAAGCGCTCGGTATCCGGAAAGATCTCGCTCTTCCACGTGATCTTGTCCCATGTGCCTTGCGGAACGCCTTCATGCACCATCGAATCGGGACCGAACGTATAGTCGTCGGGCTTACGATCGGCCGGCGATCCGGGCAGCAGCACGAGCGGCGGAGCAGGGGGCCGAGGCCCTCGGGCGGACGGAGCGGCAGGCGGTGGCGGAGCCTGTTGCGCCAGTAACAGTACAGCGGCAATCGATAAGATCATTCGGTTTCTCCGTGGCGTTGCTCGAACGGTGAGCTCTTAATTACACCCAGAATGAGCGACGAAAACTTATAATTGTTCCGGGCCGCGGCCGCCATGATCTGATCGGTAGCCGCCCGGTCATAATATTCCAGCCCGCGCCCCAGCGCATAAATCATCAGCTTCTCCGTCAGGCATCGCACAAACTGATCGCGCTTGCTCGTCGCAAGAATATTCGAAAGCTCGGAAGCACCCTGAAACGATTCGCCGCTCGTCAGCTTGCCCGACGCATCGATCGGAAACGTGCCTTCCTTCGTCCGGTAAGCCCCAATCCCGTCGAAGTTCTCAAGGCTGAACCCAATAAAATCCATCCGAGCATGACACGAAGCGCAGACCGGATTCGCCCGATGCTCTTCCATCTGCTGACGCAGCGTCCCGGTCGCATGCTTAGGATCGTCCTTCAAAGCCGGCACATCCGGCGGAGGCGGCGGAGGCGGTGTGCCCAGCAGATCTTCCAGCACCCACTTACCGCGCTTCACCGGCGATGTCCGCGTAGGATTGGACGTCAGCGTCAGCACGCTCGCCTGAGTTAAGACGCCGCGCCGTGCCGTGCCTTCAAGCGACACCTTCCGGAACTCCGGACCAACCACGTTCGGGATGCCATAATGCCTCGCCAGCCGCTCATTAACGAACGTGTAATTGCCGTTCACGAAGTCGACCACGCTCCGATCCTCATGCAGAATCGAAGCGAAGAACATCTCCGTTTCCTTCTGCATCGCATCCCGGAGGCTCTCATCGAAATCCGGATACAAAGTCTTATCCGGCGCAATGAACTTCAGGTTCCGAATCTCCAGCCACTGCCCCGCGAAATTCTCCACCAGCGCCTGAGCCTTAGGCGACGCCATCATGCGTTTCACCTGCGAATCCAGGTTCGCCCGAAGCGTCCCTTTCTCCGCCAGCCCCAGCAACTCATCGTCCGGCATGCTGCTCCAAAGGAAATACGAAAGCCGCGAGGCCAGCGCAATATCGCCCACAGGCTGAATCGCATTCGGATGATTCGGCTCCCCGCGAAACAGAAAATAAGGCGACACCAGCACTGCCTTCATCGGTTGCTTTATCGCTGTCTCGAAAGGCGCATCGGCCTTGTACAAAGTCATCAGCTGATCGATCTCGCCGGCCGTCACCGGCCTCCGCCATGCGCGATGCGCGAATTCCGCCAGCACCGCGCGTGCATTCGGCTTCTTCGAAATCAGCTTGCGCACCTGCTCCGGCATCGCGGGAATCGGCGAAGGCTCATCCAGCCCCACAACCTCCACATGATCCACATGCAGCTGGCGAACCCGCAGATTCGGATTCGCATTCGCCGGATCGCTGAACGGATTCGTAAACTCCGCCGTAAAATGTTTTTCGCCCGGTGTCAGATGCGCCCTGAACTCATAGACACGAGGCTGACCCTTCAGCAACTCGGTCGAGAACACCTGCTGTCCCGGCAACGCCTTCATATCCGCCGGCGCCAGAACATCGAAGCTCGTCACAGCCTTGCCATCGATGCGAAACTCCATCTTCGCCGCATCCGGCCCCGCCTGCTGCGCATAAGCCGCAGCGCGCAACAGATAGTCGCCTTCTTTCGGAACCGTGAAATGCGAACCCTTCGTTGCCCCTTTCACGGGGCCTTCCAGTTCCACCCATTTCACCCAAATCGTTCCCGGTTGCTGAGCTCCAATGCGCCCATTGCGCATCTGCAGCTCATTCTTCCCGCCGCGTATGCGATGGTTCAGCACGCTGATCCGATGCCGACCCTCCGGGATGCCGATCCGCGCTTCATAAACGCCCGGCGACGCCTCAACCGCGGTAATCTTCCAGTCCGTCACAATCGTGTCGTCCACCATGCACGTCAGAATTGTCGGTTCCGGATTCGCCCCGCGTCCCCGATTGAAAGCCTGCACGCGAATCGTATAATCGCCGCCCGCAAACGGAACTCGCATCGCCAGTTCGTCTTCTTCAAGAGCGGTCAACGGCATCCAGCCATCGCCGCGATCACCATCGGCATTGAAGCCGACTTCCATCAAATTCGCCTTATAACGCACCGTCCTGCTCGGCACTGCTTCTGTAGCAATCGCCTTATTCAGGATCGTGTTCGCCGCCGCCAGATACTTCTCCATCAGGATTGGAGGCAGCGAAAGAACATCGCCGATATCATCGAAACCGTAACCCGAGTTATCGGCCGGAAAATCGTCCGCCGGATGGAAATCGATCCCAATCAAATCCCGAATCGTGTTGTTGTACTCAGCGCGATTCAGCCGCCGCATCGTGACCCGGCCCGGATCGGGATGCTTCGGATCGTACTTATAAATCTGTCCCGCAATCCAGTCGGTAATCGAGTCCCGCTCGGCCGCGGTAGGCTGAAGCTTGACGTTCTCCGGCGGCATCTCGTGCGTCGAAACGTGATGAATCACGGTTTCCCACGTCGACTTATCGAGCTCGCCATCGAGCGCGACACCGCCCGCTTTCGCGCCATTGCCGTGGCACCCGTAACAATACTTCTTGAGCAAAGGCTGCTGCCCGAAGGCATTTGCGGCCAGCAGAAAGATAAGGAACCGCATCACGCAATCGCTTCGAACTTGCCGGTGCTGTCGCCGAAGCTGGCTACGGGCGCTTCCATCCTGTCCAGCAGGGACACAAACAGATTCGTCATAGGCACCGAATCGGCTTTGATCTGCCGCCCTGGCGTAATACTGCCCGCGCCGCGCCCCGCCAGAATCGTCGGCAAATTGTCATGCGAATGTGCGTCCGGATCGCTGATGCCCGCGCCGTAAAGAATCATGCTGTTATCGAGCAGCGTGCCCTCGCCTTCCTGCACAGACTTCATCTTTTCCAGCAAATAAGCGAACTGCGTCACATGCCACTTATCGATCGTCGCCAGTTTCGCCAGGCTCTCCGGCTGATTGCGATGGTGCGAAATATGATGATGCCCCTGCGGCACGCCCGCAAAAGGATAAGGCCGATTGCCGCCATCGTGCGACACCAGAAACGTCGCAATCCGCGTCGTGTCCGTCTGGAATGACAGCGTGATCAGATCGAACATCAGCCGCATATGCCGCTCGAAGCTGTAATCGGCATTGAAATCGCCCACCGCGCCTTCGGGCACCGGAGGAGGCATCGTGCCATTCATCCTGATCCGCCGCTCCACATCGCGAATCGCCGTGAAATATTCGTCGAGCTTGCGCTTATCGGTCGCGCCCAGCTTAGTCTCGAGCGTCTTCGCCTGCCCCAGCACGAAATCGAGAACGCTCTGATCCGATTGCGCCCGCCGCTCGCGCGCCTCCTGTGACTCGCCCTCCGGCCCGCCCGCAAACAGCCGCTCGAAAACCAGCTTCGGCTCAATCTCCGGATTCATCGGCTGCGAAGGCGATCGCCACGAAATATTGAACTGATACGCGCAGCTGTAACCGGAATCGCACGAACCCGCTTCCTGACCGCGGTCGCAGCTCAGCTCAAGCGAAGGCAGCCGAGTCTTATCGCCAATCTTATTCGCCGCCAGTTGATCCACCGAGACGCCGGTATGAATTTCCGACGCCGATTTCTTCGGATGCACGCCAGTCAGATACGTTGCCGACGCGCGCGCATGATCGCCGCCCCCGTCCCCGTTGCCAAACGCATTCTTATGATTCAGGCCACTGATGATCGAGAGATCCTTCTGATGCGGAACCAGCGGCGTGAGGGTCTCGTCGAGACTCCACTTCGCCACGTTCACGCCGTTCGGCGTGTACACAAAGGCCATCCGCTTCGGATAAGTTTTGCCGGCCGCAAATACCGGCCGCGCCATCGATTCCAGAAAAGGTAAAGCGACGGCGGTACCCAGCCCTCGAAGAATTGTGCGACGATGCATCGTTTCAGTTTTCCCGTTCAGATAATGATATACGAAACATTGGCGAACCGTGGGTTCGGGAAGGTTACAGGACAAATAAAGAAGCCCGGCGGGGTTTCCACCGGGCTTGCGAACAAACTCCGGGAGCGAATTTTAGAACAGCAGTTTTAATCCGAACTGGATTTGTCTCGCCGGGTACGTCGAAGTAATCGTGCCGAATGCCGAACTCGTGCTCGTCTGGTTCGGCAATCCGAAGTTGGTGTGGTTCAGAACATTGAAGAACTCTCCGCGGAACTGAAGCCGGATGCCCTCGGTAAGACGGAAGTTCTTGCTGATCCCCAGATCCCACTGCTCAAGACCCGGAGCGCGGAATGCGTTGCGGCCCAGGTTACCGAAAGGCGCGTTGGCCGGAGGCGTCGTGAATGTGTACCCGTTGAAGTAGGTCAGCAGGCTCTGCGCAGTGCTCTGTCCCTGCGCGCCCCCGGAAACGTTGGGACGCTGGAACGTCTCGCCGCGATACTCCGCGCTCAGACCGGTAACGTCGTTAGCCGTCGAAGGCGCATAGTAAACATTGACCGGCGTTCCGGTATTTGCCGTGTTAATCGCATTCATCTGCCACCCACCCAGAATTTCATCCAGCACAACATTCATGTTGCTGAAATATTGCCGGCCTTTCCCGAAAGGCACATCGTAGACGATGCTGGTCACGTTGATGAGCTTCACGTCGAAGCTGGTAGGTCCGAATTCCTGGTGCAGATTCTGAATATTCTGCGGGTTCGCAGCAGTGTTGGTCGAATAATATTCCAGCGCCTGTTCCGAATCGCCCATCGCATGCGACCAGGTGAAAGAATTCAGGAAGTAGAGACCCTTGCTGAACCGATGCTCGAAGCGAGCCGACAGACCGTTGTAATCGTTGTTGCCCGCCGGATCCACCCAGGTAAGCGATCCAAAACTCTGGTCGGGACGTCGAGCCTGTACGCCCAGCGTACCTCCCGGTGCATTCGGCGCCGCCTGATTGTAATCTCCGATGATCGGCAGCCTCAGACTATGGTTGCCCGTGTAAGCCACCTCAAGAACCGTATTCCTGAACAACTCCCGCTGAATCGAGAGCGCCCATGACTGAACATAAGGCCACGGACTGTTAGCAGGAATATAGTCGTTGTTGGAGTTGATCGGATTGAACGTACTGGCAACGCCGGTAGTGAAGCTGTTCTGCGTCGTCAGGAAGCCTGCGGGAACCGGTCCGCCTGCGGTGAACGACTGGTTGATCACGCCAAAGATCGCCAGCGGACCGTTGATCCCCTCGATCGCGCTGCCCGGACGATTGAAGAAGTCGTAGCTGATTCCATAACCCCCGCGAATCGACGTCTTAGAGTCATAACTGTAAGCAAAGCCGACACGCGGTCCGAAGTCTTTGTAGTTCGAATTTACCAGCGCGCGGTCGTAGAGGCTGCCATTGGTAGCGCGCACGAGGGTATTGGTGGCTGGATTGAAATTCGACCAGTAGTTATCTCGATCCCAGATCGGCGTTGCAAACTCCCAGCGCAGACCGAGGTTAAGAGCCAGCTTAGAAGTAACATGCCAGTCGTCCTGCACGTACAGCGAGTGCACGTGCTGGCGCAGATTCGTGGTCAGATTGCTGCCCTGGGCGATCTGGCTGGGCAGACCGAAATAGAAGTCGGCCAGATTATAGCTGGTGGAGTCGCTCGCCGGAGTGCAGCCGCACTGCGCAGCGGTAGGCTTACTGAAGCCGCCCGCATAGGTGTTAGAACCATACAAAGGATTGATGTCAAGCACTTCGGTTCGAATCGCCAGAAACTCATAGCCGGTCTTAATCGAATGTCGGCCCTTGACCATCGAATAGTTGAATTTCGGATTGAACGACGTCGGATTCTGAAACTGCGGATTCGTTGCCTGCCGTCCGAAAGTAGGATTGCTGAAGCCGCTTACGATCTGCGTATTGAACCCGCCCGCCAGACTGCTCGGCAAACCCGGAATTCCAAACTCCGCTGCGATATCCGGTCCTCCCAGGTAAGGCGGGAGCTTCCCGCCCAGCACATGGCTGAACGCAAACCTGGCCTCAAACAGAGACGACGGCGACACCGACCATGTGTACCCAATCCCGGCCTGCTGCTGAATCGCATGGATGAAACCATTGCCATCGCCGCCGGAGATTCCCGGATCGGCCGGGCCGTAGAACTGAATGTCCTTCCTCTGGCTGAACCGCAGGAACGAACTCATCTTGCTGTTGATCTGATAATCGAGCTTGGCGTCGTACTTGTCGCTGTAGTCGCGCAGAGGCACGATTTCTTCCAGGTTATTCGAACGGTTCGTTGCCGCGACCCCGTTATTAGGAGCAGCCAGACCGGCCAGAGCCGCGGCTGCGAACGGATTCAGCTTAGCCACAGGAATTGCGGTATTGGCCGGATAAACCACACCCGTCAGCGGATCGACCACCGTCACCGGAAGAATCCCGGCACGATCGTTCAGGTCCGGCACGGAGTAAAGGTTCAGATAACCCTGCACCTGCCGGAAGCCTTCGTAATCCGCAAAGAAGAAGAGTTTGTCCTTGATGATGGGCCCGCCGATGGTAACGCCGAACTGGTTCCGGTGCAATGGCGGCTTCAGGAAAACCGTCGGCGCGCCGAATACATAACCTGTTGCGTTCAGATCGGTATTGCGCAGAAACTCATAGAGCGTGCCATGAAAGCTGTTCGTCCCCGAGCGCAGGGCCGCATTGACAATACCGCCCCCCACGCGGCCGTACTCCGCGCTGAAGTTGCTCGTGATGACCGCGAACTCGGCTACCGCATCGGGCGAAGGCTGCACCACCTGGCTTGAATAATTTTGATTGCTGGTCCCGTAAGAATTATTATCGAGCCCGTCCAGCAGGAAGTTGTTATAGGTACTGCGCATTCCGTTAACGTTGAACGCGCCCTCGCGCGGCGTGCCGCTGGGTGAGAAAGAAATTGCGATTGGGGAAACGTGAACGTTAGTGGCCAGCAGCGCCAGATCGGCGTAGTGGCGCCCGTTGAGAGGCAACTCGACAATAGCGGCCGTGCCGATCACCTGACCGTGCTGGCTGTTATCGGTTTCCACCAGGCTGGCCGCGCCGGTCACGTCGACAGACTGCGAAACGTTGCCGATCTGAAGATTAAGATCCACACGCTGACGAGCGCCCACCTGCACATCGATATCGGTAGCCGAAGCTTTCGAGAAGCCTGTAGCCTCTACCGTCACCGTATAGCGTCCCACCTTCACGTTGAAGAGATCGTAACTACCGGTTTCGTCCGTAGTCGCTTTCGATTCCACGCTGGTACCCTGATTCAGCAAAGTCACCGTTGCTTTGGGAACTCCGTTACCGCCTGGGTCTTTCACGCTTCCCAGAACCTCAGCGGTATCGAATTGAGCGAAGAGTGCGGAAGAGAACACCAGCGGCGCAAGTAGCCGCAAAGCCATTTTGAGAGTAGACATGTTTGTGAGTAACCTCGGATTCCGTATCGTCGCAACTTTGTGTTTTACGATGCTTACAATGGCGTTACGGCTTGATGAACGCGGCCATTCGACGAACGCTTCTTAACATGGTTGGCTTCGTGCTTACCACCGTGGTGAAAGGATTCAACCCATGAAAATTCTACCTTTAACCGCGGCCGCCGCTCTTGCGATTGGCCTTTGCTTCGGCGCCAGCGCCCAAACCGCCGGCCAGGACATGAAGTCCGCAGGCTCCGACACCAAAGCAGCAGCCAAAGATACCGGCAAGGCTGTCAAGAAAACCGCAAAGACGACAAAACGTACAGTGAAGAACGGTACACACACAGCGGCGAAGAAGGTGGAAGAGAAAACCTCTTCAAATCCCCCGCAATAAGCTCACGGGCGGAACATCCGCTCTGAGATCGCTGTAACCAGCCGTCGGGGAGCCAGTCTTTGCAATTCCATTCCCATGCGGTTCGAAAAACCACACACGACGCAATGCTTGCCCGCGCGCAATCCGGCCAGCCCCATCCTAGCCACTTCGTCCGCGGAATGAATCGACATGCCCTTAGGAATCTTTTCCTTGGCGATAGCCTGAAATTCCGATGCCGTCTGGCCGGGACAGAGCGCGCAAACCCTGATGCCGTGCTGCTTCACTTCTTCCGCTAATCCCTCGGCGAAGATCAGATCGAAAGCCTTCGTGGCCGCATAAGCGGTCTCATACGGAACAGCCTGAAAAGACGCCGTCGAAGCCACAATCAAGATATCTCCCGACTTGCGAGCGATCATCCCGGGCAAATACAGCCGAGTAATCGTCGCCACCGCCGCGCAATTGACATGGATCATGGCGTACTGGCGTTCCGGATCCAGATCTTTGAGCTCGCCATACATCCCAAAGCCCGCGTTGTTCACAAGCAGGGCCGGATTGATCTTCCGAAACTCGGTGAATTCCAGAAGCTCCCACGGGGCTTCGCGTTCCTCCAGATCGAGCGCCACGCATTCGACCTCCACCTTCAGCGACGACGCCAGTTCCTCCAGTCGTTCCTTCCGGCGCGCCGTGAGGACCAGATTCATGCCCTCCGCCGCGAGTTGCTTTGTGATCGCCTTTCCAATACCGGAACTCGCGCCCGTCACCAACGCCCATGACTTCATTGCTCTATCTTATGGAGCAGCTCGATCAGTTCCGCGTTGCCCGCGGCGTTGCCTCCGAAACGCACTTTGTTATAAACGGTGGTAAAGCGCGCCACCGCCGCCCGTTCCTGCGCGGGCAAATGTCGCGCGAACTCGTCGGGCGTGAACCAGGCGGGCTTTTCGAACCCCCGCTTGCCCAGCGCATTCAGCATGCTCCGGTAGACGATTGCGGCATCGCTGCTCGATCCGCCCAGCCGTCGGATCCTGCGCAGTTCCACGCGGGCGCGCGCCGACCCGAACCATCGCGGACCCGCTACAATCAGCATCGTCGCCACCAGTGCAAGGGCCACAAGCCACGCTCCCCACCGCTTCACCGCAGGCAACATTGAAGCCTCCCACGATCCCCCATCCGCCCCAGGACGGCTCCACTGATGCAGTCCATTCGCCAGCTTGCCCGCCAGCATCGCCTGATGTCCCAGATCGTACGCGACCACCCATTGCCGCCACAAACTATCGGCTGCGTCGAAATACATATTGATGCGCTCGCCCAGCCCCGGCGTCCGCGCCGAAGCCGCCGGCGTGGGATCGAAAGTAACCCACCCGCGCCCCTCAATCCAGGCCTCTACCCACGCATGCGCATCCGAAGCGCGAATCACATAAAGGCCGGAAACATCGTTAAAATATCCGCTCTGAAAACCGGTCGCCACGCGCGAAGGCACCCCCACCGTTCGCAACATCACTGCCATCGCCGACGCGAAATATTCGCAATAACCGCGCTTCGAAACGAACAGGAAGTGAGACAGCGGATCGCGCACCGGCGCCTTCGGAGTCTCCAGCGTATATTCGAATTCGCGCCGCAGATGCCCCTGGATGCGCAACGCCTTTTCCATGGACGAACCCTGACCGCTCCATTCGCGCGCCAGGTTCCATGTGCGCGTATCGACAGGCGGGAGCCGCAGGTATCGCCCACGCTCGGAAGCGGGCAGGGGTTCGGGCAGGGGAGTTCCCGCGAAGGCAGAAACTTCGTAATGCAGATCGTCGCCCGTAACCGGCAGCACGCGGAAAGACGCCTCGCTCGTGCGCACCAGCCGCGGCGCAGAAAGATTGATGTATTCCGGGATGCCCGCAATGAACAGTGTCCCCGTATCCGAAGAATTGACGTCCACCCGATACAGCATTCGCCGCCCGTCGCGCCGCGAGCGCTGCAATTGGTCGGCTACCTCTGCGGCTCCGTAGCGCGCGCTCACATTGACCACGGGCAGAGGCGGTTCGGACCAGCGCATCCCGTCGAAATTGCTCAGCGCCGCTCCCCGCCACTTCAGATTCGGAGGCAGTGCCCGCGAGTACGAGAGCACGTGCATCACCGGCCGCGTATCCCTGCCAATCTCGCCGAACGTCGCCAGATCCACCACGTTCGAGAAGCCCGTCAGATGCGGTGCGTTCGGGAACAGCATCGCCGCGGCCCGCGCCGTCCGCGGAACCACCAGAAACAGCAGCGCCGTGATCGAAAGGATCCCGCAGGTAGCCATTACCGCGACGATTCCCAATCGCCAGCCGATCCGTTCGCCCGCCACGTACGCCGTCTGCGTGCTCCTCTCGATGCCGCGCCGAATCTCCGCGCTGGTGAACGCCGCAATCGCGAACACAATATAGAGCGCCAGCCAGATGAAGAACGACGCTTCGAACGAAAGCAGCGCCGCGCCGATCAGTTCGATGAACGCGACCGCCCCCGTGTACGCGTAGTCTCTCGTGTTGCGCGCGGTCAGGATCTTCACGCCCGCGAGGAAACAAACCCCGTGCACGGTTGAGGCAAGGAAGTCGCCCGAGAGGAAATAATAGTCGATCGGGAAGAACAGAATGTAGCCGACCGCCGCCAGCGTGACGATCTTTTGCGGGATTTCGATTTTGATCAGACCCGCGATGCCCAGCCCCCGCGCGATCAGAGCGGCGAACGTAAGGATAACCGTGGCGCGGTCCGGATACCGCGATGCGGCCAGAGCGAAAAACCCGCTCGCAACCAGTCCCAGCAGCGAGAACTGAAAGAAGCGTTCAACCGAGGCGATCGTGCGGGGACGTGCGGGGAGCATGAATCGGATCGGCGGAGACGACGCAATGCGCTGCTCGTCTCCGCCCTTTTCGAGCCTACTTCTTGTCTTTTTTGGGCTTCTTGGTTTCCTTCTTGCGGTCCATACCTTTGGCCATGAATGATTCTCCCTTCACAACAATAATGCCACTTTATGTGCCCGAATGGCGCGACCGAATTTCATCCAGCCGGTCTTTGATCCGCTTTTCCACGCCGCGCTCCGTCGGACGATACCAGCGCCGCCCCGCAAGCGACTCCGGCAGGCATTCCATCTCATTCAGCGCATCCTCGAAATTGTGCGCATGCTGGTAGCCGGCCCCATAGCCCCACTCCTTCATCGGCCGCGTCGGGGCGTTGCGCAACTGCATCGGCACCGGCTCGGCGCGGCCCTCGCGAACCTCCTTCATCACCTCTCCCAGCGCCTTGTACCCCGCATCCGACTTCGGCGCTACCGAAAGGTAAATCACCGCCTGGGCCAGCGCGAGATCGCCCTCCGGCATCCCCAGAAAATGAACCGCCTGCTGCATCGCGATGCACTGTTCGAGCGCGCGCGGGTCCGCCAGTCCGATATCCTCGATCGCCATCCGCACCACCCGGCGCGCAATGTACATCCGGTCTTCGCCCGATTCGAGCATCCGAGCGAGCCAGTAAAGCGCCGCATCGGGCTGGCTCGATCGAACCGACTTGTGCAGCGCCGAAATCAGGTTGTAAT
>Ga0302319_10015064_pt1 | contig 14358 bp, 17 predicted proteins | sample Bog_T0_2_FD_203319 | JGI IMG/M metagenome (GOLD analysis project Ga0302319, IMG submission 203319) | Peat permafrost microbial communities from Stordalen Mire near Abisko, Sweden - Bog_T0_2 | ecosystem: Environmental > Terrestrial > Soil > Wetlands > Peat | place: Sweden: Abisko, Stordalen Mire... | reverse complement strand
AACCAACGATCACCTCTCACCAGACCCGCCGCCGAGAATCCCGCACCTCCTCCCGGCCCGGAGGCCACCAACCTCCCTCCCATACCACTTCATACCACTCCATCACGGAACATCCCCACACCCCCCTCCCCCTGGTTTCTGTGGCTTGCCCTGCCTGACTCTAACAGTTGCGATTTTTGTCGATCGTTGTGACCCTCGGAGGATTTGCCTTTAGGCCCGAAACAGCTATGCTAAGACTTGAACACTCAGACTGGTTCAATCCCGAATCTGGGAGATACGATTCGTATCAATTGGTTTTTATCGAGCACGAGATTCCGCGGTTCTCGCGAAGGTCTGTAGGACATGGATAATCAAGAACTACTAAAATCTCTTTCATTCACGACCGCTACTCAGCCCGTGCAGGTTTACGGCCTCATCCTGGTCACGCTTGAGGGCCAAATCGTGACCTGGAATGCCGGAGCCGAGCAACTTCTCGGGTATGGCGAAGCCGAAGTGGTCGGCCAAAATTTTTCCCTTTTCTTCACCCACGAAGACTGCGCTGCACAAGTTCCGCAGAAGGAGTTGGCCAAAGCCGCCGGCTCCGGTTATGCGTATGATGATCGCTGGCATCTCCGCAAGGATGGAACCCGCGTCTACGTCAACGGAGGTCTTTGCCTGCTGAAGGCCGATAACGGCCAGCCCCTGGGCTTCGTCAAAATCGTACGCAACCAAACCGAGAAAAAGCGCCACCTGGACGAGATCGAAAACCTCAAGACACTTGTCGCGACGACGGACGATTTCGCTTACCTCTTCGACCGTGAGGGTCGATTCCTCTTCGCCAATGCGGCTCTGCTCAAGTTGTACGACAAGACTCTGGATCAGGTAGTTGGCAAGACCTTCTCTGAGCTTGGATATCCCTCTTGGCACGCCGACATGCACATACGGGAGATCGAAGAAATTGTCCGAACTCGCAAGCCCTTTCGAGGCGAGGTTCCTTTCACTGGTCCGAGCGGTATCTCTGGCGTGTACGACTATATTTTCAAGCCGGTACTGGACGACGCCGGCGAGGTGGCAATCATCGTCGGCACGACCCGCGATGTCACTGACCGCAAAAAAGGGGAGGAAAAGCTGGCCCGCGCGCAACGTGAGTTGTCCGACCGCGCCTCCCACCTGGACGCCCTGGTGCAACAAAGGACTCAAAAGCTGGTCGAAACCATCGGCGAACTGGAAACGTTTTCCTACAGCATCTCCCACGATCTTCGGGCGCCTTTGCGCGCCATGATGGGCTTCGCGAACGCCCTCCGTGAAGACTACGGGCAAAAGTTGAACGTCGAGGCGAACCTTTACCTGGAGCGGATCAGTTCTGCCAGCCGTCGCATGGACGAGTTGATCAAGGATGTTCTAAGCTACAGTCAGGTAAGTCGGGCCGAATTAGTCCTGCAGCGAATTGAGCCGGGAACTCTGATTTCAGACATCGTCAGCACCTATCCCCACCTGGCTCCATCGGAAATAACCATCACAGTGGAGCCGGCATTGCCCGCCGTGCTGGCTAATGAAGCCGCGCTCACCCAATGCATTGCCAATTTGCTCGGCAACGCGGCCAAGTTCGTCGCTCCTGGAGTGAAGCCTCATGTCGACATTTCCGCTGACACCGGGGATGGATTCGTACGGCTTCTCTTCCGCGACAACGGCATCGGCATTGCGCCGGAAAATCTCACCACCGTGTTTGAGATTTTCAAGCGTGTGACCCAGGACCATGAGGGCACAGGGATTGGTCTTTCCATCGTGAAAAAGGCGGTGGAACGCATGGGCGGCAAGGTCGGGTTGGAATCGAAACTCGGACGCGGATCGGTATTCTCATTGAAACTAAAGGCGGCCTAGTTCTCAGCTCGGGATACGCGCGCGAACGCGGATGAGTCCGATGGCGTTCGCCTCCGTGGCAAGCGAAAGAGAGATTTGTCGTGGCCCTTGGAAAACCTCTGGGGTCACGGGCAGACTAAAAGGGAGCAATGTTCCTCCTCTCTTGCCTTGGCTATTTCTTTTTGCCAGCCGGAGCTGTCGACACCGCAGGTTTCTTCTGATTACTTGCCTTCTTCGCGCTGTGTTGAGCTTGTTGTTTTTGCTTATTCTTCGGATTTGAATCGCCCATAAGCGAAACTGTAGCGCACTTCGACCAATTTGATACACCTCTCTCTCGCTCGACTCGTTGAATAGCTACAGGGCCGGAGAGATTTAGGTGCCTGTGGGTGAAAGCATATGGTCCCAATGCGACTCGGAATTGCTGCCGCTAATAATGTCTCTTGCGCGCGCCGCTTTACGCATTCCGGAAAGGTGGATTGGAACGCAACGGCCACGGGAACTGCCGGCTCCGATACCGGCACGGCACGGGCGTCCACGGTGGATCTCGAAAATAACTAGCGGACTTTAGTTGATGGCGACAAGGTAAGGATTCAGGATTGGCCACCTACTGTTGGACCGGCAAAAACGCGGGAAAGCTCGCTGATCGCTTCACCATTATCGAGGGCGTTTTCCTTGTGCTGCTGCATTGTTTTCTTCGCGCGCTTCACTTGCTCCGATGCTGTGCCAGTACCGTCGTCTTCAGTGCGGTCAAGAAGCGAGTAGATTTCCGCCAATGCCTTCTGGTCGTTAAGACCACCTGATTGCAAGCGTTGTAGTACGGCCTGCGCCCTGTTCACCAGCTTCTGTGCTTTGCTCATTTGGTTAGTGTAAAGGAAGCCGCGCAAATTTACGCCTTTCACTTTCGCCTCCATCGGATCAATTTTAGTGCCTCGCGCCTTTACGCTACTCGAAACTGAGAACCTCTGCTTTCAGGGATTTCATAAATTTCGCGCAGGAAGGGTAAGTAGTATTTTGCTGACCAAGGCCAACAAAGGTGCCACGAGATGATTCACAATCAGGATAAGAATGCCAAATGCCATCATGGCGAGAGCCACGCAAATGAGGAATGAAAAAAAAGCCGTGTCGAGCAACAAGCCGACGGGCCCGCCAACATCTTTGCGGGTGTAGAAATGCGATGTGTTTAGGGTGAATTTGTTCATACGGTTATAGCTTCAGGGTTAAGGTCTCAAAAACTTTGCCTGGCACGTCAATGTGACCAATCCATGATAACAATCGTGATAAAAATCACTGTCGTGATCGCAAAGGTTAGGATGGAGATATTCGCTATGGCGCGACGGTGAAATGTCTCATCGCTTACAGGTTTTGAAGTTACAGGCTTCGGCAGTTTTAAGAAGGGACGCACGCCTGACTTCGGGCGTGGGCTCAAGTGACCAATGCTTGAAACGGAAGGGGAGGTTGTGATGTAAGCCGTCGGAGATACTGTGTCCATGGCTTTAACGCTACCAACGGAGCGCGTGATGGCTATAAGGTCAACACCCCATTCTCAAATGATGACCGAGACCTTAATTTAATTCATGAAAACTCTCGAAATTAAGGGCGACTGGAACCTTGCCAAGGGCAAGCTGAAACAGAAATGGGCCAAGCTCACGGAAGACGACCTCCAATACTGTGAGGGCAAGATCGAAGAGTTACTCGGTCGAATTAAAAAAACGAACCGGCGAAACCCGTCAAGCGGTTGAAAAGGCCGTCAAGGAACTTTCCTCCCGCTGCCTCGCGTAGGCATCACTCCACTGGAATGGCGCTTGATACCCGAACTTTAGCTAACCCATGTCAGACACGATTTCCGCCGTTTGGCGTGAAGGCCGCCGATCGTGAAATGAGTCGGCGATCGCCTTAACGAAGGCAGAAAACGAAACAGGTTTATTGACATACGCCGATACCCCAAGAGCATGGCATTTGTCTAACTCTTCCTGAGCATTGTTGGAAGTCATGACGATAACGGGAAGATGCCTTAAACGGTCCGCGCCCCTGATGGCCTCAAGAAGCTTTAGGCCTCCTCCCGCCACGGGAAGATTTAGCTTTAGGAACACGGCCACCAAGTCTTCGCACCTCTGCTTCGCATCGGTCAGATAATTGAGGGCTCGGTTCCCGTCAGCAATGACTCTTATCTGACCATCAAGTTGGGCTTTCTTGAGCTGGCGCAAGAGCGATGCCTCATCATCAGGATTATCTTCTACGATTAGGATGCGAATAGGCTTGGAAGTTTTCATTTAATCATCTCCTCCGACGCATGAACTCTATCGGTCGGCGCTCCGGTTGCGATGGGGTCTTCACCCCATACCCAGCATCTCGATGGCCGGTCGAATCGTCGCAGATTTGATTGCCTCCCGCTGTCTTGGCCATTACGGCTTCAGCGCTTCCCAGGTCGAAGCCCGTATGGCAGCCTGCATTCCATCGGCCAGGACATACCACTTGCCATTTACTTGAATAGAGTCAGGAATTCAGTTGGGAATTTCAGTGAGTTCGATTTTGGCAAAAGTAACTGGCTCTTCGTCTCCTGCGGATCTTTCGGGATGCCTCAATTCGATCGGAACATTCATCCCTGAGGCTTCGCACCAATACTTAACGATTGCTTATGGGGTCTTCACCCCATACCCACAACCGCCCTAAGGTTTACTCTTTTGGCATGGAGTTCTTAACAAAAGAGTCATTGCGCATCGTTCATGTTGATGATGATACGGATTTCCTTGCCCTGGGAGAGCGATCTCTTAAACGAGCTGGATTTGAACGGCCTATTGTTCGTTGCACCGACGGAATGGCGGCGCTTGACTATTTTTCGACAGTTCAAGCAGACCACGCGCCTCATGTCATTCTCGTTGATCTCCACATGCCGCGCTTGAATGGGCTCGGGGTTCTCCATTGGGTGCGGACCAAATACCGGCACAAAAATGTTGCGGTCTACCTTTTGACGTCCTCAGAGAACTCAGCCGTAATAAACCGAGCCATAGCGGATGGGGTGACAGCGTACCTGCCTAAGCACACCCTGTTTGATTGTCTCGTTGAGAAACTCGATCAATTCATCAGGGCGCATAACCAGCGCCAGGCAGCTTCCGCTCCAGCCAGCAATTTCGCTTCCGCAACACAGCAGTAAAGAACCCCGGAGCAAGCTCCGAGGCATTTGAAGGTAGCCGCCGCTGACTGGAGTTGGCGGACGGGGAGGGATTCGAACCCTCGGTGGCTTTAACACCACAGCCGCTTTCCAGGCGACCGCACTAAACCGCTATGCGACCCGTCCAAAAACCAAAATCCCCCGCGCGTCGGCGAAGGGAAAGAGCGCTACCCTAGGCCAACCCGGCGTCCGGGCAAAGCAGGATTTTTCGCCTCCAGCGCCTGCCAATAAATGCGCCTTGTGCCTAGATTCTGGTCGGCCAGTGAGTTAAGCTAACCCGATGAGCCCGCTTCAAGAGCAAATCCTCGCCCTGAAAAAAAAGAAGAACGCCGTCATCCTCGCGCATAATTACCAGGTGCGCGAAATCCAGGAAGTCGCCGACTACGTGGGCGATTCCCTCGGCCTCTCCTATCAGGCGCAGGCGTCCCAGGCCGACATCATTCTCTTCTGCGGCGTCCACTTCATGGCCGAGACCGCGAAGATAGTGAACCCCGACAAAAAAGTCCTCCTGCCCGACATGGACGCCGGCTGCTCGCTGGCCGAGTCGTGCGACGCCGCCGAACTCGCCGCCTACAAGGCCAGCCATCCCGGTGTTTACGTCGTCGCCTACATCAACTGCACCGCCGAAGTCAAAGCCCTCAGCGACGTCATCTGCACCTCCGGCAACGCCGAAAAAATGGTCCGCAACGTCCCCGCCGACCGCGAAATCCTCTTCGTCCCCGACCAGAACCTGGGCGAGTGGGTCATGGAAAAAACCGGACGCAAAATGCGCCTCTGGCAGGGCAACTGTTACATCCACATCGAGTTCACCCACCAAAGCATCACCAAAATCCGCCGCGACCATCCCGGCGCCCCCCTCGTCGCCCACCCCGAGTGCACCCGCGCCGTCCGCATGTTGGCCGACGAAGTCTGCTCCACCGAAAAAATGGTCGCCTATTGCCGCGACAACCCCGCGCCCGCGTTCATCATCGCCACCGAATCGGGCATGCTCCACCGCCTGCGCCGCGAAATGCCCGACAAAATTTTCATCCCCGGCCCGACCGACAAGTGCGCCTGCGCCGACTGCCGCTACATGAAAATGAACACGCTGGAAAAAGCCTACGACGCGCTCCTGCACGAAACGCCCGAGCTCCTCATGACCCCGGCCCTGCGCGAAAAAGCCCTCGTCCCCCTCCAGCGCATGCTCGATTGGAGCCGGAACTAGCCAGGCCTTTTCATTCTCCGTTTTCCCCGTTCGTTGCGGTCGTGGCGCCGTCGCGTGAAATTTGCAAAAGTTTCAACCCACGGCCCTATGTTCGCAACGTTCGACCCGATCCTGTTCTACTCCGGGAAAACAAATCTCAAGGGGCAACGACCCCACCGGTGTTTCTCTCTACAAGGGCGGATCAAACCCCCGCTCAACTCAAGAAAGTACAACTCAAATGAAAACAATGATTCTCTCCGCCGTCCTCGCCACCAGCTTCCTCTTCGTGGGATCAGTCGTGGCCAATGCCCAGGTCTACAACAGCAAAACCACCCAGACCATCTCCCTCGCCCCCGCATCCGGCAGCGCCTTCTACGGCACCTACCTCAGCTCCAAGAGCGGCTCCGGCCTGCCCGGTATCACCAACGGCGGCCTCACCGACAAGCGCGTCGCCTGCAGCAAGCCCATGACGCCCGATACTTGCGCCCTGCATTGCTCAGTGGCCAAGAGCTAAAATCTGTGCCAGGCATCTGCCGGGTTCCAACCCCGGCGGATGACGCGGCATCGCTTTCATCCCATAATTCTATAACCTTTCAACCATAATGGACCCGGCACGCGAAGAAAAATTAAAGACCCTGCTAAAGAGCTGGTCCCCGAAAACCGACTTGCCGCCTCGTTTCGAATCGGAAGTCTGGCGCCGCATCGAGTTGGCCCAGGAAAAACACGCGAGCTGGTTCAGCTTCGACTGGCTCATCCGCATCACCAACCAGCCCAGGCTCGCCTTCGCGCTCGTCATGGCCGCCGTGGTCCTTGGCGCAGGCCTCGCCCCGCTCCAGGCGCTCCGCAGCTATCGCCACGATATGGCCACTTCCGAAGCCCGCTACGTTCACTCCGTCGATCCCTTCTCCAACGTCTCCCGCCTCTAATTACGATTTGGAATAATCCATGAAGCGGCTGCTCTTCATCCTCGCCCTCTCCGTTTCACTCGGCGCGGCGGCTTACCTCATTTCGTACCACATCGCCCAGAGCGCACTCTGCGACTCGCCCGACTGGCAATCCCCCACCGCGTGGATGCGCCAGGAATTTCATCTGAACGACGCTCAGTACGCGCAGGTAAAAAAAATGGAAAGCGATTACCACCCTCACTGCACCATCATGTGCGATCGCATCGAGCAATCCCACCTCGCGCTCAAAAAACTCATCCTTAGCAGCAATGGCCTGACCCCCGAAGTCCAGGCCGCCCTGCAAAACGACACCGCCGTCCAGGAGCAATGCCGCGAAGACATGCTACGCCACTTCTACGAAGTCAGCCAGGCCCTGCCGCCGGATCAAGCCCAACGCTATCTCGCCATCATGCAGACCCAGGTGGTCGAAACCGAAAACGCCTCCCAAACGGCAATGCTCAAACATTGACCGGCCATGGATCCAGAAACACACGAGGCCGACGTCCTGGCCATGCGCCGCCTTCAGGGCGGCGACGACCTCGCCCTCAACGAAATCATGGCGCGATGGAAACAACCGCTCATGAGTTACCTGCTGCGCCAGCTCGGCAGCCACGAGGACGCGCTGGACCTCACCATGGAAACCTTCGTCCGCATCTACGAAAACCGCCAACGCTACGCCTCCTCCGCCCGCTTCGCCCGCTGGCTCTTCACCATCGCCACCAACCTCGTCCGCAATCATGTCCGCTGGCGCCAACGCCACCCAGAGGAACCCCTCGAAACGGGCGACGACGAAAACACCTCCCTCCTCGACACCGTACCCCACGACGCTCCCTCCGCCGCCGGCCAACTCGATGCCAAGGAACAAGCCCGCGCCGTCCAGCAAGCCATCGCCACCCTGCCCACCGAACTGCGCACCGCCATCCTGCTCTTCGAATACGAAAATCTTTCTCACGCGGAAATCGCCGCCATCGAAGGCTGCTCCGCCAAGGCCGTCGAAACCCGTCTCTACCGCGCCCGCCAGACCCTCGAAAAAAAATTAGCTCACTGGATGTAGAAAGTTTCAGGGGTTGGAGCCGTGCCGGTGTTTATTCCACTGCTGGCATCCATCATGGATGTCGGCGTAACCTCCTTATATAAACAACACCATGCCCAACAAAATAGTCCTCCTCCTCTCCGGCCTCATCCTCTTCATCGCAGTCGCGGCCTACGTCCACGCGGCCAGCCCGGCGAAACCAACCGCGCCCGCACCCATCCAGGCCGTCATGACTCCCTATCTCCAAATCCACGACGCCCTCGCCAAGGATTCCCTCGACGGAGTCGCCGCCGCCGCGACCACCCTCAGCAAAGCGGCCCTGGACAACAAAATATTCCCTACCGAACTCAGCCAGCAAGCCCAGGCTCTCGCCCAAGCCAAAGACCTCGACTCCGCCCGCGCCGCCTTCAAGCCCCTGAGCGATACCCTCATCAAAGTCCTGGCCGACAACAACGCTTCCGATAACTACACCGAAGCCTATTGCCCCATGGTAAAAGCCTACTGGCTCCAGACCGGCACCACCGTCTCCAATCCCTTCGGCTCCTCCATGGCCACCTGCGGCTCGATCATCCACGGCAAATCCACCCCCTCAACTTTTATGCAGGGCGGCTGCTGTAATTGAGGGCCCTGCTCTTTAATTACCACCGCGCGCCGCCCACAGTCGAAGGTCGTCACTCTTGAAATTCTCCGCCGCCTGACGTAATTTCTTTGCCAATGAGCCTCGCCGAGATCCGAGCAGCGCTACCCGACCTCACGGCTGAGGAGCGCGCGTCTCTTCACGAAACCCTCTTTGCTCTTGAGGAAGGCGTATCCGTCGAGGAATGGCGCGCGATGAATGCCGCCTTGGAAGAAGAGCTGGCCCATCCATCACCTCTCATTCCCGCCGAGCAGGTCTTCACCAGGCTGGAAGCGAAATACCGCGCCAATGCGGCTTGAGTTTTCCTCCCGAGCCGAGAGCGACTTGGAAGCGATCATGGATTATCTGGCGCAGGAAGCCGGCCCGGAAACAGCTCTGCGCTACGGGCAAAAAATACGCGAGGAATGTTGCAAAGTTTGTGCGGCTCCGGGAATGGGTAAGCGCCATCCGATCCATTTCAGGATTCGCAAAATAATCGTAGGCCCACACAAGATTTTTTATCGCGAAGACCCAGGCCGCATCGTTATTCACCGCATCTGGGATGGGCGGCGCGGGACCAATCCGAAACTGCGTTCTTCGCCATAAACGGGGCAGGCGTCCTTGGTTAAGGCAATGTAGCAGCAACTCGCGCTCCCCCTACAATCGGCTGCTCTTCTTCGTAATCCGCTGACGATGAAATTTGCCGCGGCGCTTCCGGATCACCATAAAAATGGCCAGGACCACGATCGCCGGAAGCATCAGAACCAGCAGGAGCGTCATCAAGGACCCAAAGTCATCCATGCGGCGACAGGGTAACCAAAAGCCGCTTAAACCAAAGCTTTTTCAAGACGGCGCGCCCGCCACACCCGAGGCGAGACATCAGCCACGCTTCGCCGCCAGCCCGCTCTCCTCAAATTCCACCAACTCCGGTCCTTTCTCCAGCGCGGCCAACTGCAGTTGCCGTTCCTCGATCCCAAACCGGTGATCCCGATAAAGCGTAATCGACACATCGCGATTCACCCGGATGCAATGCTTGATCGCCTCCGCCTCCTTCTCGCAGTAAATCAACGTCTTCCACGAGTGGATATGCTTCGGCTTGTGGAAATCGCTGCTGGCGATAAAAGGCAGCTTCTTCAGCCCAACCGGATTGAAAATATCGTCGCGATTCGCCACCTCCCACGCATCGATCAGCGGCGCGTACTCATCCACGTGCTCCCATAAATAAAGCGTATCCTTCCCCCACTCGCTCTTCATCTCGTGCGGATGCGACGCCACCGCCAGCGCCCCCTGCGCGTGGATCTCCGCGATCAGTTGCTTGATGTCGAGCGACGGGTCGATCGGCTGCTTCAGGTCGACGCCGAGCAGATGCGTCGAGGTCTTTGGCGTATAACCATCCTTGTTGAATTCCACCCCACTCATCAGTAACAGATCGTACTTCGCCCAGGCGCGCTTCTTCTCCCGCTCGATATCCTCAAAATAAGCCTCAATTTCGCCCGGCGGAATCACCAGCCCGGTCAGGTTCACCAATTTCCCCAGCAGCCGTTTCGGATCGCAAAGATGGTCCGTGATGCACAGCGCATCAAATCCGCGCTGCCCGTAAAAATCGACCATCTCCGCAATCGTCAGCTTGCCGTCGGACCAAGTCGTGTGCGTATGCAGATCGCAAAGCAGCAGCTTCTTCGGCAAATGCCGCAGCCGCGTCGTCTTCGCGATTTTCGAGGCGTTCCCGTTCTCCAATTCCGGCGCCGGCAACGAGCGCAACCTCGGCACCGGCACCGCCGCAGTCACCGCCTGCTCCAGGACGAACCGCGCCAGATTCAGCGCCCCGTCCGGTTTCCCCAGCGGCTCCAAGTTCTTCCGCCACAACGCAAGCAGCCTCCCGCCGTCGCGAAAGGCGCGCTCCAGCCACTCGTTCACTTCCTTCGGCTTCTCCGCCGCCGCGCCGCCGTTCGCCTCGCGCAGGAATGAAAAATTCGCCTCTTCCCGTCCCGACCCAAGCTTGTGCGCAATCATCGGACAGCGCGCCGCCACGGCCTCCTGCACAATGCCCGCCTCCGCCTTGCTGATCACCACATGGTGCTCGCGCAACAACTGCGGCAGCCGGTGCAAGTGCCGCATATTCCCGATCACCTCCACGCGCTCCGGTGCCGTCGCCGCCTTCGCCCGCGCCATCTCCTCGATGTCCGTGTCTTTGCCCACGCAAAGAGTCAGGTCCCAATCGGGATGCTCCAGCAGGCGCTCGATCAACTTCGGCGCTTTCTTCCGCGCGCCGTTGATAATATAGAGAATCCGCGGACGGCCCTTCGCGGCCAAGTCAGGCGGCGCCACATCCTTCTCCTCGCGCCCCTTCGCCCGCCAAAGCACCGGGAAACCGAAAACCATAATCTTCTTTTCCGGCACGCCCCCGGCCATCAACCCCCGCGCCGCCGCTTCATTGATCACCGCAAAAAAATCGCTCGACGACCTCGGCCACGGCGAATCACTCACCACCGCATCCGTCACCAGCGAGATCAGCGTGAAATCCCGCGTCCGCCCCTCGCGATAAATCTCCTCAATCAGAAAGCCGTAGATCGGACAGGTCGAAACCACCACATCCGGCTCCATGTCCCGCAGCGCATCACGCAAGGTGGAGCGCAGCCGGGTCAGCCCGTCGATCTGTCCCTCCACGAACTGCGCGTGGCCCAGCAATTGGTAAAAGCCGTGCCAGAACCGCGGCGCACGATTAACCGCCGCCTCGAACGTATTGCGCAGCAAATCGTGGAACCGCCCGTAACAGGAATCGAGCAGGTCGACAACTTCCACCCGCGCTTCATTCGGCGCGAGATGCTCAAGCGCTGCCCGGACATTCCATGCGGCGACATCTTCCCCATCGGCAAAGCCAGCCGTGAGAATAAGAATTTTCTTCAAAATCCAAGGCGGTTTCCTATCCCGCTACCCTTGTGAATAACTTGTGAATAACTAAGACGCAAGCTCGAAAATGTTACGGTTTTGCGTCGGCGTGACTTTTTGTAACATGAAGTGCATAACTGGCACTTAAACCGGTTATTACAAAAAAACTGGAATTAAGAATCGCCATGCTCTTGTCACTTGAAAAGACATGATGCAAGGTGATAATAAATCCGATTTTGCGAATTGGGGCCTTTGCCATGCATTACCTTCTTCCCGTAGCGTCCGTTGCGCCGTCGCGTGAAACATGTCACCCCTCCCCAAAGCTCACCCGCATTTTACCGATTGGCCTATAACTAGTTCTGAAGAGCACCTCCCAGATCGCCACTAACCTCGCGAAGTTCTTATCAACGGCCTCCGGTTCCTTCGAGAAATGCCACCGGTGAAAAACCCGGAGCCATCACGCAGAGCGGCCCCCAAGTCCCCGATTCATTCTTAATTCGACTTTCCACACCACGCCTCTAACATTCACTAGAAATGCCCCTACTCATCGCCCAACTTCCCCATGGTTCGTCCGGGGATTGGCTTCCGGGCTTTATGCTCTTTACGGGCTCGTCTGGCTCGTGACCCTGGCCATGCTCCTGCAACGCGGCGATTTCGATCCCATCACCAAACTCACTTGGGTCATTGTCGTCATCTTCGTTCCTTTCTTTGGCATCATCCTCTTTTGGTTCATAGCACCCAGCTCGCATTGGTCACCCAAGGAAAAAATCGATCCGTCAAATCAACTTTCCGGTACTCCTTGGGAAAAAGACCCCGGCTACACGAAAGAAGAGCGATTTTAACGCGGACCCTTCTCTCCTCGTCCCCGTGCCTTCTTCCCGTAGCGTCCGTTGCGTCGTTGCGTGAAATCCGCCTCCCCTCCCTCCCCCAAAAAAATCCCGTTAATTTGGAAGAAATTCCGTTCATTCCGTCAAAAACTCACTGGACCCACCCCCGCTCCCGCAAACGCGCCAACAACTCGGGACTATCCACCGAATAAGCCGGCAGCCACAACCCAACCCGGTCGCGATTCCAGTAAACACCCTCCGCATTACCCGGCTTCGCGAAGTGATACATATAAAGCACCGCGCGAATATAACGCGGCGGATGATCCGGAAACGGATTGCCCGCAAAAAGCCCCAGCGTCGCTGGATCGTTGTGCAGCATCTTCCAGACAAGATTCCACGTCCACGGATAATACTCCGGCGAAGCCATCGCCGCGAACCAGAGCTGCCAGTCCAGATGCGGCTGATACGGCGCGATAAACGGCGGCGGCAACTTGGGATCCCACGGCGACCCGACAAACGGATACTCCTTCCAATCCGTCGCCGTCTCGGGATCGGCACTGTCCGTCCCCTCGAAAACGATCACCGGCCGCTCTCTCCCCACCGCGCCAAACGCCCCGTACGTATTCACCAGGTGCAGCGTATCGAACGAGAACGACGCGTTCATCTCCTGGTTCGGACTCAGCAGATTCAGCACCGGCTCGATGCTCAAAAATCCGACCAGCACCACCACCACCCACGACAGCCCCTCCATCTGCCGGCTCGCCTTTGCCGCCAACCGCGCCTCCACCGCGTAGCTGGTCAGAAAAGTCGGTAAGAGCCGGCGCCAAAACCGGTCGTCGAAACAGGCCAGCGCGGGCAAAATCGTCAGCCAGTTAAAAAACGAGAGATTCCCCGAAACGATCAGCGTGAATTGAAACGAAATAATCAGCGCCCCCACCACGTAACGTCCCCACCGCGGCCAGAAAGCAAAGAACGGCGCGACCAGCTCCACTACAAACGTCCAAATCACCCCGAACTGCAGCACCGGATGCGGCAGAAAATGAAACGCGCGGCTGAACGGATTCGGAATCGGCTGCGTCTCGAAATGATAATAAAGCGCCGTCAAATCGCGCCAGCACGAGTCGCCCCGCAGCTTGATCAGCGCCGAGCCCAGCATGATCCGCACGATCAGCCAGCGAAAAAGAAAGATGATCGCGATCGGCGGCGGCCGCAGCGAAAACGGACGCGCATCCAGCAGCGGGCAAAGGAAAATGCAAAGAAAACCCGTCTCCGACATCTGTATCTCCCACCCGTACCCGTACCAATCCTGCCCCGCGTGCACGATGGAGACATAGAAAAACCAAAGCACCGTCATCATCAGCGCATTGGCATAACCCGCCAGCACCACCATCGACAGCGCAACCCCGATCCACGGAATCACCCGCAGCATCGTGTCCGAATAATCCCACCAGAAGAGCGACGGCAGCGCCAAAAAGGCCGTGAGCGAATCGCCGCCATAATGCGCCGTCACCGCCGGGAAAAAAAGCGCCGCCGGCGTCAATCCGTTTGCCCCCACCAGTGGCACCAATTGCTTCGCCGCGACATAAAACGCAACGAGATAAACAAACCCCATCCAGCGCAGCAGGACAAAACGCGTCAGCCAGTAAGTATCCGCCGAACCGGATGTCGCCGCCGTATTCATAATGAGCAATGAATGAATTAGCCGCAAAAGAACGCAGAGAACACAAAGATTACAGAATTTTTTGAAGAGAATTAATATGAATAAAGAACCCCACCGCAAGCTCAGGGGCTTTGGCAAGGTGGCCCGGACAACTCGTTGTCCGGGTGGCCGAAGGCCACAGGAGGCAGCCGGTTGATC
>Ga0302319_10015062_pt1 | contig 14358 bp, 16 predicted proteins | sample Bog_T0_2_FD_203319 | JGI IMG/M metagenome (GOLD analysis project Ga0302319, IMG submission 203319) | Peat permafrost microbial communities from Stordalen Mire near Abisko, Sweden - Bog_T0_2 | ecosystem: Environmental > Terrestrial > Soil > Wetlands > Peat | place: Sweden: Abisko, Stordalen Mire... | reverse complement strand
GTTGGGCGTGGAGGGTCTGCTTGATCGCGCCAACATGTTCGGACCGGTCCCCGGCTGGACACACATCCTCCATGCGGATTCCCGCGGATCTCAGGATCGTCTCGAGCGTGTTCAGGGTGAACGCTTCCCCGATGGCCTGCAGGTCGAGATTGAAACCTGGCCGATCGCCGCCTCGATCTGCACCACCTTTTCCTCGTCCGCGATGTCCCGGCGAAGATACTGGGCCAGCAGACGCTGGAACTCCGGGTAGGATCCGAAATACCATTTGAACGGCAGATCGATGCGGTCGTGCGTAGCGCCGACGCGCAGGCGCTTCTCGAAATAGCGAAGGTCCCAGTTCACGGAGGCGCCGGCGAATATCTCGGTCAGGTAACCGGTCTGAGCCGCCTCCAGATGCTGACGCAGCGTCGCCAGAGGCATCCCGCGCTCGGTGGCGATGTTCTCAAAAAAACGGCGCGTCGGGGGAAACTCAAATTGCCAGTCGTAAAATTCCCGCGCGATGTCCGGCGCAACCTCCTGCGCCCACTCCGCCAGTTCTCCCAGCAGCACGCGGTCGTGTTCTCCCAGCCGAATGAAATGCCGGCGGGTTGCCATGCTGTTTTCATCCATGCCGAACCGCCGCGCGATCGAATCGGCAGTGCCCGGCGAGGGCCAGTTGACCAGCACCGCGGCGGGGCGCGGTCTCCTGGTTTCCCCTGGCCGCTCGGCCAGTGCGGTGGCGCCCCCCCCGTGGATTGCGATTGGAGTCCGATGTTCCGTTCATCTTCTTGTTACCGGTCTTACCTGCCATGTCGTTCTCTCCTGGTAGTTTTCACTCGCAAGGTTCTTGTTATGGGGGATGCTGCGGTTCAGGCTCCGTGCGGGGTCACGCACGGCCGTCCCCTTTGCATCGCCGGGAATTGCACTCGCCGTCCTTCCGGAACTTCAGGCCGGACCCGAGTGCATGCGGCGCCGTCCACCTGGTGTCCATCAGCCCGCCCGTCCCGCTATTCTGTTCGCCCCTGCCGGCCGGCCGGGTCCAAGTGTCGCGCTCGCGGTAAGGTCCACGGTTCGCTCCGCGTCGAGTACCAGCAGCAGCCGGTCCTTGAGCTTATAGACGCCGAGGATCAGATCGCGCGCGGCCGGATCGAGGTTTTCCGGCGGCCTCTCGTAATCGGCGACATCCATGTCCAGTACATCTCCGAGCTCGTCGACCAGCAGACTCACCGCGCCATCTTCGGTTCGGACCACCATGTTGATCGGCGTCTGGCCGCCGGTCCGAGGCGGCAGGCACAGCCGCCGCCGCATATCGATCGCGATGACGATCTGGCCTCGCAGATTGATCAGGCCCTCGACCACCTCCGGGGCCTGCGGCACACCGGTCATCTGCTGGAACCGAAGGACCTCCTGAACGTGCAGAACGTCGACTCCGAAAAACAGGTCGGCCACAAAGAATGGGGCGAACTGCCGGCCCGTCTGCTCCTGTTCGTCCCCTGGCAGTTCCTGTCTTAAGGCTGCAGCATTGGTCCGCATCGGTTACCACTCCCCTCCCGCGTACACGGGCATTTCGGACATCGCCTCGGCGGGACCCAGCGCAGACGACAGCCGCTCGAGCGATTCGATCATGGCCACGCGGTCGAATTTTTGCTGGCAATCCTGGAAACCCGCGGCCCGCATGGCCGCTCCCTGGGCCGGCCCGGCCGGCTCGGCCAGCGCCAGCGGGGGAATCGCTCCCCATTCGGGCCGCTTCCGCATCGCGTTAACCAGTGTCGAGGTTCCGTCCGGCGAAAGATCCAGTGTCGAGATCACCACATCCACGGGCTGCCGTTCAAGCCCGCGTATCGCTTCCTCCAGACTCGACGCCTCCGAGACTCTGTATCCCGCCATGTCGAGACCGCTGCGGATCAATCCGCGCGAGAACGCCGAGGCATCCGCCAGCAGCACTCTCCTGCCGCAGACGGATCCGTCCGTTGTCTGCATCCAGTTCCCCGCGGCCGACTGCAGCACATAGTTCAGATCCAGAAAATCGGTGACGCGTTGCACCGGAGTGCCGAAGCCCGTCAGTCTGGCCTCGGCGCGCAGCCGCTCGGTCAGAGCGTCGAAACTGTCCGAACCCTCCGCGCCACTCGACTCGATACACGCAAGCACGGTTCGGGTGGCGTCCACCGTCTGCAGAATGAGCGACACGACGGACGGGGTGAGCTCGCGGTGCCCGTCGCGCAACTGGCTGAGGAGGCTCTCCGCCTGGTGGGCGATCTTTTCGAGAGTGGAGTACCCGAGAAAACCGCAGGTACCCTTGATTGTGTGAATCGTGCGAAAGATGCTGGCCAGCAGCGCCACATCCTTCGGGTGCTTTTCCAGTTCGACCAGTTCCTGATCCAGCCGCGAGAGGTTCTCGTCACTCTCGACCAGAAACTCGCGAATTACGTCCACATCCTGCATTCGGTCTTCTCCCAAACAGCCGCCGTCATCCCGCTCGCCGTCTCGTCATCCGGCGCGCCGCCGTGGCCCTCGCGGGGCCGCCGACGAGTTGAGACGGCGGTAAACCCGCGCACATCTGTTCCACTGATCGGCGGGTGAGCGGAGGACCTTTACAATTTCCGGACAAAAAATGATGAATTTACTGGCCTTCCGTAGAGCCCGGACAGAGCGGGACAGGTCCCCTCAACGCCTCACATCGGCCAGCAGCGCGCCGGATATAGCCGCCAGCGGCAGAACCCGGTCGACGCCTCCCTGGCGGATCGCCTCTTTCGGCATGCCGAACACCACGCAGGTCGCTTCGTCCTGGGCGATGGTGCGGGCGCCCGCCTTCTTCATCGCCAGCATTCCCTGGGCTCCGTCCGAGCCCATGCCGGTGAGGATGGCGCCCGTAGCGTTCGGTCCCGCCGCCTGCGCCACGGAATGGAACAGCACGTCTACCGCGGGGCGCTGGTAGCAGACCATGGGGCCGTCTTTCACCTCCACGCGGTATCCGCCCGGCGATCGTCTCAGCAGCATGTGGAAATTGCCGGGGGGCAATCAGCGCCAAACCGGGCTCCACACGGTCGCCATCGACGGCCTCGCGCACCCGAATGGCGCAGAGTTCGTTCAGGCGATTCGCGAAGGATCGGGAGAAGACGGCGGGAATGTGCTGCGTGATTACCATACCGGGGCAGTTCTCCGGCAGAGCCGTGAGAACTTTCTGGATCGCCTCGGTTCCACCGGTCGACGCGCCCACCGCAATCACGGCTGAGGCGGGGAACGGTTGCCCCGCCGGCATGCGCGGCGGCGGCGCGGCAGGCGCTGCCGCAACTGCCGACGGCGTTCTCAGCCGGGCCACTCTTGCCGCCCGGATCTTCGATGCCAGGCTCAGACGCAGATCCCCCACCGACTGGGGACCGCCCGGCTTGGCCAAGACATCGATTGCGCCCGCCTCGAGCGCGTCGAGGGCCGCCCGGCTGGAGGCCGTGTCGAGCGAACTGATCACGATCACGGGCATCGGATGGTGATGCATGAGCTTGCGGAGAAACGTCACGCCATCCATGCGCGGCATTTCGATGTCCAGCGTCAGGACATCCGGGTGCAGGGACAGGATCTTGTCGCGCGCGATAAAGGGGTCGGGCGCGGTCCCCACCACCTCGATGTCCGCCTCCCGCGACAGGGCTTCGGTAAGCACTTTGCTCACGATAGCGGAATCGTCCACGACCAGAACCCTGATTCTGCTGTCGGGGATTCTGTTGGGGGCGATCATGTGACCGCTTCCAGGTGCAAAGTGACGGTGAGCACCCCGTTCTCGATCCGGAAGCTTCGGCTGGCGTCGGGAGGCGGTCCCGGAACACCCGGAATCGCGCCCGCGGCCGGCATCAGTTCCGGCGGCGCCAGTTCGAAAGCTTCTCCGCCTTCGAGGGTGCGGAGCAATGAACCGCACAACATGTTGGCCAGTTCGCAGACCGCCTGACCCGGCTGCGACTCCGTCAGCATATTCTCGTCTTCGCCGAGAAAACCTGCGGCCAGGAGCCGCGCGCTTTCGCCGGGAACGCGCACGCCAACAAGTCCGGACGGGCGTCCGTGGAACGCCATGCGGGCTTCGACGACGCCAGCCTCCGTTTCCAGCTCCGCCAAGCCCATCGGCGCGGAGAAAAACATCGTCTCGAGCACCTCGTCACCGCGCCCGTCAGCGACTCACCGAGGTTTCGTTCACACATATGGCATCCCCAGTACCCGTTCGACTTCGTCGCGCACGTATCCCCTGGCTCCGAGCGCCATTAACTGCCTGACCCGCCCCAGACTGGAATCGGTCGACACCACGATCACCGGAATGGCCCGCCGCAACCTCGTCGCTTTCCAGCCGCCGCACAAACTCCTCCCCGTTCATCCGCGGCATGTTGATGTCGGTCAATACCAGGTCCATCCAGCGCTCCCGCAGCAAACGCAGCGCGTCTTCGCCGTCTCCGGCTTCGCAGTACTCTTCCACATCGAGCCCCGTGAGGCCCACGACTTTTCTGATGAAGGCCCTCATCACGGGCGAATCGTCCACGATCATGATGTTCAGCGCCATTGTTGCTCTCCCCTGACCGCTCCCGGCTGCACCGCCGGCGGCCGTGCCAGGAGCTCCTTTTTCTGCCCGCCCGGCGTCTGCAGCCACACTCTGCCGGTCGCGACTTCCATGCGAACCGTCCTTGCGAGGGTTCCCCCCGTCTCCTCGGCATGGGCCACCAGTCCGGCCTTCCACAACGCCTTTCGCAGCGCCAGACAATTGCGCTTGCCAATGTTGAACACGCCCCTGCCGTCTATCACCTGCGCGCCCCCCATGGCGAAAACCGCCAGCCGGCGCTTCTCCGCGCCGTTGTCCAGCGCCATGCGCAGCAGCAGCGGTATTCCCGTGTCGGCAAACATCCACGGCCTGGCATTCGATTTTTCGGCGGACATGGACGATTCCGGCAACATGTAGTGGACCATCCCGGCTACCTTCGCCACCGGATCGTAGAGCGTCACGGCAATGCAGGAACCGAGCGCGTAAGTCACAATGACCGAATCCGCATCCCGGCTCACGCCTCCGTCGCCGACGCCCACGACGAGCTGCTTCACTTTTTCCCGCCTCGTTGGCGATAGACCGCCGGCTGCAACTGCTGCAGGCCGTGCCGGATGCCGGTGAGACTCTCCGAATGTCCGACAAACAGGTAGCCGCCGGGTTCGAGGCAGGCCGACAGACGGTCGACCAGCCGCTCCTGCGTCTCGCGGCTGAAGTAGATCATCACGTTGCGGCAGAAAATGACCGTGAATCGCCCCAGGTCGGGCAGGGGTTCGATCAGGTTGACGCGCCGGAACTCGACCATGGAAAGGATCTCGGTCCGCATCCTGTACCAGCCCTGCCACCGGCCTTCGCCTCGCAGCAGGTGCTTGCGGAGCCAGGGTTCCAGAGCTTTTCCGGCTGTGCCTCCCTCAAAACGTTCGGCTTTGTACATCCCCCTGCGCGCGGTCTCAAGGACGCGCGTGGAAATGTCGGTGGCGAGAATCCTCGGCAAAGCGGGATCCCGCGTCCTCAGGTGCTCCCGCGTCACGAGCGCGATGGTGTACGGTTCTTCGCCCGTGGAACTGGCCGCGCTCCAGATGCGCAGCGGCGAGCGGCCGTCCCACTCCGCGAATACACGCCCGATGAGGAAGTCGAAGTGGGCCTGCTCGCGGAAGAAACTGGTGTGATTCGTGGTGAGCGAATCGATCAGTTCCACCAGCGCGTCGCCCGTGCGGTCCTCCTGCACGTACCGGTAGTAATCGCGAAAGGCCGCGAAGCCGCGCTGCCGGGTCAGTTTGCCCAGACGCGAAGCCACCAGTTGCTCCTTGCCTTTGCCTAACTCCAGACCGAACTCCGCGCGCGCCAGTTCGGCGATCGCGGCGAACTCCTGCGCCGTCAGCGAGAGCGGACTGGCGATGAACGGCGCCGCTTCCGGAGCTGTAGTTGGCGCACCGGTCTTCGTCGCACGCCCCCCGGTCACATGCGCCCCGGTCACACGGCCCCCGCGTGGAAGATCCCGTCGAGATCCAGAATCAGACCGACCCGTCCGTCGCCGAGAATCGCGCAGCCCGCCACACCCGTGATGTCTTTCAGACTCTCGCCGAGACTCTTGATGACCACTTCCTGCTTGCCGAGCAGTTCGTCCACCATCAGGCAGGAAGACTTGCCGGCGGCTTCGGCGACGATCAGGAGACTCTCGGCCGCCACATCGGAACGCGGCGTTACTCCGAAACGCCGGTACAGCCTCACCACGGGGAGAAGGCTGTTGCGCACCAGCGCCATTTCCTGCCGGTTTTCCACGGTGAACATCATCTCCGCGGTCGGCCGCAGCATCTCGCGCACCGAGAAGATCGGCAAAACATAACGCTCGCCGCCGACGCCCACCACAAGGCCGTCGATCATGGCCAGCGTCAAAGGCAGCCGCAGGAAGAACGACGTTCCGCGTCCGGGCGCGGACTCGATATCGATTCGCCCCCGCAGCTTCTGTATCTGCTTCTTCACCACATCCATGCCGACCCCGCGGCCCGACACATCGGTAACCGCCGCGGCCGTGGAGAACCCGGGATGGAAGATGAAATTGAAAACGTCGCGGTCGGAGAGCCCTGCGCCGTCGTCGGTCAGTCCGGTTCGCCGCGCCTTGGCCAGGATCTTCTCGCGGATCAGTCCGCGCCCGTCGTCGGCGATCTCGATGACGATATATCCCGCCTGGTGGCTGGCGCGCAGGCGGATGCGGCCGGTCGGATCCTTTCCCGCCTCGAGCCGTTCGTCCGGCGGCTCCAGTCCATGGTCGGCGGCGTTGCGAACCATATGCATGAGCGGGTCCGCCAGTTCCTCCACGACGTTGCGGTCGAGTTCAGTGTCGCCGCCGAGCGCTTCGAGTTCGGCCTGCTTGCCCGTCTTACGCGCCAGATCCCGGACGAGACGGCTCATCTTCTGAAACAGCCCGCCCACCCGCACCATGCGCATGGACATGGCCGACTTCTGCATATCGCCGGTGATACGCGCCAGTTGTGCCAGATTGCGGAGCGCGGCCGGGCTGCGCAGCGCCGCCAGTTCAGGATGATGGCGCAGCATGGACTGAGCGATGACCATCTCGCCCGCCATATCCACCAGAAAGTCCAGCTTGGCCGTGTCCACCTTCACCGAACGCGTTTCGACGCCCTGGGTACCGCGCCCGGTTTCGGTGGTTTCCCGCCGGTCGCTGCCGGCCGGTTTATCGCCTGGAGCCGTCTGCCGGGCCGCACCCTCCGTGGCCGAAGGTCCTTCGCGCAGGGGTGCGGAGGGCAAGGGTAGGGAGGGCAGGGCTGGGGAGGGCGCCGGGGGGGAGTGCAAGGGTGAGGGCGGCAAGGATATGGCAGGCGGGGGTCCGGCCTCCTCCGCTCCGCTCGTTCCGCGCCGTATGCGATCGAGCAGCGATTCGATTTCGGGCGCACGCCCCGCTTCGCCTCCGCCGAGAACGGTCTCCAGACGCTTCAGGCACACTTTCAGGAAGTCTGCGGCAGCCAGAATGATATCCACCACCGCCGATGTGATGCGCAGCTTCTGGTTGCGCGCGAGGTCCAGCAGGGTTTCGGTTTCGTGGGCCACTTCCCGGATATCGCCCAGATCCAGAAAGCCCGCCAGTCCCTTGATCGTGTGAAAACCCCGGAACACCGTGTTAATGGCCTCTCCGTTATCCGGCTCCTTTTCAAGCCTCATCATCTGAATCTCGACCTGCGTCAGATGCTCGCGGGATTCGAGGATGAAGTCGGCGATCATTTCCGGGTCCTCACCCAGAGACAGGGTCGCCGGAGCCGCAACCGTAGCGGCCGGCAAGCCGCCCGGGTGTGGGGCCGGGCCGGCGCCGGTTCCGTTCAGAGCCTCCGCGGGCGCGCCCCCGTCGGCCAGAGCCTGCTGGAGAAGGCTGACGCTGGCGGAGAAGACGACTTCGAGAGCCGCAGCGTCCGCCGAAACTGGGAGAGCATTCAGGGACTCAAGGGCTATTTGCGCCACGTCCGGTCTGCCCGCCGTCTCCGCCTCACGGCAGACTCCCTGCAGCAACTCGACCCACTGCCCGGCATCCGTATCGCCCAGCACCAGTTTCGTCGCCAGTTCCTCCACGCGTTCGGACAACATCCGTTCCGACAGCCCGTTCTCAACTACCAGGTTCGGCATTCCGTGCGCTTCCGTTTCGCTCTTCTCTGTCGTCAATGGCATAAAAACGTTCTTCCCGCGAATTCGTCAAAGCCGCCGGGATGTTCCGGTCGGCTATTCGCCTACACCATCTCTTTGAACTCTTCCTCAATAGGGAAGGACCGTGTGTCGGCCGCGCGGATGGCCAGCGGCGCCCTCGGCGCAATGACCCTCGTCCTGCCGGACACGGCTTTCTGAAGTGAGTTCAGTCTGGCGGCGGTGTGACGCGCCGGCGCCGGCTGATGACGACTCTCCGCCCTTGCCGCGCCGCCCACCATGACACTCAGCTGCCCGACGACATCCATCAGCGTCGAAGCCTGCGCCGTCAGTTCCTCCGCCGCCGCCGCGCTTTCTTCGGCGTTCGCCGCGGATTGCTGTGTTACCTGCTCCATCTGGGTCAGCGCCTTGGCTACCTGCTCGATGCCCCGCGTCTGTTCCTGGCTACCCAGGCTGACCTCGTCGACCAGCGTCTTGACTTTGGCCGATTCCTCGGTAATGGCGCGGATCGCCACCGCCACCTGGTCCACCTTCGTCTTGCCGTCGTTCGTTTTGGCGATCGATTCCTCGATCAGCGCCGCCGTGTCCCCGGCTGCCTGCGCACAGCGCTGCGCCAGACTGCGAACTTCATCGGCCACGACCGCGAACCCCATGCCCGCTTCGCCCGCCCGCGCCGCTTCCACCGCGGCGTTCAAGGCCAGAATATTCGTCTGAAAAGCGATCTCCTCGATCACTTTGATGATCCTGGCAACCTTGTCGCTGGCGGATTTGATATCCCCCATCGCCTCCACCATCGCTTCGAGCGAATGGTTGGTCTCGGTAAATTTCTGCTGCGACTGCGTCACCAGCCCGTTGGCCGTGTGGGAATTCTCGGCATTCTTGCGGGCCATGGAGTTGATCTCCTCGCTCGACGCCGACGTTTCCTCGAGCGACGCCGCCTGCTGGGAAGCTCCCTGTGCCAGCGATTGGCTGGAAGAGGAGATCTGGCCCGCGGCGCTGGCCACCTGCCCGGCCCCCTCGGTCAGGTCGCTCACGGCTCTGCGCAGGCCTGCATTGATCGATTGCACCAGAAACATCATCAGAATTCCCATTGCCAGCGTGAGCCCGAGCACCACGACAACTCCCCACCGACTGCGCGAATCGGCGACTTCGGCGGCAGCGCGCGATGCCGTCAGCAAGTCGCACTGCACCTTGACGAGCCCCGTGACGCTTTCGTCCACGGATGCCACGACGGGAGCCAGCTTTTCATTCAATACCTTCTGCGCATCGGCGAACTTCCCTTTGGCCCCGAGTTCCTGATACTGTTTGCTCCCCGCATCGAAACCGGGTAGCGCCCCTTCGATGCTGCCGAACGCCTGTATCTCTTCCGGGACAATCAGCAGGGGACGCAGCTCTTTCATTTGTTCGTCGAGACGCTTGCGTGCGTCGGCGAACTTGTTCAGGTTGGTTTCCGCGAACCTGGCATCGCGGTTCATGTGTCCGAGCATGGCTCCGCGGTTGCCCGTGGCCAGCTCGTTCATCGTTTTTCCGATCGACTCGGCCAGATCGAGCTTGACGGCGGTCTTGTTGACGGCCGTGTCCAGTTCCTCGGCCATTCTGCCCACCGAGTACCAGGAGCTATATCCCAGGACTAATGTCAGCGCGTTGAGAATGCCCAGGCTGATTCCTAATTTTCTTCCGATGGTCAATTGCGCAAACACGTTCGCTTTCTCCTTTTATAAGGTCACTCGGTTACGCCAGCGTCAGTGCGTCAAGCCCGCGAATTTCCTGGCCGCTCAACACCTGATCGATATCCAGCAGGATTTTCACTTTGCCCTTCACCTTGGCCATGCCCAGCAGGTAGGAGGTGGACGCGCCCGCGCCGAAGTCCAGCGTATCTTCGATATCGCCCGCCGCCAGGTTCAGCACTTCGGAAACTTCGTCCACGACGATTCCGGTCTGCAGCGAAACCCCGGAAGACTGCACCTGGACGACGATAATGCAGGTCCGCTGCGTGTACTCGGTTTCCGGCAGGCAGAACTTCAGCCGCAGATCCACTACCGGAATGACTTTTCCCCGCAGGTTGATCACGCCCTTGACATACCCCGGCGTCTGCGGCACCGCCGTAATATCCTGAATGCCCATGATTTCCCGGACCTTCAGTACCCGGATCGCGAACTCTTCGCGCCCCAGCACAAAGGTCAGATACTTTCCCACCCGCTGATCGGCGGCGGCGGATTCCCGTTTCTCCTCTGATAGTGCAGCTGCCATAAGATTCCTCTCGCCCTTACCGAATCGGTTCAGGGCTGTTAGTTGCACAAGCCTCCGGCGGGAAACCGTCCGCGCGTCAGCCCTGCAGGACCCGTTCCGCAACGACTGCCTGCGCGGGCACTGTTTGTCTTATCGGTAGTCCCGCTCAAAACATGAGCGCGGGTTCCGCGGATTCCTTTCCTCCGGTCCCCACCGTTCGCCCGGAGCGGGAAACCGGAAGTCTCTGACCGGAAAAAGGATAAACAGCCGGACCAGGTCAACCGATATGGTTCTCAAGGACGGAATGGAATCACATTATGGCTTTTGACCTGCTCATCGTCGACGACTCGGCGGCAATCCGGAAGATCCTCCAGAGGGTGCTGCAGAAAACGGAGATGCCTATCGGAAAAATCTATGAGGCCGGCGACGGCTTCGAGGCACTGGCGGTCCTGAGAGCAAACAAAGTCAGCTTTGTCCTCAGCGACATCAACATGCCCAATATGGACGGTCTTCAGTTACTGGGTCAGATCCGGGCCAACGAAGACTGGAAGGCGATGCCCGTGGTCCTGATCACGAGCGAAGGCAGCCAGGCCAGGGTCATGGAAGCGGCGCACATGGGCGCCACCGGATATGTCCGGAAACCGTTCACGCCGGAACAGATCAACAAAGTGCTGGAGGGGATGGTCCTGGAGCCCGTCGCTTAACCGCAGTCCCTTTACCACCAGACATTGCCAGCGGACAACGCACAACGAGGATACTAAATGCAATTCAAACTGGAGTCGAGAACAATCGCGCCGATGGTGAGCCGCGCCACCTGCGAAGTACTATCCACAATGCTGGATATAGAGGCGGAGGCCGGCGAGCCGTACCTCGAGAACACGGCTCCCGCCAACTCGGAAGGCGTGGTGTCTTTCGTGGGGCTCGCCGGCCCCGAACTGGCCGGAACCGGCAGCCTGCACTGTAGTTCCCGGTCGGCGTGCCATCTCGCGGCGCGCCTTCTGATGTCCGATTTCGACTCGGTCAACGACGAAGTTCTGGATGCTATCGGCGAACTGACCAATATGATCGTCGGCAGCTTCAAGAACGAGATCGAGCAGCACATCGGCCCGACGGGACTGAGCATCCCGACCGTGATCTACGGGCGCAACTTCTCCACGCGGAGCCTCGGCCGCGAAGACTGGATGGTTGTTCCGTTCTCCTGCGGAGAAGAACATCTCGAGGTCAAAGTGTGCCTGAAGGGGAGAGAAGAACCGTGTGCCCATATACGGCACGGGGAAAAGCACGAATTCATCCTCAGCCATTAAATGCGCCGAGCCGGGCCGCCGCTCGGCTCCGGCCCATCCCCGAACCCGGTCCGCAAACGACCGGCTCGGGCGCAGAGCCATATTTTGGTGGACGGGACGGGATTCGAACCCGCGACCCCCGCGATGCGAACGCGGTGCTCTCCCAGCTGAGCTACCCGCCCCCACCAAGGCAACACCTCTACAATATAACAAATGGTTTCCTCTTCACCCGATCCCGATCTCGCCACTTCGGAATTAGCCACCCGAATGCGCGATGAGTGGGACCAGCGCGCCCGTGAAAACGCCCGCCACTACGTCGCTACCGGCAAACTCGACTGGAACGACGACGAATATTTCGAATCCGGCCGGGAAAACGTCCGCCGCGAGATCCTGACCGACATGGGAAATGTCTGCCAGGGAAAAGACCCGAAACAGATGACGGTGCTCGAAATCGGCTGCGGTTCCGGGCGCATTACGCGCGCTCTTTCGGAGATTTTCGGCCACGTGTACGCCGTCGATATCAGCGGCGAGATGATTCGCCAGGCCACGCAGTCGCTCCACGACCGTCCGAACGCTCACGTGTTTCAGAACAGCGGCTCCGACCTGACCGTTCTCGGAGATCTTCAGGTCGACTTCGCCTTTTCCTTTATTGTTTTCCAGCACATCCCCAGCCGCGACGTCATCCGCAGCTATGTGCGCGAAGTGCATCGCCTCCTGCGGCCGGGCGGTCTGTTCAAGTTTCAGGTGCAGGGATGGACGGAAATGGAAACGGGATCGGAAGATACCTGGATCGGAGTGCCGTTTACCGATGCCGAAGCGGTCGAAATGGCGGCATCCAGCGGATTCGAACCCCGCTACCGGCACGGCGCCGGATCGCAGTACTTCTGGCTCTGGTACTTCAGGCGTTAGCCCGCATATCTCACACTAGGTCCGTAGGACCCGAGAAAAACCGGATGGCGGGAGCATTCGCCGAATTTTCGTCTTTTGAAGAAAACATCCTGAACGGTTTGGCGAAGCGGCGGGGTCCCGCAGACCCCTTCGGTGGCTTACCGGGCGATTCCAGCGCAGCGCGGGCACACTGCTCCGAGCCGGGCGTCCCGTCGGGCATAACCTGAAGTTGTCGGATGGCGCCGTTGGCCCGTCAGCAGCGCAGGTTCGACCAGACCTGCTGATAGATGTCTTGCCACGGGTAACTCGATGCCATCGACACCCAGACTTTACGGACGGTGACCCGGATCTGCGAGCCGATCTTCAGCAGCTTCGTCCGTATCGTGGAGACCTGCGCCTTTGCCAGTTCCGTGCCCTTCAGCCCCACGCGCCGCAAAGCGCTGAACAGAATATACGCCGCCGCCGACAGATACATGCGCATCTGATTGGCCCGCATGGTCTCCGCGCTGACGCGATCTGCAAACAGGCTGAACTGTTCTTTGATGCGGTTCTCCATGTCGCCGCGCTCGCAGTAGACATCTTCGTACAGCGCCTGTGCAGCCCATCTCTCCGCAGGCAGAGACGTCACCACAAAGCGGGGATTTTCCTTGCCCTCGATATGTTCCGCCTTCGCCACCACGCGCCGCTCCCGGTCCCACCCGCCTTTCTTCGTCTTCTTCGTGCTGTATTCAAACTCCGTAAATACACGCGCCGGAACGCCGGTCTTGTTCCACTGCACGGTCGCTTCATGCATCTGCTGCCCGATGATTTTGCGCAGTCTCTGGTTGCGCGCCAGACCAAACAGGAAGTCCACGCCGCTGGTTTCACACCAACTCATCAGTTCGTTGCGGCAGAAACCGGAATCCCCCCGCAGTACGATTTTTACTTCCGGCCACGCCGCCCGAATCTGTTTCACGATGCGTTCGATTTCCCGCAGACAGCCGTAAGCCGCATCGTGATTGGCTTCTCTCATCCGGGCGCATAAAACGTGGTCGCCGCAAAATACGTAGAGCGGCAGATAGCAATAGGTGTCGTAGTAACCGTGAAAGAAACGTCCTTCCTGTTTGCCATGCAGCGGCAGATCCGTGGTGTCCATGTCCAGCACGATCTCGGCGGGGGGCTCCTGGTGCGATTCGATGAACACGTTCACCATCAGTTCGTCCACGCCGTCTTTCCAGAACGTGATCTTCTTGTACCGGTCGTTGATGCCCGTACCCAGTTCCATCCGGTTCAGGGTGCTCTTGCCCGCCAGCGGTTCGTCCAGATCCGCCTTGCCCGCCAGAATCCCGAATACCGGATCTTTACGCAGTTGCTCGTGATCGTTCAGGTCTTCGTAACCCAGCGCCAGCCCGTAGATCCGCTGCGACAGCATCTCCTCAACGGAATGCTCCACCAGATACTGCTTCCGGCCGTCGAGAAAACTCTGAGCCAGACGCGGGATCAGGTTCAAACGTTTGTCGGTTTGCCGCAGCAGAAACGCACCTCCGTCGGAACTGATCGTTCCCCCGTCGAACCGGGCTACGATCTCCCGGTCTCCACACCCTTCAAATCCGAAGCTCGATTGGCTACACTGTGTCATGGCAATGGTCGTCCTTCCTTCGGCGCTAAACTGTTGTGTCGAAACTCAGTTATGCCACAGTTGACGGCCATTTGCCAATTTAGCGTGAGAAATGCGGGCTAAAACACCCCGATTCCGGCCCGAATCCCTTGACACGCGGCCTGGTCTGAGGCGAGAGGGCACGTTGTAAAAGCCCGCCCGCAAAGGAAACGTAAGTCGAT
>Ga0302319_10015060_pt1 | contig 14358 bp, 5 predicted proteins | sample Bog_T0_2_FD_203319 | JGI IMG/M metagenome (GOLD analysis project Ga0302319, IMG submission 203319) | Peat permafrost microbial communities from Stordalen Mire near Abisko, Sweden - Bog_T0_2 | ecosystem: Environmental > Terrestrial > Soil > Wetlands > Peat | place: Sweden: Abisko, Stordalen Mire... | reverse complement strand
AGCGCCTTGGGCATGAGCGGTATGAGCAGGACGGCGGTGACGACAGAAGCGACGGCGGTAAAGGCCTTGATGACTCCGTCGAGGCGATAGGTGCCGTGCCAAATGGTCCAGACGTCCATCACGTGCGTGGTCCCGCAGCTGAAGATGAAGACCGCAAACAACAGGAACATCCAGTGGAACGGCAGGTCGCGCCGGCGGCGCACGAAGTAAAACAGGGTGAACGGGATGAGGTAGTAAGCGAGCGCGATGGTGGAATCGGAGATGACATGCAGCCACACGATCTCGGGCTGCCAAAGGAAGCAATGCCCGTGCGGCATGAAATCGGAAGAAAAGAGTTTGGCGAAGAAATTCAGCATGCCGGTTTACCTCTGTTCGCCCACCCGCCGCTAGGGTTTCCACACTTCGCTGTACACCGTGGCGCAGATACTCGTGTCTGCCGCGCCGAGACTCGTCTCGGCGCAGTTTTGCAACCGTTGTAAGACACTCCTCCCATAAACCTAGCCTCCAGCCGCCGGCAGCGTAAAATGAAACGTGGTGCCTACGCCTTCTTCGCCCTCGGCCCAGATTTTGCCGCCGTGTCGTTCGACGACGCGGCGCACGATCGCCAAGCCCATTCCTTCGCCCTCGGCGAGCGCCGGATGGAAGCGCTGAAATACCTGGAATAAACGGGCTTTCGCACTGGCGGGCAGGCCAGCGCCATTATCGCGCACCCAGCAGTGGACGAAGCCGTTCCGCGGCTCGGCGCCGACTTCGATTTGGCCCGGACGGCCTGGCTGTAAATACTTGATGGCATTACCGATGAGGTTGGCGAAAACCTGGCCGAGAGCGGTCGGATCGCCGCGCACCGCGGGCAGGGGTCCGACGCACACTTGTATGCCCCGGGTGGCAATCGAGAGCTGCAACAGATCGAGGCTCGACTGAACCAATTCGGCAAGACTGAGTTCTTCGGAGCGGTACTCCTGACGGCCATAACGGGACAGCTCCAACAGGGCATTGATAAGGCGGTGGAATTTGGTGCTGGACGCACCCACATAGCGAAGCGCTCCGGGGATATCGTCATTCAAAATGGTTTGGGCGCGCGGGTCTGGGATTGAGGATGAGAGCCGTTCGCGAAGCTCCTCACAACTCAGTTCGAGTTCTTTGCAAAAGCCCTGGAGGTTGACGAGCGGGGTGCGGAGATCATGAGAAACAATGTAGACGAAGGCTTCGACTTCCTCGTTTTTCTCCGCTAGCCCCTTGTTAGCCGCCGCTAGTTCGGCGACATGCCGCTCCAGTGAGCGCTGCGCACCCAGGAGCTCGGCGTCGGCACGCTTACGTGCGGTAATGTCGTGATTCAGCTCCAGGACAGAGGCCACTTGGTTCGCGTCGTCGCACCGCAGTGTCCAGGTGCTGGCGACGGTGATTACGGAAGCATCGCGGCGGGTATGCACTAATTCGCCATGCCAGTGGCCTTTGGCCAAAAGTTGTGCTTGAATGTCGGCGAGGGGCTGCGGGAAGTGAGTTTTGAGCAAGGTGTGAGTAACGCGGCCTAAGGCTTCGTCTTTGCTCCAGCCATACAGCCTTTGCGCGCCCTCGTTCCAATAAGTGACGCGATCCTGACTGTCGCGAATAAAAATGCTATCGTTCGCGAGATCCAGGATAAGCGCCTGGTCGCGCAGCTGCTTCTCGGTTTTCTTGCGCTCGGTGATGTCGATGACGGAGGCTAGTACAAACTGCCCCTGAGACGTATTGATTGGGGTGAGGCCTATCTCGACCGGCACTTGGCTGCCATCCTTGCGCCGTCCGAACAGCTCACGCCCCGGGGCCATGGAGCGCTGGGAGGCGGCGGCGAAGAAGCCCGCCAGATGCGCGCCATGCCGGGGGCGGAATTGCTCCGGCAATAAGATCTCGATGGGACGGCCCAGAAGTTCGTGACGGCTGTAGCCGAAGAGGTTTTCGGTTTGGGTGTTCACCAGGGAAATGAGTGCATCATGGCCAACCATGATCATGGCGCTAGGCGCCGCTTCCACCACTAGCTGGAAGCGCTCCTCGGTCTTGCGGCGTTCGGTGATATCGTGGACCACCTTCGCGAAGCCCCGCAAATTGCCCCGTTCATCATGGATAGCGGTAATAACCACATCAGCCCAGAAGCTCGAACCATCTTTGCGCCGGCGGCGGCTTTCTTCGGCATAACGGCCCTGGGCGGCGGCAATACGCAACTCCTCGTCGGGATGTTTTTTTTCAATGTCCTCGGGAAAATAGAAACAGGAGAAATGCTGGCCGACAATTTCGGCTGCCGAGTAGCCTGCGATTCGCTCTGCGCCTAAATTCCAACTGACGACGCGCCCTTCAGGGTCGAGCATGATCAGGGCGTAATCCTCAACGGCGCCGACAATCAGACGCAAATTTTCGTCGCTGGCGCGCGAAGCGGCTTCGGCCCTTTTGCGGGCGGTGACGTCCATGGCGACGCCCAGGAAACCGGTGATCGTTCCAAGCGAGTCCCGCAAGGCTGTTACCACAAGATTGACCGTCAGATGGCTGCCGTCTTTGCGGATATAGGTCCATTCGCGCTCCTCATGGCGGCCTTGCCGCGCATACTCCACGAAGACGTCGAAGCCTTCCACCGTCCGGCCGGTTTCCGCGCTGAGTTCCAGTCCGCGGGCGACCACCTCGGACTCCAGATGGATGATTTGCGGAGTAAGCTGACCCACCACCTCGCGCGCGGAATAACCAAGCATATTTTCGGACCCGGAATTGAAAACCGTGATGACACCCTGAACATCGGCGGCGATGATGGAGACGCTGGTCGCCCCATCCAGCACGGTTTGCAATTGCTCTTTGGCGAGCGACAGCTCTATGGTGCTTTCCGCAATAGCGAGCTGTAATCGCTCGCGCGTCTGTTTTTGATCCTCAATGTCAGTGGCCGTGCCCACCCATTGAATCACCTCGCCCCGCTGATTGCGCAACGGAAAAGCGCGCCCCAAATGCCACCGGTAAGCGCCGTCGGAGGCGCGCTTGATGCGCACTTCGAGTTCATAATCGCATTGGGTCGCAATCGTTTTCTTCCAGCGCTCCACGCAGTTGGATAAATCGTCCGGGTGGATGGCCTCCTGCCAGCCGCGCTCGATCGACTGCTGCAGAGACAAGCCCGTATAGCTGATCCAGCGCCGGTTGTAATATTCGCCCTGGCCATCGGGTTTCGCACACCAGATGAGCTGCGGCATGGTGTCGGCCAGAAACTCGTAGCGGCGAGCGCTTAGCCCCATTGCCGCGGTTTCCGTACGGCGCAGCAATTGTTCGCGCAGCCGAAATCCGTTTTCCAGGTCCAATTCAGTCCATGGCCGGCTTCGGCCGCGCACCGTTTCCCGCCACGACTGAAAGGAATTTCGCGGGCTCAGCCGCCCTTGCGAGTCGATCTGGAGGCTCTTATCGGGATTGCCGGCCCAAGCGATAGTCTCGACCAGTTCGCGGCGCAGCAGCAGCAGGTAATCGCCCGCTTCTTCGGTCAGACCAATGTAGAGCGCTCCGCTGAGGCGGCTCGGGTAAGACGCGGCGTCGGCATGCAATTCGCTCAGGCAATTGCTGCTCGCGACACCGCGCGAAGCATTGGCGCGCAGTTGAGCGACAACCGGCAGCAGCGCCCCGGCTTCTTCGGCATAACCGTAATAGCTCACAACGCCGTCCAGGTGCGACACCAAGGCATCGGCGGCAAAGAACTCAAGCAGCCGCTCGCCCTGGATACATTCGGCTTTATTCTGAGATTTCGCGGCGTCCAACTCATCCATGTAGCGGTTGAGGAGGTTGCGCGAGGCGAGCCGCAGCTGCAAGGCCGCGTTTTCGATGTGCACTGTCACCTGAGACCCCAGCTTCCGCCCAACAACATCGCAAACGGCCCGAATCATCTGGTCCACATGCCGCCGCGAATTATGGTGACAAGCGATCAAGCCCCAGAGTTGCCCGCGCACGATAAGCGAGACGGTCAACGAAGCCTGCACGCCCATGTTGCGCAGGTATTCGAGGTGAACGGCGGCCGGGCTGCGGAGCAAAGAAAATGTCAAATCGAGCGGTTTTTCCGCCGCCGCATCGCTTTCGGAGAGGATGGCGGCGGGCACTGCGTTGATATCTACGATGGTTCTCAGCCGGTTGAGCAAAAGCAGGCGGCGCGCTTGCACCGGAATGTCGCTCGCGGGAAAGCGCAGTCCAAAATATGACGTGGAATCTGGACTCTTCGCTTCGGCGATAACTTCGCCATTCCAATCGGCATCGAAACGGTAGACCATCGCGCGGTCAAAGCCGCTCAGCCGCCGGATTTCAAGGGAGGCCGCCTGGCAGAGTTCCAAAACATTGGAGGTCTCTTCCAGGCGCGAAAGGGAGAGACGGATGTGCCCGTTCAAATTGAAGGGCGTAAGGGATTCCGCGCCATGAATCTGCTCGAGTTCGACGATCAGGACGCCGTCGTGGCGATGCAGCTGGCAGTCGAATTCGAGGGGTTCTTTCCCTAACCGGAGACGCGTTGGGCTAGGGAACGGAGAATCCTCATGCAGCGGTTGCGCTTGGAAGAGCTGGAATTGGCTTTGTCCGAGAACGGCTTCGAAGGGCTGACCTAAGATTTGCCCGGGGGGCGTACCGAGAACGGTGGCGACGTTGGCGCTGACTTGGCGCACCACCAGATCCGGCTCGGAGAGCGCGAATAGCAGGCCGTGCGGCTGTATTTGGCCGATGATGTGAACCGGTTCCTCGGCGCAACGGTCAAGGGCGGCTTGGAGATCGGCGCCTTGCAGGGTCGACATTTAGTTGGCAACCACCCGGGGCGGATTCGCTGGAGCTGAGTTTGCCGCTTGTCTGGAACGGCGGAACACAGGCGGGCCTTAGTTCCTTATGTGTTCGTAGTGCGATTCACCTCGCTTCTCTCTCTTTTCGGCATATAGAACAGGTTTCGGGAGGCCCGCCAAGCTAAAAAGTAATATCTTTCTACTCTTTTTATTTGACAGCGGGCCAGAATTGAAATATTATCGACCCGACTAGGTGGTGTTGCGGTAGCTTGCGGATCCTTTTCCCGCGGGGCTGCCATGTTGGTCGTGAGTTGAACTAAACATTGATACGACTTCTTAAAGGGGAAAGATATGCCAAGTAGCAAGAAGATTGGGGTTCTGTTTTTATTGGCGGCCGCCGTTTTGCTGTTCACGCCCACGGCAGGTTGGAGCCAGAACGTCTATGGCACCATAGCCGGAACCGTAACTGATAGCAGCGGCGCCGCCGTAACTGACGCCACCGTTACTTTAACCAACCTGGATACCGGCGAGGCGCGCAACATGCAAACTGGCGTCGCGGGCAATTACACGTTTGTCAATATCCTGCCGGCCCGCTATAAAATTGAGGCAACCAAAACCGGCTTCAAGAAGTTTGTTCGTCAGCCGATTGTCGTCGAGATTGAAAGCGGACTGCGCGTGGATATCGGCTTGGAAGTCGGCGAACTCAACCAGACTGTCGAAGTGAGCGCCGAGGCCGCCCTGCTGCAGCCCGAAACGAGTTCTCTCGGCCAGGTTGTCGAAACGCGCACCGTCACGGATCTGCCGCTAAATGGCCGCAATCCGCTGGCGCTGGTCAGCTTAACGGCGGGAGTCGTGCCGCAAGGCCAACCCTCGGCGGGCAATTCTTCCATGGGCAACCCGGTGGGGGCGAATCCCTTCGCGGCTGGCGATTTTCAAATTGGTGGCGGCCAAGCCGGACAGAGTCAGATCCTCATCGATGGCGTGCCCACCAACGGCGCGTATCTCAATGTGGTCACTGTCATCCCCACGCAAGATGCCATTCAGGAATTCAAGGTCCAGACTAATAACCTCGGTCCCGAGTACGGGCGCTTCGCCGGCGGCGTCATTAACTTGTCTACTAAGTCAGGCACAAACTCCTTCCATGGCTCCGCTTACGATTTTCTCCGTAACAAAGTCTTGAATGCCAACGATTTCTTTTCGAATAGCGGCGGCGTCTCGCGGCCCGCGTTTACTCAGAACCAGTTTGGCGTCAACGGCGGCGGCCCGGCCATCAAGGACAAGCTGTTCTTCTTCTCAAGCTACGAAGGCTTCCGGCAACGCAAGGGCAGCACCCTCACAACCTGGGTTCCCACCGCTTTGGAACGTACTGGAAATTTCTCGCAAATCGGCTCCACCGGCACCAGTACGGTCCTGCCCATTTTCGACCCCACCACCAGTACCAACTGTAACCTCCTCGCCGGCGTCGGCAATTGCCGAACGCCTTTCACAGGCAACATCGTTCCCACTACCCGGCTCGACCCAACCGCCCAAGCCCTCCTGCAATACTACCCGCTGCCGAATCAATCCAACAATTCAGCCGGTAACTTTGTGGAAAATTACAGCACCGGCGGCAACGTGGATCAGATCAACGAACGAGTCGACTACGACTTGAATTCGAAGCAGAGATTATTTGCACGCTACACGCGCTCGCACGTCTTGTCGCTTCCCGACAGCCCCTTCAAGGATATTTGTGGCGACCGCTGTACCGAGGACACCGTCGCTAACCAAGCTGGCTTGGGCGACACGATCACGATTTCGCCGACGTTAGTCGCTGACCTGCATTTGGGTTATACCCGTTACGTCTACGTGCGGACGCCGCTGAGCGAGGGCATCAGTTTGTCTCAGTTCGGCCCCAACTGGGCCACCCTGGCGCCGGAAATGACTTACACCCACGTGCCGGACGCGTGCGTATCGCAGCAATCCGGTGACAGCCGTTATGGCGCCGGCAGTTGGTGCAGCGGTGGTACCGGCAGCGGCATTGGCGCTTACGACGATACCCTCAGCGTGGAACCCGTGGTGACTTGGATCAAGGGCTCGCACACGTTTAAGTTCGGCGGCGAGTACCGGCTGCTGCGTAACAATTACTATCAGAGCAACGACCCGGCGGGCGAATACAATTTTGATGCCGGCATGACGTCCGGCAATCCGCTCACCGCCGGCGTCCCCGGAGTCGTATCGGGTCTCGGCATGGCCTCCTTCGTGCTCGGCTACGGCAGCAACGGCAGTACCACCGAACCCGCCAAAACCGCCGACCAGAATCTCTACGGCGCACTTTACGCCGGCGACACTTGGCGCATCGGCCGGAAGATCACGCTGAATTTGGGTGCACGCCTCGATCTGCAAGGCGACTGGACCGAACGCTACAATCGCATCATTGTTTTTAATCCAACCGAAGCCAGCCCGATTGCGGGCGCGGCTGGATTGCCGGGCCTGAAGGGTGCCTATGATTTGGTGGACAGCACCGAGCATCCCAGCCGCACCGCCTTCCCTTCCTGGAACCATGTCAGCCCGCGTGCCGGACTCTCTTATCAATTGAATCAAAACACCGTGTTCCGATTGGGCTATGGCGTCTTCTTCCTGCCGGTGGATGGCCGCTGGGACGATGCCCCGCATAATCTTTTCATCAACTCCGAAAACACCACTTGGCTGACCGCCGAAGCAGATGGCGTCACACCCAAGAATCCGCTCAACAACCCGTTCCCGGGCGGAATTAACGCGCCTCCCGGCCGCGATCAGGCCTTCATCAATGTGCAGGGCAACGGCAATTCAGCGCCGCTGAGCAGTTATAAAGCGCCTTATGTCCAGCAATGGAACGTCGATATCCAACGCCAGCTCCCGGGCAACACGCTCCTGGATGTCGCTTATGCCGGCTCGAAAGGCACCCACCTGCCTTTCCATAACCAGGATCTCGACCAATTTCCAACTTCCGATCTGCCAACCAATTCGGCGCAGGCGGCAGCCCTGACGACTCAGGTCAACAACCCCTTCTATGGCGTGATGCAATCCGGCGGCGTCAGCGCTAATCCCACCATTAAGGCCGGTCAGTTGCTCCTGCCTTACCCCCAGTTCGACGACGTTGGCATGGCCGAGGTGGACGACCGCGATTCCATCTACCACTCTCTGCAGGTAAAGTTCCAGAAGCGCTTCGCCGCCGGCGCGCAAGTGCTGGCTACTTACACATTTTCCAAGTTGATCGACAACACCAACTCGGAAATCAACTGGCTCGAAGCCGCCTCGCCTACTTGGGGCGACGCCAACGCCTATAACATCCGCGCCGCGCGTAGCCTGGATGGCTTTGATGTTCCTAACCGCTTCATACTCGCTTCCGTTCTTGATTTGCCCTTCGGTAGGGGCAAGAAGTTTCTGCATAATGCCAGCGGCTTGGTGAACAAGGTCGTGGGCGGCTGGGGAGTTAACACTATCGTCACCTTCCAAAACGGTTTTCCGGTCATTATCGGCGGCTGCCCCGGTGCCTTGAGCACTTCCGGCATCCCCAATTCAGGCTGTTCTCTCCCCACCAGGGTTGGGAACGAGACCATGACCACCGGCACCCTCGACCAGAAGCTGGCCCACTGGTTTAATACCTCGGTATTCACCGCTGGCAATCCGAACGTTTACAACTACGGCAACGATTCGCGAACTGAGCCCAATTTGCAGGACGACGGAGTCAAGAACTTCGATCTGGCGTTCTTCAAAAACACCAAGTTTGGCCCCGAGGAACGCCTCGGTCTCGAGTTCCGGGCAGAGTTGTTCAACGCCTTTAACCGGGTACAATTCAATCCGCCCAATACCAGCTGCTGCGGCGGCGCATCGTTCGGCCAAATCACCAGTCAGTACAATCTGCCGCGAATCGTGCAGTTCGCGCTTCGCATGACCTTCTAATTGATCACTGTGGCGCAGACGCTCATGTCTGCCGCGCCGAGACTCGTCTCGGCGCTTGGCCGGGGGATACTTCTTTTCGCGCTCTGTTCACTATCCCCCGGACTGGCCCTCTCCCAAACCTCCGAAGCCCAAATCGAAAGCTCCTTCCACGCCGGTCAGCGTGCCATGCAGGAAGGCAATTTCACCGCCGCCGTCGAAGACTTCAAAAAAGTTCTCTCCCTCGATCCAACCCTGCTCGAAGCGGAGGTCAACCTCGGCCTCGCTTATCAGAGCCTGTCTCAATACGACTTAGCCGTGAGTCATCTGGCAAAGGCCCTGCGCGAACGGCCGAATCTCCCAGGTCCTGCTGTAATTCTCGGCATGGATTACCTCAAACTCGGCCTCCCCGAAAAGGCCATGCCGTTTCTTCAGCAGGCCGTCAAGCTCAATCCCTCGAACCGTGAAGCGCGTGACGCGTTAGCCTCGGCTTATCTCGAGCGCGAAGACTTCCGGGACGCCGAGACACAATTCCAAGAGATGGCCTCCCTCGATCCCGATAAGTCCGAGGCTTGGTTCAAACTCGGACATGAGTATCTCGATTTGGCCGCGCGTTTGGCTTACCGCGGCGCGCACGTCTATCGCGAGTCCGCCTGGGGACACCGCTTTCTCGGTGACCTCCTATTTCAGCGCAGCCGCTGGGAAGACGCGTTGAAGGAGTATGAGAAGGCGCTGAGCATCGAGCCCACGCGCCCCGGCTTGCACACCTCGCTCGGCCAAACCTATCTGCACTCACAAAAGCTGCCCGAAGCCGAAAAGGAGTTTCGCCTCGACTTGCAACTCGATCCGCGCAACGAGCCCGCGTGGCTTGGCCTCGCCAATACTCAGCTAGCCGCAAACCAACCGGCGGCGGCGCTGGCCTCGCTGCGCCAAGTGTGGGAAATATCTCCCGAGTTCCTGGCTGTGCAGCCCGATTTCCCCGCGCTTGAAATCCCTTCAGAAACCCTCCAAAAATCTATTGCGGGCGTCGCGAACGAACCACCCCAACCAGCCAAACATTTCTTCTTGGCAGGAGTCTGCGCGGCTGCCAACGACAACGCCTGTGCCGATCGCGAATGGAAATCATTCCAAAACGATTTCACGACGTGGCAGCACACCGCAAGGGAAGGGAAGTCCGCTCAAGACCCCTGCCAAAATCACCTTCGCGCCGCCTGCATTGCATCGCTCAAAGCGCAAAAGCGCCCCACCGACGCGCAGCGCCTCCTGTTAGGCGAAACCTATTTCACCTTGCAACAGTATCAACTGGCCGCCGATGTGCTCTCGCAAGTGCCCGGTGTCACCAAAGAAAACGCCGAAGCCAGCTACTGGCTCGCGCGCAGTTACCAAGCTCAAGGCACGGAGGCCTATGCCCGCCTCCAGCAATTCTTTCCCGCTTCCTGGCGCGCCTGCCAGTTGCGTGCTGAAGGCGACGCCCTCCGGGGCGATCTCGCCGGTGCCCTAAAGGAGTTTCAGTCGGCCCTCGAGTTGCGTCCCAACGAGCCGGAACTCCATGAAGCGCTCGGAGAGCTTTATCTAGACCATCACAACGACGACTCCGCCGCGCAAAGTGAACTGGAAAAAGCGCTGGCGCTCGACCCCGCCCGCACCCGCGCGCTTTATCTGCTGGGCCGTTTGTACGTGCAAAACAAAGACAATGAGAAAGCGTTGCCGTATCTGCAGCGCGCCTTGCGCCTCAAACCCGATTTCAGCGAAGCCAATAGCTTGCTGGGAACCGTGTACGTGCGCTTGGGACAGTTTGCCGACGCCGTGCCGCCGCTCGAAAAGGCCGCTCCCTCAGACCACTACGGCAACGTCCATTATCAGTTGTACCTGGCTTATCGCAAGCTCGGCCGGCCCGAACTTGCTCGCAAAGAGCTGGCGCTTTCGCAGGATCTCCGTCGCAGCTATCTCGAGCGTGATGAAGCGCTGATTATGGGGCCCCGCCAACCGGACCAAGAGTGAGAAGCTCCTGCCTGCTGGTTGCTCAGCGGGGCAGCTTGCCAAACCTGCGGGTTGTCAACCCGCCAAAGCATAAACTAGAAATACATGGCAAGTAAGAACTCTTTCGGCGCAGCCTCGGTGCTGCGAGTCAACAATACCGATTACCAGATTTTCCGGCTCGATGCGGTAGAAAAAGCGTTCCCCGGCGTGAAAGTTTCCCGCATTCCGTATTCGGTTCGCGTGCTGCTTGAGAATTTACTGCGCTTCGAAGATGGCCGCATCGTAAAAACCAGCGATATCGAATACGTGGCCAAGTGGGACACCGCCGGCACTCCCCAGGAAGTGCAGTTCCGTCCGGCGCGCATTCTACTGCAGGATTTTACCGGCGTTCCCTGTGTGGTTGATTTGGCGGCCATGCGCGATGCTCTAAAGAAGCTCGGCGCGAATCCCGAATTGGCCAACCCGCTCATTCCCGCGGACCTCGTCATCGATCATTCCGTGCAGGTGGATTCCTTTGGCACGCCGCAGGCGTTTCTCGAAAATGCCCTGCTCGAATTCAGCCGCAACCAGGAGCGCTATGCGTTCTTGCGCTGGGGGCAAAGAGCCTTCACCAATTTCCGCGTGGTCCCGCCCGATACCGGCATCGTTCATCAAGTCAATTTGGAATATCTGGCCAACGTCGTATTCAGCCAAAGGGTGGCGGGCAAGTCGTATGCCTATCCGGATAGTTTGATGGGCACCGATTCGCATACTACCATGATTAACGGTGTCGGCGTGGTGGGTTGGGGCGTCGGTGGAATTGAAGCAGAAGCTTGCATGCTCGGCCAGCCCATTTCCATGCTGCTGCCGCAAGTCGTCGGTTTCAAGCTGAGTGGCCGAATGCCCGAAGGCGCAACGGCCACGGACTTAGTTCTCACCGTGACACAGATGTTGCGCAAGAAAGGTGTTGTCGGCAAGTTTGTCGAGTTCTACGGCCCTGGTGTCTGTGCGTTGTCCCTCGCCGACCGCGCCACCATCAGCAACATGGCGCCCGAGTACGGCGCAACCATTGGCTTCTTCCCGGTAGACGCGGTGACGCTAGATTACCTGCGCCTGACCAACCGCAGCGCGGAGTTAGTCAACTTAGTGGAGATGTATTCCAAGGCGCAAGGTATGTTCTTAAGCGCCGATTCCCCCGACCCCGTCTATAACGATACGTTAGCGCTTGATCTGGCGTCCGTTGTGCCTTCCATGGCTGGACCCAAGCGTCCGCAAGACCGCATTAATTTGCCTGACGTGAAGCAGAATTTCCTGACATCGCTCGGCGCGGCGCCAAAAACGGTGAACTTGGCCGTGAATAGCCATTACGAAGGCATTAGCGATGGTGCTGTCGTAATTGCCGCTATTACCAGTTGTACGAATACCTCGAATCCTTCCGTCATGGTGGCCGCCGGTTTAGTTGCCAAGAAAGCCGTCGAAAAAGGCTTGACCGTGAAGCCTTGGGTCAAAACTTCCCTGGCGCCCGGTTCCAAAGTCGTTCTCGATTACTTGACCTCCGCCGGCCTAATGCCTTACCTCGACAAACTGAAATTCAACCTGGTCGGTTATGGCTGCACGACCTGCATCGGCAACAGCGGACCTTTGCCGGAAAACGTGGCGTCTGCCGTTACCAGCGGAAAGCTAAATGTTGCGGCAGTGCTGAGTGGCAACCGCAATTTTGAAGGCCGCGTAAACCCGCTCGTCCGCTCGAACTACTTAGCTTCGCCACCGCTCGTCGTCGCTTATGCGCTCGCCGGCAGCGTCGATATCGATCTGAGCAAAGATCCGCTCGGCAAAGACCAGGCGGGCAATGACGTTTTCCTGCGCGACATCTGGCCCACCAACGAAGAGATTGAAACAGCGGTGAAGGCGTCCGTTAAGGTCGAGTCCTTCCAAAAGGAATACGCCGAAGTGTTCACCGGCGATAAGAATTGGAATTCCATCAAAATTCCCACCGGCGGCATCTACGAATGGACCGACGATTCCACCTACATCAAGAAGCCGCCCTACTTCGACAAAATGGTCGATCCGAAAACTTTTGTGCAAGACATGAAAGGTCTGCGTGCGCTCGCCGTCCTGGGCGATTCGATCACCACTGATCACATTTCCCCAGCCGGCTCCATCGCCGTGGACAGTCCCGCTGGCAAGTATCTAATGAGCCTCGGCGTCAAGCCGGGAGACTTCAACAGCTACGGCGCGCGCCGCGGCAATCATGAAGTAATGGTGCGCGGAACCTTCGCCAATATTCGCCTGAAGAACTTAATGGTCCCCGGCGTGGAAGGCGGCTGGACCCGCCACATGCCAGGCGGCGACCGAATGTTCATCTACGATGCCGCGCAAGTCTATCAAGCCGAAGACGTCGGGCTCATCATCATTGCCGGTAAAGAATACGGTTCAGGCTCGTCGCGCGATTGGGCCGCCAAAGGCACTCTGCTGCTGGGTGTGCGCGCGGTCATCGCCGAAAGTTTCGAGCGGATTCACCGTTCGAACCTGGTGCAGATGGGCGTGCTGCCCTTGCAGTTCCTCGATGGGCAGAACCGCGAGTCGTTACACTTAACCGGTGAAGAGAGTTTTGATCTTGCCGGCATTCCCGAGGCTATGTCGGCAAGTTCGCCCGTCGTCAAGGTGACCATCACCGGCCTCGACGGCGGCCGCCGCGAATTCAGCGTGCGCGCCCGCATCGATACGCCGCAGGAAGCCGAGTATTACCGCAACGGCGGAATTCTTCCCTACGTTCTCCGGCAACTCGCCGCTAGCAGCGCGACCGCCTGACGGGTGGCCACTGAATAATGGCAAGGTCTCGCGCGCCGCTCTTGGTGTCAGCGGCGATTATCATCAACAACGGCAAAGTGCTCCTCGGCCAGCGCCGCAAGGGCGACCGCCATCCGTTTAAATGGGAATTCCCCGGCGGCAAAGTCGAGCACGGCGAATCGCCCAAGCAGGCGCTGGTGCGCGAACTACGCGAAGAATTGCAGATCGAGGCGAAGATCGGCGTTGAACTCGCCCGCTACGAGCACGATTATCCCAGCGGCAGCCGCGTCCATCTGCTCTTCTTCGTCGTAAAAGAATATACCGGCCAACCCGTGGCTAAAGTGTTCGAGCAAATTTCCTGGGTCGATTTGACCGCCCTCCCCGAAGTAGATTTTCTAGAGGGCGACATCGACTTCGTGCGCCGCTTGGCCCGCGGCGATTTTAGTAAGCACCTGAACAGCTAAAAAGTCCGCTTCGAACTCCGGATCAAGATCGCATCCGTCGCATCCTGGCCGCGCAACACAACCAACGCGCCATCCCTCCGCCAGTCGAACGAAAAAATATCGTTGGAAGTAAAGTGGGTCAAAGGTGTCGCCACTCCGCCGCCCACCGCCTGCTGCCAGATATTGCCGACGCCGCCTATCCGTTCGACAAAAGATATCGCTCGCCCCCCGTCTGTCCACGCCGGCTGAATGTCCACATTGAGCGTGTTGGGCAAAGAAAAACTTCTAACCGGTCGGCCGCCGCCCATCGGCAGTATGTTCAGTTGCGGCCGGCCACCGTTTTGGGACACCGCGATGCAGGCAATCCACCGATCGTCCGGCGATATGGCCGGCAGATCGCAGGCGTACTGGGTCAGTTGTTCGGCCGGTCCGCCATCGCCCCTCACGCGCATCAGCACCGGCTTGTCTCCGTAGAGCGCCTTATAAACCACCCACTTGCCATCGTGCGAAATGCTCAG
>Ga0302319_10015056_pt1 | contig 14360 bp, 15 predicted proteins | sample Bog_T0_2_FD_203319 | JGI IMG/M metagenome (GOLD analysis project Ga0302319, IMG submission 203319) | Peat permafrost microbial communities from Stordalen Mire near Abisko, Sweden - Bog_T0_2 | ecosystem: Environmental > Terrestrial > Soil > Wetlands > Peat | place: Sweden: Abisko, Stordalen Mire... | reverse complement strand
ATACTCTGCCTGCGCAAAACTGATCTGTTGTTCCATGCCCCACTCTATCAGGACCAGTCTTCAGAGGCATTCTTGATTTTAAAACGAGGTCGGATTAAATCAGCGGTTCCCTAGGCGGTAGCGGAATCTTCCAGTGACCGGGCCACCTATTCACTTTGGTGCTTGCTCTCTTTCCCAATTAAGATATCGTTTTCGACTCCCATGAAACCGAATATCCACCCCGAATATGTGGAAAGCCAGATCGTCTGCGCCTGCGGCGCGGTCTATCACACCCGCTCCACCAAACAGAATCTCCGCCTCGGCATTTGCGCGGCGTGCCATCCCTTTTTCACCGGTCAGCAGAAGTTTGTCGACACCGCCGGACGCGTGGAAAAATTCACGAAGCGTTTTGGCACCAGCAAGATGACCGAAGCGCGTCTGGCCGGCGTGAAGTCCGCGCCCGCGCCCGCGAAGAAAAAATAGCCCTTTTTTCCCGGGCGCAGTCCGCCGCTAATCCGGCGTCTGCGCCCTTTTTGTTTCGACGTTTCGCGTCCTTTTTTTGATTTTCGATGACTTTGTTCCATGGACTTAATGCCCCATCTCGACCGGTTTGCGCGCCGCTTTGCGGAGCTTGAAGAGCAACTGGCGCGTCCCGATCTTTACGACGATCCCCAGAACGCGCAGAAGTTGACCCGGGAGCATTCGCGCCTCAAGCAGCTTATTGCCGATGGAGATCGCTGGCTCAAGTTGAAGAAGGACTTGGCCGAGGCTGAAGCCATGGCCAAAAATGTTTCGGAACCCGAAATGGCCGAGATGGCGCAGGAAGAACTGGTGACGCTTCGTCCGGCGTACGAAAAGGCGGAGCAGACGATCCGTTTTGGCATTGTGCCGCCGGACGAAAATGATTCGCGCAACACGATCGTGGAAATCCGCGCCGGGGTCGGCGGAGACGAAGCGGGCCTTTTCGCGGCGGAACTTGCCCGCATGTACAACCGTTATGCGGAGCGGGTGGGCTGGAAGACGGAGACGCTTGAGTTGAGTCCGTCGGAGAAGGGCGGCGTGAAGGAAATTATTTTTCAGGTGAACGGCACAGATGTTTTCAAGAAGCTCCGTTATGAAAGCGGCGTGCACCGGGTGCAGCGCGTTCCCGCCACCGAGGCCCAGGGCCGCGTTCACACCTCGACGGCAACTGTTGCGGTGCTGCCCGAGGCGAAGGAAGTCGATTTGGTGATCAAGCCGGAGGACCTCGACATCAGCGTCTGCCGCTCCGGTGGTCCGGGCGGGCAGGGGGTCAACACCACCGATTCCGCCGTGCAGATCACTCACCGGCCCACGGGCGTCACGGTGCGTTGCCAGGATGGGCGTTCGCAGATCAAGAACAAGGACAAGGCGATGAATATTCTTCGTTCGCGACTGCTGGAAAAGAAAGTGGCCGACGAGGAGGCGAAGTACGCGGAGCATCGCAAGAGCCAGATCGGTTCGGGCGACCGCAACGAAAAAATTCGCACATACAATTTTCCGGACAATCGCCTGACCGACCATCGCGTTCGCTACACGGCGCACAATCTTGCCTATGTGATGGAGGGCGATCTCGATGAGATTTTCGATGTTCTCGCGACACACGCCCTGGAACAGAAATTTGCGGAATTGGAAACCGCGACCACATGACCGTGCTGGAGTTGCTCGAAAATACCACGCGCTATTTCGCGAAACATGAAGTGCCGTCGCCGCGGTTGACGATTGAACTCATGCTTGCGGAGATCATGCAGAAAACCCGGATGCAACTTTACCTCGAATTCGACCAGCCGGTTTCCGATCCGGTGATGGACCGGCTGCGGCCCTTGGTGAAGCGCCGCGCCGATGGCGAGCCGCTCGAATACCTGCTAGGCGGCACGACCTTTGCCGGGCATCGCGTGGCGCTCACGCTCGACGTGCTGATTCCGCGGCCCGAGACGGAAATTCTGCTCGAAGAGGCGATCAAGCTTATCGAGCCTGAGGGGCTGCCTGTTTTGGATGTCGGCACAGGCTCGGGAATTCTCGCGCTTGCGCTGGCGAAGAAATTTCCGCAGCTCGAAATCGTCGCGACGGACATCAGCCCGGCGGCGCTTGCGGTGGCCCGGCGCAACGCGGAGGGGATCGGCACGATTCGCTTCATTGAAAGCGACCTGATGGGGGAAGAATCGCTGCCGGAACGTTTTCAGATGATCGTCGCGAATCTTCCCTACATTCCCACGGGCCAGATTGACGGCCTGATGCGCGAAGTGCGCCACGAGCCGCGTCTGGCGCTGGATGGCGGCGCGGACGGCCTCGATTTGATCCGCAGGTTGATTGCCCAAAGCGCGGGACGGACGCGCTGGCTCGCCCTGGAGTTCGGCGATGGCCAGGCGGAAGAAGCGAAAACGCTTTGCGTGGGCGCTGGTTACGCTTTAATCCGAATCTTGCCCGATTTCACGGAACGCGAGAGAATCCTCGTCGCGGAGTATCAGAATTTTTCTCAAAACTAACCATGGACAAACTCATTGTAAAAGGCGGCGCCCGTCTCACAGGCCGCGCTGAAATCAGCGGCTCAAAGAACTCGGCCCTGCCGATCCTGGCGGCGACGCTTCTGACTCCGGAAACGTGCATTCTTCACAACGTGCCCGATTTGTCGGACATCCGGTTCATGGTCGAAATTCTGCGGCAGCTCGGGGCGACGGTGACGTTTGAGAACGGCACCGTGACGACGCGCGCGGAAAAGGTGATTTCCGAAGTGCCATACGATCTGGTGAGAAAAATGCGCGCCTCGATCTGCGTGCTGGGGCCGATGATTGCGCGTTGCGGGAAGGCGACGATCTCGGAGCCGGGCGGCTGTTCCATCGGCGACCGGCCCATTGATATTCATCTCAGGGGACTGGCGGAACTGGGCGCGGAATCGCATAGCGCGGGCGGCAATGTGCACATCCCCCGGGCGATTCTCGTCGGGAAGGAAATTTTTCTTGGCAGCAAATTTGGATCGACGGTGCTCGGCACCGACAACGTGATGATGGCGGCGACGCGGGCCAAGGGGCACACGATCATCGAAAGCGCGGCCTGCGAGCCCGAAGTGCGCGACCTGGCGGAGTTCCTCAACAAGATGGGCGCGAAAATTGTGGGGCACGGCACGCGCCGGATCGAGATCGACGGCGTGGAGAGCCTCGGCGGCGTCGAGCATACGGTCATTCCGGACCGCATCGAGGCCGGGACGTACATGGTCGCGGCGCTCATCACGCAGGGCGATGTTTTGTTGGCCGGGGCCAATCCCGATCACCTGGTTAATGTGATCGACCGGATGAAAAGTTGCGGCGCAGTCATCAAGAGCAACGGCGAGGGGATTCAGGTTTCCGCGCCGAGGAAGCTCAGCTCCATCGATCTGGTCACGGAAACCTATCCCGGTTTTCCGACGGACATGCAGGCACAAATGTGCGCGCTGATGTCGGTCACGCCCGGCATCAGCGCAATCACGGAAAAAATCTTTCCGAGCCGGTTCATGCATTTGAGCGAGCTGCGCCGCATGGGTGCTAGCGTGGAATTGGAAGGTGCGACGGCCATCCTCGCGGGTGTGGAGCATCTCAGCGGCGCGCCCGTGATGGCGTCGGACTTGCGCGCGTCGGCGGCGCTTGTCCTGGCCGGGCTGGTCGCCCGCGGCGCGACGGAGGTCAATCGCGTTTATCATATTGACCGGGGTTACGAGCACATCGACGAAAAGTTGCGCAAGCTGGGCGCGGATATCGAGAGGGTGCGATGAAGGGCGTGGTGCGCCGGATCGTTTATCCGGGGACGTTCGATCCGATCACGAACGGGCATATCGACCTGGTAGGCCGCGCGCTGCATATATTCGACGAGGTGGTGCTGGCCATTGCGGCCGATTCGTCGAAGAAGGCGATCTTCACGCTGGAGGAACGCAAGGCGATGGCCGAACGTGCGCTGGCTGATTTTGGCACGAAGGTGCGGGTGACGGTCTTTCGCGGGCTGCTTGTCGATTATGTCCAGAGCGAAGATTCGCACACGATTTTACGCGGACTGCGGGCCGTCTCGGACTTTGAATTTGAATTCCAGATGGCGCTGATGAACCGCAAGCTTAACGATTCCGTTGAAACGCTTTTTCTCATGCCGCGCGGCGCCTACACCTATCTCAGTTCGAGCCTCATCAAGGAAATCGGACGACTGGGCGGCGACCTTTCCGCGTTTGTGCCGCCGCTGGTCGCAAAGGCGCTTCATGAGAAATATCATGGAGTAAAGCCATGAATTTTTTCCCAGCGCTGGTAACGGAGGAGCATCCTCTTGAACTGACGGAAGAGATTCCGGCGGAAGTTCTTGGCCTGGACTCAGCCTCGGCGCGCGCCGAACAGCCGATCATGGCCGAGGTCACGGTCCAGAAGGAAGAGGAAGACTTTCTGGTCACGGGCTGGGCAGTGACGACGCTCTCGCTGGTGTGCGGACGGTGCGCGGGATGGCTCCCGTGGCCCATACGCGCCCGGGTGGAGCATCTATTTGAGGGGCCCCATCCGAATTGCATCGACTTGACTCCCTTTATCCGGGAGGATATTTTGCTCGAATTGCCGCTCAATGCGGCTTGCCAGCTTGGAGCGGATGGCCGCTGCCCGGTCACTGGCGAGCTTTACCAGCCGCCTCCGGAAACCTCCGGGACATTGGCAGGAGAAGAAGTTTGGGAGGCGTTGAGTAAAATTAAACTGAAAGATTGAGATATTATGGGAGTTCCTAAACGCAAAACATCGAAAATGCGCCTGCGCACACGCCGGGCCGCGAACGCTTGGAAATCGCCGGGTCTGTATGTGGACCCGAAGACGGGAAACAAGCACCATGGCCACTGTGTCGACGCGAAGACCGGCATGTACAAGGGCCGCCAGGTCGTATCCCGCACGGTTGAAGAGTAGAACCTCCGGTCAACGCAGTCGCGCGCGACAGTAATTTTCAAGCGAAGTCTTACCGCCGTCCGCAGGACCAAACGCACACCGCATGAAGATCGCTCTTGATGCCATGGGCGGGGATTCCGCGCCCGCAAGCACCGTGGCAGGCGCGTGGGAAGCGCTCAAGAAGCACCCCGACATCGAGATCGTTCTCGTCGGGGACCAGGCGCGCATCGAGAAGGAGCTCGAGGCCCTTGGCGCGTGGCCGATGCATAAGCGCTTTTCCATTCTTCACGCGTCCCAGGTGGTGGACATGTGCGACAGCGCGACCGATGCGCTGCGGCGCAAGAAGGATTCCTCGATCTCGCGGGCGTGTGATTTGCTTGCCGACGGTGGCGCGCAGGCGCTGGTTTCCGCCGGGCACACCGGCGCGTTTGTCGCGGCGGCCAAGGTCAAACTTCGCATGCTGCCTGGCATTGATCGTCCCGGCATCGCGACGGTCATGCCGACGGAAACGGGCCTCTTTCTGCTCATCGATGCGGGTGCCAACGTCGATTCCGATCCCAAGCATCTGCTTCAATTTGGGATCATGGGCTCGGTCTATTCACGCGAAGTCCTCGGCCGAAAAAATCCGCGCGTCGGGTTGATGAGCATCGGGTCGGAAGCGAGCAAGGGAAATAAACTGACCCAGGAAGCCTACAAGGAGCTGGCGCTGGCGAAGATCAATTTTATCGGCAACGTCGAGGGGCACGATTTGTTCAACAAGCCGGTCGACGTGGTGGTGTGCGACGGCTTTGTTGGCAATGTGATTTTGAAGACTTCCGAAAGCCTGGCGGGCGCGATTTTTTCATGGCTCAAGCGCGAATTGAAGAAAGACCTCAGACGCAAGGCCGGCGCGCTGCTGGCCAAGGAGGCCTTTTACACGATCCGTCACAAAACCAACACGGAGGAATATGGAGGGATGCCGCTGCTTGGCGTGAACGGCATTTGCATCAAGGCGCATGGAAACTCGTCACCCAAGGCGATCAAAAATGCGATCCGGGTCGCGCGGGAAGCCGTGACTCATAAAGTGAATCCGAGTATAGTCGCCGAAATCTCCCAGCATGACAAACTTGTCCAAGACGCCAAAATCGACGGAAAACGTGCGACGTAGTTCCTCCATCATTTCCACCGGGGCCTATCTTCCGAGCCGCGTTCTTACCAACGCGGAGCTGGAGAAGATAGTCGACACGACCGACGAGTGGATTCTCAGCCGCACCGGCATTCGCGAGCGCCGCATCGCCGCGGAGGACGAGTTCACCTCCGACATGGGCGCGGCGGCGGCGCGGCAGGCGCTCGAACTGGGCAACATCGACCCGCAAAGCATCGACCTGATCATCGTGGCCACCTGCACGCCGGACACGGTGTTTCCGTCGACGGCCTGCTACATCCAGAACAAAATCGGGGCGACGCGCGCGGCGGCGTTCGATCTTCAGGCCGCCTGCTCAGGTTTTCTCTACGCGTTCGTCACGGCGGAGCAGTTCATCGCGTCGGGCGCGTATAAGACCGTCATGGTCATTGGCGCGGAAAAGATTTCGTCGATTGTGAATTGGAAGGACCGCAATACCTGCGTTCTCTTTGGCGACGGGGCCGGGGCCGTGATCCTGCAGCATCGTCCCGGATCGCGCGGACTGCTCGCCTTCGATCTCGGCGCGGACGGAGCGCAGACAAGCATTCTTTCCATTCCGGCTGGCGGCTGCCGGATACCGATCACGCCGGAAGTTCTCGATCAGCGGCTGCAATTTCTCCAGATGTCGGGCAAGGAAGTTTTTAAAATTGCGGTCAACACCATGAACCGCTCGGCCGAAATGTGCCTGGAGAAGGCGGGCGTTAAGCCCGCGCAAGTCCGGTGGTTTATTCCCCACCAGGCCAATTTTCGCATCCTCGACGCAGTGGCCCAGCGGATGAACGTAGGGATGGAGCACTTCGTGATCAACCTGGAGCGCTACGGCAACACGTCGTCGGCCTGCATGCCGATCGCGCTGCACGAGACGAACATGGCGGGCAAGCTCAATCGCGGCGACCTCGTCCTGATGGTCTCCTTCGGCGGCGGTCTGACATGGGCCAGCACCGTGCTGGAGTGGTGAGTCATCCGAAAAACAAACCGCGCTTGTAACAGCGCGGCTTCTTCGCCACCGCCGGGGATTTGGGCCACCACGGCGGCAGCGGCAAGTATTTATAACCCTCGATAGGCCTCCTTTCTATTTTTATGAAGCGAAAGGCTGCTCGTATCTCTGGCCAGTGCCATTGCTTCGAGATAAAAGATTGTATGCATATTTTGAGTCGTCCTTTTGAATTTCAACAATGCATTTGATGCATAGAACGGGCCAACCATTCCCGCTCGCATAGGATCAATGATTAAAAATAGTTCATCAAAAGTAACGCCAACCATGAAAATTCATTGGAACTCCACCAATTCAGAAGATGTTAAGGAGATCGGCTTGCAATTAAATTACTCTCAATTTGCAGCCATTTTAAAACAATTCGATATACGGGTTCATAGGTGCCATAACAAAAGTGGTATTTATTGCCGATCTCGTGTCGTTTTATTGCTACAATTCGCTTTTCGCTATTAACATCGGATATATTTTCCTGAAATGGGCGCTTCAACTTCAACATGGGATGCGAGCAAGACCGAGCTGGAATTGCCCGAGGAGATCGATCTTCAGGTTGAGCTGGCCAATGTCGGCAGCCGGACGCTTGCGATCCTGGTCGATCTCGCCGTGGGCGGGCTTGTCCTTTTCATCGTCTATGCGCTGACCATGCTGCTGGCCCACGACGAGGCGGACAACTGGCTCAGCCGGCTCAGTTCCAACGCGCTAAAGATGGCGCTGATTTTACTGATCTTCGGTTTTCAGTGGTGCTACTTCAATTTATTCGAGTGGATTTGGAACGGGCAGACGCCCGGCAAGCGGCTGCTGCATCTTCGCGTGATCAAGGTGGACGGCTCGCCGGTGAGCGGCATCGATGTTTTATTGCGGAACTTGTCCCGGCCCATCGATACGCTCGGGCCGATGGGACTGATCGGGCTGCTGATGATTTTTGTGAGCCGCAAAGCGCAGCGCTTGGGCGACCTGATGGCGCGGACGCTTGTCATTCACGAGACCCAAATCGACTGGTCGATCTTCGATCAAGTCGGAGGGCCGGTGGAGGCTTCCGGCCCGGCGGCGGTTGCAGCGCCCGCGATCCGGTTGACGTCGGCGCAGTGGGAATTGCTGCACCGCTATCTCAATCGCCGCAGCCAGTTTGAGGCCGAAGCGCGAAGGCGTCTGGCGCTGAAGTTGTATGAAACGCTCAAGCCGGCCGTTCAAGGCACGGAGCTTGCGCTTTCCCAACTCGAGCCTGAAGATTGGCTCGTGGAATTGGCTCGGCGGACGTAAGGCATTGGCCACAAAAGGGCACAGAGAACACAAAAAGATTGGGAACGAGAAAAGGCTGCCCTACGGCCTGATTTGCGTGTAAGTCGTGTCGCTTTTGAATGCCGCCGGGATGAAGCCCCGGCATTCAACGCTCGTTCCGGAGGGAGTTCCGGGGACGAAAACTGCGCTGTTGTTTTTATAGGCAACCACGATGCCTCGCTTCGCGAAGGGGCCGTTGCCGGTGAGGGGCAGATCGAGGCCCGCAGGCGCGTTGGTCGGGTAGGCAACGATCTCGCCGGTGGAATAGACCATAGGAAGCGAGTCGGGGGCAGCCGAGGTGACGCCGGTGGAGGCCGTGCTGCCGCCGGTAAAATCCCAACTGACATTGGCCCCGCTCATATCGGAGAAATCGGGCGCGGTTCCAGCGTACCGGGGAGCGGAGCCGATGGCGAAGATGGAGGCGTCGGTCGTGTAGGTGTTTGCGAGCAGGTTGCGGGCGATGCCCTCCGATTTGCCGACGGCGGGCGTGCCGAGTCCCACGGGGTAGACGCCGTTGTTGTCGGTGGCGTATTGGGAAAGGAGGGTGGCGATGATGCGGGCGTTTTCCACCGCGTGGTTGATTTTGGCTTTCTCCATCATGTAGCTAATCGGACCCAATGCGGCTCCGGCAAGAATCGCGAGGAGGGCGATGAAGACGGGAAATTCGACGCGGCTGAGGCCTCGTTGAGTTGTCATGGAACAAAAATGAGGATAAGGCATGACCACTCTATGTTGGCGCGAAGAGCGGCGCTTTCACGAACAAATAATTGGAGGAGGAGAAACACTCCGTCATCCCGAGCTTGTCGAGGGATCAGCCTCCGGTGGTTTATGCTACATCTTCTGGTAGCTGATCCTTCGACAGGCTCAGGATGACAGAAGGCTCGAAATGCAATTTTGCGAAGAACAAGGAGGCAAAAAAAGGCGGTCTGGCTGAGCCAGACCGCCTTTTCGAAAGGTTAGCTAAGAAAGATCAACCGCCGCCGGTAAGAACAGTTGCAGTGCTCGGCGCGCCACCTTGATTATCGGATGATTTTATTATCGTGCATGTGGCCACACCGCCAACAAGTGTCGAACTGACAAATACAGAGCTATTATTGATATAAAAAACAGCCATGCCAGCCGTTCCGAGCGGATTGCCGGTACCTGGGAGTGCAGTTACTGGAGTGTTTACGCCGTTCGCTGACCCTAGCGTTGGCTCTGTCCCTGAGCCAGCCGGAGCAACTGTACTCCAGAAAATGGGGAGATACTGATAATTAACCGAACTTAGGCCGTTCCCGGCATTGCCTCCGAAATCCCATGACATATTAGTCTGTAGAAGTGAAGTGGCCGCAGATGTGGCAGCCAGAGTGTATTTTGTTGCTGTTCCTCCCGAGATGAAAAAGATGGAGGGATCGGTGACATAACTTCCACCGAGAAGAGCTATGGCGACATCGGCAGCAGTGCCGCCGCTTTTATCGGGAAAAAGTTGGTTATTGTCGTTTGCATAGGAATACATCGCGAGTCCGAGCGCATGAGCGCCTTGCATGGCGGAGCTTTGCTTGGCTTTCTTGATGCCGTTTGCAATGGGGCCGAGGGCGACACCGGCGAGAATGGCGATGATCCCGATGACCACGAGGAGCTCAACGAGCGTGAAACCGCCTGATTTTCTTGCGGTACGAAGGAGAAGACGGAGTTTTAGCATTGGCGGAACGTACGCTATTATTGCCTAAACGTCAATAGATGAAACTGAATTTATAGGGAAAAATCGTAGAGACAGTTGCACGGAGAAGCAGTTAGGGGCGTTTGCATCGAAGTCAGGGCCCCTCGTTCCCAAACTACAACAAACCTTTCGTGCTCGGAATGCCTTTCACGCGCGCGTCGCGGCGGACGGCCTGCTCCAGCGCGCGGGCGAGGCCCTTGAAGACCGCCTCGATGAGATGGTGCGTTTCGCTCGAATAGAGCACCTCGACGTGCAGTGTCAGGCCGGCCTCCTGCGCGAACGCGCGAAGGAATTCGACCGCGAGTTGCGCCGGAAAATCGCCCGCCTTCAGCCGGTTCAGGTTCAGGCCTTTCGGCGCGCGCCAGACCAGCAGCGGACGTCCGCTGAAATCGAGCGCGACACGCACCAGCGTTTCGTCCATCGGCAGGTGAAAATTCCCGTAACGCACGAGGCCCTTTTTATCGCCGAGCGCTTTCCCTAACGCCTGTCCCAGCACGATGCCGGTGTCCTCGACCGTGTGATGAAAGTCGACCTGCACGTCGCCCTTGCCGCGCACGTCGAGATCGAAAAGCGCGTGCTTCGCGAATAGCGTTAGCATGTGGTCGAAAAACGGAATGCCCGTGGCGATCCGCGAACCGCCGCGTCCATCAACCGCGAGCTTGATGTCGATATCCGTTTCACCAGTGACGCGGTGTACCTGGGCGTGGCGTGTTTTGCTCATAAAAACGAGGGAATCATTACGGAATTAACGGAATTCACCAAATTTACGGAATTTTGGAAGAAGGTTTTTAGACAGAATGAATAGGATTAAGAGGATTGGAGAAAAGACAGGGAAATTCTGACAGGAAAACATGAATTTATGAAAACATGAAAAAGACAAAAGATGTTTTCGGTTTCTTCATGTATTTCATGTTTTTATGTCTTCCTGTTAAAAAAGCCTTCCTATTCCGTTAGGATTCCCCGGCCTTTTTTGGCTTCTCTTCATCAAACCGGATCGTCACCGAGCGCGCGTGCGCGTCGAGCTGCTCCACGGCGCAGAACGATTCGATGTGCGTTCGGACACGGTGAAGCGCGCGCTGCGGATATTCCACGATGCTCGTGCGGCGGAAAAACTGGTCGATGGTCAGGCCGGAAAACGCCTTCGCCGCGCCGCCCGTCGGCAGCACATGGCTCGGCCCGGCAATGAAATCGCCCGCCGCCACTGGCGAAAAATTCCCGATGAAGATGGCCCCGGCATTGTGGATGTGCGCGGCCCATTGGCGCGCGTCCTTGATGACGAGGCTGAGGTGTTCCGGCGCGAAATCCTCAACGATGCCGATTGCTTCGCCGACATCCTCGACCAGCACCAGCGTGCAGCCCTTTTCGAGCACTTCCGCGAGATGTTTCCCGCGCGAAAGCTTGGGCGACTGCAAGGCCAGTTCGCTCTCGACGGCAGCGAGAAGTTTGGGGCAATTCGTGAGCAGCAAAATCTGGCTGCCCGCGCCATGTTCGGCCTGCGCCAGCAAATCGGCGGCGACGAAGTCAGCGCGGGCCGAATCGTCGGCGACCACGGCGACCTCGCTCGGGCCAGGCAGTTGATCGATGGCGACGGCCCCGACGACCTGCCGTTTCGCCTCGACCACGAAAGCGTTGCCGGGCCCGAAAATCTTCTGCACGCGCGCGATGGTGGGAGTGCCATACGCGAGAGCCGCGATGGCTTGCGCCCCGCCCACTTGGTAAATTTCCGTCGCGCCCGCCGTGCGCAGGGCGTAAATCAGCGTCTCGTTCACCGGCGGCGGCGTCGTCACAACGATCTCGCGCACCCCGGCCTCCTTGGCCAGCGGAACGGTCATCAGCGCGGTGGAAACCAGCGGCGCGGTGCCGCCCGGCACATAGATACCGACCCGTTCCAGCGGATCGAATTTCTCGCCGACCGTCGCGCCCTCGCGGTTCCTGCGCGACCAACTGCGCGGCTTGCGCAGCTTGTAAAAAGTCCTGATATTTTTCAGCGCGTACTCAACTGCTGCGCGGATCTGTTGCGACGGCTGGGGCGTGCGCGACGGGAGCAAAAGATTGGCGCGCGTCATCTCGACCCCGTCCCATTTCTTCGCATACTTCACCAGCGCCTCGTCGCCTTCCGCGCGAACCGTGGAGATGATTTCCGCAACGGCCGTCGCGCGTGTCGCCGCAGGCTCCGCATGGCGGTTAAGCGCGGCGATCTGCTTCGAGAAATTCGGCTGGTTGTAACGGAGAACGCGCCAGGGTTTGGTGCTCATGAGAATGGGTTTTAAACAGAATTAATAAATTTTTTGAGGAAGGCTCTTAGACAGGATTAATAAGATTAACAGGATTGGGAAGGGCAGTCACTACTCCCATTTTCCCCACATTTGCCTCATTAGTCCTATCATTCATATCACTCCCACTCAATTGTCGCAGGCGGTTTGGAGGAGACATCATAGACGACGCGGTTGATGCCCTTCACTTCATTGGTGATCCGCGACGCGATGCGCACCAGCAAATCGTGCGGCAGGCGCACCCAGTCGGCGGTCATGCCGTCGTGGCTCTCGACCACGCGCAATACGCAGGTGAAATCGTACGTGCGCTCGTCGCCCTGGACGCCCACGCTCCGCACAGGCAGCAGCACGGCAAACGCCTGCCAGACCTTGTCGTACCACTTCGCCGCCTTCATTTCCTCGATCACAATCGCGTCGGCTTTACGGAGAATGAAAAGCTTCTTGGCGTCGATCGGCCCGAGTGTCCGCACGGCCAGACCGGGACCGGGGAACGGATGCCGCCAGACGACTTCCCTCGGCAGGCCGAGCGTTTCGCCGACGACTCGCACCTCGTCCTTGAAGAGCTGCCGCAACGGCTCGACGAGCTGGAACTTCATGTTCTTCGGCAGGCCGCCGACGTTGTGATGGCTCTTGATCATCGCCGCCGGGTTGTCCCCGATGGCGACGCTCTCGATAATGTCGGGATAAAGCGTCCCCTGCGCGAGGAACTTCGCCGCGCCGACTTTTTTCGTTGCGCGCTGGAATTCCTCAATGAAAATGCGTCCGATGATTTTGCGTTTGCGCTCGGGATCGGAGACGCCTTTGAGCGCTTTGAGAAAGCGCGGCCCGGCGTTCACGGTCAGGAGCTTGAGCTTCAGGTTGCGCCCGAAAACATCCTGCACCTTTTCGCGCTCGCCTTTGCGAAGCAGGCCGTTGTCGACAAAAATGCACTGGAGCTGGTCGCCGATGGCTTGATTCAGCAACGCCGCCGCCACCGCCGAGTCGACTCCGCCGCTGAGGCCGAGCAGCACACGCTCCTTGCCAACTTGGTTGCGTACCGCTTCGCAAGTCGATTCGATGAATCCCTTCATCGTCCAACTCGGTTCCGCGCCGCAGATGCCGAGCACGAAATTGGAGAGAATCTCCATCCCGCGCGGCGTGTGCGCGACTTCGGGATGAAACTGCAGGCCGTAAATCTTGCGCTTGGAATCCTCGATCGCCGCGTAGGGCGAATTGTCCGAAGTCGCGATCGAGTGAAAACCCTTTGGCAATTTTTTCAGGCTGTCGCCGTGGCTGTTCCAGATTTCGAGCTTCTCATCGAGGCCCTGGAAAAGCGGCGACGCTTTCGACACTTGCAGATGACCCCGCCCATATTCGCGACGCGCGCTCGGGGAAACCTCGCCGCCGAGCCACTTCCCGAAAAGCTGCATGCCGTAGCAGACGCCGAGGATCGGAATGCCCGCGTCAAATACGCGCTTGTCGGGCTGCGGCGCGCCCTTGGCGTAGACGCTGGCCGGTCCACCGGAAAAAATCAGACCCGAGGGGCGCAGGCTTTTCAGGACGCTGGCGGGTGTGTCGTACCGGACGATCTCCGAATAGACATTTAATTGCCGCACGCGCCGCGCGATAACTTGGGTGTATTGCGAACCGAAATCGAGGATGAGTATCTTGCTGGTCATGGTTGGACGGGATGAAGGGAAAGGGAATTTTTAGACAGGATTCACCGGATGAACAGGATTTTTGAAAATTTTTATTATTCGACCTGTGGATTCAATCCCCCCCGCGCGAAGATGGCTTCCGTAGGAAGCCATGACGATTTATTGAGACTTCCGCGAAAGCCATACTATAAGAAGTTAAGAAGTCCGTCATCCTTCGGTAGCCGCAGCAACAAGCCGCGCCCTGAGCGAAGGCGAGAGGCAGGCCTGCTTTTCCAGTTGCGGCATGTCGAGCCGGAGCCGAAGGACCCAGCCACGACAAAACCATTTGTGAGAGTGGCGTCACAAATTTCGAAATCAAAAGGAGCGCCTTTCGCCCGCCCGTAAGGGGCGAAGTTCCCACTCGCAGAGAAAACTGCTCAATGACGCTTAAAATTTTTCTTAAAGACGGC
>Ga0302319_10015053_pt1 | contig 14361 bp, 11 predicted proteins | sample Bog_T0_2_FD_203319 | JGI IMG/M metagenome (GOLD analysis project Ga0302319, IMG submission 203319) | Peat permafrost microbial communities from Stordalen Mire near Abisko, Sweden - Bog_T0_2 | ecosystem: Environmental > Terrestrial > Soil > Wetlands > Peat | place: Sweden: Abisko, Stordalen Mire... | reverse complement strand
GGGCCGCGGCGCCACCTCGGGCCGCAGCGCCACCTCGGGCCGCGGCGCCACCTCGGGCCGCAGCGTCACCTCGGGCCGCAGCGCCACCTCGGGCCGCGATGCCGCTGCGTCGGCGGGCAACTGAAGCATTTCCGAAGCGATCGAGTGAGAAGCCAGCGCTCTTTGAATGCCCTCGGTGGCGGCCGTGTAGGGCGCTTCCCGCGACGCCGTGGCGATCAGGACATGGCCTGTAGCCGCGCGCGCCGGCAGGCACAGCCCCGCGCCGCCGCACATCGAGGCGACGAACCTTCGCCGGGACGTTTTCATTTCCGGTCGTCCCAGACCACCTTGACAAAAAAAGAACGCCCGTCCTGCTGCATGACGCTGACGGCCAGGCCCACGGGATCTTCGTAGCGTCTGTTCCAGAGGTTGCGAACGCCCGCCTGCACGTTCAAGCCGGCGGCTGGCGCCCGAAGCGTGGTCAGTGTCGCGTCCTGAAGAAACACCGGCGCTACGGATGTGCCGTCGCCCACGTCTCTGGCGCTCATGTACTCCACCGAGGAGGCGAGAAATGCGCGGTGCCTGAAAACCTGGTCGCCGATCCGCAGCTTCGCCAGCACGTGCGGAGAATTCGGAAGCGCCAGCCCGGTATCGGCGTCTCTGGTTGTCTGGAATGCGCCCGAGGCAAGGAGTTCAAAGCCCTGAGGCAGTTTCTTCGAGAGTTCCGCCTCGATTCCCGTGGAATTCGCGCGCACGAGGTTCCGATACTGGGGAATTCCGTTGTCGGGGAAAAACTCCTCGATCAGATCGTGCGTCCGGTAGTGGTAAAGGTCCAGAATCGCCGTGAGTCCCGTCTTCAGCGTGCGCTCGGCCGAGAGTTCGAACGTCTGTGCCCCTTCGGCGTGAAGATTCGGGTTCGCCGTCACCGTTTCGTTATCGTTGAAGTACTTCTCCCACGCACTCGGATTGCGAAACGGGCTGCCGTACACGGCCTTGAAAACGGTTGCCGCCGACCGCTGGTAGACCACCGCGACTTTGGGAGAAAGATGGTCGCCGTAATTGCGCGAATAGTCGAGCCGCAGGCCCGCATACGCCTTCCACCGCGACGAGACACGCCATTCCTGCTGCGTAAACAGGGCGGAGGTGCGGTCCGGGACGTTAAACCAGACCAATTCCACCGGCGATGGCGCTACGGCAAACTCATCCTCCAGATTCCGGAACTCGAATTCGCCCTGGAAACCGAAAGTCAGGTCGCCGCGGCCGGTGAACGGGTGTTGCCACGTGATTTCCGAACCGGCCCATTCGTTGCGCGAGTGGCTCCTTTGGTCCTGAATGTAGCTTTGTCCGGCGTCGCTCAGGCTGGCGCCGCTCTGCCCGGTGCCGATCGGGCCGCTGTTACCGGTTTCGTAGTAGTCGAAGCGATCGTCGTAACGGTAATCGTCGTAATAGAACCGATACCGCAGTTTGCCGCTGGCCCCGACATCCTGCGAGCGCGCCGCCTCGACGAAATTGCGTCCGTCGCGCACATGCGACCCGCCGTCGCCGAAGACAGTGCCCCCGGCCCAGTTGACCGGTACGTTTTTGCGGCGGGTGTTGAAGTAAGCGGTAACGCTCCAGTCGCCCCAGATCAGATTCGCGAAGGTGTGATATCCCCGCTCGGCATCCGAGTTCGACGTGACGCCGAAGCCCGGGATGGAGAGAGTTTGGCCCGAGTTGTCGAAAAGCGAGCCCGACAGGAGCAGATTGGCCCCTTTTCCCAGATAGACGGAATCGGAGACGAACAGCTTCTTTTCGCCGAACGCGCCGGTCTCCGAACTCATGCGCAGGCCCGCGGCATCGGCCGGCGATTGTGTAATGACGTTGATCGTCGCCAGCATCGCGTTGGTGCCATACAGCGCCGAAGCCGAACCGCGGATGATCTCGATCCGTTCCACCAGATCCATGTCCAGACCAAAATCCTGGCCGAAGAAATTGTTGGAATCGTAGACATACTCCGTCATCGCATGACCGTCGATCATAACGAGGATGCGGGTGTTGAAGTCGCCGGGAAGCCCGATTCCGCTGACGCCAATGTAGTGGTAAATGCGGTCGTCGGTGAGGTAAAAGCCCCGGACCGAATTCAGCGCCTCTCCAAGGGTCCGGTATCCGTACCTGCGGATCTCGGCTCTCGAAACGACGGTAACGTTGGCGGGTGCTTCCTGGAGGGTCTGCTGGTGCAGCGCGGCCGCCTGCACGACGGGAAGATCGTCGACGAGAGCCTGCTCGGCGCTGGTGCCCGGCGCGCCAGGCCCGGCGGGGTTATCCTGCGCGGCCACCGCCAGGCAGCAGCAAAAAAAGCCTGCCGTTTGAATGCAAAACGTCCTGGGACGAACTCTCACTACTGGTTTATCGGCCCCGCCGTCCAGGTGTTTAACGCTTTAGCGGAAATCTGCCGGGGCATCCGTCCGGCATAGGCCGCATCAGGCGGAGCGGTATTCAGTCTTCCCCGGTTCTTGGGAAGGGCGCGTGGCTACCCCGAAACCCGGCAGGCGACAAGATCGCCCCACTTGGCTGCGCGGTATTCGGTTCCGGGGGGCGGTGGCCGCTATGCTCTGTCGTGCGACGGCCGGCACGCGGCGCGCCACGCGAGTCCGGCTACCAGGCCAGCGGCGGTGGCCAGCGCCACGCTTCCCACCGGATTCCTGCGCACGGTATGCCGAAAGCCCCGGAACAGCTCGCCATTGGCGAACGTCCGGACATAGGTTGCCGTGGAATCCAGTCTCTGCCCGGCGCCGTTCGCCAGGTCGCTGATGGCGTCGGCGCTCTCGCTTCCGGCGGCGCGTACCGAATCGGCTGCGTCTTCGAGAGATTCGGCCGTGTGTTGCCGGACGCCGTCCACCTTATCTTCAAACGACTTCGTGTTGTTCATATTTCTTCCTTTGTCCTGCTTCCCGAATGCCTGCTGCTACAGTCCGGCCGCTTTCCGGGGCACTACCGTCCGGCCATCGCCGGACGCCGCGTTAATTGGAAGTCGCCTTCTGATTCTTCACCTGCAACTCGTTCACCACCTGCTGCACGTTCGGTACGGCGGCGGCGATGCCCTGTGCCTGCGTGCGCAGGGATTCGGAACCGACGTCGCCGTTCAGCGTGACGACACCGCTCCGCACCACGAAGCGGACCTCTTTCTCCAGTTTGTTCAGAATGAGCGCCGCATCCAGATTCTTCCCGATCCCCTGGTCGAGGTCGGTGTTCATCGCTTTTGTATCGCTCTCCGCGCCCGCGGGAAGTACCGCGATCTGGTTCGCGACCACCTGCCCCCCGGCCACCGCCACCGCGAGGGATTCCGCCTGTGCCTTATCGTTGTCGGCCGCGACGTTTCCGCCGAGGGTGATGACGCCTTTATCCCGATCCTGGCGCATCGAAACGTTCTTCAGGCCAGCCTGGTCCAGCGAATGCCGGAGGTTGACGGAGATATCGGGAGACTGGGCCGGTGCGGACGCGCAACCGGCGAGAGCTCCCGCGGCGGCGGCTACCGCGAACAGGGCGGAACACGTTGTGAGTTTCTTCATGACCGTCACGGATGCACGAAACCAGCCAACCCCCGGTGTGTTGCGGATGTGGCGCGTTCATGCGCCTTACCAACCGCCTCACGGCACCGCGCGGCGACAACCCGCGGTCATGTGACCGCGCATGGTCACGGGCGGCTTATTGTGTTTTCTTGTCCATGGTGGACGTGTGCGTGGTGGTTGTTTGAGAGTTGCTGCCGTTCGGGTTATCCGGTGACGGCGCGTCCGAGCGGGTGTCGGTCGTGGTGGAGGAACTCTTCTCCATGGAAGTACTCGCAGGGGCCGCCGGACTGGCAACAGGGGCTGCGGGAGCGGCCTGCGTACTGGCTGCGGGCGCCGGCGGTGCGGCTGCCTGCTCGCAACCCGCCAGTATCAGGCCTGCGGCTAACGCGGCGAGATAGGGCAGTTCTCTTAATATCGATTGCTTCATGGATGGTCGTTTCCTTCGGTTGGAGTCAGCTTGCGCTACCCGCCTGAGAACGCAATTCACGATCCACTCCAAAACGACGTGAGGAATATAGCGTAGAAGCTGGCAGGCTGCCGGGTCCGCCGTCGTCTCCGGGCGACCCCCGGGGTTCGCGCAAACCGGTTCGCCGTGCGGGTTCCAGCCGACGCTCCGTTACAGCTTCCCGAGAACGGCGGCGAACCGGTTCAGACTGACCGAATCGGGGGGCGAGAGGTGTTCCACCGGCTGGCCCTTCAGCCGCATCAGGATGGCGCGCGGAAAGAAATCGCTGCCCGGCGACTGTTTCACGACTTCCTCCCAGACGGGAAGCGCGGCCTGCTTCTGTCCGTCCAGCATTAACGAATAGCCCAGCGCTATCGGCCGCAGGCCGGCAAGCTGAGGCGCGGCGAGAATACGCGCGGTACGGGCTTCCCATTCGGAAACCGTCGCCGAGGGCATGGCCGCGATCCACACCAGCACGTCAACGGGCGCGAGGTTCGACCCACCGCCTTCTCCGATATCTTTGGCCGCCGCGGAGCGATCGCCGTCCAGAAGATCCCACACCGCCAGTTGCGCGGCCGTCCCGGCGCGAACGGCGGGCTCTGCGGCGGCTGCGTCCTTCTTCTCCGGGGCATTCTTCAGTGCCGCGCGCAGCAGGGCCGAAGCCTCTTTCTCGCGGCCCGTGCGATACAACCAGTCTCCGGCGAGAATACCGATGTTCGGGTCGCCGGCCTTGTCGCGCGCTTCCCGGAACTTTGCAAACAGCGCGTCCGCGCCGGTTTTGTCGCCACCGAGGAATCTGGCCCAGGCGCCCTTATACAGTTCGCCGCCGTTCAGGAAACCCGGCATTTTCGCGTAGGCCGCCGCATAGCTGGCCGCCGCCTCGCTGAACTTACCGAACCAGTAATGGACGTCGCCCTGGGAATCGAGCGGGTTGGGGTCTCCGGGATGCAAACGGGCATACTCGCGCAGCGCCGCGAGCGCACCGGTGTAGTCGCCGCTCCAGCACAGCGTATAGCCCAGTTGATTCCACGCGTTGACGTCTCCGGGATTACTCACGGTCAGCCTTTTCCAGACGGCGGCGGCCTGGCTGAAGTTGCCCGCGGACGTTTCCGCTTCGGCCAGCGAACGCGCCAGCCCCGTGTCGCCCGCGTCGAATCCGGATAACCTCCGCATGGCCGCCAGAGTGCCGGTGCGATCGCCGTCGAGAGCCGCACTTTCGAAATCGAGCCACGCGAGGTCAACCGGCGCCAGTTTCCGTTCGCGTGCCCGTGCGATAACGGCCGCCGCGGCGGCGCGGTCGCTCAACGCCACTACCCGGGCGAGAGCCACCCAAGCGCGCCCGAATGACGGGTCCAGCGTCACTGCGCGCTCCAGCAACGGAACGCCGCCGGCCGCCGCGAGCCCGAGGGCGGTGCTGTAGAGCCGGAAAGCCTCGGCGTTGCCGGTGGGCGGCGGGCCCGCCTTGTCCGAAAACAGGTGAGCCAGCCGATCCATCGCGTCGAAGGCGGAAGAGGCCGTGACTGAGAGCGTCCGCGCCGTCCGGTGAGAGGCCGCGTCTTCGTCCGTTGCCGCGATGCGAATGCCGGCGGGTGTTCGTTCGATATACCCGCTGACGATGTGGTTTGCTCCGGCGACCAGTGCGCCGGCGCGCGAGGCCGATATCCCCGGCGCACCGGCGGGATGCGAGCCCAGCGACTGGCCGGCCCGCGCGACGGCTTCCTGGCTCAGGACCGAACCGTCGATGGCTCCCTGAAGCGAACGCGAAAGAAATTCGGCGGCGCCCCGGCCGGCCCAGTCGAGCGACGAATCGCCGGAGAGGTTTTCAAAGCCGACGACAGCGTATCGCCGCGGTGGCCCGGATTCCCGGTGGCCGCACGCAGTGAAAAAAAACGACAGGGAAAAAACGAGTGCGGGGTACCTAAAGGACACGCGGCTCCAGCGCCATCAGTTCAATAAACTCGGGTTTATCCAGCAGGGCGGCGAATTCGGGCGACTTTCTGACCTTATCTTTGTCCTTAAAGCCTTCCTCGAAGGAATGGCGAAGATACCGCATCGCCAGTTCGTCCTTGCCGATCTTTGCGTAGAGCTTCGCCAATTCAAAATGATAGCGGGCGCGGTCGGCTACCGTGCGGTCCTGCATCTCGGTGCCGCCGACGCCGCGGTGTTCGAAGATCTCCGGATCGAGCGCAATGGCCTTGTCGTAGGCCTGCATCATTTCCGGGAACTTGCGCTGCGAGTAGTACGCGGTGCCGAGATTGCTCCAGAACGACGCTTTACCGGGCGCGATTTCGAGGGCCCGTTTGTAACGGCCGATCGCCGTGCGGTACTTCTTCTGCGCATAAAACACGGTGCCGATGTTGTTGATGGCTTCGGCGTATTTGCGGTCGACTTTCAGGGCGTGCTCGTAATTGGCGCGGGCCAGCGCCAAGTTTCCCATGTTATGCCATGCGATGCCGATTTTGTTCCAGACGACCGGCGAATCCGAAGGCGCTTCCTTATACGCCGCGACCGCTTCGCGGAACATCTTGCGCGCCATACAAAGGTCTCCGCGCTCCTCGGGAGACAAGGGACTGAACGTTGCTTGCGGGGCAGGCGTCTGTGCGCCCGCGATGGCGGCAGCGAGAAGAAAAAGCGATGGAATGCGGATGGAAACCATGCGGCCTCCTGCTGCCTCTATTGGAACACACCGTGGCGGGCAACGCCGCCGCGTCGGGGGATTGTCAGGGATTGGCGCTGGCGGAAGCAAACACCTGCAAGGGCGTTGTCGCCCATTTTCAGGCCCGCGATCTTACCAGCCAGAGCGCCGCCTTCAACCTGCGGCGATTTCGTGATAGTCTGCCCGTTGAGTTTTCACGACGGCGGTCCTGAGCGGGCATCCGAAGGAACACCCACCTTCACCGCAACCGCGCGGACGAAGTTGAAGTTGAACGGTTCGGCGTTCTCGATGGAATAGCCGGCCGCGACGGCAAGGGAAGACGCCGCGCCGAGGGCCGGCGGCCGCAGCCGGTACGCGCGAAAGCAGAGTTGCTGGTCCGGTTACTTGCCTGCAAACAGCATCGGCGCGAGGTCGGTCAGGTTCTGCCGCCACAGCGGCCAGACGTGCGCCATATCGGGGACTTCCTGCTCGGTGAATTTGATGTCCTTCGCCTTCAGCCAGCCCTTGAACTGCCGGTTGACGCCGATCAGCGAGTCGGCCGTGCCGCAGACGATCCACAACAGCTTGACCTGCGAATTGATCTTCGATGTCAGCGTTCCGAAGTTGTTGTCGATGATGGCCGGATTCAGCGTTTGCTGTCCTCTGCCGCGGCCTCCGCCGCCGGACCCGCCGGGAGCACCCGCAGCCATCGCGGGCGGAGCACCGCGTCCCGCGCCCATCCCGCCGGATGCGCCCGCCGCCGGAGGTCCGCCGCCGCGCCCGTTTGCGCCTGGCCACATCACGTAAGCGCCGCTGAACGAGCCGATATACGCAAACTTATCCAGATGATTGAGTCCCGTGAACGTCGCTTCTGCGCCGCCCATCGAAAGTCCTGCGATGGCGCGATGGTCGCGATCCTTCGCCACGTTGTATTCTTTCTCGACGCGCGGCATCACTTCATTGAGCAGCGCGTCGGCGAAGTGAACCAGCATGTCCGGCGCGCCCTGACCGCCGCCCGCGTGGCCGTAGCCGAGCGGATTCACCATGATCATCGGCTTCGCCTTGCCCTGTGCGATGAGATTATCGAGAACCACGTTGGCATTGCCCTGGGTGAGCCAGGACTGCGCGTCGTCGCCGAGACCGTGCAGAAGATAAAGCACCGGATACGGTTCTTTGCGCTTCGGATCGTAACCGGCCGGCGTGTACACGTAGAAATCGCGATCGTCGCCGGCAACATCGGAATGATAGGCGTGCCGCGAAACCGCACCCTTCGCGACGCCGGCGACCGGAGCCCACGCGACCGGACCGGGAATGGTGACAACGCTGCGCCCGCCGGTTCCAAACGACGTGGCGAGGTTCGGATTCGCGGGATCGTTGATCGTCATGCCGTCGACCGAGAACTGGTACATGTAGACGTCCGGCTTCAGCACGTCGGTTGTAGCGCTCCAGACGCCCTGATCGTTCTTCTGCATGGGGATGGGCTGGCCAAAGCCGGTCAGCGAAACCTGCTGGGCGTTCGGCGCGCGCAGACGAGCAGTCAGTCTTGAGTCGGTCGAAACCTCGGGGGACTTGATCGCGGGGCCGCCGCGCCCGAATCCGCCCCTCCCGCCGGAGCCGCCGCGTCCACCGTCGGGCGGTTGTGCCAGAGCGCTCAGTGTAACCAGCGCGAATATCAATATCGTTTTCCGAATCATGTATGATTACTCCTCAACCGTCGACTACCTGAACATTTGCGGCGCCACTTCATAAAGCGCGTGCCGCCAGACGACCCATTCGTGCCGGCCTTCGGACACCGAATAAACGTGCTTAATTCCTTTGGCCACCAGCGTGGCTTCCAGCGCCTTCGCCTGCGTGCCGACCACGTTATCGTCCTTGCCGACGCCCAGCCACAGCAACTTCAGCTTCTTGTTGGTCGCCGCCGCATCTCCGAAGAATTCCGGGTACGTTGCATCGGCGTTCTGCGCACCCATGCTCATGATGATGAGGTAGTGGAACAGATCGGTGTGCGGGAAGCCGACTGAAATCGTCTGCCCGCCGCCCATCGACAATCCGCCGAGCGCGCGATGGTCGGCATCTTTCAGCGTGCGGAAATTTTTCTCGACATACGGGATCACGTCGTTGATTAGATCGTCACCGAAGGGATTGGGCGGCCGGACGCCTGCGCCGCGTCCACCGGCTATTCCGCTGGCGCCCCGGCCTCCGCCTCCACGGCCACCATTACCCGCCGTATCCGCGGCGCGAGGCGGCCCGGTACCGACGCCCGCCTGAACGTAACCCAGCGGGTTCACGATGATCATCGGTTTCGACTTGCCTTCCGCGATCAGGTTATCCATGATGTAGTTCTCGCGGCCGGTGAGCACCCAGCTGGAATCCCAGTTGCCCGCGCCATGCAGAAGATAGAACACAGGGTACTTGTCCTTGCCCTTGTCGTAACCCGGCGGCGTGTAGATCCACAGAGTGCGCGGCGCGCCGATCGTTTTCGATTCGTAGGTCTCGAAGCGCACCGTACCGTGCGGGACGGGTTTCGCGTCGTCGAACACGAGACCGTCGCCCGGAACTTCCACCATGCTCGCGGACGGAAACGCCCCGAAACCCAGCTTGACCGACTGATTCTGCGGGTCCATCGCGACGATGCCATCCACGCGGAACTGGTAGTTGTAAATATCGGGGGCCAGCGGACCGATGGTGACGCTCCAGGCTCCCGAGTCGTCCTTCGTCATCGGATGATCCCTGCCGTCGATCTCTCCGATGGCAACTACTTCTTTCGCGTTCGGCGCGCGGAACCGCAACGTAATCGTACGGTCCGGATTCACCTGCGGCGAAACCATGGCAGGCCCGCGTCCGCCGCCGCCCCGGCCTCTGCCGGAACCGCCGCCCGCGCCTCCCGGCCCCTGAGCGCACACCATCGCAGCAACCACGGCCATCGCCGACACCAACCAAACAGCGCGTCTAAACATCGATTGACTCCCTGAGCTCTTTCACTTTGCACTCGCGTCGCAGTCCGGGAACATGATCTGCGCGGTCTGGTTCAGATAGCGACGCCAGTTTGGCCATTCATGCCCGCCCGTGCTCAGCACCCAGAAATTGCGGATTCCGTTCCTGTTGAAGATCGCCATCACCTTCTGGCCGTTCTTCAGCGCGATATCCGTCTCGCCCGCCGCCATGTAATAAGGCACGCGGAACAGATCGTTAGTATTCGGATCCTTCAGCAAATCCTGGAAGTTCTCCTCGAACGTTTTGAGATCCGCGTCGTTCGTATGCCCCGAACTGTAAACGTACAGCTCGCTGAAAGTATCCAGATGCGGCAGGCCCGTGTGCATCACGACGAAACCGCCCATCGACAGTCCCGCCAGCGCGCGGCCTTCGCGGCTCGCCTGCGTGCGATAGTGGCTGTCCACGTACGGGATGATGTCTTTCAGGTATTCCTGCGTGCATGCGTCGTCTCTACCCGGCGCCGACGGCGTCGCGCTGGCGCACTTGCCGCTGTCGGGCATGACGATGAGCATCTTCTTCGCGCGGCCCGAGGCGATCAGATTATCCAGGATGAAGTTCGCGCTGCCGCCCTGGCGCTGGTCGACTTTCGTCCAGTCCAGATCGTTGCCGCCACCGCCGTGATTCAGATACAGGACCGGATAACGCCAGCTTGGCGCCGCATCGTACTCGGGCGGCAGATAGACCTGCATGCGCTTGTCGGCGCCGGCATTGTTCTTGTAACCGACCGCTTCCACTTTTCCGTGCGGAACGTCGGTCTTGGCATAAAAGGCGGTATCGGTGTCGGCCGCCAGCGCCGGAAGGATCGGCAAAGGGCAGACGCCTTTCTTCGGCATCGACATCCCGCGTCCACCGCCCCGACCGCCGCGGCCCGCCCCGGATGCCCCCGCCACGCCGACAGCCGGCGGCCCCTGCGCGAATGCCAGACTCGCCAGGCCGATTACCAGAATCGCTTTCCGGGGGATACGTTCGATCATATGTGGGCTCCCTGGCGACGAACAGACCCGAATCAGGTTCTGCATGCCAAACAGGCCTATTTCTATCATTTGCCCGGCCTTTAGTCAAGAAGAATCCGGCTTTTTGCATGCAGAAATTGATTCCTGGCCGAAATCGGGATAAGATTGCTCAGTCGGTGTCATGGTCACCCCTTTGCAAAACCCCCTGAGTGCGCCCGCCATCAGCCAGACCGACAGGGCTGTCCTGACCATCCGGGAAATGCTCCTGCGCGGCGATTTTGCGCCCGGAGAGCGCATCTCGGAATTGCCGCTGACCGCGCGTCTTCTGGATGCGAACGTGAACGTTTCGCGCACCCCCCTGCGACTGGCGCTCGACCGGTTGGCGAACGAAGGCCTGCTTCGTCCCTGGCCGACCGGAGGCTTTGTGGTCTGCGAATTCACCATGGCCGATGTTTGGGACGCGATCGAGATTCGGGGAACGCTGGAAGGCACGGCCGCCCGGCTCGCGGCGGAACGGCTGAAGGGGGACCGCGAACTCGACACGGTGCGCGGCCTGTATTCGCAACTCGAAGAACTGGTTCCGCTCGATGCCGTCGGCTTCCCGCGGTACCTGGAACTGAACGAAGCTTTTCACGCGGAGATCTGGCGTCTTTCGCACAGCCCGATGCTGATGCGCGCCATCGAGCAGGTGGTGAAGCTGCCCTTTGCCGCACCCAGCGCGCTCGTGTTCGGTATGTCCGAATCCGCCCACTCGGCCCGGCTTTCGCTGATTGCACAGGAACACCATCGCGCCATCATCGACGCCATCGCGAACCGCGAGGGCACCCGCGCGGACGCGCTGGCAAAGGAACACTCGCGTGTCGCCCGCCAGAATCTGTCCCATACACTGGAGGACTGGGAGGCGCGACGTCGCATTCCCGGCGGACCGCTCATCTCGTTCGACACTTCAAAAACTTCATGAATCCTCTCGTCACTCTTGAGAATCGTGGCGGCGTTGCGGTCGTCACGATCGATAACCCACCGGTCAATGCGCTGAGCCCCGGAGTTCCGGAAGGGCTGGATGCGGCATTCGCGCGCGCGGAAGCAGATGGCGAAGTGAAGGCTATCGTCGTGATCGGCGCGGGCCGAACGTTCATCGCGGGCGCGGACATCAAAGAGCTTGAGTTCGCTGCGTGGGGCCAGCCCGCGAAGCTGCCACAGTTGCATGACCTTCTGGCGCGCATTGAGAATTCCGCCAAACCCGTGGTGATGGCGCTGCACGGGACGACGCTCGGCGGCGGTCTCGAAGTCGCCATGGCCGGGCATTACCGCGTCGCCGCGCGCGACGGCGTCATGGGCCAGCCCGAAGTCAACCTCGGAATTATTCCCGGCGCTGAAGGCACGCAGCGATTGCCCCGGCTGGTAGGAGTATTCAAGGCCATCGAGATGTGTACCATCGGCAAGCCCATCACAGCCGCCGATGCCCTGGCTTCCGGCCTGATTGACGCCATCATCGACGGGAATCTGCCGGACGGCGCAATCGCGTTTGCACATGACTTGCTGAATCGGAACGCCGTGCCGGTTCGTACGCGTGATCGCCGGGATAAGTTGGGAATCCCGAGCGAGAGCGGCGACTACTCCATGGTTGGCCCGCCCATGGCCGGCAAAATGCGGCGTGGAGCCATCGCACCATTGAAAGCAATGGAGGCGATTACCGCCGCGGTGGCGTTGCCCTTCGATGAAGGCTGCCGTCGCGAGAGCGAGTTGTTCGCCGAATGCGTCGCCTCCGATCAGGCCCGTGCGCTGATCCACGCTTTCTTCGCGGAACGCGGCGTCGCGAAGGTACCTGGCATCTCGAAGGAAACTGCGGTGCGCCCCGTCGCGAAAGTGGCCATCGTCGGCGCAGGCACCATGGGCGGCGGTATCGCGATGGCATGCACGAACGCGGGCCTGCGCGTACTGTTAAAAGACACGGAGCAAGCCTCGCTCAATCGCGGCATGGAGACCATTCGTAAGAACTACGACGTCTCCGTCAAGCGGGGTCGGTTCACCGCCGAAGGCGTCGAACAGCGCATGGCGCGCATTCATCCGCAACTGGATTACGCGGGCTTCGACTCCGCCGACGTCATCATCGAGGCCGTCTTCGAAGACATGGCGATCAAGCGGAAAATCTTCGCCGAGCTCGACGGCATCGCGGCGCCGAACTGCGTGCTGGGAACCAACACGTCCACGTTGAATATCGACGAGATCGCTTCGGTGACAAAGCGTCCCGACTGCGTGGTTGGCCTGCACTTTTTCAGTCCCGCCAACGTGATGCGGCTCGTGGAGATCGTGCGCGGCAAGGCGACTTCGAACGAAGTGCTGGCAATCGCGCTGGCGCTGGCGAAGAAGCTGAACAAGGTCGGCGTGGTCGCCGGCAACTGCCCCGGGTTCATCGGCAACCGCATGATGTTCCCGTACATGTATGAAGCGCAGTTCCTGATCGAGGAAGGCGCGACGCCGGAACAAGTGGACCGCGCCCTCACCGACTTCGGCATGGCCATGGGCATTTTCGCCGTCGACGATATGGCCGGCATCGACGTGGCGTGGCGCGTTCGCAAAGCGCTGCGCCATTTCAGCGAGCCCGGCGTGCGCAGGCCGCTCGTGCAGGATAAGCTGTTCGAAATGGGCCGATACGGACAGAAAACGGGGCGGGGCTGGTACATCTACGGAGCGGATCGCAAGGCGACGCCCGATCCCGAAGTGCTCGATCTGATCGCAGGCACAGCCGCCGCTGCGGGAATTCCCCAGCGAACGTTCACTGCGGAGCAGATCGTGGAACGCACCGTCTACGCGCTGATCAACGAAGGCGCGCGCATTCTCGAAGAAGGCTACGCGCTGCGGGCGGCCGATATCGACGTAATCTACATCAACGGCTACGGCTTTCCCGCGCTGCTGGGCGGCCCGATGATGTACGCCGACCAGTTTGGTCTCGCAAAAATCGCGGCCCGAATCGCGGAGTTCCACGCCGAGTTCGGAGATCGCTGGACGCCCGCGCCGCTGCTGAATCGCCTGGCCGCCGAAGGCCGGACGTTCCGCCAGTACGATGCGGAGCGCGCCTGAGGGAGCCGACTGCCATGCCACGCGTTGCCACCAGAGTGCGTGCGGTCCGCATTGCCGAAACCGCGGCCGTGTTCCAACACCAGCCCGACGGAACCATTTACGTGCGCTCGCCGCGTGCCTTGCCCGCCTATCCCGATAAGATCACCGAACGCCTCGAACACTGGGCGGCGCTGGCGCCCGACCGGACTTTTCTCGCGCGGCGCGGCCCGGACGGCGAATGGCAACGCGTCACGTACGCACAGACTCTGGCGCGCGTGCGGGCCATCGCGCAATCGCTGATCGACCGGGGCCTCTCTTACGAACGGCCCGTCGCCATCCTCTCCGGCAACGGCATCGAACACGCCCTGCTGGCTCTGGGCGCAATGTACGCGGGCGTTCTGTACGCCCCGATCGCTCCGGCGTACTCGCTGGCGGTCGGCAGTTTCGGCACGCTCGAGAAGATCTGGAAGTCGCTGCGTCCCGCGCTTGTGTTCGCGAGTGAAGGGCAGCGGTTCGAGCGCGCGCTGAGCGCGATGCCGCTCGAAGGCACCGAAGTAGTCGTCGCGGAATCGCTTCCCGGCAACCTCCCGTTCACGCGTTTCACCGACCTCGAAAACGCGCCGGCGACTTCGGCTATCGACGATTTCCACGCGCGCGTGACGCCGGATACAATTGCCAAGCTTCTGTTCACATCCGGCTCCACGGGATCGCCCAAGGGAGTGATCACCACGCAACGAATGCTCTGCT
>Ga0302319_10015050_pt1 | contig 14362 bp, 12 predicted proteins | sample Bog_T0_2_FD_203319 | JGI IMG/M metagenome (GOLD analysis project Ga0302319, IMG submission 203319) | Peat permafrost microbial communities from Stordalen Mire near Abisko, Sweden - Bog_T0_2 | ecosystem: Environmental > Terrestrial > Soil > Wetlands > Peat | place: Sweden: Abisko, Stordalen Mire... | reverse complement strand
GCGGGAAGCGTGCTGACCCGGTGCAAGGGATGAAAGATTCCTACAATCGTGGGGTCACGGATGAATTTGTTTTGCCGTTTGTTTGCACGGATAAAGCCGGACAGGCGGTCGCGACAATTCGCGACGGGGATGCATGCATCTGTTTTAATTATCGCGCCGACCGGGTGCGCGAGATCACGCGCGCTCTAACCCGGAATAGCGGGCTGAATGCCAAGGGGGGCAGCGATCTTCCTGGGGCCGAGGACCTCGATTCAACGATTCCTCGTGAGCGGGTTCCGAAAAATCTTCACTACGTTTGCATGACGCAGTACGACAAGAACTTTAGCCTGCCGGTGGTGATTCCTCCGGAATCGATGGCGAATATTTTGGCTAATGTGATGGGCGGTCTCAACATGCGCAACCTGCGGGTTGCGGAGACCGAAAAATATGCGCACGTGACTTATTTCTTTAACGGAGGCGTCGAACAGCCATTTCCGGGCGAGGAGCGAGTGATGGTGCAATCGCCGAAAGTTGCGACTTACGATCTGAAGCCCGAGATGAGTGCTGCTGGGATTGCTGACGCGGTGGTGAAGGCCACGGAAGACGGGAGCTTCGACGTTATCATCGTTAATTTTGCCAATGCGGATATGGTGGGGCATTCCGGCAAGATTGAACCTACGGTTAAAGCGGTGGAGACTGTCGATGCGTGCCTGGGCCGTATTGAGTCGGCGGTGCGCGCCAAAGGCGGGGCGATTCTGATTACGGCAGACCACGGCAACGCGGAGATGATGATCGATCCCCAGACGGGTGGGCCGCACACGGCGCACACTACCAACCCCGTGCCGTTGATTGTGATCGCGGAAAACTCCAAGAAGTTTGCTTTGAAACCGAATGGATCGTTGCGCGATATTTCGCCGACTATGCTGGGAATGCTGGGGGTTGATGAGCCGAAGGAAATGACGGGAAGCGATCTGCGGGAATTCTTTAAGAACAAATAGGGTTCAGAAGCAGGAAGTTTTATAACTCCCGGCGCCCTTCCATGGCTTTGAGCATGGTGATCTCGTCGGTGTATTCGATGTCGCTGCCAACAGGGATGCCCATGGCAATGCGCGTTACCTTAAGCCCCGCCCGCTTGATTTGATGCGACAGATAGGTGGCGGTGGCTTCGCCTTCCACCGTGGGGTTGGTGGCGACGATCACTTCATCGATGTTGCCGGCGTCGACACGAGTGATGAGGTTCGCGATGCGCAATTGTTCCGGACCGACGCCGTGCAGGGGCGACAGGGATCCATGTAGCACGTGGTAGACGCCGTTGAAGTGCTTGGTTTTTTCGATGGAGGAGATGTTGGTGGGTTCTTCGACCACGCAGACGAGGCGCTGGTTGCGGGTTGCGCTGGTGCAGTAGACGCAGGGATCAACGTCAGTGATGTTGTTGCAGACGGAACACAGGCGCAGGCTGGCTTTGACGTCGCGGACTGCCGCTGCCAGGGCCTCAGCGTCTTCATCGCTGGCGCGCAAAATGTAAAAAGCCAGGCGCTGCGCGCTCTTGGTACCGACGCCGGGCAGTTTTTTTAGTTCGTCGATCAGCCGCGACATCGGCTCGGCAAATTTGGACATAGATATCAGGTGTGAGCGAGTGAGTTTTCAGAGTCCGCCAATGCCCAGGCCGCCGAGCATGCCGCCGACGGTCGATTGCATGGCTCCATCAATTTTGCGCGCAGCTTCGTTGACTGCAGCCAGAATCAAATCCTGCAACATTTCCACGTCGCCCGATTTCACGGCTTCGGGGTCGATGCGCACGCTGAGCAGTTGCTTGCGGCCATCCATTTTTGCAGTTACGGTGCCGCCGCCGGAGGAGGCCTCGACCACGGTCTCCTGCATCTTTTGCTGGAGGGCGTCGTACTGCGACTTGGCTTTCGACATTAGTTCCTGCAAATTAAATCCGCCCATATCGCTTTACCGCTTCTCCTTGTAGTCAATCACTGTACGGATTTGTGCGCCGAATTTTTCCTGCATCCTGCGGACGACCGCATCTTGCTCGGCCCGGCTGCGACCTGTGCCCGATGAATGCGACGTGGCCCCGCCATTGGTCTTCGCCTTCACTTCTGTGGCGGCTACCGCAACTCCAGGAATAATCTTAAGCTTGGCGGGTCGCCCCAGGATGCCGCTTGCCGAGGCGATTGCCAAGCGCCGACCGTCTGGGCCGAGTGACATATCGACCACCGTCTGCGACTCCGATACTTTGATCACGACTTCATTCCCTTCGACCGTCCATTCACCTGCTTCGAGCATGGAGGCGAGGATGCGTTGATTGCCATCGATCAGGGCTTGCATGACGGCGTCTTTGAGCCTGTCGCTGTTGTGCGGCACGACATCGTTCCGCAGGTTCGCGCCAGGTACTACCGTCAGCGGTGATGGCAGCTGGGCTGACAGGTTTTGCAGCTGAGGCGATGGCTGCGGGTTCAGCGGCGACTCGCCGTGAGAGTCTGAACGAGAGAGGAGTGTCGAATCCGGCGCATCGTCTTCTTCGAGACTTGCCAGGGCGGTTGCGCCAAGTGCAACGCGAGCGGATGAACTTGCACTCGCGATCACGCGCGCGTCGCTAATCGAAAGAGGATCGATCGAAGAATTCTGCCGGGGGCTGCCCTTGCGCGCGGAATCGGCTGCAAAGGGCGAGACGGGATTCGAGCGAACTGAGGGGACTGGTTCGGTGCGTCGATTATCGACAGCAGTGGAAGTCACGATCGAAGGACGAGAAGAAACTCTTGACGCGCTGGCGGCGGGGCTCGAGTTCGATGACGCAGCCACATCACTGAGAAGTTGCTCGATCGGCAGCAGGCGCTGGGCGTGGGCCATCTTGAGCAGTCCGAGTTCTAGGTGGAAGCGCTGCTCCTGTTTGTACCCGAGCTCACCGTGGGTGCGGAGCATGATCTGCAAGTGACGGGTGAGATCTTCTTCGCCGAAGAGCGCGGCGACGCGCTCGACGCGTTCGCGCTCTTCACTGGAGATCTGCAACAGAGAAGAGTCTCTGCCGGCAATCTTGGCGACGGTGGCGTTGCGCAGGAAACGCACCATCTGGCGCGCGAAGTGGGTTGGACTGTGACCTTCGCTGATCAGGTGGTCGACCTGGCGTAATACCTCTTCACTCGAGCTGCGAGCGATCGCTTGCATCACTTCTTCAAGAACATGGGCGGGCGCGGCTCCGACCAGATTGCGCACGGAATCCGCCGTAAGGCGTCCGCTGGAGGATGCGATGGCCTGATCGAGAATCGACAGCGCGTCACGCATGGAGCCGTCACCGGCCTCGGCCAGCAGGGCGAGGGCGTCGTTATCGGCTTCGATGTTTTCGCGTCCGACCAGATCGCGGAGTTGGGCGACGATGGCATCAAATTTTACCGCACGGAAGCTGAAGTGCTGGCAGCGCGAGCGGATGGTCTGAGGAATGTCTTCCGGTTGCGTGGTGGCCAGCATGAAAACAATGTGGTCGGGAGGCTCCTCCAAGGTTTTGAGCAGGGCGTTGAAGGCGGCGTCGGTGATCTGGTGGGCTTCGTCCAAAATGTAAATCTTGAAACGATCTCGCGCAGGGCGATAGCGGGCGGCTTCGCGCAGTTCGCGAATTTCGTCGATACCGCGGTTGGTGGCGGCGTCGATCTCAATCACATCGACGGCGTTCCCGGCACGAATCTCGGTGCAGGATTCGCAGATTCCGCAGGGCTCCGCGACGGGCCTGTCGGATGAGCGACAGTTCAATGCGGCCGCCAGTATGCGGGCTACCGTGGTTTTGCCGATGCCGCGGTGGCCGCTGAAAATGTAGCCGTGGGCGGTGCGTGCCTGTTCCAGGGCGTTCTGCAGGGTGCGGGTAACGTGCTCTTGTCCGATCACCTCGGAGAATTTCTGCGGACGGTATTTGCGTGCAAGAACGGTATAGCTCATGAGCGGGAAGACACGATTATACGTGATCGAGAGGTTGATTAGGACGGACCGTTTTCGCAGGAGGCTTGCTAGAATCAAACGGCAGACGATAGTCTAAGGCGTTCCTGGCGGCGAGCATTTTTCTTCAGAGCGCGCTGCGACGAAGGAGTATTTATGCAATTGAAGCTGGTGACACAAACAAAGGATGGAATTCTGGTGGTGGATTGTATTGGCCGAATCGTTTTCGGCGAAGAGTCTTCACTGTTGAGAGAGACGCTGAAGAAAGCGCTGGCGGAAAATAACCGAATTGTGCTGAACCTCGGCGAAGTGAGTTACATCGATTCGGGCGGACTGGGCACGCTGGTGGCGCTTCGCACCAGCGCGCAGAATGCCGGCGGCACGATCAAACTGACCAACTTGACCAAACGAGTGGACGATCTGCTGCAGGTTACGAAACTGCTCACCGTATTCGACGTTTACAACTCCGAGGCGGAGGCGGTGGAATCTTTTCGCAAGGCGGCTTAAGCAGAGCTTTTTTCCCGAGTGCTGAGCAAGAACAAAAAGAGTGAAGTCTAAGAAGCGTGCGGGCAAGAAAATTCGGGAGTCGTCTTCGCAGAAGCTTCTTCCTGGCGAATCTTCAACGTTGCGGATTCGCGTTGAAGCCGCCATTCGAGGGATACCCAGGGGAAAAGTATCAACTTACGGAGCGGTGGCGCGGGCTGCGGGTTTTCCTGGGGCGGCGCGCCAGGTGGCTAGGGTTCTGCATCGCGGATTCGGGTTGCCGTGGCAGCGGGTGTTGGGCGCGGGAGGCGAGATTAAGTTGCGTGGGGATTCGGCTGTCGAACAGCGGCTTAGGTTGGAGGCCGAGGGTGTGCGCTTCCGCGGGCGGAAGGTGGATATGAAGTTGTGCGAGTTCGGATTTCCGCGCTCTCCGCAGAAGCGATCCGCCCGAGTTTGAGTGCCGGCGCGGATCGCCCGACAGAGTGGTAGGCGGCTAAGGAATTAACCGCTGCGGCCGCTCGTGAACTGTGGATCGATCTGCACCTGATATCCGGTGACCATTTTATTAGTTTCATTTGCCATGCCAACCACCGCCATTAATTCTTTGAACATGGCGTCGGTCATGCCCTTCTTCTGAGCCGAAGCGGTGTGCGAAGCGATGCAGTAGGGGCACTGGTTGGTCACGCTGACGGCGATATAGATCAATTCCTTGGTGAGAGGATCGAGGGCGCCAGGCGCCATGATCTGTTTGATGTCTTCCCACGTGCGCTTGAGCGTGGCGGGATCGTGGGCGATTGCCTTCCAGAAATTATTGATCCAGTCGGTCTTGCGCGTTGCCATGATGTCGTCGTAAACGGCGCGGACTTCGGGGCTGGCGTCTTTGTATTCGATGAATCCCAAGGTTGACATGAGGTCTCCGGCAATTAGCAGTTGGCAATTGGCAATCAGCCAGGGGCGTTTCAGCCAAAAGGCCATTCGCTAACTGCCAACTGCTAATTGCTCCTTCGGCAGTTCTCCGCTTAGCAGCTTATCTAACGCTGCGGCGGGACAGCGGACGCCTACGTAGAACTGGCCGAACAGGGCATAGACGGCGCTGACGTGATCGAAACGCATTTCGTAAATCAACTTCTTGAAGACCATGGGGTCGTCGGCGAAGAGATCGACGCCCCACTCCCAATCGTCGAAGCCGATCGAACCGGTGATGATCTGTTTTACTTCGCCGGCATATCGGCGGCCGACCAATCCGTGTTCATTCATCTGGCGGGCGCGTTCTTCGATGGGCAAGGTGTACCAATTTTTGTCCTCGCCGCGGCGGCGGTCCATGGGATAGAAGCAGATATAACGATTGGGAGGGATGTCGGGAAACAGGCGCGGATGCATGGCCTCGCGATGGCGTCCAAGTTTGCATTCGATCTCCGCCTTCCATTGATCGGAGTGCGGCTGAATTCCTTGGGCGGCGAGTTCCCGATAGATTTTCAGCGTGGAATCGTACAATCCGAGTTCGATGATGGAAAGATAGGAGGAGGTTGGCTCGAGATAATCGTTAAGGCGCAGGTTGGCGAGTTTGAGTTCCGCCTGATTCAGATCGGCGAAAGATTTGCGGAAGTGAACGAACATCAGATCGCCCTTGTGGCCGATCAGCGAAAAAATTGCGGACTGGCCATCGGCTCCATTCTCCATTTCGGTGAGCACGGACGAAGCTTCCCCGGCAATCTCGGCGCGGGCATCTTCGGGCAGGGCACGCCATGCGGTTCGACGAAAGCGCATCATCTGGTGCAGAACGCTGTAGCCTTCCGTGGTCAGCGGAACTTCGGGAAGAGCGGCGGAGGACGGTTGGGGATGACGAGTTGAAGCGGCTGGCGTCGTCACAGGATGTTCAGTTTGTGTGCTCATAATTCAGAATCCATTGTACGCAATGGGGGCGGCAGCGAATTAAGGATTTAAAATCATTTTGGGTTTTAGATAACACGGTTCATGAAGAGACTTGTCCAAGTCGTGTTCTTAGTGTTATCGCTGGCGGCGTTCGCATCGGCACAACATAAACGTTTATGGGTGCTGGGCCCCTCTGGCGAGATGGTGGAATACGATTCTTCGACCTTAGCGATGAAGCAAGCGATCAAAGTTCCAACGGAAGCTTTTGCATCACCGCAGGGGCTTGAAGTGAATCGTGCGGGTCAGATGTTATTTGCCGCGCCATTGAGTCTTCCATTCTCCGAGGGTGATCTGGCGGCGGGAAAGAAGGTGTGGCTGTGGAATGGCCACGCAACTGCAACGTTGACGCGCGATGTCAGCCGGGCGACGGCTACGGCGGGATCGAACCTGGCTATCACCGAGTCGGATCCCGCGCCCTATCTTTCGGCGGAGGGCACGCATCTTTATTGGTTCGGGAATCAGGCGCGGCGGCTGCAGCGCGATGGCGTCGACCTGTCGTTGAAAGACAAGTGGCTCAGCTGGCGCACTGAACTCGATGGCGGAGGGCGTGAGGATTTGGCCTCGATTGCGATGCCGGATTGTTCGTGTCCGACGGGAGGTTGCGAGGAAACTTGCGCGTACGGGGAAGTGTGGGTTCCGGAGGATGGGGTGGGAAGCTTTTTCCTGGTGAATCAGAATATCGCCGGGCAGACGCGCGCGACTTACAAATCAAGCGCAATTTTCGCGAACAGCGCAGGGAAGTGGGCGGCGACGCAGATCGATCCGCCTTTGCGGCGCGTCCTGGATGCCGCGGGCGTTGACGCGATTCTGGAAGCGGTTCCGGACACCGGTTGCTGCGGCTGGTCGAACGAGAGCAATGACCAAACGCTGCTACGTTTTCGCGGTAAGACGTTGACGGTTTTCGATGAGAGAAATGAATATAAAAATCCCGATTACGATGTCAGCTTTTACACGGAAAACGGCAAATTGTCTCCGGATCTAGTTTTTGTCGCAGTGACCATTGCAGCCACTACGCCGGCCAACACGCCGATTCAGCTGGCCGAGGAAGGCCAAGCCAACCCCGAGGAATCACAACACATTCGCAAGGCTTTGCTGGATCTTCCCGCGGTTGAAATAAAGAGCACGGACGAGCCTTCGCGCCGCATCGCCTTCTTGCCGCACGCAACACTTGTAGGCTGGATCAGCGACAAGGAAATCCTTATCGTCGAAGGTCATTTGCTGGTTGCTTACAATGTGGCGAGCGGGACGCGGCAGCGATCGAACCTACGTGTGGAGGATGCCGCCCACGTGTTTTTGCGCTAGAAGCAGAGGTGCGAGTTGTGTAGTCGACTAGTCGATCGGTTCGCCTGCGTTGTATAACATCCCTTCGGAAAATTTCTCTCATGAACATTCTCGATCTCGTTGTCGGTAAGCCGATCGCAACCAGTGACGAACGCGCGGAGCAAATCAGCCCTACGCAAGGCGTGCCGATCTTTGGCCTGGATGGGCTGAGTTCGGCCGCCTATGGCCCGGAAGCGGCGCTCAGCCTTCTGATCCCACTCGGACTGATAGGCGTGCACTATATCGTTCCGATCAGCGCCGCGATTATTACCTTGCTGGTGATTGTTTACTTTTCCTATCTGCAAACGATTGCGACCTATCCTTCTGGCGGCGGGTCTTATACGGTGGCGCGATTCAACCTGGGCGCACCTGCGGGACTGCTTGCCGCGGCGGCGCTGCTCGCCGATTACATCCTCACGGCTGCGGTGGGAATCTCCGCGGGAGTGGGAGCTTTGGTCTCGGCTGTTCCTTCGTTGCTGCCGCACACGGTGTCAATGTGCGTGGGAATCCTGATTCTGATTACTATCCTCAATTTGCGTGGGGTTCGCGAGGCGGGCACAGCTTTCGCGATTCCCACCTATTTTTTCGTGGGCACGCTTCTAATCACAATCGGCGGAGGTGTGCTTCGCGTTCTGTTGAGCGGAGGTCATCCTACTCCGGTGGTACCGTTGCCGGCTCCTCCGCGGGCAACCGAAGCGGTTACGTATTGGTTGCTGCTCAAAGTTTTCGCAAGCGGCTGCACTGCGTTGACTGGCGTCGAGGCTGTCAGCAATGGCGTGAAGGCTTTCCGTGAGCCTACGGTGAAAAACGCGCAGCGCACTCTCACGATCATTATTTTTCTTTTGGCTGTCCTCCTGGCCGGGATTTCCTATCTCGTGAAAGTGTATGGAATTGCGGCCACCGATCCGGGCAAGCCGGGTTACCAGAGCGTTCTTTCGATGCTTACCTCGGCGGTGTTTGGCAAAGGTATTTTTTACTATCTCACCATCGGATCGATCCTGGTGGTTCTGTCGTTGTCCGCCAACACCGCGTTCGCCGATTTTCCGCGCTTATGCCGCGCCATCGCGCAAAACAATTATCTACCGCATGTTTTCGGATACCGGGGCAGACGGCTGGTTTACACCTATGGAATCGTGGTGCTGGCGTTGTTGTGCGGCGGCGTCCTGATTCTTTTCGGGGGCGTTACGGACCGGCTCATTCCTCTTTATGCGGTCGGCGCGTTCATGGCCTTTACGCTCTCGCAGGCCGGCATGGTGATGCACTGGTTTAGGAGGCGCGGCCCACACTGGTTGAAGAGTGCGCTGGTGAATGGACTGGGCGCAACGGTTACGGGAGTGACCACACTGGTGGTGTTGGTCGCGAAATTCGCAGAGGGTGCCTGGATCACTCTTCTGTTTATTCCGCTTACGATTGTTTTCTTTGCCATGGTGCGCCGTCACTATCACATGGTCAAGGTCCTCACCAGTTCCAAGGAGCCGGTGAATGCGGCGGCGCTCAAGTTCCATCCGATCGCGGTTGTGGCCGTCGACCGGTGGAGCAATATTACTTGTCAGGGCATTCAATTCGCCGCGCGGTTGTCTCCGGAAGTGATTGCGGTTCACGTGGAACCCAGCGAGCACTCCGAACTGCTGCAGGACGATTGGGAACAGTACGTGATTCGGCCGTTTAAAGACGCGGGCAGAGAGCCACCCCAGCTTCATATTCTGCCGTCGCCCTATCGATTCGTAATCATTCCTTTTGTCCAGTTTATTCTTGATCTCTCCAAGAAAAATCCCGACCGCAGCATTGTGGTCGTGATTCCGGAGTTGGTCGAGGATAAGTGGTATGAATACTTTCTGCATAACCAGCGGGGCCGGCTGCTCGAGTGGGTCTTACTTGCGCGCGGCAACGAGCGAATCTTTACGGTGAGCGCGCCCTGGTATGTGGGAAAACATACGTAAGCGGCGAGTTCCGAACAAAAAATAAAGCGAGCGGCGGGCCGCTCGCTCGCGAAAAAGAAATTGGCGATCTAGCGATGGTCGTTGTCGCCATGGCTGTGGCGCCAAGTCCAATACTGCTTTTGTTGTTCCGGAGGCAATTTGCGGAAGTCTCTATTTTCGTCGTAGTGATTCTCTCTCGCCCAAGTGTGGTAATAGACGATTTCGTCATTGTTCCAAACGTGGTAATCGCTGTAGTACGGGTCATAGACGCGGTAGTAATGATGCCCGCCGCAGGCGGATCCGAGGGAGCAGGCTAGCGCCGCTGCCAGTAACCAGGAACCGAGAAATCTTGATTTTCCATCCATCGTTCGATGCTCCTAACCTTAGATTTTCGGAACGGCATGGACTTCTCTCATCCAATCGCCAACGTTGGTTGCCGAGAGCCACGAGCGGGTTGCTCCTAGAATGGTCGGAATCGGATTGTCTTGAGATAGAATCAAGGTGAAGTAGTTCTATCAAAGAGTTCGAGGGAGCAGAAACGCGAAATGTATCCTGAAATCATGGTAATGCCGATGCGAGAGGAATTAACCCGGCTGGGCATAGAAGAACTAAGAACCCGCGAAGCTGTCGATCATGCTCTGAAGGCGCAGTCTGGCACGGCGCTGGTGATTGTGAACTCGATCTGCGGATGCGCCGCCGGGCGAATGCGCCCCGCGGTGAGGATGGCATTAGAGAAGGCTACGCACCCGGACAAAGCTTACACCGTTTTTGCCGGGCAGGATGTGGAAGCTACGGAGCGCGCCCGCAGCTACTTCACGGGGCAGCCTCCATCTTCGCCTTCGATCGCTATCATGCGCGATGGTCAACTTGTGTACATGATGCCGCGCCGCGACATTGAATCTCGCGAAGCTCCTGCCATTGCCGCCGAACTGAAGGCCGCTCTCGATAAATTCTGCGGCAAGCCGGTCGCGGCTTCTTCTTAGAGGAGTTTGATTCTGGAGAAGTTCGTGCGAGCGATGTTCCTCTGAAGAGGGTTCACTTTTTCCCGGCAGCGCTGACCCTAAACGCCTTCACCACGATGCCATTGGGTTGCACTCCGACGGGGATCATGGTGAGGAGGGAATATTCGCTGGGCTCCAGCTTTCGCGGATTGCGGCGCTGGATGACGGTTACGTCGCCAGCTTGCGTGTCGAGAACGAGAAGATATTGCTCGTTCTGCGACAAGGCCAAGCCCTCTGGGCGACTGCCGACTTCTATGGTCTGGATTCTCTGGCCGGCATCAATGTCATAGACGGCTACGCTGTTTGACCCGAAGCTGCTGGCATATAGCCGGGAGTTATCTTGTGTAATCAGCGCCCGTGCCGGGTGTTCGCCCAGAAGAACGCTGCTCCCGACTTCATCGCTATCTGTCTCCACGAAAGAAATGCTGTCGGAATCGAAGTCGCACACGATCAGTTCGCCACCGTTGGGCTTTAGAGCGAGGCTTACCGGCGTCCTCCCCACATCGAGCAGCGCCAGGACTCGGTCCGGTTCGTTGCCGGTACTTTTGTTGGTTGATAACGCAAGCGACGCGACCTGCGACGATCCCGAACAGGCTACGAAGGCTTTGCTGGAATCGGGCAAAATCGCAATATCTTCGGGTTGCCGGCAGACGGGCAGCGTCGATCGCACTCGCAGAGACTTTGCATCGATCACCGAGACTGTGTTATCGCCGCGGTTCGATACGACGACCGTTGCGCCGTCGGGTGAAACCCTTGCCAGGCCTGGCTGCGAGCCGACGCGCACATTTCCGATGACTAGCCGCTTTTCGAGGTCGAGGACGGAAACGTTGGCCGATCCGGAGTTGGCTACATAGGCCCGCTGTCCGTCTTCGGCAACGTCGATAAAGAAAGGCCGTCCGTGAACCCCGATGGTTGCGACTACGGCATTTTTCTCGGCGTCAATCACACTGACATTATTCGAACCGGAGTTGACCACGTAGATTTCATTTCGAACGCGACTGGCGGCGATTCCGGTAGGTGATAGGCCTACGGGAATGGTCTTGGCCAGTTCAAATGTGCGTATATCGATCACGCTCACGGTGTTGCTTTTTCCGTTGGTGACGTAGGCGTACTCGCGGTAGGCGGGACCGTAATCGGGCAGAGATTTCTCGCGGAAATACCACCAACCGGCAGCGCCCAACAGCGGAATCAAGGCAGCAATGAAAAGGATCTTGCGCAAGATGAGAAATGCTTCCCACAACCAATCTGGAAACAAGATAACAGAGCAGAGTGCTTCTCCGGCAGTCAGCGAGGCGTCAATTGGGGTTGCATCGGCAAACTCGCGGTGGGCGTCGACTGCTTCAATGCGGCGGTCACGGCTGCCAGGTCGTCGTTCGAAACGCGAATATCTCCGTCGAGCACGGCCGTCAATCTGCCGGCGCCGGTTCCCTGAAACTGGGCCCGCCGCAAGGTCGCATAACTTCGAACTCCCGGAGGGAGCGCGTTGTTGAAGCCGCTGCCCTGGCTGATCGCAATAAGAACGGACTGCGAAATTTTGTCGCGCAGCGTCTCGCCCAGCGAACCAGATCGCAGTAACTGGCCCAGCAACCCCTGGGAATCGATTCGGCTGATCTGCCCATTCAGTTGCAACGTACCATCGTTGCCAACGGACGGAGTCAGCTTCACCTCGATGGTTCCGTTGCCTTCCACAATCTCGTTGATGTTTTCCCGCCCAAATTGCAGGTTGCAAGTCCAGCGCTCGTAATGGAGTTGCGCAAGCAGCAAGCTCGAGGGCGGTTGCGGAGTGAGGGCCGCGGTTTGAACCGCAATCTGTTCCCCGCAGCGATCGGCTTTGTCGAGTTGCACCCGCAGCACGTCGGCGATACTGTGCTGCAGATCGGTTAAATCTGCGGTCAACTCCACGGCGAATTTATTCTCCCCGGCTCCGGATGATACTTTGGAAACCACTCCCGAGCTTCCGATGGCAACCGGCTGGTTGGCGAATTTCACGATGTTCTTTACGGGGGGCAGGGAATACGCGACGTTCTCGCGATTACTGGAAGCGTCGATGCTCATCTCCTCGCCGAGTCCAAGTTGCTCCTGCTGAAAGGTTGTGAGGGTTTGTCCCAAGCCGTCCGCCGCGCTCGCCATTTGCGGACCGGCAAGCTTGCTTTCGAAGGCCTGATCCAGCATTCGTGACTGTTGCGCTAATTCGGAATCGGCCTTAGCCAGCCGCTTGATCATTTCTTTCAGTCCGGATTTTTGCGCTTCGGAAAATCCTTCGATGAATCGCTTGTTCAAGGTCCGCGCGGTTTCCAACGCATCGTCGAGCGTCTTATCATGAGCGGCAAGTGCCGCATTGTTTCCTTTGCCTAATTCTTGCTTTAAGGCTTGAAGCGCCGCGTCTGCAATCTCCGCGCTTTTTATCATTGCGGCAAATGCGATTCGCTGTTCGCTGCTCGCCTGCACCGCCATGATTTCGTGGAAGTCTCGCAGGTCATCCTTGGTGTCGATGCCGGTGGCTTTGCCGCCGCCGCTTAACCCGCCCCCGCCCGCTGACGGGCCCCCAATGTGACCGCCCCCGCCGCCGTGTTGGGCGCACAGGGCCGTCGGGCAGGCCAACAGCCCTACCACCATGAGCGTGATTTGAAATCGGGGATGATTGAGAAACTTGCCCAACATAAACTTGTTCCTCAGCAAAACACTGGTTAGTGCGGCCACAACCTAGCTTGACGCAGATCGGGCAGAAACTCCATCGAATTTACAGTTCTTTGCATTGTGGGTAGGGGCAGGGGTGGCGGACCTGATGATCAATGGCATGATTCCGCGAGTCTCTTCAACGCCACTTATGGGCGTGTGGCTTCAGGATTCGGCGGGCGGCACGGAGGTCTCGATTCCAAGCTTTAGCTTCCTCCGCGGAAAGGTCAAATTCCCGCAGCGCAGCAGCCAGTTTCCGCACTGAACCGGGCTTCTTTATGTCCGGTAATAGTCGGGCGACCGGTGTTCCGTTCTTGAGTAGAACAAATGTGACGTTCTGATAACGGACGCTGTTTACGCAATTGGCGAAGTTGCGGGCGGCTTCGGTGACTGAAATCGGGATCGGCTTCATAAAATCAGGTTATCAGATTGTGCCCCGAGGCTTGATAGAAATCGAAGGTGGCCTGCCGGCACCAGGCTACATGAACGAGCAACCGGGTGCACGTCCCAAGTCAGCAAGGGACCTAGCAAAGCTGCTTAAGAACGCAAAACGGTCACGACCGTCTCCCTAACCCCAATCTCCGGCACCGTTCTCCCCACCACATCCGCGATCTGCCGCACCTGCTTCATCAATTCGTCGAACTGATCCGGGAACAATGACTGCGGCCCATCCGACATCGCTTGATCGGGTTGATTATGCACTTCCACCATCAGTCCATCCGCGCCGACAGCCACGGCCGCGCGGGATAAGGGAGTAACTTTATTGCGCTTGCCCGTGCCGTGACTTGGGTCGACGAAAATCGGCAGATGACTCAGGCGCTGCACCGCAGGAACAATACTCAAGTCGAGGGTGTTGCGGGTGTGATCGGCGAAGGTGCGTACGCCGCGCTCGCACAGCGCGACGCGATAATTTCCTTCGCTCAAGATATATTCCGCGGCCATCAAAAATTCCTCCAGCGTCGCCGACATGCCGCGTTTCAGAAGCACCGCCTTCTTGGCACGGCCGGCTCGCTTCAGCAATGAAAAATTCTGCATGTTGCGGGCGCCAATCTGGATCACATCCGCGTATTCCTCGACCAGATCGAGCGACTCATTGTCGATGGCTTCGGTGATGATCTTCAT
>Ga0302319_10015049_pt1 | contig 14362 bp, 11 predicted proteins | sample Bog_T0_2_FD_203319 | JGI IMG/M metagenome (GOLD analysis project Ga0302319, IMG submission 203319) | Peat permafrost microbial communities from Stordalen Mire near Abisko, Sweden - Bog_T0_2 | ecosystem: Environmental > Terrestrial > Soil > Wetlands > Peat | place: Sweden: Abisko, Stordalen Mire... | reverse complement strand
GTTCCCGCTGTTGACCCTGGAGCAACTCAACGATCAGCAGCGCCCGGTCGGCGAGAAGATCGTGAAAATCTCCAGCGTCGGCCTCGGCGGCCCCTACAATCCGATGCTGCGCAGCCCCGACTATGCGCAACGCATGTACGACCTGCTCGACTATCTGCGCTGGCGCACCTCCGTGCCGACCAAGCTCAACGAGATGGCGATCATCATCGTCGGCCGGCAATGGCGCTCGCGGGTGGAATGGTACGCCCATGCGCCGTTGGCGAAGAAGGCGGGCCTCGCCGATTCGATCATCGCCGATATCAAAGCCAACAAGAAGCCCGCCGGCATGAGCCCGGACGAGGAGGTCGTCTACGACTTCGTCACCGAACTGACGACCAAACACGCGGTCGCCGACGAGCTGTTCGACCGCGCCAAGAAGCTGCTCGGCGAACAGCAGGTCGTCGATCTCACCGCGGTCGCGGGAACCGATGTCGGCGTCGCGATGATTCTGGCGATGGCCGAGGAAGGCGCGCCCGCCGGCAAGGAGCCGCCGTTCAAGGACGGCGAGCAGTGATCGACCATTGACAACAACAAACAGACCGGAGAACGGGAATGGCCTCTCTCAATCGACGTGACTTTCTGTATGGCGCTACGACGGCCGGAGCGGCGACGCTCGCGCCGGCGTTCGCCGCTCCCGCGCTCGCCGCCGGCCAGCTCGAGGCGGCGCAGGCGCCGGGGTTCTATCGCTACAAGGTCGGCGCTCTCGAATGCGCCTCGATCAACGACGGCGCGCGGACATTCGCGCCGCCCGACTGGTTCGTGCGCAACGTCCCGAAAGCAGAAGCCCTCGCGGTGGCCGAAGCCGCCTATATGCCCGCGGGCATGATTACCGTGCCGTTCAATCCGCAGTTGATCGCAACCGGCGGCAAGCTCGTGCTCATCGACAGCGGCAATGGGCTCGGCGCTTTCGAGGCGACCAAGGGCGGCGTAGGGCGGCTCGCCAAGAACCTCGCCGCGCTCGGCGTCGACCCGAAAGCTATCGACACGGTGATCCTGTCGCATCTTCACCCCGATCACACCAACGGGATAAAGCTCGCCGACGGCTCCCTCGCTTTTCCCAACGCCGAGATCCTCGCGCCGGCGAAAGACTGGGAATTCTGGATGAGCGAGGAGAACGCCGCCAAGGCGCAGGCGAGCGAGTTGATGCGCAACTACTTCGCCAACGTGAAGAAGACTTTTTCCGGACTGGAAACGAAAGTTACGCGCTACGACTGGGACAAGGAGCTGGTTCCTGGCGTCACTTCGGTCGCCGCGCCCGGCCATACGCCGGGCCACACCGCTTTCGTGGTCGCCTCCGGATCGTCGCGGGTGCTCATCCAATCTGACGTCACCAACATCCCCGAGTTCTTCCTGCGCAATCCCGATTGGCATGTCGCCTATGACAACGACCCGGATCAGGCGCAGGCGACGCGGCATCGGTTCTATGATATGGCGGCGACCGAAAAGGCCCTCGTCATCGGCTACCATTTCGCCTTTCCCTCGTTGGGCCATGTGGAGAAGGCCGGCGCCGGCTACCGGCTCGCGCCGATTTCGTGGAGCGGAACGCTGTGAGGGCGAGAGCGATCTCGGCAGGCGTGGCGTCGGCGTGGCTGGCGCTTTGGGTAGTTGGAGAGACGCGCGCGATGGCCCAAACTGTCCCCGAAGCCGCCGCGCGCGAACTCACCCCGTCCGGCAACCTGCGCGCGGCGATCAACTACGGCAATCCCGTGCTCGCGCAAAAGGGCGGCGATGGCGAACCGCGCGGGGTCTCGGCGGATCTGGCGCGGGAATTGGCCCGGCGACTCGGCAAGCCCGTCGAGTTCGTCGAATTCTCCTCGGCGGGCGCGACCTTCCAGGCGCTCGAAAAGGACGCCTGGGACATCGCTTTCCTCGGCAATGATCCCAAGCGGGCAGAACAGATCGCATTCACCGCGCCCTATGTGACGATCGAAGGCGCATATCTGGTTCCCGCCGGCTCGCCGCTCACCAAGAACGAGGACGTCGACCGCGCTGGGGTGCGCATCGCAGTCGGCAAAGGCTCCGCTTACGACCTGTTCCTCAAGCGCGAGATCAAGGCGGCAACGCTCATCGAAGCCCCGACTTCGGCCGGCGCCGTCGATCTGTTCGTGAGCGAAAAGCTCGACGTCGCCGCCGGCGTCAAACAGCCGTTGGACGCCTACGCCAAGGCGCATCCGGACGTGCGCCTGCTGCCGGGCCGGTTCATGGTCATCAATCAGGCGGTCGGGACGCCCAAGACCCGCGCCGCGGCGGCGGCGTATCCCAGCGATTTCGTCGAGGAAGCGAAGGCTTCCGGCTTCGTCGCCCACGCGCTCGCCGCGAGCGGACAGAGCGACGCGAGCGTTGCGCCGCCTTCGCCCAAGAACTGAAACAAACGATAAGGAGTCGTCATGAGAAGCCTGAAATTCGCCCTCGCCGCCCTCGCTTTGGCCGCGTCGGCCTGGACGAGCGCGGCCCCGGCGGCGGAGCTGAGAATCCTCATCTCCGGCGGCGTATCGCCGGCCTATAGAGAACTGTCGCCCGAATTCGAGCGCGCGACCGGCAACCATCTGACCGCCGCCTATGGCCCGTCGATGGGCACGACGGAAAACGCGATCCCGCAGCGCCTTGCGCGCGGCGAGCCGGCCGATGTGTTTATCATGGTCGGCGACGCGCTCGGCAAGCTCGTCGAGCAGGGCAAAGCGGTCGGCGCCACGCGCGTCGATCTCGTGCGCTCACCCATAGGCATGAGCGTACGCGCCGGCGCGCCCAAGCCCGACATCGGCACGCCCGAGGCGCTGAAAAGGACGCTGCTAGGGGCGAAATCCGTCGCCTATTCCGACAGCGCGAGCGGCGTCTATGTTGGCAATGAACTCTTCAAGAAGCTCGGGATCGAAGCGGAAATGAAGGACAAGGCGCGCATGATCCCCGCCGAACCGGTCGCCGCTGTGGTGGCGCGGGGCGAGGCCGAGATCGGCTTCCAGCAGGTCGCCGAATTGCTGCCCATCCCCGGCGCCGATTTCGTCGGCCCGATCCCCGCCGAGGTGCAGAAGATCACGGTGTTTTCCGCCGCCGTCGCTTCCAACTCGACCGCGCCCGACGCCGCCAAGGCGTTCATCGCCTTTCTCGCCTCGCCCGCCGCGGCGCCGGTGTTGAAGAAGACCGGCCTCGATCCGATCGCTGCGAGCAAGTAAAACAATAAACGGGAGACGCAGCGATGAAATTCGGATGGCTTTCGGAACTCGACGCGCGAGAGCGACGGACGTTCTTCGCCGCCTTTGGCGGTCTCGGCCTCGATTCGATGGACACCACCATCTACGCGCTGGTGATGCCGACGCTGCTGGCGCTGGCGATCGTCACCAAGGCGCAAGCGGGCGTACTGGCCTCGCTGTCGCTGATCGGCATGGGAATCGGCGGTTGGCTCGCCGGATCGCTCGCCGACCGTTACGGGCGCGTGCGGATGTTGCAGATCACCATCGTCTGGGTCGCCGTGTTCACCGCGGCGACCGCGCTGATGCATGAATTCTGGGGCCTTGCCTTCGTGCGCGCTATGCAGGGTCTGGGCTATGGCGGCGAAGCGGCGGTCGGCGGCGTGCTGGTGAGCGAGGTCGTCGCCTCGCATATGCGCGGCCGCGTCGCCGCCGCGGTGCAGAGCGGCTATGCGGTCGGCAACGCGGTGTCGGTCGCCGTGTTGCCGCTCATTTTCTATCTGGCGCCTGACGCCGTCGCCTGGAGGATCGCCTTCGCTGTCGGCGTGCTGCCGGCGTTGTTTGTCTGGTTCATTCGCCGCTTCGTGCCGGAGCCCGAACTGTTCGTCGTCGCCGAGCACAAACGCCTGAGGGAGGCGCAGCGCAGCCAGTTCTGGCAGATTTTCGCAAAGCCCCATCTGCGCACGACCCTCATCGCCGCGATCATGTCGACCGGCATTTTCGGCGGCGCCTACACGATGATCACGTGGTTGCCGACCTATCTGCGCACCGCGCTCAATCTCTCGGTGACTTCGACCTCGGGCTATCTCGCCGTCAACATCTTCGGCTCGCTGGTTGGGCCGCTGGCGTTCGGCTGGTTGGCCGACCGCATCGGCCGGCGCTATTCGTTCATGGCCTTCCTGGCGTTGCAGGCGCTCAATGTCGCCACCTACACGCTGGTTCCGATCGGCGCGACGACGACGGTCGTGCTCGGCTTCTTCCTCGGCGCCTTCCAGGGCGGCCTCGCCTCGGGGATGATGCCGACGTTTTCCGAGCTGTTCCCGACGGGGCTCCGGGGTAGCGGCCAAGGCTTTTGTCTGAGCGGCGGGCGCGGTTTTGCGGCGGTGGTGCCGTCGATCGTGGGTCTGCTGGTGGCGAACATGAGCCTGGGCGGCGCGATGGCGTCGGGAGCATTATGCTCCTACGTCGTCGCCTTCGCCGCCGCGCTGGCGTTGCCGGAAAAGAGCGGCGTAGAGCTCAGCGAGGTGGATTGAAAGGGCGGGATTCCCTTGTCGCGCTTGCGGGAGAAGGTGGCGCGAAGCGCCGGATGAGGGTCTGTTTTCGATGCTCAGCTTTGGTCGGCCGCCCTCACCCCAACCCTCTCCCGCAAGCGGGAGAGGGGGCTTAGAAGTCTCCAACCCGCAGCGACGAGGACCGATCATGCTGTTTCGCAAATTGTTTGTCGCCGCCGCGTTCGTCGCGGCGCTCGCCGGCTCCGCGCAGGCGCAGAGCGCGCGCGAGGAACTGGCGCCGACGGGCAAGCTGCGCATCGGCGTCTATCCGGGCAGTCCGTCGTCGATGATCGACGACGCGGCGACCCACGAGAAACACGGCGTGACCGTCGAACTGGGCGAAGCGCTCGCCGCCCAGCTCGGCGTCGGATATGAATTCGTCGTCTATCCCCGCGTCGCCGAAGTCGTCGACGCGATCAAGGCCGGCGCGGTCGATTTCACAATCACCAACGCCACGCCGGCGCGCGCGGAAATCGTCGACTTCGGGCCGCATCTGCTGGCGCTCGAACTCGGTTATCTGGTCCCTGCGGGTTCGCCCGTGCAAAACCTCGCAGATGTCGCCAAGCCCGGCGTGCGCGTCGGCGTCACCGAGGGCAGTTCGTCGCAGCGGTCGTTGCCGAAACTGCTGCCGGGCGCGGTGTTCGTCACGGCGCCGAACATGAAGGAGGTCGTCGGGCTGTTGCAACGCCATGAGATCGACGTGTTCGCGACCAACAAGGGGGTCCTGTTCGAAGCCGCCGATCAGGCGCCGGGCGCATGCGTGCTCGAGGGGCGCTGGGGCGAGGAGCATATGGCCGCGGCAATCCCCAAGGGGCGGCCGAACGGGCTGGAATTCCTGGCGACTTTCTCGCAACAGGCGCGCGAGAGCGGGCGCGTCGCCAAGGCGGCGGAGCACGCGGGGATGCGGGGCCTCGCCAAGGACTGACGGCGCCTCAACTCCCCGCGAGGAGCCGCCGCGCCTCGTCGGACGTGGCCACGCGGCGGCCGAGTTGTCTGGACAGGTCCGCGAGCGCCTCGACCTGCGACGCATTGTCGGGGGCGAGCGAACCGTCGGGACGCAGCAGATTGTTCTCGAAGCCGACGCGCGCATGTCCCTCGAACACGATCGCCGCTACCAACGCCGCACGCTCCCGCGCCCCGAAGGCGCAGACCATCCATGGTAGCGGCGAGTTTGCGGCGAGGAACGGCAGCAGGTCGCCGGGGGCGGAAACCTGACCGGCCGCATAGCGCCCGAGCACATAGATGACGGAGGCGCCCTGGATCGGCGCGACGCCTCGGGCTTGCAGGTCCGTCAGACGCGCGAGATCGGCGGGGTCGTAGACGATGTACTGGATCAACGCGCCGCGCCGCGCGTGCCGTTGCAAGAACGCCGCGACCTGCCCGAGATCGGCGTCGTCCGGCGCCAGTTCGCGCAACGCCAGCGAAACCGCCTCCGGCGCGACGGCGTCGACCACCGCCCGCTGCTCGGCCGGCCCGTAGCGGCCGACCGCTTCGGTCGTGATCTGGATGAGGAAATCGGCGCCCGCCGCTCGGCGCACGGCGGCGATCACCTGAAGATAGAGATCGGCGTCGAGCGTGTGCCGCCCCTCGGCGTCGCGTACATGCAGATGCAGCATCGCCGCGCCCGCCTCGCGGCAACGCGCCGCCTCGTAGGCGATTTCGTTTACCGTCAGCGGCAGGCGCGGATGATCGGTCTTGCCGCGCCGCGCCCCGTTGGGCGCGACGGCGACGACGAGCGGAAGTACGGGGGCTTCGGTCATGTTTTGCAAGCGCCTCTCGTCTGAGCGATCATAGCCGAGGTTCCGGCGCCGGCGCGACTTCGGCCCAGAGTAAGGAAATTGGCGGGCGATGTCGAAACTGGCTTTCCTGGTCGCGGCGACCTTCTTCATGGAGTTCCTCGACGCGACGATTCTGACCACGGCGTTGCCGCACATGGCCGACAGCATGGGCGCGGCGGCGGTCGATCTCGACATCGGCGTCTCCATCTATTCGCTGACTCTTGCCGTGTTCATCCTGCCCGGCGCCTGGCTCGTCGAACGGTTTGGCGCAAGGCCGGTGTTCACCTTCGCGATCGTGCTGTTCACGCTGAGTTCGATCGCCTGCGGCTTCAGCCAAGGTCCGATTTCCTTCGACATCGCCCGTGCGGTTCAAGGCGTCGGCGGCGCGCTGATGGTGCCGGTGGGGCGGCTCGTGGTGCTGCGGGTTACCCCTAAGAGCGAGGTGATGCGCGCCGTCGCGGTGCTGACCTGGCCGGGTCTCACGGCGCCGCTGATCGGGCCGCCGCTCGGCGGCTATCTCGCCGATACGATTTCCTGGCGCGCCATCTTCTTCGTCAACGTCCCGCTCGGGATCGCCGGGGCGCTGCTGGCGCTGCGCTGGACGCCGCGGCTGGAGTCGCAACCGCCGCGTCCGTTCGACGTCCTGGGTTTTGCGCTCGCGGGCGGCGCGCTGGGCTCGGCGCTCATCGGCCTCGACCGCTTCTCGGGCGGCCACGCCGATGTCTATGCGCTCGGCCTCGCGGCGCTGTGCGTCGCGTGCGGCGTCGCGATGGCGGTTCATGTCCGTACCAGCGCGCATCCGATCGTCGACGCCCGCCCCTTCGCCTACGCGACTTTCGCGCGCTCGATCACCGGCGGAACGGCGGCGCGAATCGCGCTCAGCGGCGTGCCGTTCGTGCTGCCGCTGATGTTCCAGCTCGGCATGGGCTGGGACGCCACGCGGGCCGGATTGATGCTGGCGCCGCTGTTCGTCGGCAACATCGGGATCAAGCCGGCGACGACGGCGATCCTGCGCTTCGGCGGCTTTCGCCGCGTGCTGCTGGTCAACGGCGCCTTGCAGATCGCGACGCTGATCGGCTGCGCCTGCCTCGGAGCCACGACCCCGGTCTACCTGATTGCGGCGCTGCTGGTGATCTCCGGCGCCTCGCGTTCCATGCATTTCACCTCCGTCGGCACGCTGCCGTTTTCCGACGTGCCGCCGGAGGAGATGTCGATGGCCAACGTCATCTTCAGCGTTTCCTTTCAGGGCTCGGTGGCGTTCGGCGTCGGCTACGGCGCGGCGGCGATCAAGCTGGGGACATGGCTCGCGCCGGCGCCGCCGCTCGCCGCGTTCCACTTTGCCTTCCTGGCGCTGGCGCTGCTGATGTTTGTCGCCTGGCTCGACCATTGGCGGCTCGCGGCCAACGCCGGCGCGGTGCTGGCGAACGCGGTGAAGGATAAGACGAAATGAGAGATCTGGAGGGCGTTCTGGTCGTGGCGCTGGAGCAGGCGGTCGCCGCGCCTTTCGCGTCGAGCCGGCTCGCCGACGCCGGCGCCCGGGTCATCAAGATCGAGCGACCCGAGGGCGATTTCGCTCGCCAGTACGATCATCTCGTCAAGGGCGAGAGCGCCTATTTCGTCTGGCTCAACCGCGGCAAGCAATCGATCCGCCTCGACCTGAAACGCGACGACGATCTCGCGCTGGTGCTGGCGATGGCGGCGAAGGCCGACGTGTTCATCCAGAACCTGGCGCCGGGCGCGGCGGCGCGGCTGGGGCTGGGCGCCGAGGCGTTGACGCAGCGCTTTCCCCGCCTCGTCTATTGCTCGGTCTCCGGTTACGGCGAGGACGGCCCCTATCGCGACCACAAGGCCTACGACTTGCTGGTGCAGGGCGAGAGCGGGCTGCTGTCGATCAACGGCACGGCGGAGGAATCGGCGCGCGTCGGCGTCTCCGTCTGCGACATCGCCGCCGGCGCCACCGCCTTCGCCGCAATCCTGCAAGCACTCTACGCGCGAGAGCGCACCGGCAGGGGGCGGGCGATCGAAGTCTCGCTGTTCCATACGCTCGCCGACTGGATGAACGTGCCCTATCTGCAGGCGCGCTACGGCGGCAAGCCGCCCCAGCGCATGGGGCTCAAACACCCGACCATCGCGCCCTATGGAGCGTTTGTCTGTTCCGACGGCAAACAGGTGATCCTGTCGATCCAGAACGAGCGCGAATGGGTCCGCCTCTGCGCCGAAGTGCTGGGCGACGCGGGGATTGCCAGCAACGAACGCTTCCAATCAAATACTCTTCGCGTCGCCAATCGCCCCGCGCTCGACGGAATTGTCGCCGAAGCCTTGGCGCGTTGGCCCCGCGCCGAGGCGATGGCCAGGCTGCAAGCCGCCGGAATTGCCTGCGGGGCGTTGAACGACCTCGACGACCTCATCGCCCATCCGCAACGGCGGGTGACGACGGTCGCGACGCCGCATGGCGAGGTGGAGCTGATGGCGCCGGGGGCGCGGGTGGTTGGAGAGGAGGCGGCAGATCTGCGGGCGGCGCCGGGGCTGGGGGAGCATGACGAGGGGGTGCGGCGGGAGTTTGGGGCGAAGAGCTGAGGGGCAGAGCCGGCGCCCGTTTCCTTCTCCCATAGGGAGAAGGTGGCGCGGAGCGCCGGTTGAGGGGCCGCGCTCGAAGAACTGCGACGCAGACACCCCCTCACCCCCGACCCCTCTCCCGACGGGAGAGGGGGGGGCGGTCACGTGACCACCCCACTCATCGTCACCGCCCCCGCCGCCGACACCACGCGCGTCGCCATCCCCCCGTCCGCGCCTGCAAACGCCTCCACCCTGAAAACCTCGCCGGCAATCAGCGGCGACAGGCCGCGGTAGCGGAAGGTTCTGGGCGCCCGCCCCAGCGCTTGCGCCGCCGCGTTGAGCATCAGCGTCGCCTGCATCGGGCCGTGGACGACGAGCCCGGAATAGCCTTCGACGCCGGTGGCGTAGGGGTAGTCGTAGTGGATGCGGTGGCCGTTGAAGGTCATCGCGGAATAGCGGAACAGCAGCGTCGGCGTGGCGTCCAACGCGAAGGCGGCGCGGGCCTCTACCGGCGGGGCGAGCGTCGGCTTGGCCGCCTCGCCCGAGGGCGCGCGGTAGACGATGTCCTGGCGTTCGTCGAGGATCGGCGCGCCGCCGACCGCATAGGTATGGCGGACGGCGACGAAGGCGAGCGGGCCGGTGGCGCCGGTCTTGAACGCGATGCTTTCGATGCGGCTGACCTTTTCCACCTCGTCGCCGACGGCGAAGGCGCCGGAAAAGGTCAGTTCGCCGCCCGCCCACATGCGCCGCTCGAAGGGCAGCGGCGGCAGGTAGATCCCGAGTTTGGGGTGGCAATCCCGCCCGAGGTTTTCGGGCGGCTCGATGTCGGGGGCCAGCGTCCAGAACAGGCCGAGCGGCGCGCCGTCGACGCGAGCGAGCCCCGGCGTCACCGTCGCCTGGAATTCGGCGGCGAGTCTGGGCGTCAGCGTGTCGCGGCGGGTGAAGGAACGGCCGATCCAATCTTCGAAGGATACGCCGTCGGACGAAATCGCACTCATATCTGTCCTCGCAAGATGTCCCCGAGATCGCGCGCCGAGCGCGTTGGCAATCCCGCAACTGTGTCCCACAGCGTCTCGGCCGCCGCGGCGCCGATGAGCCCGCCGCTTTCGCTCGCAGCCCGCGCTCCAGCGTTTCCGCCGGCAGACGGAGGCTGAGATCGTGGGCGGCGTCAAGAGTCTCGCCGCTCAGGGTTTCGATGCTCACCACCGCGCCGGTATCGGAAACCGCCTCGTCGCCGATCACGGTCACCCTCGCGCCGATGGCGACCAGCTCAGGGATTTGGCACAGGGCGTCGGTGTAGACGGCGTCGGAGGCGGTGTCGACGCCGCCGAGCGTCATCGCCGTGACCATATTGTAGCCGAACTTCGCTTCCAGCCCGCTGCGTGGGCGCTTGATATCGCAGACTTTCAACCAGCGCGGATTGGTGCGGATCGCAACGGATGCGACCGACGCGGGGTCCAGCCCAAGGGCGCGCTTGGCCTCGGCTATCGCCTCGATCGCGGCGTGCAGGCCGTGGCAACAGGCGTGCAGCTCGTGTTTGATATCCTCAAACAAGAACACGCCCCGCGGAAAACCCCAAGCCGCGTCCTCGAAAACCTCGTCGACATGGGCGTCGATAAACCCCTGCGGCCCGCCCACGCCGTCGTCGCAGGACACGAAACCCCGCGCGGCCAGCGCCGCCGCCTCGACGCCGTTCCACGCAGCAATTCCAGCGTTGAACGGCTTGCCCATCGAGCCGAATTGCGATTTCAAGCCGGAGGCGCGGGTGGCGACGAGGCTCAACGCCTGCCGAGCCTGCTCGCGCGTCAACCCCAGCATCCGCGCCGCCGCGATCGCCGCGCCGAAAGCGCCCGCCGTCGCCGTCTGATGGAAACCCCTGTCGTAATGCGGACGGCCCAACACGACGCCGGCACGAATCGAGGCTTCGGCGCCGATCAGCAGCGCGTCGAGCACTTGCGCCGCCGAAGCGTCGCGCGCCTCGCCGAGGGCGAGGGCCGCCGGCAGCACCGCCACCGAGGGGTGGCCGACGTGGGCGAAATGGGATTCGCTTCGTTTCGGCTGTCGAGGCGGCTAAATCGAAGGGAAAACACGCCAAACGAAGCGCCAATCGCTTCGCCACCCCGGCCGTAAGCTTTTGATTTTGTTGGGACTCGATTTCGTCCATTTCGCGGTTTCGTGTCTTTTCAGGGCCTTGGCGCCCCCCTCCCCCCCATGGCAGCGAGCGAACCGGGAAAACAAGCGGAGCCGGGCGCGAACGAATTCTGATAAACACAAATTACATTGAGATTTTTGAAAAGCACAATCAAACGATCGATTCTGACGCTCTCGCGCCGCGAACGGACGCTTCGAACTTCTCAGTTCGCGCGTCGACTTCGGCGGCGAGGACGCCGCCGCTCCGAAAGGCCACGGCGTCTTACAGGCGCCGGCGCGGAGGGCGAAAACGTTCGAGCGGAGGAGAGAGGCGGGTCTGCGCTTTGGCATGGGCGACGCGGTCGAGTGGCGGAACTCGACGGCGCGCCGGCGAAAGACGCAGACCGCGATATACGAGAAGGCTAGTCTCGTTCGTTATTGCGACGGAACACCGGAAGCTCCCGCATTCTGTCGATGAGCGTGCGTATTACGTGGTATTCGTCGACCTTGACGGTCGGTTTACAGCGAGGGGACGTGACCGGTGAACAGCATGATCATGAACACGATGAGCGTCGAGACGATCAGAGTGTTGGCGGGGTTCGACGGACGGCTCTCGTTGGCGTCGACAGTGGTGGGGCCCTGGTACATAGACTGTCTCCTGTTTGACGGCGACGGGTTAATTTGCGTTAGTGATTTGTAAATACACGCCGACGTGTTAACAAAACGTAAATATCCGCTTTTCATGTGTGCTTTTTTCCGGCAACACACTGTAAACCTTAACGCTTAAGGTTGCCGCGTATTCGGCGCGCATGTCAGGCGCTTCTGTAGTCGAGGTCCCTCATGCTGCGCTTGTCGAACCAGACCTCGGCTACAGTTCTGAGCGTACCGAGATTCTCGCCCGGTTGACGCGCGGTGTCTTTTGCTTCCCGTCAATCGCCTCCCGCCGCGCCACGCGCACAATGCTCGCGCCTCAGCGCGATGCTGCGAGGGGTGAGCGATGGCCGGCGAAACCCTTCTCAATGTCTTCGTCTCGTCACCCGGCGACGTGCAGCGCGAACGCGAGCGCGTCGATTTCGTCGTCGAGCGGCTCAACGCCGAATATGCGGGCCGCGTGCGCTTGCAGGCGATCCGCTGGGAGACGCGTTACTATTCCTCGCACGACACGTTCCAGGCGCAGATCCCCGAAGCCTCCGATTGCGATATCGTGCTCGCCATTTTCGGCGCGCGCCTCGGTTCTCCCCTGCCCGCGAGCTTCCCGCACATGCCCTCGGGGGAGAGTTACCCGAGCGGCTCGGCCTACGAGGTGCTGAGCGCCATCGAAGCGCGCCGGCGCGGCCAAGGCTTGCCCGACGTCTATGTGTTCCGCCGGCCCAGCGCGCCGCTGGTCGCGCTCGACGCCGCCGACCGCGAGGAGATCGAGCAGCAGTGGCGGCGTCTCACCGGGTTCTTCGAGACCTGGTTCCGCAATCGCGGGGGACAGTTCCTGGCGGCGTTCCAGGAATTCGCGACGACCGACGAATTCGCCGCCAAGGTGGAAGACTGTCTGCGCCAATGGCTGACGCGGCGCGGCTTTCCGCCGCAGGTTGCGATCTGGGATCGGCGTAAGCGCGGCTCGCCCTATCCCGGCCTCGCCGCTTTCGACGAAAGCCGGCAATCGGTGTTCTTCGGCCGCTCCGGAGTGATCGATTCTGCGCTGCGACGGCTGCGCGACCTCGAGGCCCCGACGAACGAGGGCGAGCGGGCGCCGTTCCTGCTGCTGATCGGCGCCAGCGGCTCCGGCAAGTCGTCATTGTTGCGCGCGGGACTTCTGCCGCGCATCAATCTGCCCGGCGTGCTGCCCGAGGTCGATCTGTGGCGGCGCGCGATCCTGGTTCCCGGCGCCGATCCGTTGCTGTCGCTCGCCGAGGCGCTGGTCGGCGACGAAGCGCTGGGCCGCGAACTGCGCGCGACGCCGTTTGCCGCGCCGTCGCTGCTGGCCAAACTGTTGGCCGGCGACCCCGATACCGGCGTCGCGGCGCTGCGCGGCGCGCTCGACGCCGCGGCCGAGACGCGAAGGCGCGAGGGCGGCTTCGAGACCGTGCGCCCGGCGCGGCTGTTCCTCGTGATCGATCAGGCGGAGCGGCTGCTCATCGAGACGGCGCGGCCGGCGCAGGAACGCTTCGCCTTCCTGCTCGCCGCGCTGTGTCGCGCTCGCGTCGCCACGGTGGTGATGGCGCTGCGCAGTGACGCCTATCCGCGCTTCCAGACCTTGGAACCTTTCGTCGCGCTGCGCGCCGGCGGGGCGACGCTCGACCTGCTGCCGGCGACATCGGCCGAACTCGAAGAAATGGCGACGCGGCCGGCGGCGATGTGCGACCCGCCGCTGCAATTCGAGCGCCGCGACGGGAGCTCGCTGGCGGCGCAACTCATCGCCGACGCCCAGGGCGGCGACGCGCTGCCGCTGTTGCAGATGACGCTCGCCCGGCTCAGCGCCGCGGAAGCCGGGCGCGGCGACGGCGTGCTGCGCTTTGCCGATTACGAGGGGCTCGCCGCCGCGGTGAGCCGAACCGCCAACGAGGCGCTGGCCGAACTCGACGCGGAGGCCCGCGCGGAACTGCCCAATCTTCTCGTCGGGCTGGTGCGCGACTATGCGGCCGATCCTGCGACGGGCAAAACCGTCGCCGCCATCGGCGCGCTCGATCGCGCGCGCTTCGAGGCGGGGCGACCGGAGCGCCGGGCGCTGGTCGAATCCTTCGTCGCCCATCGCTTGCTGACGGCGGAGGGCGACGCGGCGAGCCAGCGCGTGCGCCCAACCCACGAGTCGCTGCTGCGGATCTGGCCCGAGGCGGTCACGCTGCTCGACGAGGCCGCGCATCTGATCCGCGCCCGTGCCGCGATCGAGCCGCTGGCGCGCGACTGGGCGGACGCGTCGCCCGCGGACAAGGCGCGCCATCTCGACGTCTCCCCGGCGCTGCTGGAAAGCGCGCAAGCGTTCGTGAAACGCTTCGCCGACGACGCGTCGCCGGTAACGCGCGACTTCGTCGCCGCGGCGAGCGCGCTCGCCGAGCAACGGCGCGACCGCGAGCGGCAGGAGCAACAGCGCCGCCTCGCCGACGCCGAAGCGATCGCGCGCGCCAACAAACGCTTTGCCCGCGCCGCCGGGGTCGGCCTCGCCGTCGCGCTCGGGCTCGCCGGGCTCGCCGGCTGGCAATGGCGCGCAGCGGTCGTGGCCGAGCGCGAAGCCCAGACCCAGCGTGACCGCGCGGAAAAAGCGCTCGCCGCCGCGACCGAGACCAAAAACGCGCTCGTATTCGATCTCGCGCAGAAGTTCCGCAGCCTCGCCGGCGTCCCCAAGCCGGTCATCAGAGACATTCTCGATCAGGCGCGAAAACTTCAGGACACGCTGGCCAATGTCGCCGGCGAC